>ORMF010319479.1_pt1 | contig 11036 bp, 8 predicted proteins | sample 1779871 | NCBI WGS metagenome assembly ORMF01 (sample SAMEA104232316, study PRJEB22302) | groundwater metagenome | biome: forest; feature: aquifer; material: groundwater | place: USA | collected 2011-08-07 | depth 5.4 m
GCGAGCAGCGTGAGTCCGTGCGCGCGGTGGCGACCATCATGGCCGCGCAGCTGGCGAACCTGATCGGGTCTGCGCCAATGGCGGAAGCTGTCAACGCCTGAGCGGTCAGGCCGGCGCCACGTCCGGCTACATCTCCAGCGAGGAACTCCGGCCGTGATATGCCGCGTCGACCAGCTCGTGATACTCCGCGTGTCGCCCCGCCATGCCTGCCAGCAAACCCTCACACTCCGCCATACACGGCTGTCTGAGGCCGTGATACTCGAGCGCCGGGCCAAGCGCCTCGAACGTAAGACCAAGCCGGTCGAGCAGGCGCAACAAGGCCGGCGCCATGGCCGCACAAACGGTCGTGATGCCGTGCTCGGCGGCCAGCCTGCCGACACCTCGCAATAGCCCAAGGCTCATGTGGGGAACAAGCCGTCGAACCTCGTTGACGGGGAGATCGCCTACATGCACGTCCGGGAAGAAGTCTTCATCCTTGCGGCGCCGGAATATCTTCGAGACGGCGTAGCGGGAGATCTCCGCCGTTCGCGCCGGATCGCATTGGTCCAGTCGTTCCTGGTCTTCCGTGTTCAACAACTTGCGGAGCGGCAACGACGAGATGCCACCGATGGCCTGAGGCAGGATCAGACGGACGCAGCCGATGACCCGTTCGGTTGGATTGTAAATCAGCACCGCGTGAACGGCGCGCTCGTCGTAGCGGTCTCTTTCTCGCTCTTCGATCTGTTGCGAGGGATCCTCGAACGCATGTTCGATGCAATAGACCTGATACCGGAGGGCGTGCGCAGCATCCAGGAGCGCCGGCGTGTTCGCCGGCACGACCGTAAAATAGCGATCGTACAACCCTGACAGCGCCGAGAAGCTCTCAGCGCGACCGTCTTGGGTCATGGGCAATTGCCATTCCGTCGAGTTCGTCGGTGTACCGCTTCACGCGTGTCAGGGAACGTACACGCGCCTCCAACTCGGACAGGATGAAAGGCTTGGTGAGGTCCGGAATTCGCGTACGGTGTCACGCAGATCTCCCGGTGGAAAGCTGATTGCCGATGTCGTCTCCCGGCCGCTCCGCTGCCGCCGACGACTTCAGGGAAATATCCACGGAACCAGATTACTGGTACGCCTGATGAGGCCGCTGTGCACAAGGGAACACAAGCCCGGACTGAACACACTCCAGCCAATTGAACAGAGGACGTCACGCGGATACACTGCACCCACCGCTGGGGTAACATTCGGCCTTCGCGACGGAGAGTTCAAGTTCGTCTGTCGTATCGCCGAATAGCAGGAACCCGCCGCAGGGGTCATCGAAATTGAGGAGCGTTCCCATGAGTATTGATTGGAGAGTACGCGCCGGAGGATTGGCCCTGTCGATCGGGCTGGGCGTGTTTGTCGTGTACGGCGTCCTGGGAGCTCAGGCTCAAACGGCGCCGCGCTATAAGTTCGATCCCGACTGGCCCAAGCCGTTGCCGAACAAGTGGAAGATGGGCGGCATCACCGGGTTGGCCGTCGCCCCGGATGACACCATCTGGGCATACGACCGTCCCAACGACCTCACCAATATCGAGCTCGAGGCCGAGCTCAATCCCCCCATTGCGGATTGCTGCACGCTGCCTCCGTCCATGCTCCACTTTGACAAGGAGGGGAACCTGATCGGGTCGTTCTCCGCACCGCAGGGGCACGGCATGGATGTGGACAGCAAAGGCTTTGCGTATCTCGGGCAGAACACGGTCCGCAAATACGATACGAAGACCGGCAAGCTTGTCGGCGAGATCGCGCACACGCCCGAGACCGAAGGCGGCGGCACCTTTCAGCCGCCCACCATGCCAAACCACGTTCCGGGCCAGGGCGGCCAGGGGCCCGTCGCGGGATTCCTCCCGCCGCCTCCGGGAGCGGCTGGTCGCGGCGGTCGCGGCGGCAACGCTCCAGACCCGGCCGCTCGGGCAGCCGCTGTCGCGGCGTTCCGCGCGAAGTATCCACCCACAACGCCGATGATCGTCGGAGGCATCGAAGAGATTAGAGTCGACGAGCCCGCGAACGAGATCTATGTCGCCGACAACTATCTCAGCGGACGCGTGATGGTGTTCGCGCTGGACACGTTTGCGTTCAAGCGTGGGTGGGGCGCGTATGGCCACAAGCTGTCGGAAATCAGCACGAATGACGCCGATCACGCCTACAAACCCAATGGGCCGATGCCAAAGGAGTTTTCGGGCCACCTGACGTTCAACTTCTCGAATGACGGCCTGGTCTATGCCGCGGATCGGAATGCGAACCGCATCCACGTCACCGACAAGCAGGGGAACTTCAAGAAGGAGTTCATCCTCGCCCCGTACACCGGCGTTGGTGGTTCCACCGGCGGGGTCGCGTTCTCGCCCGACAAGGAACAGAGGTACCTGTTCATTTCAGATCTCACGAACAATCACATCTGGTTCCTCAACCGCGCCGACGGCAAGGTCGTCGGCCAACTGGGCAGCATGGGCGAAAGCGGCGGCCAGTTCTTTGGGCTTCACATGATCGCCACCGATTCGAAGGGCAACATCTACACGGGCGAGGTCTTCGCCGGCGAGCGCGTGCAGCGGTTTGTGCCCGCCGACAGCCCGAGGGGCAAGCTGCTCGAGCAACTGTCCCGCGTGCAGCCATAAGCCGCAGCGGAGAGACCCCCATGAAGAAATACGTGATCAGCCTCTGCGTGCTGGCCTTGTATGCCGCCCTTGGAGCACAGACCGCATCCGCGCCGAAATACAAGTTCGATCCGGATTGGCCTAAACCGCTGCCGAACAAGTGGAAGATGGGTGGCGTGACGGGGTTGGCCGTGGACAAGGACGACAACGTCTGGGTGTTGAACCGTCCGAACGACACGCTCGACGTCGAGGGGCATGCCGATCTGAATCCTCCGACCGCCGACTGCTGCCGGCGCCCGCCGGCGATGATCCATATCGACAGGAACGGCAACGTGATCGGCTCGTTCGACGCCCCTCAGGGGCACGGCATGGATGTCGACAGCCAGGGGTCCGTCTACATCGGACAGGACACCGTCCGCAAATACGACCCCAAGACCGGCAAGATGGTCAAAGAGGTCGCTCGCGCACCTGAAGCGCAGCCCCAGGGTGGCGGCGGTCGTGGCCGTGGCAACGCCGACGCAGCAGCTCAGGCCGCGGCTGTTGCGGCCTTCAGAGCCAAGTATCCCCCGACGACCCCGATGATCGTCGGACAGATCGAAGAGATTCGGCTCGACGAGCCCGCCCGGGAAATGTACGTCGCCGACAGTTACCTGGGCGGACGCGTGATGGTCTTCGACCTGGATACGTTTGCCTTCAAGCGGGGCTGGGGCGCGTATGGGAAGCCGCTGGCGCAAATCAGTACCAATGACGCCGACCACGCGTACGCCCCAAACGGGCCGATGCCGAAGGATTTCAGGGGCCACCTCACGCTGAACTTCTCCAACGATGGGCTTGTCTACGCCGCGGATCGAAACGCGAACCGCATCCACGTCACAGACAAGCAAGGCAAGTACATGAACAAGGAATTCGTCATCGCCCCCTCAACGGGCGAAGGTGGATCCACGGGCGGCGTGGCCTTCTCGCCCGACCGGCAACAGCGCTACTTGTTCATCTCGGATCTCACGAACAACCACATCTGGTTCCTCAACCGAGCGGACGGCAGGATCCTGGGCCAGATGGGCAGCATGGGCGAAAACGGGGGTCAGTGGTTCGGTCTTCACATGATTGCCGTGGATTCGAAGGGCAACATCTACACCGGTGAGGTGTTGAACGGCGAGCGGGTGCAGCGATTCGTGGCGGTCAATTGAATCAGCAGTCAATTGAATCAGTAGGCCGGACCCGGCGTGTAGTTTTCATTCCGGCGTCACGCCGTCCCCGATCGTGTGGCGAGGTTGCGAAGCGTCCCATCTTCATGGGACTCCTGGCCATTGGCGATCGTCATGCTGTCGCGCAAGACAATGTGGATGACGTTGAGGCGATAGAAGAGCTCTTCACGGATCTGTCCTGACTGTACGCGTTCGTGTACGAGGCGATCCGTGGTGGCCACGACGCGCAACGTCGGGCGGACGCTCATCGCTCGACGGTCCAGGAATCGACACAGTCTGGTCTGGGTTCCGAGCGACATGGCCTCGAGATTCGTCAGCAGGAGCGTGCCGCCTGCCAACCGGTCGGCCGCGCGGAGGCTTGTGGAGTCTTCCGCGGGCTCGAAGTCTTCGAACCGGACGTCGGGCTCGAGGCTGTGGGCATTCAGCACAATCAGCCGACCTGTCCGGCGCGGACTCAGGGCGTGAATCCACGCGCCGAGAGCCTTGGCGTCAACCCTGTCGTCGGATGAGATCAGGACGGGCGCGTCGGAAGCCGCCGACATCGTCACATCGTCCCAGCAGGAACTCGAGCGGATCTGTCGCATGACCAGGCCTTTCGCCAATGGAGACGCCGTGCCTGCCGCCGTGCAGGAGGCTCTTGCCTGGTATAACGTCCGGACCCACGAAAACCGAACACGCGTCGGCGCGTGGCCATTACACTGGCCCGACGCCGAAGGCGGAGGTGAGGCATGGTGCGCGTCGTACCCGCACATTTGGCGAGCGGTCGACGCACACACGATGACCAAGCCGTTCGATGTTGGCCGGTATTCCGTGAGACGCCCAAGCATCACAATTGCAGAGGTGGACGATACCAATGCTCCACTGGGAAATCCGACACGACAACGCTCGGTGTCCACACTGCGGATCGACCGACACTGTTCTCCTTCTCGAGTTTCTGGCGCTGTTCCGCTATTCGTGCGGTTCCTGCGCGAAGACCTTCGGTCAGAGCGTCAATCGCGAGGCGCCACGGCACGCGTCGAGCAAACCAGACGCACACGACAGTGGGATGGACTAGTGCGCGCGCGCGTCGCATCAAAGCAAATCGGTTCAAGGTTTTCAGCCATGACTGCTGCACTCCCACGACACTCGTGCATCGATACCGGTTATGCCAACGAGGCTCCGGCGGTCATGGACTCGTCACCTTGAACAGTTCGCCCCAGACGATGTTCTCGCCCCAGACGATGTTTTCACCCCAAACGATGTTCTCGCCCCAGATGATGTTTTCGCCCCAGACGATGTTCTCGCCCCAGACGATGTTTTCGCCCCAGACGATGTTTTCACCCCAGACGATGTTCGCGGCCCAGGCCGGGGCATTGGTCATGAGGAGCTCGCCCCAGACGATGTTGTTGCCCCAGATCACCTGCTGACCCCACTGCACCGTCACGCCGTTGTACACGCTGAACGGCGTCACCGACTGCGTGAGCCAATACGAGCCCGCGCGAGCGCTGGTGTCGGTTGCCTGCGCGAGCGCCACGACGCCGTCGCCGTTCACGCGGCCGGCGCCCTGCGTCATACGGTCGTAAACGTTGCCGTTCGCGTCGTGCATCGTCAACGCGGTGTATTCCGTAATCGCCTTGACGGTGTTCGGCGTGAGCGGACCGTGGCCGGCGTTCCGCGCTGCCTGAAGCGCCACCGCGACGAGACCGCTCTCGACAGCGGCGGCCATGCTCGTTCCACTCAGGGTCATGTAGTGCTTCGCCGTTGGGACCACCAGCGACGGAAACTGTGTGGCGATGAGGCTGCCGGGAACCACGGGTGCCGACAGCAACTGTCCTGGCGCGATGACGTCGGGCTTGGCAAACCCGTCGTGCCACGACGGCCCACGCGAGCTGTAGTCCGCGACGCGATCGTCTGATGGGTCAATGGTTCCCTGCGTTTTGGCGGCACCGACGGTGATGACGGACGGCGCATTCGCGGGCGACAGGATTCCGCCGTACCCGATCGTGTTGGTGGCTGGGTTGACGCCGACATTGCCGGCGGAGACCACCACGATAATGCCCGCCCTCGACGCCGCCTCCACAGCCTGGACCAGAGGATCGGTTTCGGCCGACTCGTACGGCGGATGCCCGATGGACAGGTTGATGATGTTGATCCCGAGTGCCAGCCGGTTTGCGGTTGCGAACTCGACAGCGGTGATGACGTCACTCGTGCGACCTTCGCCCTTGTCGCCGAGAACCTTCATACCAACGAGTCGCGCACCTGGAGCGACACCTTGATACTTGCCGAGCGAGGTCAGGCCGCTGCCGGCAATCAATCCCGCGACGTGCGTGCCGTGCCCGTATCGGTCGTTGGGCGCAACGGCGACGCCGCCCGCACCATTCGTGAAGTCATAAAACGCGGAAACCTTCCCGACGAGATCGGCGACCGGAGCGATCCCGGAATCGATGACCGCGATCCCTACCCCAGACCCCGTCGGGTCCGACGAGGTCAAGCCGAGCGTCTGCCGCAGCACATTCGACTTCGAGGCCGGGACGTTCGCCGTCAGGAGCGCGAGGAGCTGCGACCATCGGTTGTCATGATTCTGCCGATGGTCGGAGCCGCCGGGGACACTCTCGCCGGTAGCGAGCGGGGCGGAACTGACTGCCGCATCGCTCGAGATCGCGCTGATTCCCGGGACGCTCTGAAGCCAGACGAGATCGCTCGCCGTTACGTCCAGCGTGAACGCTTTGAGCGATGGATGAAACCTGCGGATCCGAAGGCCTCGACCCTCGAGCGTGGCAGCCACGGTGGCGGCATCGGCGGTGGTGACTCGGATGATGACTCGAACCGTGTCAGTGGGATGCGCCGTTCGCTGGACGTCATCTACCTGCCGATCAAAGTGCGCCCGCCGTGAGCGACTGTCTCGAGCCGCGACTGTCGACGGCACTACAAGCGCGAGGAGGGTTACGAGTGCTATTAGTGTTCTATAACGAAACAGTTGCATTACGGCCATGACAAGAGCAACGCACGGACCAACCACATCTACAGTGCGATTTGAGCTGTATCACATTTGTTTATATAGCTTTATCCGTTCTAGTCGAAAGTGTGCCGGGCTGCGCACGTGTGCCGTCGCGCAACAGCAACCGCCTCGCTTTCTAACCTGAAGTAACTGTATTAGAAGGGTTTACTGGCGTTGAGCTATTTTGGTACGTCAGCCGCGCCAGTGCGACACTTAGACTGCCACAAACTGACTGTGCACGACTATGTAGACATGTCCTGGGGGGTGGTTCGTGAGTTATGGAACGGATCGACCGATAGAAAGAAGTGTCCCTGATTCCAGTCGCCGACAGACGTCGAGGCATCGACGGCGACTCGTTGTCGCTCACATACGAACCCGACTACGGCTTGAGCGAAAAGCCGTTCAGCCTGTCGTCAGATCCGAAGTTTCTCTACCGGAGTCCAGCGCACGCATCCGCGTTCGAACGCCTGCACTCTGGCATCAGGCGCCGCGAGGGTCTGATCGTGCTGACGGGAGACATCGGAACAGGGAAGACCACGCTGTGTCGCGCGGTGCTCGACAAGCTCGATCGGCGGACCTTCAGCACATTCGTCCCGGATCCATTCGCATCGCGAGAGGACTTTCTCAAGACGCTGCTCGTGGACTTTGGCGTCATGTCGACGGCGGATCTGAGAGGGGGCCGGCTGGCCGGTGCATCCCGGGCCGAGTTGACTTACCCGCTGTACGAGTTTCTGGATGCGCTGGTCCCGATCCAGGCGTTCGCCGTTCTCGTGATTGACGAAGCGCAGCACCTGTCGCTGCCGCTGCTCGAGGAGATCCGGATTCTTTCCGATCTCGAGCGTCGCGAGAAGCTGCTGCAGGTTGTTCTGGTCGGCCAGCCCGAGCTGCGATCGAACCTGAAGCTCCCGCAGATGCGGCAGGTCGATCAGCGGGTGTCCGTCCGATGCGAGCTGACACCTCTTGGCCTCCATGAAATCCGCAACTACATAAACCACCGCCTTGACGTCGCGTCCTCACGCGAACCGCGTGTCAAGTTCGACGAGTCGTCCATTCAGGTCATCGCAGAGGTGTCCGGCGGCGTGCCGCGCGTGATCAACCGGATCTGCGACCGCGCCTTGCATCACGGCTGGGCGAACAGCGCCCATCAGATCGACGCCGACCTCGTGCGCCTGGCCGTCGACGATCTTGGGTTGGCGCCTGATGACGAGGCGCCCGCGGCTGATCCATCGACTAGCGACGATGCATCGGGGACATGGTCAGCCTCCGCGACGCCGGTGCAGACATCGACATCTGCCAGCGAGGCCGGCGCCGATGAGCACGACGATGACTTCCTCGCCGAGTTTCTCAGCGAGGGCGAGCCAACACGCTCCACGGCCAGGCAATCCCCGCGCAGATGGGCCGCTATTGGCCTGGCCGCGACAATGTCCGCCGCGCTCGGTGCGTGGCTTGCGTTCAACGTCAACGAATCTATTGATGTCACCAGCTTGCTTCCGGCGCCGCCGCCGCATCACGCTGACGCACTCGCGCCGGTGGAACGGACGGCCGCGTCCGTTGTCGAGGACATCGCTCCACCCTTGCGTTCTGGTCCGTACGTCATCCAGGTCGCCGCATTTGAAGGCCCGGCGCGGGCGGAACGGCTCGTCGAGCAATTGATCGGTGCGGGATTCGCGGCGCGGGCCACGGAGATTGTCACCTCCGCTTCGGCACACGCGTGGTTCCAGGTGGTGGTGGGTCCGTACCCCTCGCTCGAACCGGCAGAAACGGATCTCGCTCGCATATGGGAGGTTCCCGGATACGAGGATGCGAAGGTGGTGACGCCGTCGGCAAAGTGGTAGGCTGCCCACATCACGTCCGCGCATGCCCCCAATCCGAAGACCCTCAGTTCCGACCGAGTCACAGCCAACGGTGCCTCCTTGTCCCGGATGCCACGACTCGGCCTTCGTGAAGCAGGAACAGGTGCTCACAGGTGGAACGTCGATTTCGTTTTGGACGTGCAGTTCGTGCCTGCGTTCGTGGCCGGCGCCCAAACCACGGATGGCGAAGGCTGACTTGAACCGGACGCGATAAGCCGGTGCATGCGGCCGTGTGCGCGTTTCTCGCCGGCTCATCCGCCGGTACATGCGTTGCAATGACGGACACTGCACGGTATGAACCCCATCAATTTTTGGCGCAGAATTCGATGCGCCGTGCGCACCGCGGGTCTGCACGAGTTGGAAATCCATACGAATTGCTGCATGCATTGCCGACGGAAATGGGCGGACCTGTATCCCCAGCGCCCGCCTCTGACCACTCCCGGCGCCAGTACCACTGCGGATTCGGCCTTCGAGCGAAGGACGCCGGCGACGCTGAGGCGTTCATCCTAAACGCGAGTCTCAAAACTCGACGAACAGGCGTCCCCCAAGACTCACTCGCTGATACGAGCTCAAGAACCGCTGGTATTCGACGGCAGCATGAAGGCCCGTCGAACGACTGAGCCATCGGCGCGCGAAGCCTGTGACCGTTACTGACGTGAAGTCCGCATTCGCCGTACCCGCTGGGTCGATTCGGTAGAGCTCGCGGCCAGCACCGAACGATCCTCCGTACCACGCAGTGCCTTCGGCCCCGCGTTGCAACGAAGCGACCGCTGCAACCGACATCAGTGCACCTGGTTGCGTTCGGTTGACGTACATCGTGACCTGCGTGATCGTGACGCCGGTGGTCGCCATGACGCCGCCGCTGTAAAGCTGCGCGCTTCGGCTGTTTCCAAAGGTCATATAGCCGTATCCGGTGGTTGCCGCGACCGGCGCTGTTGCAGACGCCTTGAAGACAGCGACGACATCCGCGCGCAGTGATGGGTACGACTGCGCGGCGGGCATTACGTGCGTCGCCAACGCGAAGGATTCGATGGTGTAGAACCGGGATGACCAGTCTGAGTACGCGCCGACTTCGCCACGCGTCTGCCAGATGCTCGCGCGCCGTTGCGATGCCACTCCGAGGATCGGGCGCACCCGCGATGTCCCTCCCCACGATAGGCGCGACTCCACGCGATCCCAATCCTGCTGTCGTGTCGCGATGTCGTGAGCGGCCCCCACTTCCAGCGTTCGCACGTACCTGGAGGGCGATGCCGCAGGCTGCTGATTGGTTTGCGCCGGCAGCAACACGAACAGCAGCGAGAGGGTAACAGGCATCCCGACAGACGTTCAGACGGTGACGACGCGGTCGCCAGCGGAAACCTTGCCAGTGATTGATACGGAGTTGGCCAGAGTCACGGTTGCGTCTCCATGAACGGCCACTTGCGCACCCTCGGATCGGCAACCCGCGTCGAGGCGCACCGAGCGTTCCGCGTAAATCACACCCGAGAACGTAGGCCCGACGCCCAACGTCACGTGTTGCCCGGCGGTCAGATGTCCGACGCACACCGAATGAGGTCCGATCCACATCGACTCGACGGCCTTCACGTCGCCCTCGAGGCGGCTTCGAGCTCCTACCTTCAAGGACCCCTTGACGACCAGACAGACGCGGAGACGTACGGCTGGCAGTACGAGATCTCCGTCATATTCCACGCACGCGTCGCTGAGCAGGCGGAGCCGCGCGCCGTTGACGCCGGCACGGCGCCACGTGTTCAGCGCGGCGTCGAGGACAAGTGGCTCAGAGACGGTGCCGGACGGATGTGCCAGCGGGTCGCGCGTGGGCAGGGTGAAGAGAATCGCCGCAAACGCAGATTTGAGTTCCACGCCAGGGGCGAGAGAGATGTGGCTGGCGGAGGTGATCCGTCCGGAAATGCAGCACCCCGGCTCGACGCGGATATCTCCCTTGGCATCCAGCCATCGGACGATTCGAGTACCACGGCCGATCGCAACCGTGCCATCGACTGCCATCGCCTGGATGGTGAATCCAGGACCGATGTCGCAGTCGCCACCCGCATACACCTCGCGCGTGATGTTGCAGCCGGCGCCGCACGCGAAGCTGTGGGTCACGATGATGTCATCCGTCGCCGTGCCCGCCGGAAGCGTGACATCGGTGTTGATCGAAATCCTGTCGGCTTTTCGTGACGGCCCTCTCCGTTCCATCTGTGGCCACATGTCCGAGTACAGCCAGTCGATCAACTTCGAGCGAAACGAGAGCCCGAAGTACCGTTCGAGTCTGCGATGCAGTTGGTCGATGAACGTCGGCGGGCGATTGGAGAGTTCTCGATACTCGCGAGCGACCAGGGACAGTTGGGCGTAGAGCACCAACACGCAACCTCCGAAGTACGCCGCGAAGAAC
>ORMF011922782.1_pt1 | contig 11036 bp, 8 predicted proteins | sample 1779871 | NCBI WGS metagenome assembly ORMF01 (sample SAMEA104232316, study PRJEB22302) | groundwater metagenome | biome: forest; feature: aquifer; material: groundwater | place: USA | collected 2011-08-07 | depth 5.4 m
ATTGATGGATATTCTGAAGCGAATTTTCTTTTTTGAAACGCTCCACTTCATGGGTCCGTACACCTCCACCCACAAAGCAAAAGACAACCTGTTTATCCTCACGGTAATGAAAGGCTGCCTTCAAAAGAGTTTCGAGGGGATGGCAGATGCTGTGATTGCCGGAATACATCACGACAAATTTATCGGCAAGATCGTGTTTTTTTCGAAAAGAATTTTCTTCATGACGAATGGAATGAATGAACTCGTCGTGGGCCCAAGGCACGATCACCGATATTTTATTTCCATCGACTTTATAATGATCTTTGATTCTTTCCTTCATAAAATCATCAAGAGTGGCGATCCGGTGGCTTTGACTGAAAATCCAGCGTTCAAGTCTAAGGAGAGCTTGCCCTAATAGGGAATCTTGCTTGAGCCATCCGGCAGCGATGGCTTCATCGGGATTCATGTCCATCACCCAATAAATGTGTTTTCCGCCTTTAAACCGGCAATAAAGAGCTGACCAAAAAGCCACGAAAGGAGGGGCTGTCATCCCGATTACGACATCCTGTTTGGGTATGAAGAAAATTTGAACGGCGAGGCTAAAATGGAAAGAGAGAAGGTCCAGAAGACGCCCGAGGCGGTTTTTTCTTCCGAAGCGCAAATAAGAAATTCGGATGATCTGTACGCGGCGGTACTCACCCAATCTTGGATAGGTCTCTGAGGGATGATCGTAAGCATGATCCCCAGCCAAAACCGTGACCTCATGTCCTCTTTCCGCCAAGGCCGCCGCTAGGCCGGTCGCATACTGAGCGACGGCAATGACGTCTGGGTAAAAACTCTGATTGATAAGAAGGATTTTCAAAAGTCAACGATGGTTAGTCTTGAAAGAATACAAATAGACACTGTCCGCCATAGACACCAAAAAAGGTAACCGCTCGCTCAAAGCACGCAAAAACTCAGACAAATAAATGATGACTCGCTTGGGTGTCGTCATTAACTTAATATCTGCCGCTTGTATTCCTAAACCAAAATAGCAATCCGATGAAAGTTGTGTTTTTCCGATAAAGGTTTCAAAAATCTTTTTCATTTGAACGACGCTTCGATACCTGACCTCAAACCCCTGTGCTTTTCTAAATCTCTGTCGAGCTCGATGATAAATGGATCTTAATCCGTTTTTATTTGCCATTTGAATCAGGCTTTTTCCTTCTGATTTTAAAACACCGCGAATTTCTTGCAGACATTTAATCACATCTTCATCGCTAAAATGCTGAAATACACTATATGAAAATACGGCGTCAAAGCTCCTCTTATTGAAAGGCAGATAACGCGCATCCGCAACCAGATATTTAATTGAAAGGCCCTTCTTCTGCGCAAGCCTTTTTGCCGCCATGATGGCTGATAAAGATGGGTCCATGCCAATGGTGAAATATCCTTTTTTTGCCGCAGCAACGCTCCAGCGCCCCCAACTACACCCAATATCTAAGAGGTTTTCGCCCTTGCCAAAAGGCAGTCGCAGAGCAGGAATAGGGATTTCTTTTAAACCGCCTATGAGTTCTTTATAGAGGTTCCCATTGGTGGCGCCGACAAGCACAGAAATGACAGGGTCCACTTCGTTTTTCTCATTCTGGCTGAGTTGTACAGCTAATTTTTTTTCTTTGTCATCGACAGCCAGAGATTCCAGATACAATTCCGGCGCTCTTTCGTCAATCATCATCCCTTTCGCCCTTTTGATCGAGGCATCAGCCACGCTTAAGGTATGTGTTTGATCTTCAAGGAGCATTACCGGAACACCCTGCACGACCGGATACTCATAACCGGATTCAGAGACCAGAGAATTTTTACCTGCTTCAAAGTGTAACGGAGTGTGAGTCCGTGGACAGACAAGATTTTCAAGGAACCACGGGTCGAGATCGGTCATTTCAATCCTAAACAATAGTGACCCATGACAAGGGCATCCATTTTAGTTTTAAGGAAACAATCAAGGGCTTCCTGAGGCGTACAGACAATTGGCTCATTTTCATTAAAAGACGTGTTTAAAAGAACTGGTACGCCCGTTTGTTTTCCAAATTCCATAAGAAGTCTCCAAAAAATAGGGTTCGCTTCCCGCGCCACCGTCTGAACGCGCGCTGTTCCGTCCACATGCGTTACGGCCGGAATGATTGATTTTTTCTCGGAGCGAACCGGAAAAACCTTCAGCATAAAAGGAGAGGAACGGCATTCCATTTCGAAATATTCGGCTGCGTTTTCTTCCGGTACCGCCGGCGCAAAAGGTCGAAAGGATTCGCGGCGCTTGATGCGATGATTGAGAATGTCCTTCATATTGGCGTGCCTGGGATCCGCCAGAATGCTGCGTTGGCCAAGAGCCCGGGGGCCAAATTCCATTCTTCCCTGAAACCATCCGACAATTTTTCCCTCGGCCAGGACCTTGGCTGTTCTTTGAATCAGATCTTGCTCTGAAAGTTTTTCGTAGGCAACCCCATGACGCAGCAGAAGAGATTCAATGTCGGCATCTGAAACCTCGCTCCCAAAAGCAGCATGATTCATAATAAATTTTCTTGGTTGGTTAAAGACCGAGTGTGTTACAAAAAGAGCGGCTCCCAATGCGGTTCCGGCATCCCCCGCGGCCGGTTGAATGTAAACATTTTTAAAGGGCGTATTTTGGGTAATCTTGCCGTTAGCGACGCTGTTAAAAGCCACTCCGCCCGCAAGACAAAGATTTTCTTCTTTTGTTTCCTTGTGAAGGTAACGGAGAACGTGAAAGTAGACCTCCTCCAAAGCCGCCTGAAGTGAAGCTGCAATGTTCTGGTCTCGTTCTGTAATCGGTTCCTGCCGCAAGCGAGACATCCCGAAAACATCCTTCCATTTGGATGAATACATTCTATCTTGCTCTGGAATTCCGCCTTCCCAGCGAATCCTGGCCTGTCCCACATGATGAGTAAAATAATCAAGATTTAATTCGAAACGGCCGCCATTTTTTAGTCGAACGATGTCCCGGAAGATATCCCGATAAACCGGTTTGCCATAAGCAGCCAGACCCATAACTTTGAATTCGTCGCCGAAGTGATGGAAACCAAGAAATTGAGTCACGGCCGTATAAAGAAAGCCCGCCGAATGAGGAAAGTAGACGCGGTTCATGACGTGAAGTTTGTTTTTTTCGCCCAGCCCCCACATGGCGGAGGAAAAATCGCCGAGTCCGTCAAGTGAAAGGAAGGCGGCACGCTCAAATTCAGACACAAAAAAGGCACTTGCTGCATGCGCCTGATGGTGTTCCACGTGAATAAACCGGGATTTTAAAGAAGAAGGAGAGAGATGAAGTGCTGCGAAAAAATCGTTTTTGAATCCTGTGGCTTTTTTAAAGGCCTTAAGGCGATTGATGACAAGTGAAAAATCTGGATTGTATCGAAGGACAAAGGCCGCTTTGCGAAAAAAATTAGCCCGAGGATTTTTAGAAATGGCGACCGCATCAATGGCTGCCGAAGAAATTTCTGTCTCTTCGAGACATTGCTTGAGTGCAAGTTTCGGGAAACCCGAGGAATGTTTGATCCGGTTAAACCGCTCTTCTTCGGCAGCCCATACCGGAACACCGTCTTTTAAAAGCGCGACGGAGGCATCCGGGTGGTACGCGTTGATTCCGAGAACAATCACGTCTGATTTATATATGGATTAAGGCCATGTAAACCTCTTCCATTTCTTTTGCAATTAAAGAGTATGCAAACCGTTGATGAACAATCTTTTTCCCAGCCTCTCCCATTTGCTGCAAGCGCTGCTTATTTGAGAGAAGCTCTTTTATGCTTTGACCAAGCTTTATTGGATCACCCTCTACGACAACACCCGCACCGGAAGCTTTGATCGTCGCCGCTAAACCAACTTCGGGCGTCACCACAACCGGACAGCCTGCGCTCATCGCTTCCAAAACAGCATTACCAAAGTTTTCGGAATAAGAGGGCAGAACGAAGAGTGTCGCCGATTCCATTAATTTAATTTTTGCCGGACCATAGACAGGACCTACAAAACGAATTCGGTCCAAAACACCATGTCTTTTTGCCAATTTTTCAAGAACGGGCTGATAATCATCTTCGTCATTTCCCGCAATCACCAAATAGACATTTGGAACGTGCGTTAATGAAAGAATAAGTCGATCCAAACCTTTTTTCCAATTAATCCGCCCCAAAAACAGCAATTCTGGTTTTCTCTTTATTACTTCTTCGATTTCAGGTTGCATACCATTTGGTTCAGAATTTTGAACCTCTATTTCGCAACCATTGGGAACAATGGATACCTTGGGCAGCCGAAAGCCAAACCGACCTATTTCCTGCGCTTCTAATTCACTCGTTACATGAATGCCGGCCGCATTTTCAATGGTGCGTTTCTCGATAAATTGAAGCCAAATCAATTTCACCCATTTACTTTTTCTTCGAACTAATTCTTTGACAAGCATGCCGCGCGGCGAAAGCACATAGGGAATTTTGGCATGCTCAGCAATGCGGGCAGCCGCCCAAGTAGGCCACCGGTAAATTGAATGAATATGCAATAGATCGAACTCTCTAACTGTTTTTAGCAATTCTTCTTTCATTGAGGGAGAGTGATAAAAATTCCGGAAGAGACTGCAATTAAAATAATGAACCGTCACACCCTGAAGATCTACCGCTTTTCCAAGAGGAACGTTGGAATTTTTTGACCCATCAACGTTGGTTGTGTAAACATGGACTTTATGACCCCGTTTTACAAGGCTCGAGCATAGACTATGAACGGATCTTGTTATGCCGCCATATCTCATGGCAGGTAAATAGGTGGGAATGATGTGAAGAATGCGCATTACCGGTCTCGAAGTGAGACGTAAGCAGCGGCGATTCCTTGCGCGGCCTTTTCTATGGTGTAGCCTTCCATTTTTTTTCGGCAGGCGGTGCGAATTTCTGAACGCCCCACGAGATTAAAGGCCTTTTCCAAGGCGTTTGTTAAACTCGCTTCGACGTCAGTTTCAAACACCTCTCCTGTAGAACCGGGTTCGATAAGGTCGGGAGCGCACCCTACAGATTTCGAGACAACGCAGGGTACGCCATGGTGCAGGGCTTCATTGACCACAAGACCCCAAGTTTCATAGCGGCTAGGCAGAATCAATAGATCGGAGGCGTGATAATAAGGGCTTAATTGAGTCTGATTTTGAAATCCCACAAATAGACATTTCACTTTCATGGCTTCCGCCATCTGTTTTAATTTTGGCCGCAATTCTCCGTCTCCCACAAAAAGAACCGCTAAATTGCTTTTTATTTTTTGCGAAAGACAGCTTACCGCTTCAATGACCATTTCTGGCCTTTTGCGAACGCATAACTTACCGCTAAAAAGAACCAGCTGGACATCGTCAGGGATCCCTAGGCGGAGACGAGTTTCAGCCCTCAATTTTTCGCGGTCCTTCTCCATCCATTGAAAAGAGTGATGATCAACACTGTAGGGTGAAAAAAATAACTTGGCTTGCTCACAACCGAGCGCCTTGAAATGGGAAAAAGAATGATGTCCGATATAAAGCAACCGGTCACAATACTGGTAGAACCAACGTAACAAGCGGTTACGCAAATATTTTTCAATGAGAGTTCTTGGTTTTTTATGGTCATTGGTTTCGCCTCTGAAAAGAACAGGGATTCTTACTTTGTGTGCCTGTGCGTGCACCTTCCAATAAAAAAAGGGATAATAACCCAGGATAAGGGCGGCTGAGGGTTTAATTCCGCATAGCACTTTTCCAAGTTTTCCTGAGGAAATTCTCCACGATATTTGCTTTTCAGGAAACTTAGACAAACAAGTAGAGGGGTACCCTGACATCAAGTCTGTGTCCCAAGCAAACCTTGTCTTAAAACCCTCATCTTTATAACCCGTAACGCTAAAGCTGGATCCATAGACAACATGCACCGGCACATTAAATTTTTCTTGAAGCATGCGGTAAATGGGAGCGTGGTACTGAACAGGGTGGGTTTCAAAGACAACGAGCATGACTTCAGGCAGCTCCTACGACAGTGTGATTTTCCTTTTCAGGTCTTTCATGAATTATGTCGAGGCGCGGGAGGAGAAACAAAAATCCAACAAAAAACCAGTAAAAAACGCTCGAGGTGTGATTAAAAATGAGAGAGGTCAATTGAAGAAATTGCACCTGAAAAAGGAGCGAGCTTAGGGCGAGAAGTTTAAAATCAACATGGCGCAGTCGATTGAACAATCTCCAAAATTCAAAAATCAAAAGGAGCCTGCAAAAAAAAATGAGAAAGTATCCAATCAAACCCAACTCGAGCAGAACTCGTTCTGGTTCTTCCTCGAAATCCCGGGTCATGCCCCCCCACTGCGAAGCAAACCGGGCCGCACCCTGGTAAGTGGTGCCAATTCCCCAACCTATTAATCCTGCGGTGTCTAAAAATTTGAAAGGGGTAAAGGTATCAAGAAGACGAGCCGACACGTCTCTGCCTTCTTCAGCTCGTACCTTAAAAGCATTGTAAGCTGTTTTTGCCCCAGAGGAAACCGTCAAAAATCCGAATGCCAGTATGAGCACAATCGCAAGACGAGGAATGATTCGAAGAATAAAGCGAACACCAAGCTTAGAAGCAACGAAAAAGAACATAACCATGGTAAACAAACTCACCCCCAGCGAACCCCTTGATCCTGTCATAAACAGATTCACAATCGAAAGGGGGATGAGCGCCGAATAAACGAATCTCCAAAAAAAAGACAAATTTTTAATGCTGATTAAATAAGTAAGAATAACGACCATCGCGTTCAGGTAAGCTCCGTAACCTGAAATGTAAGAAAATGTCCCAGTAATGCGGGGATACTTTCCGACCATTGCAATGTCTGTCGTCTCCGATACGTATTTATTGAGGAAGCTATTGGCGGGACTCAAAAATTGTACAACGCCGAGGATTAAAATCGGAAACGAAAATAAAGCATAACCTTTGAGAAACCGGACCAATTCTTTATGACTTCTAAAGAGTTGTGGGACGACAAAAGCAAGGGGAAGAAAATAGAAATGAATAATGAACCCCAACACTCCTACCCGGATATCCGGAGAACGGGGATTAAAGATGCTTGCAAAACCCCATAGCACCATTAAGGTCAAAAAGAATGTAGTAAGTTTGTTTGTTTTTAATCGATAATTTCTGATTAAAATGCGGGCGTAGACACCGGTTAAAATGACATGGCTTGAAAAGAAGAGAAAATCAGCGTATTGAGGGAAAACCCATTTTCGGACGGCGCCTACAATGATAATCCAATACATGACAAAAAAAGTAGCCTGCCGCCAAAATAAAAAACTCAAAAATACTGATAGAAAACCGCCAAATACTATGAATATCTGGTCATCCATAAGATTTAACCCCCGATTCCATGGGTCGTACGATTTTTTCTATTAAATCGATCAGCCGCTGATGATAAGTAACCCAAGAGGCCTTCATGGCTGATAAGCGTGCGTTTTTTCTCATTTCCCTCACGATATTCTGATTTTCTAAACACCATAACATGCGTTCGGCCAATGCCTGAGCATTTCCCGAGCGGACAACCCACCCGTTTTTTCCTTCCGTCACGAGCTTTTTGGTGCCAACCATATCGGAAATGATGACCGGTACTCCGCATGCCAAGGCTTCAGCAACCACCATTCCATATGAGTCATACCGAGAAGGAAGGATGAGACAATCAGCGCCTTGATATTCTTTTACCAATTCATCTTGAGACATCGTTCCCATCCAGGTGATCGAGTTTCCCTTTTGTTCTTTCAATAAATAGCCGGCGTCGCCAAGAGGTCCGATGAACTTGAGGCGAAAATCTTTATGATACGCTGAGACTTGTTTGTAGGCTTCGACCAAAATATCCACACCCTTAAGAAAGGTAACTTTGCCTGAAAATATGAACGTAAATTGAGATTTGGAGTGTCTCGTCGTATCTTCTTCGAAAGGAACGAAAAGGTCCGTATCGGTCCCCAGGGGGAGAACGTGAATACGGTCTGCAGAGATCCCGTTTTCCAAATAGGTTTGCCGGGCTAATTCTGAAGTAGTCAAAATATGATCCGCTAATTGAAGTTCTTGGTCTTTGTTTTTAACGATTCTATGATGAAGAGAAGTGGTCTCGACATAAGGACTGGCCTTGTCCTGAACCCGGTGATGAATAGAGGCTGCGTCCAAAATGGTTGTTACCCCCAAACGCTTCGCCATTTTAAACGTCTCCAGTGCGGAATTTTCGTATGCGATAACTGCGCTGACATTTTGTTTTATCAATTGGCGGGCAGTCCACCGGTCGAATAACGTATACCCAAAATACTCTCCACACATAGCAAATGATTGTGGAAAAATATTCGAAAGTTTATTCATAAGTGGGGCTGCGGGAAACCAGTGGACTAATTCTTTATCGAGCGGGACGTTAGAATAACGTATAAACCGCCGGTAAACAGAAGAGGGAATCCAGCCACGATGTTCTGAGAAACAAGGGATGCCCGTCCAATATCCCGCAAGCATCTCCCCTTTTTGAAGAGCAAGGGCCGCCTGATGAGAATGCTGCCTGCCGGGATGGCAGATGAGAATTTTAACTTTTTTGGAAGCTTGAATCACAGATAGGAATTGAAAATATCAGCTTGGATGGACAGTTTATGATTGTCGTACCATTTCCAAGCATTATCCGCAATGGGCTGCAGATCTTGTGACTTTAAAACCTTATTCTCCCTATCAATCATCAAATAATGTTGCCCTCGTTGAAGACCGTCTTCATCTCCGCGATATCTTCCTCCCGTCACAGGCACCATTCCATGGGCTCCGTAGGCGGCAAAGATACTCGATTTCGCGAGAAAGTTTGTATCGTGCTCAAAATAACCTGCATAGGACTCTGTCATCAATCGGCTTATTTCATGAGGCGCCATTTTTCCCAACTGGAAAACAGGTATGCCATGAATCTTGGATAGCTTCAATCCTAGGGATGGCCCAATGTCATATATTTCTTGTATGCCAAGCAGTTCGCAAACCTGTGCAAGCTTGGGGATGGACCTTCGATAAATCCTGCGCCGGTCATGACCGAATACGATAAGGCGAGGGAGCCTTTGGCTCAGGGGAGACACAGATTCAGGCTCACCGATGGTGGAAATGACTGGCAGCACTTGGATCTTTTTTGAGAACCCCAAAAGGCGAAGCGATTTGGCATAGTTTTGTCTATTAGTCAGAATATCGTCACTCAGTATGGCAATTTCCCCGGCCAATTTTTTTTGCAACGGAGAAAGCCAAAAGGAACTTCGCCAAGGTGGTCCAAAGGCATAAATTTCATGAAACACGGCCACTAGCCGGGCCCCGGATGCTTTAGCTTTCCATTGCCTTAAATTTCTGGCTAACCCTATGGGGCATCCCCTCTTCGCATAACCGTATCCAACGTAATGCAGCAGAACCGTATTGTCGGCCTGTCGGCCTCCATTGCGGCTAAAAAGGAAAGATGACAGATTGCATCCATTTCCAAAATCCAATTTTTGGATGGTAAATCCGTTGATTTCTGAAGCGCCCCGCCAATCGGAATTTCCCACGACAAATGAGGTTTCTACCCCATGCCTCTTTCTTAATTCACGGGCCAAATTCAGGGCGTAATCCCCCAGCCCATCTATCGAAGGAGGAAGTTTTGGGACAATTTGAATGAGACGCTTGACGCTGCGTATCATTAAAAACCCCTCACGCCAACTTCCCGGACTACCTTTCTAAAAACAATTGCGCCGGCTAGTGGCGCGAATAGGGCAAATGCCGCCAAATATAAGATTTTTTTTAAAACTTCAAGGCCATCCAGATGATGAAAGATTTGATTTCTTGCAATTTCGACAGCGTGAAAAATCGGATTGATGTGCACAAGCGGCCGGAAAATAGCTGGGATAGCGGAATCTGAATAATAAAAACAGGAAAAGCAAATCATTCCTGCGAAAAGATAATCAAAGATAAAGAGATAGTTTTCATTTGCAATGGCAACGGCACCCTGAATCAAACCAAGACCTAGTACTGCGAAAATCATAAAATAGAGAACTATAAATATGACGCCAAAGGTCGCGAGCGAGAAGCCGTAAGAGAAGATAAGAAGGCTGATATAAAGAACAGATGGGATGGCCATTTCTGCGGCAATAGCTAAAGAAGATGCTGTGAGAAAATCAAATTTTGAAACGGGAGCTGTCAATAAAATCTGGATGGTCCCCCAGTATTTTTCATTGATAAAATGCTGCCGGTAACGATAAAAAGCGCTTGCACAGGAGGTATAAAAAATGGTCCCGATCAAAAGCACAGCCACATAATTCACCCTGCTCCATGTACCGATAGATTCATTATTGGTAATTACAAAAAAACTTTTGTAAACAAGCCAGAAAGAAACGAGAAGGCGAAGTGGATTCATCACTTGAGTGGCAATAAAATTCTTAGGAAAACGAAAGGATATTTTCAATTCCTTTCTTACAATCGCATAGATCACTCGAAGTCTTGACTTGAAGGATATCATTCTGTGGTCAATTCGATAAAGACATCCGTTAAAGATGGCGTCTCGCGTTTTTGGATTTTTTCCTTAAGCTCGGATGGCGTGCCTTCGGCGATAAGCCGGCCGTGATGTACAATTCCAACACGATCGGAAAGGAAATCGGCCTCTTCCATATAATGGGTGGTGAGAATAATCGTCTTGCCGATTTTTTTAATCTGATTGCGGATATACAGCGCAAAAGCGGGATCAAGGCCGAGGGTTGGTTCATCCAAGAGAAGAATGGACGGATTATGAATCAGCGCGCGCGCCAGGCAAAGCTTGGTCCTCATTCCGAGCGAATATTCGGAAACATAACGATCGATCCAGTTCCCGATCTGCAGAAGATCCGCCAGCTCCGTGATTCGTTCGCGCGGATTTTCAATCCCAAAAAGGCTGGCCACATATTCCAGATTGTCACGTCCCGTCATCAGGGTATAAATCATGGAACTTCCCAACATAATTCCGATATCCTGTTGCGCGCTGTAAACTTCCTTACCATCAATAGAAATCTTCCCGGAGGTCGGTTTCAAAAGACCGCATATCATTTTGATCAACGTCGTCTTCCCCGC
>ORMF011836677.1_pt1 | contig 11035 bp, 7 predicted proteins | sample 1779871 | NCBI WGS metagenome assembly ORMF01 (sample SAMEA104232316, study PRJEB22302) | groundwater metagenome | biome: forest; feature: aquifer; material: groundwater | place: USA | collected 2011-08-07 | depth 5.4 m
CTTCGACCTGCAGGCTTGCTCCGTCAAGGAGGGGAAGATGGCCGTACGCAACGGAGACGCGGTCGAGGGGGACGGGGGGCATGAAAGGCTTAGGGCTTAGGGCTTAAGGCTTAGGGTACGACTACCGGCTACGGGCGACACGTACAGGCTACGGGCTTCATGGCTGAAGGCGGATCGCTGCCAGGAAAGCTTCTCCAAGATCTTCGGCCTTGCGAGAGCCGACGCCTTTCACGGTCAGCAAGTCGTCGACGGTGGCAGGGCGAAGGCGCGCCATCTCGCGGAGCGTGGCGTCGTGGAAGATGACGTACGGCGGGACGCCGCGGGCGCGCGCGATGTCGAGGCGCACGGCTCGCAACCGCTCGAAGAGGTCGCGGTCGACGTCCTGCCACGACTCGGCCTCCGCCCGCGATCGAGAGCGCGGCGCGTCCTTGCGCGGCGGCCGCTGTCGCGCCAGCGCCAGATTGGGAACGAGTCGCTCGTCCTTGAGCAGCTCGAGCCCTCTGCCCGTCAGCCCTAGCACCGGATACGCGTCGTCGCTTTGCTGCAGCAATCCCAATCCAATCAGCTGCTCGATGTACCCGCGTACCTCGGCGACCGATGCATCGGGAAGGAGCCCGAACGTGCTGAGTCGGTCGTGGCCGCGGGCAACGACCGCCTCGCTGTCGTCGCCGCGCAGCACGCGTGCCACGTGGGTGGACCCGAACCGCTGTCCGACGCGCGCGACACACGAGAGAATTTTTCGCGCAACGACGACGGCGTCGCCGGTGGGCTCCAGTTCATCGAGGCAGTAGTCACACGCCCCGCACGCGGGCTTGTCGTAGCGGTCGCCGAAGTGCTCCGAGAGATGGCGGTGCCGGCACCCGACGCTGGTGGCATAGTGTTCCATGTACCGCAGCAGCGTCCGTGAGGCCTCGGTGAGCTCGCCGTTGTGCTCGAGCATGATCCGCCACTTCAGGAAGTCGGCGCCGGAGTAAATCAGCAGGCACTCGGCTTCAAGACCATCGCGGCCGGCGCGCCCCGATTCCTGCTGATAGTGCTCCAGCGATCGAGGGGCGCCGGCGTGCACGACAAACCGGACATTCGACCGGTCGATGCCCATCCCGAATGCGACGGTGGCGACGATCACGTCCACGCGCTCGCTAAGGAAGGCATCCTGGTTGCGGTGCCGCTCGGCGTCGCTGAGGCCGGCGTGATAGGGCAGCGCGGGCCTGCCAATGCCGGTCAGCCATGCCGCGAGGGCGTCCACCTCGCGCCGCGAGATGCAGTAGATGATGCCTGCCTCGCCGCGGTGGCGGTTGAGCGTGTCCTGTAGCTGCCGCTTCAATGTGGCGCGCGGCAACGCGCGATACAGAAGATTGGGCCGGTCGAACGAGCCGATGAATTCGATCGGATCGTTCAGCGCCAGCTGGCGAACGATGTCCCGTCTCACACGCCCCGTCGCCGTGGCGGTAAAGGCGTGAAGACTCACCCCTGGAAGCAGCCCGCGGAGGCGGCCCAGCTGTCGATATTCCGGCCGGAAGTCATGTCCCCACTGGCTGATGCAGTGAGCCTCGTCAACCGCGATAAAGCTGACCGAGCACGACAAGAGCATCGTGAGAAACGGGTCGCTGCCATCGCCGACCAGTCGCTCTGGTGACACGTACAGCAGACGATAGCGACCGGCGCGGATCCCGGCCATGACGGCTGCTTTTTCTCGCGGATCGAGGGCGCTGTTGTAGACCGCGGCAGGCACGCCGTTGCCGACGAGCGTATCCACCTGATCTTTCATCAGCGAAATGAGGGGCGACACGACGACCGCCAGGCCGGGACGGACAACCGCCGGTGCCTGGAAGCAGAGGGACTTGCCCCCGCCCGTCGGAAGCACGACGAGCGAATCGCGCCCGGCAAGCACCGCATCCATGGCCTCCCGCTGCAGAGGTCGAAAGGACGTGTATCCCCAATAGCGCTCAAGGGCGTGCGCGAGCTCAGCGGAAGCGGTCATCTCGTCCATTCTCGCTCAAACCTTGCGTACCCACGGTGGAGCAGCGCTTTAGCGCTGCGTGCTGAGCACCCTGAAGGGCTGCTCCACCACCCGGCATAGATCCTGCGATAGCGACTGTGTAAACGAGGAGGAGGGATAACTCATGGTGCGTGCACTTGCCTTGGTGATCGGCGTGCTCATCGTTTCCCCGGCCCTCGCGTCGGCTCAGCAGCCGTGCACGACCGACGCGCGCCAGGTGGTAAACGAACTCTATCGACACATGCTCGAGCGCAATGCGGATGCCGGAGCTGAGCATTGGGTCCAGCAGCTTGCGAGCGGCAATGCGACCGTTCGCGAGGTCGTGCGACAGATTGCGATGTCGCCCGAACACACGCAGCGGTTCGGCAACGAATCCCACGACCGGAACGTGGCCACCCTGTACCGTCACGTGCTCGGGCGCCAGGCGGACGACTCAGGTCTTCGCGCTCACGCGCAACTCGCTTCCGAGCGCGGGATGAATGCGGTCGTCGACCGGATCCTGGCCTCGAATGAATACGAGTCGTCGTTTGGCGATTACGGCGTGCCCGGGTCGGGCGGCATGCGCTTTTGCCAGCCGTCGTCAAGGGCCACCGGAACCAGCGGCACCACGACCTTCAACGGCGACATGAGATTCCGCGGGATGGACCGCAACCGGGACGGCCGAATTGCGAGGAATGAGTGGCGCGGCAACCCGCGGGCGTTCCGAAACCACGACTGGAACGGTGACGGCGTGCTCGCTGGTGACGAGGTCCGGCCCGGTGCCGAGCGTCCGGACGATATGGAGGAGGACTTCGCCGCGATCGACGGCGATCGGTTCGACTACCTCGATTACAACGGCAACGCACGGATTGATTCTCATGAGTGGGACGGAACACCGGCCGCGTTCGATCGGCTGGATCGGAACAATGACGGCGTCGTAACCCGTGCAGAGCTGGGCACGACGAGGGGTCTGCGGTTCAACAACCTCGATGCCAATAATGACGGTCACATCGCGCTGGACGAATGGCGCTGGTCTCGCACCGCCTTCGAGCGGCAGGATCGCGACGGTGACGGTGTGCTGACGCGGGGTGAGTACCGCGAGGGGGCAGTCGGCACGTCGGGCAATCGGTAGGGGCGGGCTACAGACTGCGGACTGCGGGCTACGGGCTACGGGCTACGGACTACGGACTACAGGGACTTCTGGCCGATGCCTCCTGTAGCCTGCAGCCCGCAGCCTGCGGTCTGCAGCCGGTAGCTAGGCAGCGAGCCGACTCAACCCGCTTTCATTTCGCCATACACTCTGCGCGTGCCGGTTTATCAGCTCGGCGAGTTCCGCCTCGATACTGCCGCGTATCGCCTCACGAAAAACGCCGCCGTCCTGACGGCCACGCCCCGACAGCTTGATCTGCTTTCGTACCTGGCCACGCGTCCCGGGCAGCTCGTGACGCGCGACGAACTGTTCCAGCAGCTCTGGCCAGACGTCATCGTGAGTGACAACGCGCTCACCCAGCTCGTCTCGGATCTCCGCCAGGTGCTTGGCGATGCCTCGTCCGCTCCGCGCTACGTGCAGACGGTCGCGCGACGGGGCTACCGCTTCATCGCTGCCGTGGAACTGACGGACCCGTCAGCGATCGTCCTCGAGACGACCGAGCGGTCGGCCGTGAGACCCCGCGGTCGCGAGACCTCCAATCTGGAGGTCCTTCGAGCCGTGGTCGATGGGCGCCTGCAGTTGGAAGCGCTCGATGCCAACGAAGTCGCGATGGCGATTGCCAACTTTGAGAGGGCTGTGGCGCTCGATCCGGGCTTTGCGGCCGCGTACGTGGGGCTGGCAAACGCGCATTTCTGGCAGTACGAGCAATCGCGATTTCTGTTCAGGCCCGATTCCGGCCTGCTGGCCACCGCCATCCACGAAGCACGGCGCGGGGTGGCGCTGGCGCCCGACTACGCGGAGGCACATGCGACGCTCGCGTATCTGTTCGCAGGCGCTGGCAGGACGGATGAAGCGATGGCAGCGGCGCACCGGGCGATTGCCCTCCAGCCCGACTACTGGGGTCATCATTTCCGTCTGGGACACGTGAGCTGGGGTCAGGTACGTCTCGATTCGATGAGCCGGGGTCTCGCGCTCTATCCCGAGTTTCCGTTCGCCTATTTCGAGATGGCCACTGTGCACGTGGCGCGGCAGGCGCTGGAGATGGCGATACGCGTGCTCGAAGAAGGCGTCGCGCTTCAAGACAGCCTAGCCGCCGCACCAAGCCGCTTTCCGGCGAGCGGCCTGCACTGGATGCTCGGCACGATTCGCCTCGCTCGCGGAGATGCCGCTGGTGCGCTCGAGGCCTTCGATCGAGAGATGAACAGCGGTGGCAGTGGCCTGTATGCGAGGGAGCATATGGTCGCGTCGCTCAACGGCCGCGCGTTCGCGCTTGCCCGCGGAGGGCACCGCGAGGAGGCAGCTGAGCTCTTTTCGCGATCGCTCGCCCTTCATCCGCAGCAGGTGAGGCCTCACCTGGGGCGCGCGTTGCTGGCGCGCCATGGTGGAGAAGGCTCGCTGGAACGCGCGCTCGCCGATGCTGCGGAGGCGATCTCGGGCGTGCAGCGGGGCGGCCGAACGACGGAGGCGCTGTTGATGTCCGCCGCCGAGCAGGTGGTCAGGGGCCAGCTCGAGTCCGCGTACGCCTCTCTCGACCAGCTGCTGACGGAGAGACCGTCCGGCGCCGAAGGCTGGCTGATTCCCATCGAGCCGCTCTTCGAGCCGCTTGCAGGGCAGCCGGCATTTCGCGGGGTATTGGCCAAGCTGGCGCAGCGGGCTGCCTAACCCCACAGCTCGCACAGCTCGCTTGAGTTGACATCAATGACAGGTGGAGCAGCCCTTTAGGGCTGCTGGCGAACGCAGCGCTAAAGCGCTGCGCCACCCTCAGATCAAGGGATTTTCGGGATTAGACGGAGGGGGCACTGATGTCACCTACGAGAGAAATCGACCGGCGCGGCTTCCTCCGTCATTCGGCCGGGACCCTGGCTGGTGTGGTCGGGGTGACGAGGTTGGCCGCCGGCGCCGCGTCGTCATCGGCCTTGCCGACGCAGGTAGCGAACGCCGTCGCGCCCATTACCGACGAGGAGCGTCGTCGCCGTATCGAGCGCGCGCAGCGTCTGATGGCCGAGCAGGGGATCAGGGCGATCGTGCTCGAACCCGGATCGAGCGCGTTTTATTACACCGGCGTCCGGTGGGGGCTCAGCGAGCGGCCGTTCCTCACCCTGATTTCGGCGCGAGGCCTGCCGGCGTACGTGGTGCCCGCCTTCGAAGAAGAACGCGCCCGAGAGCTGATTGCGATCTCCAGCGATATCCGTGTCTGGCAGGAGGATGAGAGCCCATACCACGTTGCGGCGCAGCTGCTCCGAGATCGTGGCACGGCGACCGGGAGGGTCGGCATCGAAGAAGAGATGCGCTTTTTCGTGTTCGACGGGATCCGTCGCGTGGCGCCGCGCGCCCGGCTCGTGAGCGCGATGCCGGTGACGCGAGGATGCCGCATGATCAAATCGGCGGCGGAGATCGCGCATATGCAGCTGGCGAACGACCTCACGATCAACGTCTTTCGGTCCGCCTTCGCGTCGCTCGTCGAAGGGATCACGCAGGATGCGCTGGCAGCAACCATTGCGAAGCGTTTTGCCGAAGACGCTGTGAGCGGAGGTGCACTGGTTTTGTTTGGGTCGTCGACTGCGTTTCCCCATGGCAGTCGCGAGCCCAAGGCGCTGCGCGAAGGCGATGTCGTGCTGGTAGACGGCGGGTGCAGCGTGGGTGGGTACCAGTCGGACGTGACGCGCACGATCGTGTTGGGCATACCAACACCCAGGCAACGGGACATCTGGACGCTCGAGCGTCGTGCCCAGGACGCAGCATTTGCCGCTGCGCAGGTGGGGGCCACCTGCGAGTCCGTGGACGCTGCAGCGCGTAAGCTGATCACCGACGCCGGATTCGGCCCCGGCTATCGCGTGCCTGGGCTGCCGCACCGGACCGGCCACGGTATCGGGCTCGATGGGCATGAATCGCCTCACTTCGTGCGTGGGGAGAAGATGCGTCTCCGGCCCGGCATGTGCTTCAGCGACGAGCCCACGATCGTCATTTATCCGGAGTTCGGCATCCGTCTCGAGGACTGCCTGTACATGACCGAGAGCGGACCGCACATGTTCACGAAACAGAGCGAGGCCATCGATCGGCCGTTCTGATCAAGCCGGGTATCCCAATCGGGTGTCGCGCGCGAGTGCTGCCTCCAGGATCCCGAGCATCATCGCGTTTGTGCGCCGGTCCTTTACCGCGATCCGCACCATCCGCGCATCGAGTGATGCACCCATGTCGGCAACCTGGCGAATGAACAGATCGCGTTCGCGCGTCCGCCGACAGAGCGTGGCCGCGTCCGGCGCGGTCCGCGGCAGGCGGCAGAGCAGAAAATTGGCGCAGCCCGGTATGACCTCCCATCCCAATGATTCGAGGTACCCACGCAGCTCCGCTCGAAGTACGGCGGTTTCCTGCCAGCGACGACGATAGTAATCGGTCGACCGAAGAGCCTCGCACGCCGCGATCTGGCCTGGCAGGCTGACCGCCCAGGGCGGGCACAGGCGCCGGAGCTCCGTGAGCATGTGCGCCGGCCCGCAGAGGGACGCCGCGCGGACACCCGAGAGGGCGTACACCTTCGACATGGACTTGCAGACCACGACCGTTCTGGATTCGGACGCGACGATCTCCATCGACTGATCCTCGCCGGCGTACTCCAGGTACGCTTCGTCTATCCAGAATCGTGTGGCTGGAGGCGCCTCGGCGACGATCTGTTGAAGGGCCGCGCGCGCGAGATGGCGCCCGGTCGGGCTGTTCGGGTTGACGAGCACGATCCAGTCGTAGCGCCTCGCCGCGCAGGCCGCCAGCGCTTCCGGATCCAGCGTGTAACCGCTGGCAGACGAGAGCACCAGCCGATCCACGCGCGCGCCGATGACGCGTTCGAGCACATGGGCGTATTCGCCGTACATCGGATCGAGAATCAGCACCCGCGAGCCGCGCGCGACCCAATGGCGCAGACCTCCATAGATGAGGTCAGAGGAGCCGGCGCCAGGCAGGATGCTCTCCTCCGGCACGCCGCGAGTGACGGCAATTACGCGACGCATCCCCTCGCTACCCGTTGGTGGAGACGTCATCAGCGCGAACGGCAGGTACTCGGCAAGCTTCTTCACGACTGCCGGCGCGGGATCGAACCAGGCGTCCAGCACGTCGGCGTTGATGACGTGATCCTTCTTCTCGAGCGTCGAAAAGTCGTCGCCGATGGCGTCGAAGAACGCGCCGCCGTGATGGCAGCCGCCGCCGGATCGCAGCGGCACGCCGTCGATGCACCAATCGACCATTCGTGCGAGACGATCCACGACGCCGTCGAACGTGGCCAGGCGCGCGCGGAGATCGCCGACGTCTGCCGCCAGCAGCTCGTACGTCACGGCGCCCGAACAGGCGCGAAGGGCGAGCGACTTCAGGCCGACCTGCAGGTAGAAGGGCAGAATCTCGATTCGGCCAATCGCGACAATGGTTCGGGCCCCGCGTGATTCGAGATACCGCAGTGCACCGTACATCAGCAGAAACGCCAGCTGCGTGTTCCGATACGCCCTGACGACGGTGAGCAGGCGAACTTCGTGCAGCCCCTCGTCGAACGAGATTGGGATCTCTTCACGCCGGAAGTACTTCTCGACCGAGTACTGCTGAACGCCGGGGGGTGTGATCGCGACAAATCCCACGATGGCGGCGCCGCGCTTCGCTACCACGTAGGTGTTGAACGCATCGAGTCCATCGGTGAGACGCTCGGCGGTGTTCTCAGGGTGCTGCCGCAGCTCCCGCGCGTAGACCTGGTGGCGAATCGCGTAGATCGATTCGCGTTCCTCGTCAGTGGCAAGCGAGAGACAGATCTTCTGACGGTGTTGCATAAATGCTCCCGGGGGCTGTCCCTCAGCGGCGCATGTTGAAGCCTGTGAGCACGCTCACGCGGAACCCCGATTTCGACGGCACGATGGCCAGGTTCAGAGGAACGTTCAAAGCGCCTGTGCGGAGCGTGATCCCTGCGGCGGCGGCAAGCGCGAACCCCGCGGGTGTCACGTTCGGACCAACGCCGAACTCCACGCCGTCCCGAGTACGAATGCCGACGAGCCAGCTGATGCTGGGCAGCACCGCGCCCTGTTCCAGCCCTCCGACGAGGAACACCCACTCGTTCACGGCCGTGACGCCGTTGTCCCCCGTCTTGAAGCGTTTCTCGAACTGCCAGCCGAACTGCGTCACGAAGGAGCCAACGTCGAGAGCCCGATCCTTCAGCGTCTCGGCAACGCCATCGCTCAGGTAGGTGGACCCGAAGCGTGGTCCGGACAAATTGATGGGCGCGTACGGTGGCGGCAGTGTCTGGCTTGCGGCCGGGCCCGCAGTCACGAGTGTGAGTAGAGCGGTACACGCGATGCGGGAAGCGAGGGCGTGGTGTCCGAGTGTCATGGTGCTGTCCTCCATGACCGCAGCGTAGGCGCCCGTCGCCCGTGAAGTCCTGACGGGCCGGTGAGGAAACGGTGAATTACTGTGACGCGGCGGGTCCGACCAGCCTCCGCTCGCTGCGCGAGCTACGGCGGTCCGCCCTAAAGCATTTTTCTTTTACGAGCCGCAGAGGCACAGAGGCGCAGAGGGAATTTTGGTTGGCATTTCCTCCGCGTCTTCGCGTCTCTGCGGCTAGGTAGATGTGAAAAGGGCTGTAGCCCTGGCGAAGGCGGAAAGGACCCGCCCTACGATCCACGGCGCCCACAAACCTCGCAGGCGCGAGGCCTCACATCTGGGCCGCTCCAGAAGGCAGCGTCAACGTGCGTTCGACGACGTTTTCGTCTGCTGCGGATGCAGCGTCAGCTTCTGCACGCGCCAGTTGAGAAGCTCGGCGACGTAGAGCTCGTTCTCGGACGGACAGGCGATCTCGTGGGTCCAGCCGAACTGTTTCGGCTGATGGCCCGCCTTACCCCAGGCGTACAGTCCTTTGCCGACCTCGCGCAGGAACTTGCCGCTCTTGTCGAAGAGGAGAACCTGCGCCGCGGTGGCTCCATACGCCGGACCACTCGCGCTGTTCGACCGCGTGAAGACGGCAATGTCGCCCTTCGTGAGCCGGTTTGCCGGCGGCCTGCACCTTACCAGGCAGTGCTGATGATGCGTAGCTCACTGGCGGTCGTGGTCCTGCTGGCCGGTATCGTGACGACGGCGGGGGCAGCGGAACTGACGCCTCGCGCCGCTGCCGCCTTCGATCAGTACGTTCGGCTGACGGATGCGAAACTCGGCGCCGAGCCGTCGTTCCTCCGTATCGACCGGTTGCCGCCATCCCGCCGGGCCGATGTGCACCGTGCGCTCAGCGGCGGCGAGGTGCACATCGAGCGCGTCGCTTCTCGCGGCGCCGACATCCCTGACGCGCTGCTGCACCCCTGGGTGGGAACGGTCTTCGGGCCGGGCGCCTCCGTGAGCCAGGCCGTTGCCCTCCTCCAGCACTACGACCGCCATGCCGGCATCTACACCCCGTCGGTCGCCCGATCACGGCTGCTGTCCAGAAGCGGCGACCATTTCCGTGTGTACCTGCGCTTCGCAATGACCAGAGGAATCACCGTGGTCGTCAACAGTGAGCACAGCGCGGTGTTTGCGCGGCCGGCTCCGGATCGCGCGCAGAGCCGCATCGTCAGCACTCGCATCGCGGAAGTCGAGGACCCGAATACGCCAGCGGAGCGCGAGAAGCCGGTCGGCCGAGACAGCGGGTATCTGTGGCGGTTGAACACGTACTGGCGGATGCTCGAACGCGGCGGCGGCGTCTACCTGCAGTGCGAATCGATCACGCTCACGCGAGACATCCCGACCGGGCTCGGGTGGCTGATCCGTCCATTCATCACCAGCATTCCGCGCGACACGCTGGCCTTCACCCTCGAAACCACACGGCACGAACTATCCCGTCTTGGGGCGAAGCAGCCCTAAAGGGCTGCTCCACGCCTGCAGCGACTTCCTGGTGGCGCAGCGCTTTACAGCTGTTTGCACTTCCACCTAGCCACAGAGACGCAAAGACGCGAAGGAAACCAAGCCAAACCAGACTCTGCGCCTTTGTGTCTCTGCGGCGCGTGAGTGAAAACGCACTAGCAGCTAGCCCCGGTGCTCCCTTGAGTTGACGATCAATGACAGGTGGAGCGGCCCTTTAGGGCTGCTGGCGAGCGCAGCGCCCTTCGGTGTCTGAGCGGGGGAGTCGGGCTGATCGAATCGCGATGAGACGTGCTCAGCGATGCCTTCCGACGTACCCGCTGAGGACCGGCACGTGACGGCCGGCCGCCGCCGCCGCCGCGTGCGCTGCGACCGTCGGCTCAACCTGCGCAAGCATCCGCAGCATGTCGCCTTCCATCGCCGCCACCGGCACGCCGTTCCGGTACACGATTCGCGTGCCCGTCGAGGTCCGGATACGATCGCCCGGCGTGACGATGCCCGTGAGGTTGAGCGGATCGGCGCCGCTGATCGTCACGAGTTGATCGTCGGGTCCCGCTCGCCGCACCTCGCGCAGCCGGTCGACCGCGTCGGGCAGCGCGAACTGCTCTCCCGACATGCCGGTGACGAAGCGCCCGCCGCGAATCTCGCCGCGAGCCTCCAGGCGCCGGTAGGCGCGCACCAGTTCCCGCCAGGCTGCGTCGCCGGTCTCACGCGCGAGCAGGCGCCGGAATACCACGCCATATCGCCGCAGCAGTGCCCAGGCCATCGTCTCCACCGCTGATTCCCGACCGATCGCTTCCGAGACCTGCAGCAGCGCCCATCGGCCGGAGTCGGCTGGAGTTGCTCTGCGAGCCGAGGATCGGGAAGGCGAATAGGGCGACGAAGGGGCGCGCGACGGCGACGCCGGCGCGATGATGGCGCGGAGTCCAGCAAAGCCGTCGGACGTGACGAGGCCGCGTGAGACGAGCTCGCCAAGTGCGTCCTTGACCGCGGAGGCGCTCAGATCAGCGGCAGCTTGGAGCTCGTGCACGAAGGACGCGCCCCGGGGCCCCAGCCGTTGC
>ORMF011963693.1_pt1 | contig 11034 bp, 14 predicted proteins | sample 1779871 | NCBI WGS metagenome assembly ORMF01 (sample SAMEA104232316, study PRJEB22302) | groundwater metagenome | biome: forest; feature: aquifer; material: groundwater | place: USA | collected 2011-08-07 | depth 5.4 m
TCGGCGAACGAAAGTTTCCGCGCTGCGCAGAATCCTCCGACTTATGCAGCCACCGTTGCCGCTCTTACCGGCGCGACGCCTGCGTATCTCGACGTTTCTTGGGGCACTAACCCGAAGCACGGTTTCAACTTGACCTACGCAGTTGCCGGCGCTCCGGCCGCCACGTTTTCAATGATTGGCGTCCCGGCTGTGGCCAACTCGACGGCTGTCAATACGTATTGCATTGACCAGTCCGGCGTCGTGGTGGGTTCGGTTGCTGGTGCTGGCGCGCCTACGGGTGCGGCGGGTGGTTGCACTGGCGGTACTGCGATTGCCTAATTCAGGCAATTCGCGCATTTCAGCCCATCCTGCCGGCAACGGCAGGATGGGCTTTTTTTCCGCCAAAATACCGGCGGATCCGCCACGATCTTTGGCGGAGTTCCCTCAGTTTATCTTATCCATCAAGACTTAACGCTTCCTTGACGAAAATTGGGCCATGAACTTTGATCTTCAATCCTTAAAGAAATATATTCCTGCAAACCTGCTCCAGCAGCTGACGCCTGCCCGCAAGGCGGTCAATCTGGCGCCGCAGCGTGTGATTGCGTGCGATTTCGGCCGCTCGAAGATCGTTTTCCTCGAAATCGAGAAATCTGTGGCCGGCGTGGAGCTGATCCGCTTCCATAAGATCGCGCGTCCTGACGATCCTGCCAAAGTTAAAGAAGAACTCAAAAAGGAACTCGAATCCGGGGGCTACCTCACGAACCGCGTGCGCATGGCGGTCAAAGGCCAAGGCGTCATTATCCGTTTTGCCCATTTCCCGCAGATGAAGCCTGAAGACTTGCGCAGTTCCATCGGGTTTGAGATTGAGCAATACATTCCCTTTAAATCCCACGAAGTCATGGTGGACTTTCAAATTATTGATCCCGAGATTACGCTGGATTCAGGCAAGGGCATGAACGTGCTGCTGGTTGCCGTAAAGCGCGACGATCTCAATTCAAACCTCGCGGTTTTTCAGGAAACCGGTTTTCAGGTCGAGCTCGTCGACGTGGATGCTCTGGCGCTGCTGAATGCGCTCGAATTTCTCGCTCCGGAGGATTTTCAATCGTCGGCGGGAATTCTCGATATCGGCACGGAAATTTCCACGCTTAGTATCGTGCAGGCCGGTAAACCGCGATTCATCCGCGATATTTCTTACGGCGGCTTGGATATTATCAAGCGCCTCAAGCGCAAACTCGGTTTGACCCATGAGGCCGCGCTGCAGCAGCTGGAAGTGGACCGCAAGCCCACGCCGGAAGCGACCGAAGTCCTTAAAGAGGGGATTGAGGGCCTGGTTTCGGACTTGCGCGTCAGCCTCAATTATTATCTGGATCAAATCAACGGCGCGGTTCCTTTAAACAAGCTCTATGTGGCCGGCGGCGGCGGTTACCATCCGATCGTGCTCGAAACTTTGACCACTCAGCTTGGGATCAGCACTCAAATTCTTGAAGCGGGCAATAAAATTAAGCTCGCCTCGACCGTCGATGCGGAAATGTTTAAAAAGAACCAGGGCCTGTTGACCGTGCCTCTGGGGCTGTGCCTGCGTGACCTATGATCACGATTAATCTTCTGCCCGAAGAATTCCGGGTTAAGAAAAAAAGAGAGCTGAATGTCCCCGGCGTCAAAATCGCCATCGTCGTCGGCGCGATATTCGGGCTGATGACTCTTTGGAATTTCGTGGACCTCCTCTTTGCCGGCGGCAAGCTGAAAAAAGTTGAGGCCGAATGGCAGTCCGTCCAGCCGGAATCTCAGGAATTAAATAAGCTGCAGCAGGAAGTTGAAGGCACGCTGCGCCCCGAAAAAGATTTCCTCGCAAATTTCGTGGCTACCGGGCGCCCGCTCACGCATTTTTTAACTTGGGTCAGTGAATACCTTCCCACGGCGGCTTGGCTGACCGAGGTGCGCATGGAACGGGCGGGGGAAGGCGGCGACCTTTTGATAAAAGGCTTGTGCCTTTCGACCAAGGAAAAGTCGAGCATCGAACAGATTGAAACATTTCTGCATGAACTCAAGACTAAGATGCCCGATGCGGAGCTCAGTTTGACCACGACGCGCCAAACCTATGAAGGCGTGGAATTGACCCAGTTCATGGCCAACTTTCATTGGTCGAAGCAGGAATTGGTATGAAGCCCATCACTCAGTGGACGACCGAGGACATCCTCGAAATTCTTAAAGGCGTAGACCGCAAAACCTGGATCAAGATCGGGGCCGGTACCGCGGTGGGTGCGGTCCTGCTTATTTTTATCGTGATTCCGGCCTGGTTCAAGCGGCCTGCGGTCAGGCAGCAGATAGCAACCGCCCAAATGCAGATCGTGAGTCTTAGAACGGCCATCCGCAAGAGGCCTGAGTGGATTAAAAACCGCGAAGAATTTCAGAAATTCATCCAAGGCTCGAAGGACCGGATTTATCAACCGGGAGAGTCCTCGCTCCTTTTAGGCGCGATTTCTAAGCTGGCCGTGGAAAGCAAGGTCGGCATTATCGCTTCAAAGCCGAAAGATTTTGAAGGCAAGCTGCCGCCGCCGTTTGACCAATCCTATGAAGCGAATCTCTATGATTTCGTCGTCGAAGGCGGCTATCATGAGCTGGGTGAGTTCATCAGCAAAATCGAGGCCAACCCCAAACTGCTCCGCGTCCAGCTGTTCAGCATTCGCGCGCAGGAAGAGAACGCCGAAAAGCACATCGCCGACGTCAGCCTTTCAGCCGTTTCATTTAAAGAAAGAAAACCCTAAATGTTTTTACCCTATCCGACGATATCTTCATCTAGCAAGGGCAGGTTAAGCCGTGTAAGTTGGATTCGGGCGGCTTTAATCCTTGCGGTTTTATCGGCCGGATCCAGTGTTCAAGCCGCGGAAATCAAGTATGAGCGCGGTGAGCGGCCGGATCCAATGATTCCGCTGATAGGCCCGGGCGGCGAGATAAAGAAGGGTTTTAACGCCAGCGGGTTGAATATCGAAGGAATCATTTTTGATCCGTCTTCAGGATCGCTGGTGCTGATCAACGGCGAGTTTTACAGGGAAGGCGATACGGTAAGCGGAGCAAATGTAATCACGATCTTCCGCGACCGCGTAGTGCTGGCTCAAGATGACGAAGAAAAAATAATCTGGATCCGCGAAGAAATTGTCACGGATAATCTGAGTAAAAAAAGCAGTGAGGCTAAATCGAGCAATGCTCCAAGTCCCGCGCCGGTTGTTAAGAAGACCTGAATCAGTTTTTATCCTAGCCTTTTTGATCTATTTCGCAGCGGCTGCGGCGCCGTCTTTTGCGCAGCCCGAACCTGCTTTTCCCGCTGCGCCTTCCGAGAAGGCCGGCAGTATTACCCTGGATTTTAAAGACGCGGACATTACCACGGTCCTGCGCGTTATGAGCCTCAAGAGCAATGTGAATATTGTGGCCGGCCCTGAAGTGAAGGGGACGATTACGATACGGCTTGAAAATGTTCCCTGGGAAAAAGCCCTCGAAGTAGTTCTGCGTACTTATGGTTATGTCCACGAGCGCGACGGGAATATTATCCGCGTGACGACGCGCGAAAATCTGGCCGGCGAACCGCTCGTGACGCAAACCTACATCCTGAACTACACCAAGGCCTCTGAAATTCAGGCCGCGGTTCAAGACATGCTCACCGAACGCGGGCGCATCAAGGTTGCTGAGCGCACCAACACCATCGTACTGACCGATATCCCTACGAATTTGTACAGCATCAGTGAAATTATTAAAAAGCTGGACCGGATGACGCCGCAGGCCTATATCGATTCGAAGATCGTAAAGACGGAATTGGGTATTACGGAAAATCTGGGCATTGAATGGCGCACCGGCGGCGCTTCGAATAACATCGCGAGCTTGACAGGTTCAGGCCGTCCGACCACATTTCCTTTCGCGACAGATACTCAAGATGACCGTGAAATTTTGGGCAAAGGCTTGGCCTTATTTACTCCGATCGTGGCAGGTAATAGCGTCAACGCAGTCACGGGTAACGTTTCCAGCAGTACTTCCGTGAACACGGCGGACGCGCGCGCATTTCCTTTTCCGTCCTCTTTGGTCGCCAATAACACATTTAGTTTTGGAACCATGAGCTTTACCGGCTTCAACGCGGTGCTGCAGATGCTGAAGAGCCGGGCCAACACGAAGGTCGTGTCAAACCCGCGCATTGTCGTCCTTAACAATCAGACGGCCGAGATCCACGTAGGGGATAACATCCCGCTGCCACGCTTCGAAACCAACCAGACCACTGGCCGGCTTAACGTCAGCGGGTTTGACTATGACAAGCTGAAAACCGGCGTCGAGCTCAAGGTGACCCCGCATATTAACTCGGAAGAGGAGATCCTGGTGGACCTCCAGCCCTCGGTAAATGCGCGTGGTGACACCATTACCTTCAATGCCGACCTGTCGGCCCCGATTATCAATGAAACTACGGCCAAAACCCAGGTTTTGATCCGTAGTGGAGAAACTATTGCTATTGGCGGCCTCTTAACGGATAATGTGGCCATTAACGAGGCCCGCGTGCCGTATCTGTCTGATGTGCCCTTTTTTGGGAAGCTTTTCCGCTCTAAGAGACAGACGGCTGGTTCGGGTAACGCAAAAGTTGAAACGCTATTTTTTGTCACGGTGACCATGGTGGATACGGAAGGTCAGCCGATGGGTGAACGGGTGGAAAAGCAGAAAACGGCCGCTAGAAAAGCGGCGCTTAAAGCCGAACCTCCTTCCTCAGAACCAGTTGGAACAGTCGATGCTTCAAATGCTTCGGAATCCGGACAGCCATCCGAGATGGATCTTACAGGCGAAATTGCGCCTTCAGATGCCACGGTGCCTGCGGAAACCGAGGCCGTTCCGGCTTAGCATTTAAAGCTAAGTCCGGCCCCTGTTCTTACCGCGCAAGACCTTCCTAATTTCCCGCCCGCTTAGCACATCACCGAAAAGGAGAAGAAAATGAAATCCGCACAAATTTCCAGGGGTGTATTCTTTGCCATTTTATTTCTTTTTGCAGCCATAGCGCCCGCCTACAGCGAAAGCGACGCGGCGGCGTTGCTATCAAAAAAAATGGACCAGGTTTTGGAAAATCAAAAATTAATTCTACAGACCCTTGAGGAGCTCAAACAGGAGCTTCACATCGTAAAACTGCGGGCAACGCGGTGATAGTCGAACCGGCGCAGGCAGAAAGTGATCAGAAAGGACTTAGCATGAAACGGGAAATTCTCATCAGCCACGATGCGAATGAGATGCAAGTGGCGATCCTCGAGGACGGCAGCCTCGAGGAATTTTATATTGAGCGCGGCGATGCCAACCGCATGTTCGGCAACATCTATAAAGGTAAAGTTAAGACGGTTATTCCCGGAATGGGCGCGGCCTTTGTAGATTTGGGCACGAAAAAAGACGGCTTTTTGTACGTTACGGATGCTTTAAAGTCGCCTCTTGATCTGGATGCGGAATTTGACGATCAGGTCCAGCAGCAGCAGACGGACCGCAAGCGCGAACGCATGAAGCGCATTGAAGAAGTGCTGAAAGTCGGCCAGGAAATTATCGTTCAAATCGTTAAAGAGCCGATCGGCACCAAAGGGCCGCGGCTGACCACGCATTTCTCGATCCCGGCGCGGTATCTGGTCATGATTCCCGGCGAAGAAAAGGTCGGCGTTTCGCGCCGCATTGAAGACCGCAAAGAACGCGAGCGCATCCGCGGTATTTTTGCGCAGCTCGAGATTCCAAAGGGCGTCGGCTTTATCGTCCGCACGGCGGGCGAGGGCAAGAGCGCCAAGGAATTCACGCGCGATATCCGCTATTTGATCCGCATGTGGAAACGCGTGCACAGCACGATTGCTACCAAGAAGGCCCCGAGCTTGATTCACCAGGAACTTGATCTCGTGGAACGCATTATCCGCGACAGCCTGGTCGAAGAAACGGACCGCATCGTGGTCGATAATAAAGATATTCACCGCAAGATCGACCGCTTTCTCAGCTTGTATGTCCCCGGCCAAAAAGTCGATTTTACGCTTTATCAGGACCGCGTCCCGCTTTTCGAAAAGTCCAACATCGAAAAAGAGATTGAACGCACCTTTGCCAAGAATGTGCACTTAAAATGCGGCGGTTACATTGTCATCGAGCAGACCGAAGGGCTGGTCGCAATTGACGTGAACACCGGTAAGTTTACCGGCACGCGCAATCTCGAAGAGACCGTGTATAAGACGAACGTTGAAGCCGCGGTTGAAGTTGCGCGCCAGCTCAGGCTTCGCGATATGGGCGGCATCATTATCATCGACTTTATCGACATGGAATATGCGGAGCACCGCCGCAATCTATACCGTGTCTTTAAAGAAACGGTGAGCAAGGACCGCGCTAAAACGAATATTCTCAAAATGTCGGAATTGGGCCTTGTTGAGATGACGCGCCAAAGGGTGCGCCCCTCGCTGGAGAGTGCGGTCTATAACACCTGTCCTTACTGCGAAGGCAAGGGGATGGTTAAATCGCCTACGACGATGGCCATCCAAACGATCAAAGAATTACGCAAATCGCTCGGCCATTCCCACGGACGGACCGTCAATACTTATGTCCATCCCGATGTCTGCCAGCGGCTGCTGCACCAGGAAAGAAAAGCAATCCAAGGCTTGGAGCGGCAGAACCGGAGCAAGATCTTTATCTTCCCGGATTCCTCGCTCCACATGGAAGATGTGAATATTACTTTCGTTAAATAGGTGTCGAACCGCGGCTTAGCCGCGGTTATAATACCGTCATGTTTGAAGCCTTTGTGTTGCTCGGAATTTTAGTGGTGGGCGCCGGCGTTTTTGCGGCGCTTTATCTCCTACGGCAAAAGTCCGGCTCCGACCATTCTGTGGCCCAAGTGGTCATGGAATTTCAGAAAGAACTTTCCTCCCTTCGCGGGTCCGTCCAGGACCAAATGCAGACTCTCGGCAAACAGGTCCAAGACCAGCTTTCGCTGAACAGCAAAATGCTGCTGGACGGTCAAACCGGCTATAGCAAGGCCGTCGGCCAGGTCGAGAACCGGCTCGGTGAACTTCAAGCGGCCACGCGTTCCATGATGGAAATCGGGAAAGATATTTCATCGCTGCAGAATATTCTGCGCTCGCCGAAATTGCGCGGCGGAATCGGCGAGCTGATGCTGGGCGAGCTGCTGCGCCAAATCCTTCCTGAAGATCATTTCTCTTTGCAATATTCTTTTAATACCGGCAATAAAGTAGACGCCGTCATTCTGCTTGGGCAGGGCATGATCCCGGTTGACGCTAAGTTTCCGCTCGAAAATTTCCGGCGCATTCAAGAGGCGCAGGGCGAAGAAAACAGTCTGGCGATGCGCAAGGAATTCGCCAAGGACGTCAAAAAGCATATCGATGCCATCGCGGATAAATATATCCTGCCGGCCGAAGGTACTTTTGAGTTCGCGCTGATGTATATTCCCGCCGAAAACGTTTATTACGAAACGATTATTAAAGACGAGTTCCAAACGGAAAGCATCGCGGCCTACGCGATGAAAAAGAAAGTCATCCCCGTTTCTCCGAATAGTTTTTATGCCTACCTGCAGGCGATTGTCCGCGGTTTAAAAGGCATGCGCATTGAGCGCTCGGCCCAGCTCATTCTGGAAAGCTTGGGCCAGCTTGAGACCGATTTTAAAAGGGTCATGGAAGATTTTGAGAAAGTCGACAAGCATTTAAGCAATTCGCGGTCCGCGTTTGACAGCGTCCGCAAGGGGATGCAGAAAATGGAAACCAAACTCGCATCCCTGGAAAATAAGGCCGACAAAACCCTCGTCAGCGATACCCCTGCGCCTATCGCGGAATGAACTCCGTTAAAACCCACACCGAATATCTTTGGTTTGAAACTAAAAAGCACCGCGACTATTTAAATATCACCGATAAAATCGCCGCCATTCTGCTGAAAAGCGGCGTGCGGGACGGTTTTGTCTTGGTTTCCGCGATGCATATCACCGCCGGCGTTTACGTCAATGATGCCGAGAACGGCTTGATTCAGGACATCGATGAGTGGCTCGAACATTTGTGCCCGTACCGCGAAAATTACCGTCATCATCATACCGGCGAGACCAACGGCGACAGCCATTTGAAAAACTTATTGATCGGCCACCAGCAAATCATTCCGGTGACCGAGGGCAAGCTGGATTTAGGCACGTGGGAACAGATTTATTATGCGGAATTTGACGGCCGGCGGAAAAAGCGGGTGATCGTCAAAGTCCTGGGAGTATGAGCGCCTGCCGGATTTTTGTATTCTGTGTCTTGGCTTTAGCGGTTCCGGCTTGTCCGGCCCGCTCTGAAGAAAGGCAATTCGCTACGATGCGCGATGAAATGGTCGATAATCAATTGAAAACGCGGGGGATACGGCAGCCGGCCGGGCTGGGGGGGATGGCGAAGGTGCCGCGGCACTTATTCGGGCCGGCAGGGGAGCAGCCGAATGCCTATGTGGACGGCCCGCTGCCGATCGGCCTGGGCCAGACCATCTCGCAGCCTTATATCGTGGCTTATATGACGCAGGAACTGGCCCTGGAGCCGCAAGACCGGGTGCTTGAGATCGGCACGGGCTCAGGCTATCAGACCGCAGTCCTGGCCGAGATTGCGCAGGAAGTTTATACCGTCGAGCTCTTAGGCCCGCTGCAGGAACAGGCGCAGAAGATTTTGGCCGGGCTCGGCTATCGCAATATTCATTACAGGCTCGGCGACGGGTGGGAGGGCTGGCCTGAACATGCGCCGTACGACAAAATAATTGTCACGGCAGCGGCCGTGGAAATTCCCAAAGCGCTGGCCGCGCAGCTGAAGGAAGGCGGCCGAATCGTGATTCCGGTCGGCGCGCATGCCGAAGCGCAGCGGCTTTTGGCCGCCGAAAAGCACGATGGAATGCTGCAGACTAAAGAAGCTTTTGCGGTAAGATTTGTTCCGCTCGTTCAAAGCAATGCAACGGACCCAAAAAAGAAAGGGGATCGTGATGGTAAAGAAGAAAGCTAAAAAAACGAAGGCCCGGAAAAAGGCAAAGCCCGCAAAAAAGCGCGCGGTCAAGAAAGCGAAACGGCCGCCGGCAAAGAAAAAGGGCAAGAAAAAGAAATTTAAAAAACCCGCGGCGCCCGCGAAGCCCAAAATTGAAGGCAAGCTCATCGGCGTCGTGACCCATTATTTTCCGCACGTTGAAGCCGCGGTCGTTAAAATTAAAGCCGGCGAGCTGCGGGTCAACGACACGCTGCGTTTTATCGGGCATACCTCGGACTTTAAACAAGTCGTCGCTTCCATCCAGATTGACCGCAAGCCGGTTGAAAAAGCCAAAAAGGGCGCGGAAGTCGGAGTTGGGGTGAAGGAAAGGGTCCGCGAAGGGGACAAGGTTTACAAACTCTGATGGGCCAGGAATATCTGCGCACCTTTGCGCCGTTCGATATCGAAGATGTTAAACAGCACCTGCTGATCACGGGCGATTTGTCCGCGGATTGCGGGGCCTGCCGTCAGCTGGGAATTGACGCCTATTCCGCGACGACCTGTCCCAATTGCGGCACGCCTTTCAAGTACGTCGCCAGCCGCAGGCTCGAAGCGAATCCCGGCGAGCGTTATCAGTGGGCGCGGCGCATTCACGAAAAGCGTCCGGACCTGCGCATGATTGATTACACCGACTACATGAAAATCATCGGCAAGAAACAGGCGAGGGATTTTTTTGGTTAAACATACGCGCGATATTGCCGTCATCGCCGGACTCGTTTATTTTGTCCAAGGCGCGCTGGGAATCTCAGGGATCGCCCTGCCTTTGTATTTGCGTGCTCTTAAATGGTCGGTCAGTGATATCACGACGATCAGTTCGCTGGCCGCCATCCCGTGGGTCTTAAAAATCTTATACGGGCTGCTTTCGGACAGCCTGCCGATCGGCGGCTTCCGCCGCAAACCTTATCTGATCATATGTTCCATTATTTCCGTGCTGGGCTGGTTTGCGCTGGTCCTGCTGCCCACAGAAAAAGCGATGGTGCTGATCGCGCTTTTGCTGGCCAATTTGGGTTTCGCGGCCACCGACGTCATAACCGACGGCCTGATCGTGGAGCACTCCACCGAATTCACGAGTCCGATTTACCAGGGGATCGCCTGGGGTTCGCGCAGTTTCGGGGCTTTGATCAGCGGCTTCACCGGAGGCTGGCTCGCGGCGCATTGGCAGCCGCGCGAAATATTTATGATCACGATGGTCCTGCCGCTGGCAGTTACCGGAGCCGCGCTCTGGATCAAAGAAAAGCGCGTCGTGAAAAGTCCGTTTGGCACCGCGCTGGCGCCGATCCGGACGTGCTTAGCGTTGGTGATGACGCGTAATATACGTCTGTTTATCATCATTTTGATCGTCGCTTCCATTTCATCTTCTTTCGGCATGCCCTTCTTTTTTCATCTTAAAGAGACGTTGGGATTCCGCGAAACCTTTTTGGGCCTTTTGTCCAGTATCGGCTGGAGCGGGGCCATGGCCGGCAGCTTAATTTATGTGCGCTGGCTGCGCAAAATTTCGCCAAAGATCACTTTGCGCTGGGCTATGCTGATCAACAGCTTGAACATTCTCAGCACCCTCCTCATCATCGATCAGCGCAGCGCCATCGTGCTGGTGGTGATCGGCGGAGTGATGGGCTGCCTGACGATTTTGCCGATCATGTCTTCTGCCGCGGCCCTCACGCACCATTCCGGCGTTGAAGGCACGCTATTCGCCGTCTTAATGAGTATTTTTAATCTGGGCCAAATCTCTTTCGGCTACCTTGGCGGACATATTTATACCGCGATCGGTTTGCCGCTTCTGATTTGGTGCACCGGCGTGATCGCTCTGTCAGGGATCATTTTCGTAAACCGGCTCGATTTCTCGGAGCCGCCGGCCGCCTTCAGCGCTTCAAAAGCCCCAAATGTCTGAAAGTATGGACCTCAATTTTGAAGCCGGGCGCACCGCCCTCCGGATTGTGCAAACCCTCCAAGCGGCGGGCCACGGGGCGTATTTTGCCGGCGGCTGCGTCCGCGATCATCTCATGCAGAAAAAGCCCGAAGATTTTGATATTGCGACCTCGGCGCATCCCGA
>ORMF011984553.1_pt1 | contig 11033 bp, 10 predicted proteins | sample 1779871 | NCBI WGS metagenome assembly ORMF01 (sample SAMEA104232316, study PRJEB22302) | groundwater metagenome | biome: forest; feature: aquifer; material: groundwater | place: USA | collected 2011-08-07 | depth 5.4 m
AGCGCTTCGCGCGCGCGCTTGTCGCTAGCACACTCGAAGGGCAGACGTTGCATCGAGACGCCTTCCGGCTGCTTGGCTTTTCCAAGCTTTCGACCTTTCGCGAACTCGCGCACAGCCTTGGGATTGCCTGATGGCCTACCTTCTGGACGCGAACGTGTTCATTCAAGCGAAGAATCTACATTACGGTTTGGATTTCTGCCCCGCATTTTGGGAATGGTTGATCGCGAACAATGCCGCCGGGCGCGTCTTCAGCATCCAGAAAGTCGGTGACGAGATTGCCGCCGGTGGCGACGACCTCTCCGATTGGGCTGCAAACCGTGGCGACGGGTTCTTTCTCAGACCAGATGCCGCGCTACTGCCGGTATTAGGCACTGTCAGCGCTTGGGCGAATGGCCAGAACTACGAGCCTGCCGCCGTAAACACCTTTCTTCAGGTCGCTGACTATTACCTTGTGGCGCATGCGCTTGCCCATGGGCACACCGTCGTAACCCACGAGATTGCATCGGCTTCGACAAAGAAGATCAAGATTCCGAACGCTTGTATCGGTCTCAACCTGAAATTCATGACGCCTTACGAAATGCTCAGGCTCGAACGGGCACGTTTCATCCTAGGGCCGCGACCGTGATCGGATATGGGCGATATTTTCTTCTTTCCGGTGATTACCGGAGATCGCCATACATTACCTAACTATTTGATTTTTCATAGAAAATAATGTTTCTCTTGATCTGTGCGCAGCGCGGCGTTCGCCCAGAATTGCCGCCTGCATGCACCGAAAACGGTCAAGAGATGACAGCAAGGCGGCTTACGAAGCAGATCGTGGATGAACTCGTTCCGCGCGACACGGATTACGTCGTGTGGTGCGGGAAGCTGCCCGGCTTCGGCTGTCGCGTGCGCACGACGGGGCACAAATCTTTCATCGTCATGTACCGCGCCGGGGGCCGGAATGCGACGCCGCGCAAGGTTACCCTCGGCGTCTACGGCAAGCTCACGGTGGAGCAGGCGCGCGAGGAGGCCGGAAAGATTCTGGCGAAGGCCGAGCTTGGCGAGGACGTAGCGCTTCAGCGGGCGCGAACACGCGCGGAGATGACCGTCTCGGAATTGTGCGACGAATACATGCGCGAGGGCGTGGACCACAAGAAGCCTTCGACCCTCGCCAGCGATCACAGTCGTATCGAATGCCATATCCGTCCGCTTCTGGGGCGCAAACGCATCGGCGCGGTGACGCGCGCGGACATCAGCCAATTCTTACGCGACGTGGGGATGGGCAAGGCGAGGCGGACCGTGAAGACGCGCAAGCATGGCCGCTCCATCGTGCGCGGCGGCAGGGGCGCTGCCTCTCGCACCGTGCGCCTGCTGGGCGGCATCTTCTCCTACGCCGTGGGCCGCGACTATCTGAAAGAAAATCCATGCCGTGGCGTGCAGCTCTACAAGGACAAGAAGGGCGAACGCTTTCTGACCACCGAGGAGTTTCGCCGCTTGGGCGAAACTCTGCGCTTGGCGGAGACCGAAGGCCTGCCTTGGGTCTTCAACGAGGGAAAGAAGGCGAAGCACCGGCCCGTCAGGCCAGAAAATCAACGGGAGGTCTTTTCGCGCCATGTGATCGCTGCGATCCGGCTTCTGATGCTCACGGGGTGCCGCCTACGTGAAATTCTGCACCTTCGGTGGGAAGACGTGGATTTCGAGCGCGGCGTGTTGAACCTGCCCGACAGCAAGACGGGGCGCAAAAAGGTTCTCATCGCGGGACCAGCCATCGCGATCTTGGACGAGCTGGAACGATGCGGCGGTTATGTCATCGCAGGCAAAGAGCCGGACAAACCCCGCGCCGATCTGAACCGTCCTTGGAGGCGCATCGTGCAGCAGGCGAGGCTTGAAGGCTTTCGCCTTCATGATCTTCGCCACTCCTACGCATCGGTTGGCGCGGCGAGCGGCATGGGGTTGCTGGCTCTGGGCAAGCTCCTAGGTCACGCATCGCCATCGACGACACAGCGTTACGCACACCTGGCGGACGATCCGCTGCGCCGCGCGTCGGAGCACATTGCGAACGTGATCGCATCGGCGCTCGGCAATGAGTGATTTCGGCAACACGTCCGTTTTCTTTTCGAAAGCGCCGTTCCCACGCCACGGACAAAACTAGAACGGCGGTATTGGCTAAGGCCGGACATCTCCGGCGAATTCGAGAAAAGGAGATAGCCGATGAAATCGCTCTACCTCACCCGCCGCTTCGCCGCGAAATACGTGCGCGAGACGTTCGGAGTCCGCTGTTCGGAAAAGTGGCTCGCCAAGCTTGTCGTAACAGGCGGTGGTCCGACCTATTGGAAAAACGGGCGCGCCGTTCTCTACCGCCGCGATGCGTTGGAGGCTTGGGTGTCCCGCCGCGTCAGCGGGCCTTTGACCTCATCGAGCGATCCGGAAGCGAGAAGCCTAAACCTATTTTCTTATCTTCGATCCGGCGCGGGCTTGCCCTTCGTGGACGCATGACACGAGCCGTCGGCGACCGGTGACGGCACAAATTATTCAATTAAATCAAAAAGTTGACACCGCCAATAGGTCTGGTTTGTGTTGAAGGGGCGGGGATGATCCCGCCCTTTCACAGCAACTGAAAGGACGCAGATCATGCGTGACGACACCGAAACCGAAGACAAATTCATCATGCTCCCGGCAGTGTCGGGCGGCGGTGCCCTCGTGCGCCGCAGCCAGATCGCGGGCGGACGAGCGAACGGGACAGACGGCGCAATCGTCTATCTCGCGGCTGGGCCGAGCGTTTACACGACGGCCACCGTTCCGCAGCTTGCGCGATATCTCGGCGCAGAAGTCGCCGAAATCCGGCGCGAGTAATCGCAATCGCTGAGCCATGTGCCGCCGGTTTACGCAGCCGGCGGCATTTTCTTTGGGCCAACGCGGATCAACGAAAGGAACCCAATGGGTGCCGCCCTCGACGGAATGCCCTACATCGATGCCGATCCTGTCTTTTCGATCCTCGCAGGCGAGGACGAGTGGAACGACAGTGACGAGTTTTACGAAACGATTCCGCGCCGCCGTCAGAACGGCAGCAGGCAGGGCTATCTGTGCCTCACCAATGAGCTTGTTCAGTCTGCTTTGCCGGGCGACCGCGAAGCATGGTGGCGTGACACTGAGAACTGGCACCTCGCATTGCGCATCCGGCCTAGCGGCGGCAAGAGCTGGTACTATCTGCCGGATCGCGGCGACGACGGCCGACGTGAATATCTTGGCAGCGTGTCCGATTACACAGTGGAGGAAGCCCGCAAAAAGACAGACTGGACCGCGTACCGCCTGGAAGGGGGAAGGCCGAGACCGAAGCTGCGTCGAGATATGCGGGTCAGCCAAGTGCTCGCCGAATATTTCAAGGAGTACCCGCCGAGCGATAGGGATTGGTTCAAGACCGTCGAGCGCCTGTTCAATCGCTACCTTGTGCCACGCTACGGCGACCAAATACTCATCGGCATCCGCAAGGCGCAATGGATTCTGATGGCGGAGAAGGCTTCGTTTGAGCGGCCAAGCCGAGGCGTCGGATTGCACAAGGCCCTCGTGACATTCCTCAATTGGGCTGTCTGCCGGGATTTGATCGACGCCAATCCCCTCGGGCGAACGAAGCCACCGATACCGCCTGCCCGAACACCAGTTCGCCTGTCACCATCCGAACTCCGTTCGATCTACGACGCAGCGCAGGAGCTTGGCGCGCCGTGGTCTGGCATGGTTGGACTGACAATGATCACGGGCGAAGCGATAGAGGACATTCGCCATCTTTGTGGCAGGGATATCGACTGGCGGAACGGTACTTGGACGGTGGAATCGATAGGTGCTTCCTCCCAGTTCCTAACCGCGCTTCGCACGATACCTCTGCGGGCTGAGGCGCTGACGCTCCTTGCTCCCTACCGGAATGCGAAGGGCTATTTCTTTCAGTCGCCTCGTTCCCTACTGCCAAGGCCGATCAACTTCTACGCCGAGGTGATCGAGCGGCTGAAGGACAAGAGCGAAGTGAAAAGCGATTGGGGCATCAAAGACCTTCGGGGCAAGGCTACGTGGCTCCTGCGAGAGGACAGCGAAGCCGAGGACGTGGTGCTCTGAACCAGACCCGCCGAGGGCGAGCCATTCCGCTCCTTCGGCATCTTGAGCGTTCGCCGAAACGCGCGTCCAGCCCCGGTCTCTCTGGTCGAGTCGGGAAGCGCCGGCGACCCATTGAACCAATGAATCGATGAGGTGAAACAAACGAGACGACACGCTTCCTCACCTATCGGCCGCAGCCGAGCAGCATCAAGAGACTGATGAAACGAAATCGAAGCCGCATGAACCCTTCTTGAAATGACCAAAACATCTAGCCAAGTCGGCAACTCCTATTCGCTTGAATGTCACCTGTCGGAAAATCGAAACGAAAAAATCGGCAGAAGATACGTAGCGCTGCGGCTTCCCCGAACAGCTTCGGGGACATATCGCTACCAGCGACGAATCCTGTTGCCACCGTGGAATCACCCTTTCGGTTTGAACTGGCGACTCTGTATGTCAACGCGGGGAGCGATGCGAACGGCATCGTTGCTACAAGACGCGCTCATTCCTCGTCGTGAGACCAGCTTACCCATGCGTCGGCCTTCACGAAGCGCGGCCCGGAACGCATGACCGAGCTTGGATGAAAGCTTCTTCAATAATCAATCTGGGCAACAACACCGGACCATATGAAAGCGACACAGGATAAAACTAGGATGCGAACTTGGAACAGGATGGAAAATTAAAAGGATGGACTGAGTAGGACACCTAAGCTGAAGGACAGGAGTAGAGGGAGGGCGTCATTTTACTGGCGCCTTTCCTACTTCGCATTCCGGGATAGCAGCCGCTCAGGTTCGCTCCCGAGTGCGGCGGCAAGCTTGGCGAGCACGGTGACAGTCGGATTGCGCACACCCCGCTCGACCCCTGACACGTAGGTCCGGTCGATCCCAGCCCGAAAGCCAAGTTCCTCTTGAGAGAGCTCTTGCGCCTCCCGCAACCGGCGCACGTTCCGCCCTACGACTTTCCGAATGTCCTCCATACGCGCAAGCGCGCTCGAATGTGGACGATAAGTCTACGGACTATGAGTCTCGACAGCTCGGGCTCACTTGACTATGATGACTATAGTCTACAGGAGAAAGCCGTGACCCAAGCCTTAGGGGCAGTCAGCCATGGGATGGCTTGGTTCATCGTCGGCTGGCATGTGCTGGCCCTGGCCGGCCTTGCTGTTCTCATTGTGTGGGATCGCTTGACGAGGCCGCCCGATCCGACACGCGCTGAAATCGAGGCCGAGGCAGACGCATACGAAGCTCGGCACGGCGAAGAGGCTTTCCAGCAGATCGGCACGGACATGTACGAGGAACGGTGCGCCCGAGGGATCAACAGGCGATATCGGTTTTTGAGGGGAGTGTCCGGGGCGCTTGTTCAGCGGATCGTTCACGGAGAAGCCGGCAGGGTTGGAAAATGATGGCGGAGACAAGCTGGGTGAGACGCGCTATGCTCAGGGGCTACGTCGCAGACGGCCAACTATCACCGGCAAAGCCGTCGGTGCCTGTTGTGACTGTCGGGGCGCGGGGCTGGTGGGCGTTGGTTAACCATGTGCGTTAACACTCGTGCCCGTTCGTCGCTTGAGGCGGCGGGCGGTGTCTCGGTCCCTCGCGTCCACGTGGCCGCGGAACGCAGTAGGGGCCGACGGGATGGACGACAAGACCGCACAGCAGGCGAAGACCCTCGCCAGCTTCGTCTGGCAGATCGCCGAGACGCTTCGCGGTGACTTCAAGCAGTCCGAGTATGGCAAGGTTATCCTGCCCTTCGTCGTGCTGCGCCGCCTCGACTGCATCCTTGAGCCGAGCAAGGAAGCGTTTCTCAAGGCTCACGCTGCCCTGCCGCCGGGAATCGACGAGCAGACCCGCGACATGATGCTCTTCGGGGCCATCGGAGGTGGCATCCGCGTCTACAACACGAGCAAGCTTACCTTCGCGGCGATCAAGGCGCAAAACCCCGCGCAGCTTCACGATAATCTCCTTGCCTACATCACTAGCTTCTCGACATCGGTGAAGGACGTTTTCCTCGACAAATTCCTCTTCACCGATCAACTCAAGCGGTTGAACGAGGCTGCAATCCTGTGGAAGGTGTTCGAGCAGTTCGCCGCCCTCGACCTACGACCAAAGTCCGTCTCGACGCTGGCGATGGGCTATCTGTTCGAAGACCTAATCCGACGCTTCTCGGAAATCTCGAACGAGACGGCAGGTGAGCATTTTACGCCCCGGGAGGTGATCCGCCTCATCGTCGATTTGCTGCTTGTGAACGACGTGGAGGCGCTTACGGGCAAGGGCATCATCCGCCAGGTCTATGACCCGGCATGCGGCACGGGCGGCATGTTGGCGCTAACCGAAGAGGGCATGAAGCAGTTCAACCCGAACATCCGCGTGGACCTCTTTGGGCAGGAGTTGAACGGCGAATCCTTCGGCATCTGCAAATCCGACATGCTGGTGACGGGTCACGACCCCGAGCAGATCGCCTTCGGCAATACGCTGACCCACGATGCCCACAAGGGCAAACGCTTCCATTACATGCTGTCGAATCCGCCCTACGGCGTCGACTGGAAAAAATATGCTGACCCGATCAATGATGAGCACGAGCGTCTCGGCAAGGATGGTCGCTTCGGCGCGGGCCTGCCGCGCATATCGGACGGGCAGCTTCTCTTCCTTCAGCACATGATTGCCAAGATGCGCGATGACGAAGCCGGGTCACGCATCGGCATCGTCATGAACGGGTCGCCGCTGTTTACGGGCGGTGCCGGATCGGGCGAGAGCGAAATCCGCCGCTGGATGTTCGAAAAAGACTGGGTCGAGGCCATCGTCGCGCTGCCGACCGACCTTTTCTACAACACTGGCATCCAGACCTATGTGTGGCTTCTGACGAACAAGAAGGAAGCCAAGCGCCGGGGCAAGGTGCAGTTGATCGACGCATCGGGCGAACGGTTCTGGAAGCCGATGCGTAAAAGCCTCGGCTCCAAGCGCCGGGAAATCCGCGACGAGGCTCGCGAGACCATTTCTCACATCTTCCCCGAGATGGCGAATGGCGGCGGTGAATGGGCAGAGGTGTCGAAAATCTTTGACACGACCGACTTCGGCTACCGCGAGATCAAGATCGAACGACCTCTCCGCTTGAATTTCCAAGCATCGGTGGATCGCATCGAGCGGCTGAAGGTAGAGAAATCAATGCTGAAGCTCAATCTAGCGGATCAGAACGATGTGTTGAATGTTGTCACGAATCGCATTCCTAATGATCTCTACAAGGACCGCAGCGAATTCGAAGCCGCACTCACCAAGGCGTTGAAGAGCGCGGGCGTAAAGATCGGCGCACCAGTCAAGAAAGCGATCCTGTCGGCGCTTTCGGAGCGTGACGAGACCGCAGCGATCTGCACAGACGGGGACGGCGAGCCCGAACCCGATTCCGAGCTTCGCGACTTCGAACTCGTGCCGCTGAAAGATGATTGGAAGGTCTATGTCGCCCGCGAGGTGACGCCCTTCGTTCCTGAAGCCTGGGTGGACGAGACCTACCGGGACGATGCTGACAAGGGCGTCGGTCGCGTCGGCTACGAAATCAACTTCAACCGCCATTTTTACAGGTATGTCCCGCCGCGCCCTCTCGCCGAGATTGACGCGGAGTTGAAGACGCTGGAAGCGGAAATCGCTGGCCTCCTAAAGGAGGTGGCGGGATGAGCTTTTGGCGGAACGCGACAAATCAGAATCTAACACCGATCAAGTACACGAGCGGGCTTACCCCGGATGTTCTCTCTGAGAGCACCGCCCCCGATTATGAATTCGACTACATCGATATCGGCAGTGTGACGCTCGAAGCAGGCGTAGGGCAGCGAGAAAAGGTCCGGTTTGAAGCCGCGCCTAGCCGGGCGAGAAAGCCTGTTCGGGAAGGGGACGTAATCATCTCTACAGTCCGGACATATCTTAAGGCCGTCGCATATATCGGCGTGATTGACGATGGTTCGATAGTTTCGACCGGTTTCGCAGTCTTGCGGCCCAACGGAAAGATCGATTCCCGCTTCCTCTATCGCGTGATTCAATCGAATCCCTTTGTGGAGACCGTGCAAGCGGCATCCACAGGCGTCAGCTATCCAGCAATCAACCCATCGGCGTTGGGCTCGCTGAAAGTTCCTCTACCGGAGATAAACAACCAAAAGGCCATCGCGGCTTTCTTGGACCGCGAGACCGCCCGCATCGACCAACTGATCGAGAAGAAGGAACGCTTCCTTGAACTCATCGAGGCAAAGCGGCGGACGTTGGTCGCAAAGATTGTCGATGGTTCTCTCCTACACGGAGAGGCCAACGACGGACCGACGGGGTGGTTTGGACGCCTGCCCGACCATTGGAAGGTCCGACGGGCTCGCATCCTATTTCGAGAGCGCATCGACCTCAGTGAAGAGGGCTCGGAAGAACTTCTCACTGTTTCCCACATCACGGGCGTAACGGCGCGGGCTGAAAAAGACGTGAACATGTTCCTTGCCGAGACCTTGGAGGGCTACAAGGTTGTCCGGCCCGGTGATCTCGTGGTGAACACGATGTGGGCATGGATGGGGGCTATGGGTGTTAGCCCAATAGCCGGGTGCGCCAGCCCGTCTTATGCAGTTTACCGCCCGCACGCAGATAACTTCATTTCTCCGTTCCTCGACCTGCTCGTTCGATCCGCACCCTTCGTGGCTGAAGTGAACAGGCGATCCAAAGGTGTGTGGGCATCGCGGCTTCGGCTCTACCCAGATGCCTTTCTCGATATCCCGTTTCCGGTGCCGCCGCTCCATGAACAGGAACAACTCGTCACGGCGCTTAATCACGGATTGGCGTGCGAAGAGATGATCGCTGCCAAGTCACGCCAATCGCTTATGCTCCTTCGCGAGCGGCGCGCTGCACTGATCACCGCCGCCATCACAGGTCAGATTCAAGTTCGCGGCCAAGCCTCCATCGCCACCGCGAAGCCCGACCGTGCCAAGTTCCGCGTCATTGTCGGAGCCGAGATCGTCCATCGACATCAGGGTAATCCGAAGTTCGGGCGGGTGAAGCTCCAGAAAGAACTTTACCTTGCCGAAGCCCACATCGGAATCAACGAGCTTGAGGGGAATTATCTGCGCTATGCAGCCGGGCCTTACGACGAAGCGCTAATCCAAGAAACAGAGCGAGGGTTAGAGACGGCTGGTTTTTATCGAGCCGAGCCTGCGAACCGGGACACACGCGCAATCCTTTATGCTCCGCTCGCGAATGCCGGGCGGCACACCGCCGAATTGAAAGCTCTCCTAGGGCCGCGCTTGCAAGAACTCCAAAAGCTAATCGCGCTCTTGTGTGATTTCGACAAAGACACTGTCGAAGCCATCGCCACGCTCTACGCCGTTTGGAACGATGCCTTGATGGACGGTGAGAGCGCCGATGATACCTCAATCATGCGAGGATTTCTGACCGAGTGGCATCGCGACAAGGAAAGGTTCAAGGAGGAAGAACTCCGGCATTGGCTCGCGTGGATGCGACGTAACGGCCTTGTCCCGCGCGGCCAAGGTCCTCGGACGGCTCACACCATGACGCGGGACATGTTCGTATCATGATGGACATCTTCACCAAGGATGCCATGACGCGTCCCCTCTTCGAGCCATTCTCGGAGGAGCACGAGCGGCCCGACGAATGGTCCGGCCCGCTCGGCTTCGTTATCGGTGGGATGGCGAATTACAGCGCACAAGCGGAGAGAGACGGTGCGCTTTCCGAACAGTATTTCAACGCCGCGACTGCCCTGATTGACGCGATCATCGACCGCCGCATCGCGGACTACCAGGTCGCGAACGCCGCGTTGTTTCTCTACCGGCACAGTTTCGAATTGCTTCTAAAGGCAGGCCTGCCCATCAAGACACGCGCGAAGAAAGACATTCACCACCTTGGCGATCTCGCAAAGAGCTACGCTCATCACAAGAGCGAAGCAGGGAAGACCGTGCCCCTGTGGGTCATCAAGCGCTGTGAAGAGCTTGCCGCTGTAGACCCCGGATCGGAGGCGTTTCGGTACGGCGAGTATGGCACACCCAAAGCAAAAGACGGGTCGGCGATCGAGGACGAAATCCACGTCGACCTTTTCCATCTGAAAGCTGCGATGTTGGCGCTGAGTACGGCTCTGGTGTCGCAGAACTGGTCGATCCGCATGGCAAGGGGGGATCGGCCATGAACTACGAACAGCCCCCGACCTCCCATCCCTACGCCAAGGGCTTCTCGGAAGACACGGTCCATCGCGAAGAGGTGCTGGAAGTTCATCTCTGCAAGGCGCTGGTCGAGCGGCAAGGCTACCGTGCCCGTGCACCCGAGGACTATGACCGGGCATCCGCCCTCGACAAATCGCTTGTGCTCGACTTCGTCAAGGCAACGCAGGTTGAGGAATGGGCAAAGCTTGAAGGCCACTATGGCGCATCATCCGAAGCCGAGTTCTTTAAGCAGCTTGAGCAAGCCCTGAAGCAGCGCGGGATGCTGGACGTGCTGCGGAACGGTTTAAAGCTGGTTCCCACCCTCAAGTTCTTCCTATGCGCCTTCAAGCCCGCGTCCAACCTCAATCCGGAACTCGTCCGGTTGTTCGAGGCCAACATCCTCAGCGTCATCCGGCAACTGCGCTACAGCAAGAAATCCGAGAACGCCATTGACGTTGCGCTTTTCGTTAACGGCCTGCCAGTGGCGACGCTGGAACTGAAAAACACGCTGACCGGATCAACCTTCCGCCACGCCGAACTTCAGTATCGGAAGGACCGCGCCCCGGCGAACGAGCCGCTTCTGACGTTCAAGCGTGGCGCTCTTGTTCACTTGGCAATGGATCAGGACAACGTGTCCATGACCACGCGGCTTCAGAATGGCAAGACACGCTTCCTGCCATTCAATCGCGGCCACGATGGCGGATCCGGAAACCCCGACATCAACGGAGAGTTTCGCGTTGCCTACCTATGGGCCGATCAGCCCGAGGGCCGGGCGATCTTTTCCCGCGACATCCTGCTCGACATCATC
>ORMF011680111.1_pt1 | contig 11030 bp, 10 predicted proteins | sample 1779871 | NCBI WGS metagenome assembly ORMF01 (sample SAMEA104232316, study PRJEB22302) | groundwater metagenome | biome: forest; feature: aquifer; material: groundwater | place: USA | collected 2011-08-07 | depth 5.4 m
AGCGGGAGTAACTCAGCGGTAGAGTGCGACCTTGCCAAGGTCGAAGTCGCGGGTTCAAATCCCGTCTCCCGCTCCAAAATTTTCCGCGTGGGGCTGGCAGCGCTATGACGCTGGCCGGATGGATCGAAACCGAGGCGCGGTACCCAAGTGGTTAAGGGAGAGGTCTGCAAAACCTTTATGCGGCGGTTCGAATCCGCCCCGCGCCTCCAAAAATCCTTAAATCTAATACGCGCCCGATCAATGCGTTGGGCGCTTTCCCGGAATCGGTAACTGCCCCGGATCAGCTGCGGCCCCGCCCCGCTCCGCACTTGCTGCATGGTTCTTTTCTCATTTCCTTTGGCTCCTGGTCGCTATAGAAAAAATTGTAATCAGGAAAGCTCGATTTACGGATTTAAAACTGAACACAATGGCAATCCACTTCCCGACCGACTCAGGCCCTTCCGCCCGGTACTTCCACTCCCCGGTCTTAATGTCCTGCTCCGGTGGATCATAAATCCGTCCCGATCTGAGCACCTGCCATGCATCCGCCATGGTCAAACCCTCATTGGCTAATTCCTGGCGGAAATGTGCCCCTGGAATAACCTCACCCTCTTCCAGGCACCGCCGCAGAAGACGGGCCGCCTCGGATACGCTCAAGAATTTCTTCTCCATCTCGCTGTGGCCCCTCCGTTTTTGGCCTGCCGCCATTCTCCAGTAACTCGGAACCGGGATGCAAAAACGCAACATTTTTAGTCAGTGGGTCGAGACCTTTTTTCATGCACCGTTTACGCTGGTTTGCACCCAGTGCTTTCTTTTAAGCAGTTAGTGTTACCAAAATTTGGCAGGGTATAGGGGAAGGGAAAATCACGTCGCCCTCGGTTTGCTTTTTGGAATATAGGCAAACCAAGAGCCCGTATACCATGATTTGTATTCCTGGTGGGTGTGCTTCTCGCGAAGGACAGCGTACAGGTCGAGGCGGTGAACCAGGAGCCATCCTTCGGTTTTCTTATGCCGTATTTTTCTGGCAGCCGCCCATCTGCGGATAGTCTGCGCCTTCACTCCGGCAATCTTGGCCGCCCGGCCAGTCCGTATCCAAATGGAGGTGTCAATAGGCCCGCTCGCTTTTTTCTTAGAAGTGCGCTGTCCCGCCCTAGGCTTGCGCGCCTTCGGCACCGGGGAGCGGCCGGCATCTGAATGGGTCAAGCTCTTGGGCTGTTCTATGCTTTTCGGTTCACTGGCTATACTCTTTCCGAATTCCTCCAGGTCATCGGGGTGCACGCGCACGATCCCACCAAGGCGGACAGCGCGCAATACGGGCCTGCGAGCACCCGAGGCGTGGGCATAGACCCAGGCGGGCGAGACACCCAGAACGGCTGCGGCCTGCTTGACCCTTAGCAGGGGCTTCAGTGGGGTCTCAGGTTGGTTGGTGATTGCTCCCATCTCATACCCCGCTGGCCCCTGGGTCTACCATTTGCCTTTGGAGGATTCTTTCGGTGGGCCATCTCGAAGACCGCAGCAACGGAGCATAGCTGGCCACCTGGCCAAGGGCTAGACGGCCGCCCCAATTTTAACTCTAGGCGTACTGATAGGACATCTTCTCCGAATCAATCTCGATTCGGACGGGAGGTTTGCGGTCCTTAATGCGGGGGAAGGCTTCCACTGTGCTGGCAGTGGATCCCTGCAACCCTTCTCCCAGGACCAGGGCCAACAGGCGGATCAAACGTTCGCTTTGGTCTCCTACGCGGTCATCGTTGTTTTCCCACTTGGAGAGCGTAGTCTTGTCCACATGAATCAGCCGGGCAAACTCTTCGCCGGTCTTGCCCAGGTATTTCCTCAGGAAGCGAATCTCTTCCCCTCGTAATCGGTATGGCTTGTTGACGATCCCCAGGGCTATTACCTGCATGAGGCGATTCAGGCGCGGGATGATGGGGTCTTCGTTCCCGCAGACTGGACAGCGAATGATCTCAATCCCATGCAGGGTGACATGAGGCAGCCCGCTTTCCCGGAATCGGTAGCTGCCCCGGATTACCCGCGCCCCCGCCCCGCACTTGCTGCATGGTTCTTTTCTCATTTTCTTTGGCTCCTGGACGCGATAGAAAAGATTGTAATCAGGAAAGCTCGATTCACAGTCTTGAAACTGAACAGAATGGCAATCCACTTCCCGCCCGGCTCATGACCTTCCGTCCGGTACTTCCACTCTCCGGTTTTGATGTCTTGTTCCGGCGGATCGTAGATCCGTCCCGTCTTGAGCACCTGCCAGGCATCCGCTATTGTCAACCCCTCATGGGCTAATTCCTGGCGGAAATGTGCTCCCGGAATCACCTCATTCTCTTCCAAGCACTGCCGCAGAAGATCAACCGCCTCCTGCCTGGAAAGGCACGGCACACTCACCATGTTGGTAATTTACCAACTCCAGGACAGCTTGTCAAGAGAAAGGAGTTTTTCATAATGCGCAGGCCTGAAAGAGCACGACACAAGTCCGGGATGAGACTGTCAGCCACCCTGCAAGCCAACTCAGCGCGAATGAGGGCTATTCTCTGGATGCCGAAGGGTCCTCTTGGCAGCTTCGGAACCATCACCCCAGCTCAATCACCGCCTTCACCGCGCGCTCCTCCGGGTTGTGATGCAGCTCAAATCCGAGCCGGGTGCAGATCTGTTGCATTTCGGTGTTGTCGGGAAGGATATCGGCGCTGAGGCGGCGAACTTTTTCAACGCGCCCAATCTCGATCAGACGGCGCAGGATCTCCGAGCCAACGCCGCGATGCTGGAAAGGGTCGCTGACCAGCAGCGCGACCTCGGCATCGGCGGTGCCTCCCAGGCGCGTCCATCTCCCCGACGCGACGATCTCCCGCTCGCCCGTTTCCCGGTTCTCGTGTTCGGCGACCAGGCCCATTTCGCGGTCGTAGTCGATGAAGCACATGCGGATCAGCCGCTCGTGCGCCACGCGCTGGTCGAGGCTGACCATGTGGAAATAACGGCGGTAAACGCTGTCGCGCGAAATCGTCTGGTGGAATTTCACTATCATCGGCTCGTCCTCCGGGCGGATGGGCCGGATGGTAACCTCCGTGCCGTCCGGCGCCGTCCAGGCCGCCACGTATTGGTTCGGATACGGGCGGATGGCGAGTCGCGGCAGCGCGTCCTCGTGAACCTCGCGCCCGTGGACGACGATGCGGGCGTCTAGCGCGACCATCCCTTCGCTAGAGACGAGCAGCGGATTGATGTCGATCTCTTTGATGAGGCACTCGGCGACCACCAGATGGCTGAAGCGGACCAGAAGCTGTTCGAGCGCGGCGAGGTCGGCGGCCTTCCTCCCGCGAAAGCCGCCCAGGGCGCGATAGATGCGGGTCTGCTCCATCATGCGCCGTGCCAGCGTAGTGTTCAGCGGAGGCAGGCCGAGCGCATGGTCCTCGAAGACTTCCACCATCCGGCCGCCCGCGCCAAACAGCAAGACAGGTCCGAATTGCGGATCGAGCGTCGAGCCGAGAATCAGCTCGTATCCCTCCGTCTGAATCATGGGCTGAACCGTCACGCCCAGGAAATTGCCGGGACCTGCTTTTTCCTCTACCGATGACTGAATCGTTCGATAGGCGCTCCGGACCGCGGAGTCGCTTTCCAGATTGAGTTGCACGCCGTTGACATCGCTCTTGTGCGTGATGGTCTCCGACAGTAGCTTCACCACCACCGGGTAGCCGATCTCGGAAGCCACTGCCGAGGCCTCGTCTTCGCTCCGGGCGGCGCGCGTTGGGACGGTAGGAATTCCGTAAGCTTCCAGCAGTTGCTTCGACTCGAATTCGGTAAGGATGGTCCGGCCGCTGGCGCGGGCTTGTTCGATCAGCTCGCCGGCCCGTTCGTGGCCGGGCTTCGCGCCGGATTCCGGAACCAGCGCCGGCGTTTCATAAATTCCGCGGAGGTTATACGTGTAGCGCCACATGTATTGGAAGGCGCGCACGGCGGTGTCGGGGTAGGGAAACGTCGGGATATTGGCGCGGTTGAGAAGGTTCTCTCCCGCCGCCACCTGCGCGCCGCCCATCCAACTGGCCAGAATTGGTTTGTGCCCGAGCTGTGCGAAGCGGGTCAGTTGCTGGGCGGTCGCGGTGGGATCGGTCATGGATTGCGGGGCGAGAATCACCAGCAGTCCGTCGCTGTTGGGATCGCGCGAGACGATCTCCACCGCTTTGCCGAAAGTTTCCGGGGATGCGTCGCCCAGGATATCGACGGGATTGTTGCGGCTCCAATGAGGCGGCAGGAACTGGTTCAGGGCATCGAGCGTCTCGGCCGAGAGCTTCGCAAGCTCGCCTCCCAAGTCCATCAGCGCGTCGGTCGCGAGCACGGCGGGACCGCCGGCGTTGGTCAGAATGGCGAGGCGCGGCCCTTCCGGGCGCGGCTGCTTGGCCAGGACCTCGGCCATGTAAAAGAGCGCCGAGATGCTGTTCACCCTTAGCACGCCCGAGCGGCGCAGCGCGGCGTCCAGGACCTCGTCGCTTCCCGTCATGGCGCCCGTGTGCGAGGCCGCGGCCTTGGCCGCCGCTTCGCTTCGCCCTCCCTTAATCAGAATGATGGGCTTGCTGAGCGCGACCTGCCGTGCAGCCGATAGAAACGCGCGGGGATCGCCGATCGTTTCCATATAGAGTATGATGCTGCGGGTGCGCGGGTCGTCGCCGTAGTATTCGATCAGGTCGCTCCAGCCGACATCGGCCATCGAGCCAACCGAGACAAAGGCGCTGAAGCCGACCATTTCCGTCAGGCTCCAATCGAGAATGGCGGAGCAGAGCGCCCCGCTCTGGCTGATGAAAGCTACGTTGCCGCCGAGCGCGATGGGACTCGCAAACGTCGCGTTCAAGCCGTCGAGCGGGCTCATCACGCCCATGCAGTTTGGCCCGATTATGCGGATACCCCCGCGACGCGCCGTTTCCACCGTTTGCGCTTCGAGCGCTGCGCCCGCGGGTCCCGATTCCTTGAACCCGGCCGAGATGATGATCGCGCCTTTCACTCCCGCCTCGACGCACTCGGCGATCACACCGGGAACGCTCGCCGCCGGAACGGCTACAATCGCTAGATCGGGTCGCTCGGAAAGAGCGCCGACGCTCGGATACGCCTTGATTCCCAGCACGCTCGTTCGTTTGGGATTCACCGGGAAAAGCGTGCCCCCAAACGGACTGCTCAAGAGGTTCCAAAGAATCGCCCTTCCGACGCTCCCCTCCGTCTCGGTCGCGCCGATCAGAGCCACGCTGCGCGGCTGGAAGAAGACATCGAGCGGATGCGGCTCACTACGCCTCAATACCTCGGGGGCGGCAGCGAGTCCCGTGGCGGGTCCCCATCTCCTGCCACCTGGATTCGGGCGGCGATTTGCGGGAGTGTTTGGCGAATCGGGTAGTGGAGTGTCGGCGCTCATAGTTCGTTTTCCTGATGCGTGGATTGGAAGAGGGCCGATAGGGCGCCCGTTCACAGACTCCATTCTATTGAGAAATGCATTATAGTGATCAAGTAATTCGTCAGGGCACGGCTTCAGCCGTGCCGAAAAACGACGCCATCAAAGCGGCTTTAGCCGCTGAGGTCAAGGGGTACTCAACCGATATTTGGCGGCGATCCAAGACCAACCTCAGGCGCTAAAGCGCAGCTGATCCATGGCGCTTACGGCACGCCTGAAGGCGTGCCCTGACGGCAAGTTTCATCATCATATTTCATGGTCCACAATTGGTCCAACGGAACACCCTTACCATCAAAAATCCGCCAGGTCGCCGGGCGGAAATGCCACGCGCAGTGCATTCAACACCGCTGCGAGATCGATCAACTCTTGGGCCACGGCTCCCGCGACCGGCCCCAGGTAACCGGCCGCCGCAAAAATCATGCCTACGACACTCAGCGCCATTCCGCCGACGGCGCTCTGAAGTGCGATCAAGCGCATCCGGCGGCCGATGTGAATCAACTCATCCACTTTTCGCAAAGAGGTTTCGAGAATCACGGCGTCGGCGGCTTCCGACGTGATGTCGCTGTTCTGTCCGAACGCCACGCCGATGGTTGCCGCCAGCAGCGCTGGAGCGTCGTTGATTCCGTCGCCGACAAAGAGCGTCCGGCCGCGCTCGGTTTCGCTGCGGACAATCTCGACCTTTTCTTCGGGGCTTTTTCCGGCGTGGACCTCCGTGATGCCCACCATCTCGGCCAGATACCGGACTTCCGACTCGCGGTCGCCAGAGACCAGCATGACTTTTTCGACTCTGTGGTGCGGCTTCAGATGCTGCACGAACCGGTCGCTTTGCGGGCGTGGCGAGTCGTGAAAGCGGAAGGCGGCGGCGTAAGTCCCATCCAAAAGCAACAGGCATTCGAGGCCGGAAGCCAGCGGCGGCAAGCGCAGAGTTGCCGGAACCTTTCCCCGTCCCGTAATTTGAATCGACTTGCCACCGGCAACGCCGGACAATCCCTCGCCGGGCTTTTCGCTGACGCGGCTGGCGGGTTCCAGAACTAAACTGGCCTCCTGCGCCGCGCGCATAACGGCGCCGGCCAGGGGGTGCTTGGAATACTGCTCGACGCTCGCGGCCATGCGCAGCGTCTCCTCGCGGGAGAAGCCCGGCTCCACGATCACGCCGGTCAGAGTCGGCTTTCCATAAGTCAGCGTTCCGGTTTTATCGAAAATGATCGTTCGGCAGGTGTCGATTTGTTCGAGCATGGCCGGGTTCTTGACGATGATACTTAGCCGGGCCGCCAGCGAAATAGCTCCGATTACCGCCACCGGAATTGCGATCAGCAGCGGGCAGGGCGTGGCCACCACCGTTACAGCCAGGAAGCGGAGCGGATCGTGGCTTGTCGCCCAACTGAGCGCCGCGATCCCGAGCGCCAGCGGCGTATACCACGCTCCGATGCGGTCTCCGATCCGGCGCAGGCGCGGCCTGTTCTCGCCGGTTGCCTCGACCACTTGCATGATCTTCGCGTAACGCGAATCGACAGCCAATTTGGCGGCTTGGATCGAGAGGGCGGAGTCTCCGTTGATGGCGCCGGAAAATACTTGCGATCCCGGCGCCTTCGAAATCTCGAACGGCTCGCCGCTCAGATAGGACTCATCCATCACGCCCTGGCCTTCCACCACCACGCCATCCACGGGACAGATCTCGTGAGGAAAAACCATTAGCTCGTCGCCGATTGCGACCGATGCCAAATCGACATCCTCGAAGCTTCCGCCTTTCTTGTGGTGCGCCGTGCGGGGCATCCGGCGGGCGAGCGCGTCGAGGACCGATGAGGCGCGGCGGCTGGCGTAGTGCTCGAGCGCGGCGCCTCCGGAAAGCATCAGTACCACGATCGCTCCGGCCAGAAATTGGCCCATCAGCACCGCGGCGACAATCGATACGCCGGCCAGCAGGTCGGAGCCAAAGTCGAACGCCAGGAGCTTTCGCAGGATTTTCGCGAGCAACGGCCCGCCCCCCAGCGCCAGCGTGACGTAGAGCGGAAGGTAGAAAATGAAGTGCGAAAGGCCGGCAACGTGACGCAGGATGAGATAGAGCAGGATCCCCGCCGCCGCCAACGCGGCGATGTAAGTCTCCTGCGGACCGTGAACCAGCGATTTCCCCCGGCTTCCCTGCGGGGGACTCATGGCGGCGTGCGAGAAAGAAGCCGGAGAGAATCCTTCCGGGCGCTTTGGCGACGCTCGCTCCGATTCCGTTTCCAGCGCCCGGCTATTCATCGCTTCCATCCGATCTCGGCGAGCGTGACGTTGATTCTAAGACAGGCCATGGGAATTCTACACGATTCGCCGCGTTCGTTTGCGGCGCATATCAATACATCGCACAATAGGCCGGAAGCGCCGCTCTGGGCTGTGATGGCCGTCACGGTGTCGCCGGTATCGGTCAACGTAGAGTGGTAAGTGAGAGCCTGATGACCCTCCCCCAGTTTTGAAAGGCGGTTCCGATGAGCCCTCGGCCCCAACGGGGCCACCCGTGAATAGCCGTAGGTTTCAACCTACGGAACCGGAGCACATAAGATGAGCAACCCCGAAGGGGTTGACCAGCCCGTCCGTTGCCCATGCCCTATCTCACCCTGCGCTGGGCAACCCCTTCCGGGGTTGAAATTCCTCCCCCAGGGTTCTTCGGTCCGTAGGTTGAAACCTACGGCTACTCACAGTATTGCCCTTCGGGCAATGCCATCAAAACTGGGGGAGGGCAAGGCTTCTAGCGCATTGACGCAGAAACCGGCAGCGCGCTAGAATTAACTATCCGGTTAGTTAGTATGTCTTTCGGCTTGTTATGAAAGAGAAACCAAAATCCGCATCGGCCTCGCTGCCCTCCCTCCGGGGCGTTGGGACGCGTTCCGCGATCCTGTCCGCCGCCGCGCGCAGCTTTGCGCGAGCCGGGCTGGCTGGCGCCCGCACCGAGGCCATCGCGTCGGCGGCCGGCGTCAACAAGGCCATGCTGTATTATTATTTCAAGAGCAAGGAACTGCTCTACGCCGCGGTGCTGGAGAGCCACCTCAAGGAGTTTCACCGCCGCGCCATGGAGGTGCTCGCGGAGAAGGGATCGGCGCGCTCGACCGTATTGCGTTTCGTGGAAACGCACTTCGACTTCATCGGCAGCCAGCGCGACTATCCCGTGCTTTTCCAGCGCATGATGATGACGGACGCCAGGCGGGGCGCGCGGTTGCTGCGCAAGTATCTTGCGCCCGTCTCCCGCAAACTGTTTGACGTGATCCAGCGGGGACAGCGCACGCGCGAGTTCCGTCCTCTCGACAGCCGCCATGCCGTCATCTCGCTGGTGGGCTTGAACGTATTCTATTTTTCCACCGCCCCGGTGATGCGATTGGTCACTCGCAGCGATCCGTATTCGGCGGCGAATTTGAAACATCGCAAAGACGAGGTCATTGAATTTGTGCGTTACGGCCTTTTCCGCGACCCGGAGGGACCTGTTTCATGATTCTGAAGCGTGTGATCCTGATCTTGCTTCTGGCCGCCGCGGCGGGCGCCGCGTACCACTGGAGGCCGCGGCCTGCCACGTCGCTCACTCTGACCGGCATCGTCACGGAAGACGGCGTGGTCGTCAGTTCGCAGGTCGCCGGACAGCTCCGGGAGCTTCATGTGAAGGAAGGCGACCACGTCCAGAAGGGGCAACTGCTGGCCGTCATCGAACCCAAAGAGTTGAAGGCGGACGAGGCTTATTACACCCACAGCGAGGAGGGATTGAGCGATCAGGTCGGGCAGGCAGAGGCGGCGCTGCGCTATCAGGAGTTGCAAACGCGCGATCAGATTCGCCAGGCCGAGGCCGCTCTCGCAGCCGCCCAATCGCAGCAGAACGAGGCTGAGGCCGACCTGGAGCGGGCGCGGCTGGACTATGCGCGGAATGCCGATCTGCACAAGCAGGGCATCGTCCCATCGCAGGTCAACGATGCATCGCGTACCGCTTTCGACGCCGCCAAGGCCCATGTCGAAACGCTCGCCAAGCAGATTGAGGCGCAGAAGGCCGCGGTAGCGCTGGCTCACTCGAACGCCGAGCAGATTGCGATGCGGAAAAGCCAGTTGCTCTCCAACCGCCATCAGCTTGAAGCGGCAACGGCTCAGAAACAGAAGGCCCAGGTGCGACTGGGCTACGCCGAGATCCGCTCTCCCATCGACGGCATTGTGGATGTCCGGGCTTCGCTCCAGGGAGAGGTCGTCAACCCGGCGCAGCCCATTGTGACTCTCATCGACGAGGACGGCTTGTGGGTTCGCGCCGACGTGCCGGAGACTTACATCGACCGGATTCATCTCGGCGACCGCATGACGGTGCGATTGCCCTCGGGAGCGGAGCGCGAAGGAACCGTATTCTACCGTGGCATCGACGCCGGCTATGCCACGCAGCGCGACGTCAGCCGCAGCAAGCGCGACATCAAGACGTTTGAAATCCGCTTGCGCGTGGACAACAAAGACCGTAGCCTGGGCCTTGGGATGACGGCCTACGTGCTCATGCCGCTGGGGGAGCAGCGCGAGAACTCTTTATGGGAGCTATTGAAGTAAAGGATATTTCCAAGCGCTTCGGCGATTTCACGGCGGTCGATGCCGTCCGCTTCGACGTGGAGCACGGAGAAATCTTCGGGCTGCTCGGTCCGAACGGAGCGGGGAAATCCACGCTGATCCGGATGCTGACGACGCTGATCGAGCCGAGCGCGGGAACCGCCGTCGTGAACGGCTTCGACATCCTGAAAGCGCCCGACGGCGTGCGGAAATCCATCGGCGTAATCCCGCAGGCCATGACCAGCGACCTGGACCTGAGCGCCGAGGAAAACATGCTGATCTACGCCAAGCTCTACGGCGTTCCGCGGCAGCGCCGTAAGACGGCCATCCGGGAACTGCTCCAGGCCGTGGAACTGGAGGCTTGGGCCGACCGTCCGGTGAAGAATCTCTCGGGAGGGATGCGGCGCAGGCTGGAGATTGCGCGCGGGCTGGTTCATCAGCCGAAGATTTTCTTCCTCGATGAGCCGACCACCGGCCTCGACCCCGTCTCGCGCGTCTCGGTTTGGGAGATGCTGAGTCGGCTGAAAAAGGAGCGCGACCTGACGGTGCTGCTGACGACGCACTACATGGACGAGGCCGACAAGCTTTGCGACCGCATTGCAATTGTGGATCACGGCAAGCTGGTAGCTCTCGATTCACCGCTCAAGCTCAAGGCGTCGATTCCCGGAGAAAATATTTTGGAGGTCAGCTTCTCCGGCGCGCCGGAAGGATGGGTGCACACTCTGGAGAGCCTGCCGGGGGTGGAAAACGTGAAGACGCAGGATCACATCTTTCGGATTGGCTCGTCGAACGGGCCGCTGACGACCACTTCGCTGGTGGAAGCCGCCCGCGCCGCGCGCCTCACCATCCAGTCTCTTTCGGTGCAGAGCACCACGCTCGACGACGTATTCATGCATTACACCGGCCGCCAGTTGCGCGATGCCTTGCAGGAGGCGGCTCCGGCCGACAGGATGGGCGCAATACCACTGACGGGGCGTGGGTGAGGCACGGCCGGTCCGGTTGCGCCGCTTGAGCATTTCTCCGGTTAGTGTAGAGTGTCGTCAGGGCATGGCTTCAGCCATGCCGATACGGCGTGCATTTTGGG
>ORMF012355310.1_pt1 | contig 11030 bp, 12 predicted proteins | sample 1779871 | NCBI WGS metagenome assembly ORMF01 (sample SAMEA104232316, study PRJEB22302) | groundwater metagenome | biome: forest; feature: aquifer; material: groundwater | place: USA | collected 2011-08-07 | depth 5.4 m
CGCGAATCTTCCGGCAGCCAATTCTACATTGCCCTACAGGACCTTCCGCAATTAGATGGAGCTTATACTGTGTTTGGTAATGTAACTTCAGGATTAGATGTTGCAGAAAAAATAGGCATGCTTTCTACAGTTCCTCCTGGTGATGGCGCTCCACAAAGTCCGGTGGTTATAGAAAAAGCGGTCGTGAGCAGCAATTAAACAACAAAAAATTTAACATGTCATTTCCAGTATTCAAAACCAAGACCGAAGGAGTAACCCAGAAATTTGATTTGAACGATCCCGTAAGCCGCCAGAAATATTTTACTGCCAAAGTGGGCAAGGAACTAGAAAAACTGCGGACGTATTTAAAAAAGGACACGTTCGTTGGTTTTTTACTGGGCAAAAAAAATTCCGGTAAAGGCACTTATAGTAAACTGTTCGCCGAGGCCGTGGGAGGTAACAGTATTGGCCATGTGGCAGTAGGGGACATAGTCCGCGACATCCACAATAGCTTGGAGGACGAAAAAGCAAAGCAGGAACTAGTTAAGTTTCTCAGACAAAATTATAGAGGTTTCCATACTATTGAACAGACTCTTGCTTTAATTGAAGGCCGAGACCAGGCAAGTCTCATTTCTTCGGAACTTATTTTAGCGCTTATTGAATATGAAATTAGCAAACGCCCGCGTCAGGCCATTTTTATTGACGGCTTCCCCCGTGCTCATGATCAGATTGGCTATTCTTTGTATTTGAAAAAATTAATTGGCTACCGGCAGGACCCAGATTTTTTGGTGTTTATTAGCGTACCGAATTCTGTTATAGACGAGCGCATAAAATATCGCGTGGTTTGTCCGGTTTGCAATGTTCCCAGAAATTTAAAGCTTTTAGCCACAAAAAATGTGGGGTTCGATGAACAAAGCAAAGAATTTTATTTAATTTGCGACAATACTACTTGCCCGGAGTTTGGTAAAGCCAGAATGACCAGCAAGCAAGGCGACGAATTAGGCATTGAACCCATAAGAAATAGACTGGAAGTGGACCAGCAAATTTTTGACAAATTGCTCACCTTAACCGGCGTGCCGAAAATTTATTTAAGGAATTCCGTCCCGGTTGCAGGCGCTCTGGATTTTGTCGACGAATACGAACTCACCCCTAGCTATAGTTATGAACTACAAGCAGACGCAACCGTAAAGACCATAGAAAAACCCTGGACAGTTACAGATGACGAAGGCGTGGAAGTTTACAGTTTGCTCCCTCCGGCCGTAGTGGTGGCGTTCATTAAACAAGCTACCGAAGTTCTGAAGTTGTAACTTAATCTTTCCAACTAAAAAAAGAAAGCGGAACGCATTGCATTCCGCTCTTTTTTAAATTCGGCTTTGGAGTTCCTCCAAGCCAAACAGCCAAGCTTCTTCGGTGTTTCTTTGCTCGTAATTCATTCCGCAGGAATAGGCAAGCAAGGTGCCTAGGTCAGCAAAGGCGTCCTTCTTGTAGTTCGTTCTGTCCGAACACACTACGTACGGATCCAAGTTTGGCAAATCGGAGACAAAAATATCTGGTTCTGTTTTGCTATATACTGGCAGGCGTCCTATTGGCGTAGAAATGTGCAAACTCATCCACCGGTTATGCGTGCCAATTTGCGAGCGCAAAAAACTAATTAATTCCCTTGGGCCGCTTTCTTGTGGCCCATTGATTATGGCTACTACTGAACCGTAGGGAGGTTCTGCTTCGCCTTCTAAGATGGGACACCAATTTATATCTAAGGGGGTGAGCATGTAAAGTGCATGTGCTACCCAGTACTTTAGCGACAGGCGAGGATTGGGAAAGCGGCTTAACTGATTTTGGATACGCGCTGGCCACTTGCGTTGGCTTAGGCTGTGAAGTACGAGTCCAAGGCTACCCTCCCATGGAGAGTCTTTGTAAAACTTAACATCCAACCCTTCGTGGAATGTTTCGATAAACTTTTGCAGGTAGGCTTGAGCCTGCTTTATCCACGCCTGAACCAGCGAAGCATTGTAGTTTTTACCGAGGGTTATGGGAGCGGCTTGCTCAGCAAAATAAATACGTATAGTAACGATGTTTCCTTGCCGAGTCAAACTGTTATATAGCTCAATAGCTGGTAGTAAATACGCCGCCAGCCGTATGCTTACTGTAGGTTCTGCCAAAACTCCAAAGCCCACGGAAATTATTATGTTGGTATTGCTAACTTGCATTAAAGCACGATAGCTTTTGTCTTCGACTATCATTGTTTTCCTCCGTTGCGGTTGTTTTAGTGCGTTTGTTGAGGTTGAATAGATGAAATTTTTCCGCCAATTTTAAAACTACTTTTGTTGGCGGAAATTTCCAGCCAAAACTTGCTAGGCTGAAGCACTGAAATTTTTTTGTGCTGTTTATACGAGCCGCTTGCCAAAACCGCGGCAATGGCTCCGGAAGCACAACTGGTTTCAAAAATTACACTTTCAGTTGCTGGCACGTAGACAATAGGAGCAATCTTAAGCTTGGTTTTGGAAATTTTAGTACAGAATATCAGTCCAAAAGCTTTATTGGAAATTTTTAGTAATTTATACAGCTTAGGGATTAGTTGAGTATAGTTAATATTGTTTTTTGATAGCTTTTTTGTTATCACTAAGTGAGTTATACCTTCGAGCGTAACTAATTTGCCTAAAGCAACATTTTTTATAGAAATTTGCTTTTTTGAAATGGGAAACTCAATCTCCGCCCAACTAACTTTGCCTTGAGCATTAATTTTTGATCGGCCCCTAATAATTTTGTTAGTCCCGGAGCTTTCTAAATTGAAAGAGAATGATTTTTTAAGAGAATATTTTGCTTTATCTAACGCCAGCATGCTGGCAGTGCTACGCAGGGCGTTAGCGCAAAATTCTCCCCCCATCATTTGCACACGCATCTCTGCTTTCGGGTTTCTCGGCGCTTCTAAAAAACCTACTTGCTCGCAAGGAGGATCTTTTAATTGCAGAAACTTTTTTGCTACCTTGGAATAATCTTTCCTGCTCAATTTACTGGTTACTAATATAGTTGGATTGCCGCCAGGGTTTACGTATGTGTAATTAATTTTCATTAGTATTCCTTTCATCAGTTCCCGATTATTCGGAAACTAGTGTAAGGAGGATGCGTGGCGCTGCATCCTCGATTGTGGCCAGTTAAACTGGCCCTATAAGTGCGGGCCTGCGCCACCAAAGGCACGATGGATTTGATCAATTATCATTGGTCCTCAGCTATATCTTCGAGATTTTTGGGCCTCTCGATTAAGTACAACATGCTATGGTTGTTTGATTTTTTCCACCATAGCCGTTCAGGGCAGAAAATTAGGCTGACACCTTGGGGTAACTCCACTCCGATGGTTCTTTTAGTGCCCCAGCACCATAGCTTTTCCCCCTGTGTAAGCACCCAATACCGTGGATCAATTTGCATTTCAGTTATGCTATAAAAGATCCGCAGTAACGAAGGTCGGTGGAACTCTTGTTGATTTGTTTCACCGCTCGTTGAACGCGAACTAATCACTTCTGCGTCCGTAATGTGCCAAAAAGCTTGCAGCACAACTCGTTTGCGGAATATATCCATACATCCGCAAAAGTCCGGATCGAACGATTCAATAGCTCCGGTGGGATTGTTTACTTTCACATCTTTTTCACTCTTCTTGAAGCATTTGACTAACTCTTGAAGGGAAAAAGGTGTTCTGAAAATGAGTAAACCCTCATCGACAAGCTTGATAGGCCTGCCGAATAGCGTGTGAAGACGTGTAGCGACCTGTTTCATTATGCTCCTCCTCAGTAACTGACATTTTTCTTCTCGATTTAACGGAAAGTTTCAGAAGAAACAAAAACCCCTTCTTTTCGAGAAGGGGCTAATTTGATACTGAAAATTAATCAGCTAATATCAACACAACCCTTTCGCGAAAGAGGAGAGGGGAGTGTGATGAGTGTTAAATTGTTGAACTAAATATTTCATAAGTTTATTTGCGCATTCTATCTAAAATAAGTCTGTAACCACCCATGCCAGCGCGCAGCCAATGTGCCACACGAGTTACGGTGGTAGTGCTAGTGCCTACGTCCTCGGCGATTTCAATATAAGATTTAGCATTTGGTTCGTCGAGTTCGCGGGCCACTTTAAAGCGAGAGACTATCTCTTGGAGTTCTTTCATAGTCAAAAGGTCGCGGAAAAACCGTTCACATTCTGGTATGGAACGTAGTTTTAAAATGGCCTTAAAGAGAACATCGCTATCAGTTGTTTTCCAGTAGTTTTTCATAGTATTTAGTAAGTTTATATTAATATATTAGCATGTTAGCATGCTAATATAAAGATGTCAAGGACCTCTATGCAAGGTAATTTAGGCTATTTTTTTTTGCCAAAAAACTTCGGCAGTTTTAAATCGCTCATTTTCAGTTCGCGGACTCGCTGAATAATTCCTTTGTCATGCTCGTTGAGGTAATGGCGAATTTTGCTGCGGGCCGAGCTGGTTTTAGCCACGGCCAGCCAGTCGTGGGAAATGCTGACCGGCTTTTTTTGTTTAATAATTTCCACCACGTCGCCCTGGTGGAGTTCGTCATAAATTTTTGCCATTTTGCCGTTTATTTTTGCTCCCATCATAAAATAGCCCAAGTCCGAGTGGACCGAGAAAGCGAAGTCAATAACGCTGGCGCCAACTGGCAGGTCTTTGACGTCACCTTTGGGGGTGAGGACAAAAATGCGGTCGCGGAAAAAGTCTATTTTTAGGCTTTCCAAAAATTCATCGGGGTTGCCTGCGGTTTGCTCCTGCCAGGCGTGGAGTTCCTTTATCCAAATGGGGTTAGAGCCAAGCTTATCGGCTTTGCCTTGTTCTTCGTAAAACCAGTGTGCGGCAATGCCGCGTTCGGCCGCCTCGTGCATTAAGTCGGTGCGAATTTGAATTTCAAAAATTTTTCCCGACTTGTCAAAGACCGAAGTGTGCAGGCTTTGGTAGCCGTTGGGTTTGGGAAAAGCAATAAAATCTTTAACCCGGCCGGGGACGGGCTGGAAATGCTTGTGAATGGCGCCGAGCGCGGCGTAGCAGTCAGCCGTAGATTTGCAAATTACCCGCACGGCAATTTTATCGTAAATTTTGGTAATATCGTCCTCGTATTTTTTCAGTTTGTTAAATAGAGAATAAATGCGTTTGGTTCTTGCCGTGGTATTTAAAAATTTTATTCCCTCCAGGTGCAAAACTTGTTCAATTTCTTTTTGCAGTTGTTTAAAGTTCAGTTGTCTGGTCTCCAGTTTTTTTTCCAAAAGTTCCTGAGTTTTTTCATAATCTTTCGGGTTAACAATTTTAAAAGACAAATCTTCCAGTTCATCTTTCCACGCCCCAATGCCCAGGCGTCCGGCAATGGGGGCGTACATTTCCAAAGTTTCTGTGGCAACTTTTTGCTGCTTGTCTTTGGGAATAAATTCCAGAGTGCGCATATTATGCAACCGGTCCGCCAGCTTAATGAGCATAACGCGAATGTCGCTACTTGTAGCAATGAACATTTTGCGCAGGTTTTCCACGTAAAATTTGTCTTTGCTGTTGCGTAGGCGCACGTGGCCAAGTTTACTGACCCCGTCCACGAGCCCGGCAATTTCCTGGCCAAACTCTTTTTCTATTTCTCCCAATTTTGTGGGCGTGTCTTCGGTAATATCGTGGAGCAAGGTTGCGGCAATAGTAATAGGGTCGGGAAAAATTTGTCCTAAAATAACTGCCGCGGCTTCTGGGTGGGTAACAAACGCTTCGCCGCTTTTGCGCAGTTGCCCGGTGTGGGCGGACACGGCAAAGGTATAGGCTTTTTTAAGAAGCGTTTCTTCGGCTTTACTGAACTTATGAGGAATTTGTTTTAAGAAATCTGCAGACATAATAGGTATTATAGCATTTTTGCTAGTCTAATTGGAGAATGATACTATAGAAATATAATTAACTTATATATCTGTGCCCGAACTCCCAGAAGTTCAAATCGTAGTTTCCGAGCTCAACCGGAAACTTAAAAATAAAACCATCAAACAAGTTGTGGTAACCAAACCCAAAATGGTTAGCGTGGGGCCGCACGTCGTATCGAACATACGACAAGTTGAAAGTTATAAAGTCAAAAAGTTTATAAAGTTACTTATTGGCCAAAGATTCCTTTCCGTAAAGCGCCGGGCCAAACTTTTAATTTTTGATCTCTCCCAGCCTTCGCTATCCAGCCTTCGTAGCCACTTCGGCGGAGTAGGCAAGCTTCGGCGGGCAAGCAGGCCCCTGTCCATGCTGGTGCACTTGAAAATGACCGGCCAGTTTATTTATGAAGACAAAAAATTGCGTCAAAGAATGGGCAGTAAATATAGAATCATTAACAAATTAACCGCACCGCTCGTACAACTGCCAAGCAAGTACACCCACGTCATTTTTTATTTTACGGATAAATCAGTTTTGTACTTTAACGATTTACGCCAGTTCGGTTATCTCAAACTTGTGCGTGATGATGAACTGAATCAAGTCCCCGAGCTTAATGCTTACGGCCCCGAGCCTTTAAGCAAAGCTTTTACCTTGTTACTCTTTTACGCGGCCGCGCAAAAAGGTAACAAAAGGACAATCAAACAAATGCTCATGGATCCAAAAGTTGTGGCTGGCATAGGGAATATCTATAGCGATGAAATTTTATTTCACGCTAAAATTTTGCCGAACCGCCGGGTGGACACTTTGGACAAAAAAGAAATTGGAGCTATTTATAAACAAATTCGGCCGGTTTTGAAGACAGCTATAAAATATAAAGGCTCAAGCGTGGGGGATTTTGTCCGGACAGACGGCGCCTGGGGGAGTATGGGCAAGCATCATTTTGTCTACGGCCGCAAAGGACAGCCGTGCAAGCATTGTGGTACAATAATAAAAAGCATTAAATTGGGCGGCAGAACCGCGAGTTTTTGCCCCAACTGCCAAGCTTAGAACCAAGAATTAGGAATTATGGAACAAGAAAAAAATCAAAACTTTGATCGGGCCACAGAACGCCAAATGCTGGAAGCTATTCTGGAGAATACCAGAAAAACCAAAAACTACATAAAGTGGCAATTTATTATTACCGTGGCTCTGGTAGTTATTCCGCTTCTGGCCGCGCTGGCTATTATTCCGTTTGCTTTAAAATCTTTAACCGCGGTTTACGGCAGCGGGGGAATTTTGCAATAGTTTTATTAAAGCCAAACTTTCGCTTGGGCTGAAGCGTTGCGGAAGTTAAGCGAAAGTTTGAGAGGAGTACTTGGCGAAAGGCGATAGTCCCGACTATTGTCGGGACGTAAGCCTGAAGACAAGTAGGACGAATGCAAGACGAGCGCTGGCAACAACTTATAGAAATGGCCAAGCAGAATTTTAAGAATGTAGAATTGACTACGGAAGATTTAGTTTTGGAAACAGCCGAAGAAACTGTATTCTCTGGAACCCGGGATGTGCTGCAGTTTCAGACACCGCAGGACACTTTTAAGCTTATTCGAGAAAACCGCCCCGTGGTTTTAGAAAAAAAACAGCACTACTCTCACCGCCCCGGGGACACGGCCCGAACCGAGTATAAGCTTTCTGACACAGAGTTCTCCCATAAGCTTCGGGTTTACAAGGAAGACTTAAACGGCGAGTGGGAAGAAATTACTTTAGACAGACTGGGGTTGTAATATGCTCAAAGACCGTATTTTGACCACGCTAAAATTTTTTGATTTACAGGACATTCCGTTGACTGGTTTTGAGGTCTATAAATATTTGCTTAACGATCTGGAAAAAATAAAACCATTTCTCGGTTCAGACTGGGAAGTCACGGGTTTAGCAAACTCAAAAAATTCAAACCCTGCTTCACTAGACCAGATACTAGAGTGTTTAACGGAACTAAGCGGTGAGGAAGTGGAGACTACTCACGGGTATTATTATTTAAAATCGCGCGGTGAAAGCTTTGTGGAGAAGCGGCTGCGCAATTATGAGTATGGCCTAAAGCGGGAACGCCGCATTGAGCGTTTTAGTGCGGGAGTCCGGCACTTGCCGTTTATTCGCGGTGTGGCCTTGGGCGGTTCCCAAGCTTTGGGTCAGTATAAGGAGGGTTCAGACATAGACTTGCTGGTTATTACCGATTCCAATTTTTTATGGCTGGGGAGAGTGTTTATTACTCTGTATTTTCAAATTCTCGGTGTGCGCCGTTATCATAGCCACATTGCTAACCGGTTTTGCCTGAACCATTATTTAGCTGGTCCGAAGCAACTAAATGAAGACCGTAATATTTATACTGCCATGGAATATTTTAGATTGCGTCCCTTGTATGCTTCATGGGCCATTGCAGAGTTTAAAAATAATAATTTTTCATGGATGCGGTTATTTTTTTCCAATCTTGCCCTAGCAAAAACAATCGCAGAGCTCCCTTCCCAAATCCAAAAAGTTTTGGAAAAGGTCTTGAACAATTCTTTTGGCCGCCAATTGGAACGGCTAAGTCGCTTCATCCTACTTAGACACATTCAGACCGGAGAGCTTATTTTTGTAACTAATGACGAGCTGTCGTTTCACCCGCATAGCCGCAAGAGTCACTTATTTGATGCATTTTTTGAAGGGCAACAACTCAGTGTAGCCTCTATTGACATAGCTCAAAATTTTGTTAAAATCTAATTAGGTTATCACTCCATACTCAAGAGTGATAAAAAGTCCGTTAGACCTTACTTTAGCAGTTTTAAGGTCTTTTCAAATCACTAAATTTAAATTATAATTAATCGGCTAACAAACCAAATAAAGGAATTTTTATGAAAATTAAACCATTAGGAAATCGTGTATTGGTGAAACAGCTCTCTACTGAAGAAGTAACAAAAAGCGGCATAGTGCTGCCTGACACAGCTGACAAAGAAAAGAAAGCCCAAGGTAAAATTGTGGAACTGGGCAGCGGCGCAGAAGTAACGGCTCTGGGCCTAAAAGTTGGCGACACGGTCGTGTTTGGCAAATACAGCGGCGATGAAGTAGAAATAGATGAAGACGGCAAAAAAGAAGAATATAAAGTTTTGTACGTTGGCCGCGAAAAAGACGAGAGCGATGTTTTGGCTATTATTGAGTAATCAACATGCAAAGCATGTTGTCCCGTACTTGATACGGGATCTATGATTATGGATCCTGAAACAAGTTCAGGATGACAACTAACAAGAAAGGATTTAACAATGGCAAAATTAATACTTACTGGTAATAAGGCCAAGGAAGCAATAAAAAAAGGCATTGATACAGCGGTCGATGTAATTAGAGTGACTTTAGGGCCAACGGGTAAAGCGGTAATTTTAGACCGCGGTTTTGGCAGTCCTACTGTTACAGATGACGGTGTAACCGTAGCAAAAGACATTGAGTTGGACGATAAGTTTGAAAACGTGGGTGCGGCTTTAATCCAGGAAATTGCAAATAAAACCAACGAAGAAGCTGGTGACGGTACAACCACAGCTACAGTATTAGCTCAAAAAATGATTGAGGAGGCGTTTAGTGCGGTGGTTGTTAATTCGGCACGGGCCAATGATATAAAAAAAGGAATGGATAAAGCCGTAACGTTTGTAGTTGAGCAATTGCGTAAAGTAAAAAAGGAAATTAGCGGTAAAGAAAGTGTTGAGCAGGTTGCGACTATTGCATCACTTGATCCTGAAGTCGGGAAACTTATAGCCGAGGCCATGGAAGAAGTGGGTCATGACGGAGTTATTACCGTAGAAGAAGGCCAAACTATTGGACTTGAAAAAGAAGTGGTAAAAGGCATGCGTTTTGACAAAGGTTTTATTAGTCCGTATATGGTAACAAACGCCGAACGCATGGAAGCAATTTGGGAGGACCCTTACATTTTAATTACCGACAAGAAAGTTTCTTCTGTCCAGGAAATTTTGCCCCTGCTGGAAAAAATTGCCCAGACTGGTAAGAAAGAACTGGTAATTATTGCCGACGAAGTTGAAGGTGAAGCTTTGACCACTTTTATACTTAACAAACTCCGCGGTACCTTTAGTGTGCTCGCTGTGAAAGCACCAGGCTTTGGCGACCGCAGAAAAGAAATGCTGCAGGACATTGCCGTGTTAACCGGCGGCCAAGTTATTACTGAAGATTTAGGCTTTAAGCTGGATAAAGCCGAACTGGACCAACTGGGCCGAGCTCGCAAAGTTATTGCCACCAAAGAACATACTACTATTGTAGATGGTCAGGGTGACAAAAAGGCCATTGAAGACCGGGTTAATCAAATTAAGAACGAATATAAGGAAGCTACCAGCGACTTTGACAAGGAAAAATTGCAGGAACGCATGGCCCGCTTGGCCGGCGGCATTGGCGTTATAAAAGTAGGCGCGTTTACGGAAACGGAAATGAAAGCCAAGAAATTTAAAATTGAAGACGCTTTGAATGCCACGCGCGCCGCGGTAGAAGAGGGGATTATTGCCGGCGGTGGCGCGGCTTTTGTTAAAATTGCCCCTTTGTTGGAGAAAGAATTGGCTAAAGAAAACAGTTTGTCAGATGCGGAGCGCATTGGAGTACTAATAGTCCGCAAAGCCTTAGAAGCTCCGTTGCGGCAAATTGCAGCCAATTCAGAAGTTGACCCCACGGGAATAATTTCCTATATCCAATCCAGTAACCACGAGCATTGCGGCTACGATTTTACCAAGTATAGTTCTACAAATTGGGAGGATGGGAAATGCGACAACATGATAAGCGCGGGCATTGTGGATCCGCTAAAAGTGGCGCGGCTCGCTTTGGAAAATGCCGTGTCTATTGCTTCCATTTTAGTGACTACTGAAAGTGTTATTGTAGATAAGCCTGAACCAAAACAGTCTTCTGGAGGAATGGGCGGCGGCATGCCGGGTATGGGCGGAATGGATTATTAATTGGCTAAAATGTACAGGCCTTCCGAAATGTTTCGGAAGGCCTGTTTTAAAGAGATTTTTTGAGCCTCCTGGAGGGAGACCGATGGGGTTGTAAAAGATGAGATACATCGCGGACACTTTCCGGTAGAATAGCTAGGAAAGGAAAGTGTTTTATGAGTAATGATTTCCGCCTCAAGTGGGGCAAGCAACACCAGGTGTTAAACAAATACGATCGCTGGAAGAAACAAGCA
>ORMF010783795.1_pt1 | contig 11028 bp, 4 predicted proteins | sample 1779871 | NCBI WGS metagenome assembly ORMF01 (sample SAMEA104232316, study PRJEB22302) | groundwater metagenome | biome: forest; feature: aquifer; material: groundwater | place: USA | collected 2011-08-07 | depth 5.4 m
GAGGGGATCGGTGCCCAGGGACACCAGTCCGCCCGCGGCGTGGATGCGCGCGATGAGCGGTGCGGGATCGACGACAGCGCCAAAGGTGTCGGGGTATTGGAGGTGCGCGCCGAAGATCGCGGCGGGATCCAGATCGAACTGGCGCTCCCACCATGGATGGGTGATAACGATGGCAGGCACAGCTCCGGCTTGTTCGTCTTCGGGGCCAACCAGCCGACCCATCAGCGGTTGGACGCGAAGCCCGTAGAAGAAGTTGTCTGAGACCATCAGGCCCTCGGCTGTAAACGCCTCGTGCCTCGCCCGGACGGTGGCTCGCTGGATCGTGGCATATCCAAAAACGTCGGCCTGTGACGCGCATTGTTCACGCAGGCCGCGAAACACCGGATACGACACGGAATCGAGCCCGGTGCGTCCCGGGCCGTCGTCCCACCCCGATCCCGTGATCATGCCGGTTTTGGCGTCGGCGCCGGACCATTTCAGCACTCGCAGTTCGTGGGGATTGGGCACAGGTAGCGAACTGAGCAGGATGGCGTTGACTAGCGAGAAGATGGCCGTGTTGGCGCCGATACCGAAGGCAAGGGAGAGCAGGGCAATGACGGTGAAGCCAGGGTTCCTGATCAGCATCCGCAGGCCGAACCGAAGGTCCTGAAGCAATGTGTTCATGGTAGTTGAGTGACCGCCAGAGCCAGTCAAGGGTCGGCATCAGCCTCTGAGGTTCCGCCGTTCTCTGCGACAATGGGTTACGCAGCCCGCGTGCCAAGAGACCCGTTTTGCGTAAGACCTTGCGTGTCAAAGTGGTAACGTGCGGATCTCCGGCCAGCCAGTGCCCCGGCAGTCCCGTTTTCGGCGAATGGTCGTCCCGGAACTGGGACATTCCAGAGGTGGAGTGGAACCCCGTTAGGAGGGAAGAGCCAGGACACACAACGAAATCCCGGGCCGTGAGTTACTCTGTTATGGTGGCTGAATCCTTACTCTGAAGTAACGTGCACCATCAGCAGACATTCGCCAGGTGAACAGCTTCGTGGTTCCATCCGCAGCGCAATCCGGCCCCAGGTCATTCCATTCGGCGGGAAGCATGGAAGCAGCCCACTGGAGGCGGTGGGTGGAGCGATCGTTTTCGGTCTGCCAGCTTAGGATCAAGTCGCCATCCACGAGCACCGCCCGCAAGCGAGGAACGGTCACCGCCGTTTGCAGACGCCAGACATGAATCACGGGCCGGTTGCCCTCTTCGGGATCGCCGTTGTGCTCCAGGAAGAACAGGTGCCCCGTCGCGGAGTCATACGCCAAACCGCCTGCGTCGCCATCGCCGCCGTCTAGCTTCAGCGAGAACCGATCGAAGTCGAACACGACATAAGGTTGCGGCTCCCACGAAGCCATCGTTGCGTGGCAGACCGCAGCCAAGTCGTTGGGATTGTAGAGCATCAGGCCGGTTTTCCAGCGTGAGGCCCCGGCCCCTTTGTTGCCCATGATCGGCTCCGGGATGTCAAAGTAGGCATCGTTATTCCCAAGGCTGTCTCCGTACCACAGATCGCCGACCGTGCGGCGATAGGCGATGGCGACCGCCGACCGGCCGGCCCAGTCCAACCAAGCGGCTCCCTGCCCGGTTTCGTCGATCCTGAAATTGTGGACCCGGTTACTCAAGGTGGTTGCCTCGCTGTAGCGCAGCATTTCAACCGCAGTGACCGAACCACCGTTTCCGGGCAGCTTCCCGCTCTCCCACGGAGCCACGGCGTAGAGCGAAGGCCCGTGGGCAATCACCTGTCCGCCGCTGAGGAACGTGTCGCCCACTCCGAGGGTGCGTCCGCCGGTGTGCTGGGCGGCCCACTGACTCGGAATCTGAAACAGTAGCCTCGTCACCAAGCCGGGATAGACGTTGTCCGGATAGGGTGCCCCGATGAACCAAAACCCGTCGCTCGTCGTCAAGTCCAAGTCGAACCAGCCGTGACCAGGAGCAGACCATTCGGAGCCGTAAAAGTTGCACTGGCCGAAATAGAGCCGGCCCGACACGCCACCCGCCGCCGGATGAAAAGCCAAGCCTGTCACTCGAACGTCCGTGCCACCTGGAGGAATACTGGTGGGCATCCCGCCCGCTTCGTATCGGGCGAGCCACAAATTGGTGGGGGCCTTGAGGACGCTCGCTCGAGGCCAGTCGAGGATATCCCTGGAGAGGGCCGGTTTTGGGATGCTGATCTCCGCAATCGCTTCCGACAATCGGGTGTAAAGGTACAGCGAGCCGGCTAGTTCGCTGGCCGGGTTCAGTTGCGGATTGCCATCCGGATAGAAGGTCATCGCTCCCGACGATTCCGCCCAATACTCATCCATCCCCGCCGGCAGGCGGAATCCTCCCAGATACTTGAGCTGCCCGTGAGGATCGATCAACACAGCCGACTGCCAGCTCCCGGCGGTGATGATCACCGGTCCGGCGGCAGGACCTTCATTGCCCACGCGGTGGTTCATTTGTCCAGGCACTGGGTACGTGCCGTAGAGTGCCGCGTCGAGGGCTGTTACCGAGTAACTGTAAGTGGTTTCTGGTGCCACGTTCAAGTCCAGGTAGAACAGATTCGTTCCCAGGAAGGTGGTCGTTTCCTCGTCCACGGAATCGTAGAGTTCGCCCTGGCGATAGATCAGGTAGCGGCTGATCCCGCTGGCGTTGGGGGGGGGGTCCGAGGCGGGATTCCAGGTCAGCCGCACGACGCTACTCCCGGCGTCAGCGGTGGTCGCGACGAGCTGAGCGCGCAGGTTCAGGGGTGGTCCCGGCGGGGAGACGTCCGCCTCATCGCTCAGTTCGATGCGGTTGAGCACGAAGTGGGCGTCGTTATAAGGCTTGCTGAGGTTGACGACCGACCACCTTCCCGCGGCGGCCGGTCCACCGTTGGCGCACGTTCTGTCTCCGTCGGTGATGTAGTACTCCAATTGAAAAGACGTAAAGGGCGGCACCCATTCGGCGTTGTCCCGATAGCGCCGGGTCTGCATGGTGTACCAGGACTGACTGGTCTCCACCGGATCCGGCGCATTCGTATCTGAGAGACTGACGCGGACGACGGGGAAAGCGTACTCGGCGGTCCGGTTAAAGAGCGTGGCCACCAGCTTGTGGCCGCGCTGCAAGCGGACGGGCGTGGTCCCGCGGACCCCATAAAACGCCCATTGCCCCTCCGGGATGTCACCGGCCTCAACGATGCCGCAGTGGTTTGGGTCTCCGTCCGGATCTACGAAGGTGGTCCGGGCAGTGTCGTAAACGACATTCGTCCAATCGCCGTAAGGCGTGATGCACGACGCCCGGTTCGTACCAAACTGGATCAGCGTCCAGCAAGCAGCGTCGGTCCGAGCTGACAACAGACCGGAGGCCAGCAAGACCGGAAACAGGGTTTTCCTGATCGCTCGGACACAGGACGAGGTGAGTCGTGCCGGCTGAGCGCAATAATTCTCCTTGCGAGTGCTCTCGCAGCATGCCAGGTCCTCGGATTTGGGGAAAACCTGCCGCTTGGATTTTCCAGCCATGACCATTAGGAACCGAGAAGAGCTGACGCCGGCACCGCACGAAGTTCAAGAGAAAAGTGGAACGGACACTGGCTTTCTGGCCTGGTCCGGTGCATAAGAGACTCATGAGATTTACGCTTAGAATCGTCATGTTGCTCAGTCTCCTCGCTCCTTGCCGAGCAGCAGGCGTTGCGCCAAATACTCAGCCCGGGGCGCTGGCGACTCCCCTTGCCGCCAGGAACAACAGCGATGGCCGGAGGGTCTCAGGAGTTGGCGCGTCGATGCAGACTCTTGCAGCTACGAAGGCGGTTGAGCCCACCCTGGCTCAGGGGGGGGACGCCAAACCTCTCCCGGTCGAGGGGCCGGGGAATTCCGCCCTGATCCCGGTGCCGAAATTGGAGAATGACAGTTATGACTGGTATGCCCGCCATGAGGACGTGCTGCGGGTCAAAGACGGAATCAATCCGGAGGTGGTTCTCATCGGAGACTCGATAACTCACTTCTGGGGCGGCGAACCCAAGGCAGGGCAAGCCAACGGCCCAAGGAGCTGGCGGTCTACTTTTGGACGGTACCGGACCTTGAACCTTGGTTTTGGCTGGGACCGCATTCAGAATGTCCTTTGGCGCCTTGACCACGGGGAAATGGACGGGTTGAACCCTCGTGTCGTCGTGCTTCACATCGGTACCAACAATACGAGTGAGACTGCCAATGCTCGCAAGAATACCCCCGCCGAAATCGTTGAGGGTATCCGTGCTATCGTAAGACGCCTTCGGTCAAAGACGCCGGATGCCCGGATCATCCTCATGGCCGTTTTCCCGCGCGAGCAGAACCCAGATCATCCGCGTCGTCTTCACATCGCCGAGATTAACAGATCACTGGCTGAATTCGCGAACGTGCCGGGCCTCACCTTACTCGACATCGGTCCCAAACTGCTCCAACCCGACGGCACCATCTCGGCTGAAATTATGTCTGACTTCTGCCATCCGACCGAGGAAGGATACCAGAGCTGGGGGGGCGCCCTCGCTCCGTTGCTCGTCGCCGGTACTTCACCTCCGGCATCGCCGGTGGGTCAAGTCCTGCCACCGGAGAAGGTGGTTCTCTGGCCGGATCAGGCGCCGGTGGGAGATGGAACATTTGAGAAGGTCGATGCGAAGATCACTGTGTATCGCCCCGCGAAGGCTAACGGAGGTGCGTTCGTGATCTGTCCCGGCGGCGGATACGGCGGCCTCGTGACCGGGGCCGAGGGCAGCGGCATCGCACAGTGGCTGAATGCGCATGGGATCACAGGGGTAGTGCTGGAGTACCGGCTTCCCCGGGGGCGTTCGTTCGTACCGCTGCTCGATGCGCAGCGGGCGATTCGCATGGTGCGATCCAAGGGGAAGGAATGGGGCTGCGACCCGCAGCGCATCGGCATCATCGGCTTCTCCGCGGGCGGTCATCTTGCCTCCACAGCCGCAACCCACTTCGACGTGGGGAATGCAGCCTCGACGGATCCCATAGAACGGATGGGATGCCGACCGGACTTTGCGGTCCTCGTCTACCCGGTGATCACCATGAGCGAACTGACCCACGGCGGGTCGAGACAGAATTTGCTCGGACCCGCTCCATCCGCGGAGACGATCCAGTTCTTTTCCAACGAAAAACAAGTCACTTCCCGGACGTCACCTACGTTTCTTGCGCATGCGCTGGATGACAAGGTCGTGTCGCCTGACAATAGCCGGTTGTTCTACGAGGCCCTGCAGGCTCACCAAGTCCCCTCGCGCTACCTCGAACTTCCTTCCGGAGATCACGGGTTGAATGGATACAAGGGTCCGATGTGGGACGCGTGGCAGGGTGGCGCTCTCAAATGGTTGGGGTCGCTGAAGCTGATCCCGGAGCAGGACGCGGACTCTTCTCATTGAGTAGAAATGGCCTGTCAAGTCGGTACCTCTACCACTCGCTTTCCTCGGCAGGTTTGGGCTTGGATACTGATCATTGGCCTGGTCAAGGCCCTGCGCCATGATGAGGCGCGACCGGTATGTCGCCCGTGAGGCCGGCCCGCCCGGCGCGTCCGGCGGGGGCTTCAAAACCCCCCTCATGATTTTTCATCCGCCCTGCAACTTGGTGCCTCATCCTGTCCATCCTGCTCATGCGGTCCTCAAAGCGGTGGCTCGGAAGACGGCGCGATTAGGCTAAGATGCCGCGCACGACCTCGCCTTCGACATCGGTGAGGCGGAAATCCCGCCCTTGCGAACGGAAGGTCAGGCGGGTGTGCTCGAGCCCCAGGAGATGCAGGATGGTCGCCTGGAGATCGTGCGTTGGGACTGGGTTCTCAGCGATGCGATAGCCCAGTTCGTCGGTCGAGCCGTAGGTCGTTCCCGCCTTCACGCCACCGCCGGCCATCCAGATCGAAAAGGCATGGGGATGATGGTCGCGGCCGAGCCAGCCGTCCTTGTTCCGAGCCTCGTTCATTGGCGTGCGGCCAAACTCCCCACCCCAGATCACCAAGGTGTGCTCCAACAGACCGCGTTGCTTCAGGTCTTTCACCAACGCCACGGCAGCGCGGTCGGTTTCCTGGCAGCGGTCCACCATGCCGTAGCGGATGTCGTTCTCCTTGATATCGCCGTGGCTATCCCAACCCCAGTGATAGAGCTGTACAAAACGCACGCCCTTCTCGACGAGGCGTCGGGCCAGCAGACAGTTGTTGCTAAAGGCCGCTTTGCCGGGCTGAGTGCCGTACATCGCGTGCGTCGCGGGCGTCTCTTTGGCAATCTCCATCAGCTCGGGCACACTGGTCTGCATCCGGTAAGCCATCTCGTACTGCGCGATACGGGTGACAATCTCAGGGTCACCCACGCGCCCGAGGTGCATCCGGTTCAGTTCCTCGATCTTGTCCAGCGAGAGTCGGCGCAGGCTCGGGTCCATCCCATCTGGATTTGACAGGAAAAGCACTGGGTCACCTTGCGAACGCATCTGAACTCCCTGATGGACCGTGGGCAGGAACCCGCTTCCCCACAGGGAGGCTCCGCCGTCCGGACCGTTCTTGCCGGACAACAGCACCACGAACCCAGGCAGGCTCCTGGCCTCCGAACCGAGCCCATAGGAAACCCAGGCACCCATGCTTGGGCGACCCAGCCTAGCCGAACCGGTGTGTGCCATGAGTTGGGCAGGGGCGTGGTTGAACTGATCGGTGCGCATCGAGCGGATGATGCAGATATCGTCGGCGATCTCCGAGAGAAAGGGCAGGGCATCCGAAATCTCCTGGCCTGACTGGCCGAATTTCTTAAACACGTGCGGCGTCCCCAGCAGGTTGGGAACGCCTTTGATGAACGCAAACCGTTCGTTTTTGATGATCTCCTCGGGCACTTTCTGCCCGTTCAACTGGACCAGCCTCGGCTTGTAGTCGAGGAGATCCAACTGGGACGGGGCCCCGGCCATGTGCAGGTAGATCACGTTCCGCGCCTTGGGGGCGAAGTGCGGCGCCTTCGGGGCAGTGGGATCTTCCAATCCCGACGAGGCCGCCAGCAACCCTGGATTCAACAGCGACCCCAGGGCCAGTGTGCCGAGCCCCGTGCCGCAATCGCGAAAGAACTGGCGGCGCGTGGTTCGTTCGAGCTTATCGAGGTGCGTTGTCATCCTTTGGTCAATGTCTCGTCCAAGTTCAGGAGAGCGTTGGCTACGACGAACCAGGCCGCCACGTCCGCTGGATCGCCGTGCGCCTCCCCAGGCAGAATCTGAAGCGTCGCCTTCGCCTTGTCGGGTTCCGCAATGAACCGATCGCGAGCGGTCTTCCAGAGGGATGTGAGCACGCGCTCTTCGTCCCGAGTAGGCGCCCGGCCGAGGCACCGGCGAAACGCATAGACCAAGCGCTCCCGATCCGTGCGGCCACCGTCGGCCACGATCTTCCGGGCCAAGGCAACCGCTGCGGCGGTGAAGGCGGGGTCGTTCAGCGTGGCCAGGGCCTGCAACGGTGTGTTCGTCCGCGGACGCCGTTCGCAGGAGACCTCGCGGCTCGGTGCGTCGAACACCATGAACGAGGCGTAGGGAGCAGTGCGCCGCCAGAACGTGTAGAGGCCCCGACGGAATTGGTCGCCATCCTTGCTGACCACCCACTTATCCTCACTGTAAGGATTGCTCCATACCCCCTCGGGTTGGTAGGGAAAAACGCTCGGCCCGCCGATCTTCGGGTTCAGCAGGCCGCTGACCGCCAGGGCGTAGTCGCGCAACATCTCGGCCTCCATCCGAAACCGAGGACCGCGCGCCAGGAGTCGGTTGAACGGGTCACGGACCGCCAGGTCGGCGGAAACGGCGGGGCTCTGGCGATAGGTGGCCGAGGTCACGAGGATCCGGTGCATGGCCTTGAGACTCCATTTTTGGCGGACCCATTCCGTGGCCAGCCAATCCAGCAACTCGGGATGGCTGGGAGGTTCGCCCTGCAGACCGAAATCGTCGCTCGTCTCGACCAAGCCCCGGCCGAAGTATTGGGACCAGACGCGATTCATCGTCACCCGGCCCACCAAGGGGTTGTCTGGGCTGGCCACCCAACGCGCGAAGCTCAGTCGATCGAGGGGTTGGTCGGGTGGCAGCGGGTGGAGGACAGCCGGCACGCCGGGAGTCACTTCTTCGCCCTTGTTCATAAAACTACCTCTCTTCAGGAAGTAGGTTGTCCGAGGCTTGTCCACCGCCTCCAGCACCAGGCTGCTGATCACGTCTTTCGGTTCCTGCTTCTTCAACTCCGCGATCTCCATCCGCACCGGGTCCAGCGCGGGGTCGATGGAGCGATAGTAGGCAGCCAACTCCTTCCGCTGCTCCTCCGAGAGTTTGTCGCGCGGGATCTCCAGCAACTTGCGCGTCGCCAAGGGGAGTCTGGCCCACGCGGCATGCGCCTCGGGGCGCGCGGTGGATAGCGAGAGGCGGAAGCGACCGAGCAGGTGCTCTTTCAGCGGCGATTCCTGCCGGAGCCGAACCTTCAGCCCGGCACCCCCAACACAATGGACGGGTTTGGCGAGAGCGAACACTGCGTAATGATTCGCTCGGTTGGTCGCGTCCAGGTCGCCACCGGTCCAGCCGGTCTTGGCATCGCCGTCAAAGGCAGCTTTAGCTTCGAACTTGGGCTCAGAAACATCGCTGTAGCCCTCGGCCAGGTCCCACCGATAGATGCCGCTTTGATCCTGGCTGACCGCGAAATAGAACCCGTAGCCCCCGCCGCCGTTGTTGATTTTCAACAGCAGGTGGTTCTCGCCCTCCGTCAGATCAAGCCGCACGGTCTCCTGGTCCGCTGCTGCTGCGCGGGCCACGTTCTTGCTCAGCAGCTTCTCACCGTTCAGCCACACCTGGATGCCGTCATCGCTCCCCAGCGAAACCAGCAGAGGGGCTGCTTCCCGGGCGGTAATCGTACGGTGGAGGTAGGTGGCCACATTCTCGCCTGCCAGCGGGTGGACCGTGCCATCCGCCCACTCGGGCTTCTCCACCCAGCGCAACTTCCCATCCTCGTAGGTCTTGGCCAAGTTCAACTCTTTCTCGGGAGGGAAGTCCTTCTTGAACGCCTCCTCCATGGAGCCGGCCTGGAAAGGACCGATTACATGCCATGGACCCAGTTGAGGCTGGCTGGCCTGGGCGATCGGGCGCTCGACCAGCGGACGTGCCTCGATCTCAACCTCAGTCAGGACAAAATTGCCTTTGGCGCTTCGACCCGCGCCTCCCTCAGGCTGGTGCTCGTCCGCCAGCGTCTCGATCCGCAAGGCGGTCAGGGTCTCTGCGCTCGTTTGTGCGGTCAGTTCGTAGACGTTTGTATCAGTCGAAGGGCCTCCGGCGAGAACGGACTGGTCAGCTAGCAGCCCTAGCGTGACACCGCCCGACGCGCTCATCGCGGTGGGCGCGAGCGTTACCCAGGACTCACCGATCGCGACCCGGTTCGATGTCGCTGCCGCCTCCCAGCGCGTCTGGGCCTCTTCAAGGGCCGGGGTCGAGGTGTCCAGCGTCTTCTGCAAGGGCTCGATCTTGGCCTTGAGTTCGGCCCGCTTGGCCGCTTGCGCTGGGGTGGGAACCTCCAACTGAGGTTTGTTCTCCCGGCCGGTATCCTTCGTCTGGTTCAGGAACGCGAACAATCGGTAATACTCCTTCTGCGTGAAGGGATCGTACTTGTGGCTGTGGCATTGACAGCAACCCATCGTCGTGCCCATCCAGACCTCGAAGGTCGTGTTCACCCGGTCGATCACCGCTGCTACACGGAATTCTTCGTCGTCGGTGCCGCCTTCGGTGTTGACCATCGTGTTGCGGTGAAAGCCCGTCGCGATCCGCTGATCCACCGTCGCGCTGGGCAGTAGGTCCCCGGCGAGTTGCTCGATGGTGAACTCGTCGAACGGCATGTCCTGGTTCAGGGCTTCGATGACCCAGTCTCGATACAGCCAGTTCGAGCGCCGCTGGTCCGCCTCGTAACCGTTGGTGTCGGCATACCGCGCCAAGTCAAGCCAGGGCCGCGCCCAGCGCTCGCCGTAATGAGGCGAGGCCAACAGACGGTCCACGACGCGCTCATAGGCGCCCTTGCGGTGATCCTTCAGGAAGGCGTCCAGCTCCGCCACGGTAGGGGGGAGCCCCGTGAGATCGAGCGTGACTCGTCGGAGGAGGGTTGCCCGATCCGCTTCTGGAGAAGGGCTCAGGTGTTCCCGCTCAAGCCGCGCCAATACGAACGCGTCCAAGGGTTGGCGCGCCCAGTTCCGGTGGCGCACCTGTGGCGGGTCCCGGTGGATCGGGGGCTCGTAGGCCCAGTGCTTGCGAGGAGCGGTGACCTGTGCCCCAACCCCCTCCGGCCAGACCGCGCCGTGCTCGATCCAGGCTCGGAAGGAAGCCACTTGGTTCGGCGTCAACCGGTCCCCTTTGGGAGGCATCACCTCGTCAGGGTCGTTTGAGCTGACGCGCGCCAACAACGCGCTCTCGGCAGGTTTATGCGGAAGGATCACTGCGCCCGACTTACCGCCTGCAAGCGCCGCCTGGCGCCCGTCCAGACGCAGCCCCGACTTCTGTTTCTCGGGACCATGGCATTCCACGCAACGCTCCTGGAGAATCGGAAAGACCGTCCGCGCGAAGTCCACGGCCGGTGTGCTCGAGGTTCCAAGCTCAACGGAAGGGTCGGCAGCCATCGCCGCGGAAAGCCCGAAGCTGTTGCTAGAGAAGAGCAGGGCGGCCAGCCAACCACCCCAGGCCGTCAGCCAACACGGATCCGAAAGGCGCGCGACTCGGCTGCCGGATCCAGTGGGATCGCACATACTTACGTGGTTCATTAGATTGCTTGCCCCAGCGTAAGCCTCCTCTCCACCGACCTCAAGCACGAACCCGTCCTCCGGAGGAGTATGCGCCGCATGACGTGCGGCGGCTACGCGGCGGCGCGAGTTCGTTTCGGCCTTAGCCGCCGAATGTCAGTCGGCGCTGACTTCTCCCCGCCCACTTCAGGACCCTATTTGGGGTGCCGGCATGGAGAAGGCATGAAATGATTGGTGGACGCTGAAATTCAGTGAAGGACGATGAGGATCAGATACTTACGTCTGAAAATGAGGGTCTGCCGAAAGATTGGTA
>ORMF012338182.1_pt1 | contig 11028 bp, 14 predicted proteins | sample 1779871 | NCBI WGS metagenome assembly ORMF01 (sample SAMEA104232316, study PRJEB22302) | groundwater metagenome | biome: forest; feature: aquifer; material: groundwater | place: USA | collected 2011-08-07 | depth 5.4 m
ATACGGCTCGCCGACCGCGACCGCGCGCTGGAGCTGACGCAGGAGTGCTTTATGAAGGTGTTTGAGTACGCGAAGAATGGAAATGGACAGGAAATCCGCGAGCTGCGTCCGTTCCTCTACCGGACATTGCGGCACCTCATCATCGATGAATACAGGCGTAAAAAGTCCGTGTCGCTCGAGGCTATGGCGGAGAAGGCGGAGGACATGAATGTTGAAGACTTTTTGCCTTCCGACGACAGCAACAGCCTTGAGGCGGCGATAGAGCGGTTTGACGGCAAACGTGCGATGGCCGCACTGCAGACGCTTCCGGACACCTATCGCGAGGTCATATCACTGCGGTATGTCGACGGCTTAAGTCCCGGCGAGATAGGGGCTATAGTAGGCGAGAGCGAGAATACCGTGAGCGTGCGGATACACCGGGGGCTAAAGAAGCTGAAAGAAATTTTACACCATGAGTCTTAATAACTTAAAACACGAAGCGGACAACATCCGGCTCACGAGCGCGGAGTCTTCTGCTATGCGCGCGCGGATATTCCCGACGCTTCAGTCGGGACCCCGACCGCAGAGCGTCGGGGTTGGCAGTCCGTATGTGTTTATGTCTTACCATCTGCGCATGACCATGGCGGGGCTTCTGCTGTTTATACTCGCCGGCACCGGCACTGTTTCGGCTGCCGCTGCGAGAGCTCTACCGGGAGATCTGTTGTATCCGATAAAAGTTTCTGTAAACGAAAAGGTGGAAGTGGCGCTTGCGCCGACTCCCGCCGCCAAAGCGCAGGTGCAGGCACAGCTTGCGGAGCGCCGTGTCGACGAGGCACAAACGCTTGCGTCGCAGGGCCGGCTCGACAAAAAAACCGCCGAGACGCTCACGGTTGCTTTTGACGAGCATGCCGCGCAGGCTGTCGCTCTTGCTGAGCCGGACGAACAGATGTCCGAAGTTTCTTCCGACAACAAAACAACCACTTCTGTAGTAGTCCCACAAAAGCCCGAGCCTGCGCGCGCCGCCGCCACGATGGCGCCGCAGGCTGCCACAGAGGCTACTACGTCGCCGGAGCAGGAGAAACAGTCGGATAAAAAATCAGATGCACACCGCGGTTCGATTAGAGAATCTTTGCGCGCCAAAGGGGTGATTTTGCAGGAGCTCAAAGACAGTGCACCGGGGATAGAACTACAAATAAAGGACTAAAAAATCCGCCCTAGGGCGGATTTTTTGTTTGCGGAGAGGGAGGGATTCGAACCCTCGATACAGGTTTGATCCTGTATAGCGGATTAGCAATCCACCGCTTTCAGCCGCTCAGCCACCTCTCCTGTCTGCTGTATCTTACGTGAGTTACGGTATCTTATCAAATGCCGGTGGTTAGTAAAATGGTATAGTGGTTTTGTGCCTGCCGTAGAGACACTTTCAGCCAATAGTTTTGATATACTTTAGTTTATGGCAGTTCAACAAAAATACAAAACAGTAATCTGGTCGCTTGTTTTATCACTAACCGCAGTCTTTTTGTCGATAATGAGCATATCGATTGCGCGGGCGGAAACAGCGTCTGATTTTGCATCTGATGTAGAAAAAGGTCTCCGTGCAGGAACACAGAGTTCTGTGGTGGCCAGCATAATAACGCAGGATTACAAAACGTCTTGGGATGAATTTGGCACGAATGTCCTCGTCGACGGCGCGACTACGCCTGCAGAGATTCAAAAAAGTTTGGTTGACGATATTGTTGCTAGCCTGCAAACAGAATTAACCTACAACCAAAAAGATGAACAATATTTACAATCACGACACTCCTCACCGGAAGAGGTAATGGCGGCAGAGGGAGACGGTAGCGGTGATCTGTTGCCGGAAAACTACATTGACCCGCATCCAAGCCTTGATGCAAACCCCGAAGTGAATGCATCTGCGCTCGATATGCCAACTGCCGCCGTGGATACGACTGATGTTGTTTCTCCTTCCGACGTTGGAACGACACCCGATACTGCTGAACCCACTCTCCCCGACAATCTTGCGCCTCCCGGGGGCGAGTGGAATCCTTCCGAGCTAAAAGTATTTGAAACTATTCTCAATTCAGACAACCCGCCTGCCGATGTGCCAAGTGAGTCGCCTCCCGATACGCCGCCTCCGGCTGACGCGCCAACAAATTAAACTCATGCGATATCCCTATAAAAAAATAATGATTATCGCGGTGCTCGCGTGCACAGTTATAAGCGCGTCGCCTGCACATGCCGCGGCCACAAGCGCCACAAGCACAGTTTCATCCGCCGCTACATCAACCACAAGCGTCGGCACGGCGGAATTAAAAAAGTCGATTGTGGCAGAGAAAGCTCGGCTGATACAACTTAAGAAAAAACTCTACCCCGTTCGGGGCATTGCGCACACCTTGAAGAGAGGCTCTTCGGGAGAAGAGGTGCGGCTTCTGCAACAGTTCCTCGCTCTCTATGCCACCTCTTCTGCTCCCATGGCGACTGGCTATTTTGGCACACTGACCAAGCAGGCGGTGAGGGAGTTTCAACGAAAGGAGGCTCTCGATCCGGTAGGGATTGTGGGGCCAAAGACCCGCGCCCGCATCCTTGTGCTCAGTAACCGCGAACTTGCGCAAGAAAAAGCCCGCACCGCATCAACGTCGCCGGAAACAGCGGCGGAAATCACTACTGTGGTCTTTAGTAGTGATGTTGGTGAGGACGGGTCCGGAGTTGGTTCGGCAACTGTCTTTGCAAGTTCTACAAAAAATATATATGCGATTCTTGCGCTCATGAATGTAAAACAAAACACTCCAATCGGCCTGGTGCGGTACTTCAATAACACCTATGTCGATTCCGCAGTAACACACCCGAGTCGCACCGGCTTGCGTTATGTTCATTTTCAGTGGTCCCTCAAGATTGGTGAAAGTCGTGTCCCGGGCCAATATACCTTCACGTTTTATGTGGATGGAAAGAGGTCAAAAACTGCAACATTCACTATTAACTGATCAACTGACATGAAAAGAATAATAATTATTTTAGGAATGTGTGCGAGCTTACTGCCGCTATTTTCGCACGCACAGGTAGTAGCAACCCCGTCACGAATAGCTCATATACCTATCCTTATTTATCACAGTGTCCGGCCGTATTATCCCGGCATCACCAACTTAGTGAAAGAGTTTACGGTGCCGCCGGATATTTTTGATGATCAAATGAAGTATTTGAGAGATAATGGATTCACGGTTGTTACATTCGACGACGTATGGGCATATTTTCAAAACGGTATGCCACTGCCTGCAAAACCTGTCATGGTCACACTCGACGACGGATGGGAGAACCAATACCTATACGCATACCCTATTCTCAAGAAATACAAATACTCCGGCATCTTTTATATTTATCCCGGTGTTATCGGCAAGAAGCATTTTCTTTCGTGGCCGGAGGTGAAAGAAATGCTTGGTGCGAATATGGTGATAGCTGATCACACACAGACACATCCTGAATTACCAAAGATTATAGATTCAGCGCTCCTGAAGAAAGAGATTTCTGGAAGTAAGGAGACAATAGAGAAGGAACTTGGTATTTTGGTAAAAGATTTTGCCTATCCGTTCGGTGCATACAACGACCAGAGCATAAAGACGGTCATGGAATCCGGTTATCGTACGGCGCGTACCGTGCATACCGGCGTCAAAGTAGATTTAAGCGCACCGTATACGATTGACGGCATTATTATTACGGGCGATTTCAACCGATTCGTCTCACTCGTCAACAAATAATAGTGGCACTGTTGATAACTTAGGTTAATTTGGTTAAGTTAATTATGGTATAATTTCAGCATGCAAATATACTTGCGGAATATTTTTACCGGCTTGAGCGTATTTTCCTTTGCTCTATTTACAGGCAATGGCTTTTTGGTTGGACAAGTTCACGCACAAACAACGGCAGTAACAACCAACCAACAAGGACAATCGGAGTTTAAACATGATGTTGAGCGGGGCACGCAGGAAGTCAAAAATGACAAAGACGCGCAAAACAATCAACAAGAGATTGATAATGACGATAGCGAACATGCTGGCGACGAGCACGGCGACGTTAAAGAGATAGATGGTGAGAATAATCAAAGCGAAATTGATAATGAAATCGAGCAGGAGGTAGATCAGGAAGATGCGGCAAGCGGTCAGTCATCAGATCAAGAAAACGGTGGTACTTCAACATCAACTCAAAACGGATCCTCGTCTGGTGATACAGGGAACTAAAAAATTATATGTCAAAAAATCTCACTATCGGAATTGTTGCGGTGCTCATCCTTGGGGGCAGTGCATTATTTATTCTTAATAAACCAGCTACCGTCAATCCTGTCCCGATTGTTCAAAATCAACAGCCCTCTTCGGCAACTCCTACAACCTCTCCTACGTCTGTCACCAAGCCAATTGTTACTAAACCGGTAGTGGCGGCATCAATTCTAGGCGTACAAATTGGTACCGGTCTTGCCGCAAGCGGAGCGGCTCTTAAGCCAAGTACGGTTTTTTCTACGACAACACCGACTCTGTATGCTGTGCTGTCTTTGAAAAATGCAACGCAACGTACCCAGCTTTCCTACATACGAAACTACAATGGAAAGTATGTGGATTCTAAAGTCTCGCATCCATCAAAAGACGGAGCAAAATACTTTCACTTTGACTGGACGTTAAATGCAGGCCAAACGAGAAAAGTCGGCAACTACAGTCTCGTGTTCTATATTGATGGTAAGAAAGCGCAGACAGTAAGTTACTCAATTCGATAAGTTTTCTTTTGCAAGGGATTCAAAATACATTCGAACTTTGTCTAGCAAACACCGCATTTTTCAAAATGGTATAGTGGTTTTGTGCCTATAATAGAGACACTTTCGGCCAAACAAATTACGGATTCCCGCGGCAATGCGACTATTGAAGTAATACTCAGTACCGCAAGCGGAGCGTGGAGTGCCTCGGTGCCCTCGGGCGCCTCTGTCGGCGCGCATGAGGCAAAAGTGGTGGAGCCCGCGGTGGCCGTCGCTCAAATAAATACAGAGATAAATACAGCGCTGTCAGGAAAAGATTTTGACCAACGCTCGCTCGACGTTTTTTTACAGCAACTCGACGGCACGCCGGATAGGTCGCGGCTTGGCGGCAACGCCTTGCTCGGTGTCTCGCTTGCGTTCGCGCGTGCCGCGGCGGCGGAGCAGAAGGTTGAGTTATATAAATATTTTGGAGCTTTGGCAGGCCTGCCTGCCGGCAAGGCAGGGAACACTGCCTTTGTATTGCCGATGCCGATGTTCAACGTGCTCAACGGCGGCAAACATGCCAAGGGTGGTATTGCTATACAGGAGTGCATGCTGGTACCGGTCGGCATTAATGGAGTCGGCGCACAAGTGCAGGCTGTACAGGATTGCATGGCGGCGCTTAAAATTTTGTTGGAAAAAAATGGATACAGCGCATCGATGGGCGACGAGGGAGGATACGCGCCCGCGCTTACCGACAACGACGAGGCTCTTGACCTTCTGGTGTCGGCGGTATCTGCCGCCGGATATGCGGGGAAAATAAAACTCGCGATTGATGTCGCCGCGAGTTCGATGCCCGCATTTGATAAAGAAACAATGTCAAGGTGGTATACGGACATACTGAAAAAATATCCGCTTGTTTCCATAGAAGACCCGTACAGGGAAGATGATTGGGCAAGTTTTTCGGCATTGCGCGCATCGGCGGGGGATGTGCTGGTGGTCGGAGATGACCTAACCGCAACGAACGCCGCCCGCATCGCGCTTGCCGCGCAAAAAAACGCCATCAACGCGGTCATCATAAAACCGAACCAGGTCGGGACCGTAAGCGAGACAATCGATGCGGTTGCCGCGGTACGCGCACAAGGGTGGAAGGCGATAGCCTCGCATCGCTCGGGCGAGACGCTCGATACCTGGATTGCCGATGTCGCGGTGGGGCTCGGCTGCGAATTTATTAAAGCCGGCGCGCCGACGAAGCCCGAGCGGATGGCGAAGTATACTAGGCTTATAAAAATTGAAAGAATGGGAGAATCTGATTCTCCCAAAACTCTATGAGTTCCAAAGCGCAAATAATCGCAACCATCGGCACGTCGTCCAACGGCGCGGACATTTTATGCGCAATGAGCAAAGCCGGCATGGATATTGCGCGGCTGAACTTTGCATGGATACCGGATGAGGCAGAGGCTCTGCGGCAGATACGCGCCGCGCGCGCGGGCGCTGGGGCATGCGGCCGCTTGGCGCCGATTTTGGCCGACTTGCCGGCGCGCCGTATAACAAACGCTACCGGGCATACCTACGACCAGTCTGCGCAACTGCTTACCGCGTCGGAGGAGGCGCAACTTGCGGTTTGTATCGCAGAGGGCGTGGAGATGTTCGCACTTTCGTTTGTCGGTTCGGCCGCCGATGTGGACGAATTGCGTTCCGCTGTCCGCGCGCGCGGTGGCGCGCAAAAAATAATCGCAAAGATAGAGCGCAAAGTTGCGGTGGAAAAAATCGACGAAATTATAGCGGCGGCGGATGCGGTTATGGTCGCCCGTGGCGACCTCGGGGCGGAGGTTCCGCTTGAAGAAATTCCTTTTATACAAAAAATGATTATTAAAAAGGCAAACGCCACCGGCAAGCCGGTGATTGTCGCAACCCAGATGCTGTTTTCAATGACCACGAATAAGGAGCCGACGCGAGCCGAGGTGACAGACGTCGAGGAGGCGATAACAGACGGCGCCGACGCGGTCATGCTTTCGGAAGAAACCGCATCGGGCCACTATCCGGTGGAGGCGGTCGCCATGATGGAGCGCATTGTTACGGAATCGGAGCGTCATAGAGAGCGCGTTTTGCACACATTATGACTCTGCCAGGCACTCTTATCATCGCGCGGCACCACGAGTCGGAGTGGAACAAAAAAGGTCTTTGGACCGGCAGCCGCGACGTGCATCTTACTCCGTACGGTCTGCAAAAATCCACAGAGATGGGAGCGTTAATTAAAGACTTGCCGCCTGACTACGCTTTTGCTTCCGGACAGGTGCGCACGGACGAGACGCTTGACCAAATGTTTAAAGCGCTCGGCATAGAGTTTATAGACGGCGAGAGCAGCCCCGCGCTCAACGAGCGCGACTACGGCGACTACACCGGCAAAAATAAATGGGACATGAAGGAGCTCGTCGGCGAGGAGGCCTTTGAGAGCATACGCCGCGACTGGGACTACCCCATACCGCACGGCGAAACATTAAAGATGGTATATGAGCGCGTGGTGCCGTTTTACGTCGGCACGGTTGTACCGCTCCTGCGTGCAGGACACCGCGTGCTCCTGGTGTCGCACGGCAACGCTCTGCGCGCGCTGATGATGTACATCGAGTCCGTGCCTCCTGAAAAAGCGCACGAAGTTGAAATGCTCTTCGGCGCGGTGGTGCTATATAGGGTGGACAAAGAAGGCAAGGTACAGCATAAGGAGGTGCGCACCGTCGGCGGGAAAGTTAATGCATAATGAGTATATGAAAGTCATTTACTTTGCAAAAGAGGCGTGGGAGGAAGCATATATAAAAGAAAAACTGCCCGGCGCCGAGGTCGTTTTTTATCTTGGGCCGATTGCGCAATATCCGGATGCGCGCGACGCTGACGCGGAAGTATTGTCCGTTTTTGTAAACAGCCCCGTCGGCGCCGTCGAGATGGACCGCTTCCCCAAACTGCGGCTCATCGCGACGCGCTCGACCGGCACGGACCATATCGACGCGCTGGAGGCACAAAAGCGCGGCATTGCCGTGGCGAGCGTGCCGGGCTACGGCGCTCCTACGGTGGCGGAGTTTGCCTTTGCGCTTTTGCTCTCGCTTTCGCGCAAGGTGTGCGACGCGCACAAGCAGGTCACCGAGACCGGTTCCTTTTCTCAAAGCGGCATGACCGGATTTGATTTGGCCGGCAAAACAATCGGCGTGGTCGGTTGCGGCAAAATAGGCCAGCATACCGCGCGTATCGCAAAAGGTTTTGGCATGAAGGTGCTCGTCTGCGACGCGCACCGCGACGAAAAACTCGCGGGTGAAATCGGGTTTGCATACGCGGAGCTTCCGGAACTGCTCGGGGCAAGCGATGTTATCTCTCTGCACGTTCCGTATATAAAAGAAACACACCACCTCATTAATATGCAAAATATTTCGCAAATAAAAAAAGGCGCGTATCTTATCAACACCGCGCGCGGCGCGGTGGTGGAAACCGCGGCGATAGTTAAGGCGCTTGAGGATAAGATACTCGCCGGTGCAGGCCTCGATGTGCTTGAGGAGGAAGGGGACATGCAGGACGAAATGCATCTGCTCTCGGGCGCGCATCCGAGAGAAGAGGAGTTAAAAGTGGTGCTCGAAAACCACTACCTCATCGACCATCCGCGTGTCATCATCACGCCGCACATAGCCTTTGATACCCGCGAGGCGATAGAGCGCATCCTCGACACCACGGTCGAAAATATAAAAGCCTTACAATGACAAAAACCGAGGACAAAGCGACGAAACTTCTTTCTGGGGCAGGTATAACCATAAACGGCAACGCACCAACCGATATCCATGTGCATGATGAGCGGCTCTATGACCGAATCTTTAGAGGGGGGGGTTCAATCGCAGTCGGCGAAAGCTACATGGACGGTTGGTGGGACTGCGAAGATTTAGCGGGATTTTTCTTTAAACTTCTCCGTTCTGATGTCGAAGATTCGATAAAACGAATTGGTATTCTGTGGCACATACTTCCCGCTCTTATTTTTAACAGACAAAATCGAAGTCGTGCGCGGCGGGTCGGAGAAGACGTTTATGATATCGGCAACGACCTATACGAAGCAATGCTCGGGCCAAGTATGGCGTACACTTGTGGCTACTGGAAGAACGCATCGAACTTAGACGAAGCACAAGATGCAAAATTTGACTTAGTTTGTCGCAAGCTTGGTTTAAAGGCCGGAGACCACATACTCGACATAGGCTGCGGATGGGGAAACTTTCTCGCGTATGCAGCTAAAAATTATGGCGTCTCTGGTGTTGGTATTACGGTATCGAAAGAACAAATCGCTTTTGCCCGCGAAGTCGTACGTGGTTTAGATATAGAGATACGGTTTGAGGATTACCGAGACATAATAGGGCAATTCGATCACGTGGTTTCAATCGGTATGTTTGAACACGTCGGCCCGAAAAACTACCGCACCTATTTTAAAAAGGTGAGCGAACTCGTAAAAGATGATGGACTTGTCCTTTTGCATACAATCGGTTCACGGCGCACGACATACATTGCAGACCCGTGGTTCAACAAATACATCTTCCCGAACGGCGTAATGCCTTCGGTCGAGCGCTTGGGAAAAGCGACCAACGGGCTTTTGGTTTTGGAGGATTGGCACAACTTTGGAGCCGATTATGACCAGACGCTCATGGCTTGGTACGCAAATTTTGAGCGTGCGTGGCCCGACCTTAAGAACAAATATGGCGAGCATTTTTTCCGTATGTGGCGATACTACTTACTTTCAATGGCTGGCGGCTTCCGTTCGCGCCGCACCCAACTCTGGCAAATTGTGCTTTCTAAAAAAGGGGTTGCTGGTGGGTATACATCAATACGATAGTCACATAAAATATGCAAGAAACTAAGTATCTCTTACGTCCTACCCAAGAGGACAAAATTCGAGTCCTCTTCCTCGAAAATCGAGGCAAAATCAGGCATTTTATTGTTCAGTATCATGCCTTGATTGATAGTAGATGGAAGACTATTATGAGGATAGATACGTGCCATGGGTATGCCCATAAACATACTCTTCATGCTAGGGATAAAGAATATGTGGTACGGTTACCTGGAGACCTCAATACGGTATTTACAGAGGCAAGAGAGTTTGTACTAGAAAATTATCTTAAAATAAAGGAGAACTATATAGGAAGTAAATAAAATAAAATGACCAAAACTCTCATACAAAAGAATATGAAGCTATCGCTAGAGTTTGACCGATATATATCGGGTAAGCCGAGTGCGCTTAAACAAGTACCCAGTGGTAGTGAAATTATTCTGACTTCCTCGTCTGACAAAAAATTATCTGATGCAAATCGGTCTATTGTGCGTGAAAGTAAAAGTGGCAAATTTGTTGAGGCTCGCAAGAGCGGCGGCACTTGGAGGATTCGAGCTGTAAAATAAAAGGTGACACCTTTTATTTTATGAGCGGGCGAGCGCTATGCAGTGCACGGCGCGGGCTCCGGCTTGCCGGAGCGCGCGCTTAGCTTCCTCAAATGTCGCTCCGGTGGTGGTGACGTCGTCGACGACAATACAAACGCGTCCGGCAATTTTTTTTGCATCGGGACCGGCGGTCATCGAGTTTCTGATATTTTTTAAACGCTCCGCGCGCGGCAAGCCTTGCTGAGTTTTTGTGTTGACGGTGCGCGTGAGTGCTTTCGGCACGTATTCGAGTGGAGCAAGTTTCGATGCGACAAAACTGCCCGAAAAAAAGTCCTCGGGTCGGCCTTCGGCCTCAACCAGACTATTTTTTCGAACAGTTTCGCGCATCGCTTGCAGAGCCGCTTTGCAAAGCAGTTCTGTTTGATTGTGTCCGCGCTCGCGCCGGCGCGTGGCGTGCATCGGAACGGGCACAAGGAGCGGCACGCCGAGCTCCTCGCTTGCCGCCGCGAGCAGTATCTCGGAGAGATACTCGCCCGCGAGCGCCGCGGAGCGGCCGGTACCGTGGTATTTAAGCTCCCAAACCAGCGCGGTCACCCTCGGTTCGTGATAGGGCAAAGGCTCCTCGCCGCCTAAAGACAGCAGGGTATCGACCGTTAAAGAACGCACCACCCGCTCCGTCGGCCGCGGCGGCACTATGATGTCCAGAAGATAAGAAAGCAGTTCTCCCATGCGGTATACGGTATACTATATGGCAAGTATGGCATTTTCTCTGTCTTCGTTATTCTCAAAAGAATCAAAAAGCGTACTGGGCGTGGATATAGGCACCTCGGCGGTCAAGGTGGTACAGCTCCGGCTGGAAAAGGGCCGGGTCATATTGGAAACCTACGGCGCCATAGCGCTCGGGCCTTATGCGGGCGTGGAAATCGGCCGCGCGACATCCCTTCCGG
>ORMF012698366.1_pt1 | contig 11028 bp, 13 predicted proteins | sample 1779871 | NCBI WGS metagenome assembly ORMF01 (sample SAMEA104232316, study PRJEB22302) | groundwater metagenome | biome: forest; feature: aquifer; material: groundwater | place: USA | collected 2011-08-07 | depth 5.4 m
ATGGTAAAGAAATCCGCACCTTTGCCGGTTGCCTCTAGGGCGCATCGGCAGGGCAATCCGCTGTACTTACTCCAGCGTACTGGAATAACTGCCTCTTGGTTGAACGTGGCGCACTGGAGTAGATGAATTTTCGCCTTCGTGTCAATACCGCTGGCGCAAATAAACTGAACTTGTTTTACTGACTTTTTCGGCCAACCGGATATAATGCATTTATTGAAAGAAAACAAAATGACCGTCAAACATAAAAATATTGCTATATGCAGAACTCAATCAATCCTCCGCCAATCAAGTTAGCAGATAAATACAACAACGAAGTTCCTATTCCAACACCCATCTTGGACGAGATTAAGAAACACCAAGGATTAATGTCTGGCGTTTCTCACGAGTTGCGGTGGATGGAATTGGGACCCATAGAAGCACAAAACAAACCCACCCAATGCTTATTGGCGGCATTACGCTCTTTACGGAATAAGTGTGATGCTTTAGAAGCGTTTACGACACAATATCAAGAGGAGCATGTGGACACTCCGAAATATCCATATAAGTGATAGACGATCTTTGCATCATCTGACGATTGGAAAACACCCGGTGGGCACATCTATTTTTCATACAAAGTGGACAGATGTGTCCATTAAGGATATCAAAACGCCTCTCCGTTAAACGTGGAGCAAGGGAGATGCCTCTGCCATTCCAATTGCACCGGGCCAGTACAGGACAATACAACCTAAAACGTTAACACTAAGTCAAACGCTTGGATTCTTGAACTGTCAGACCAAAGCTTAAAGCCAACCCGAATAACTGGAAAGGAGACATTTGTAGATATTTCCAAAGAGTCAATGTTATATGTAATGCCCCCTGGGGCCGTTCTGCTTGCTGTCCATAGCCAGTGATTGCGTATATTGCTAGGATTTTCCGGTATCTGTGGCATAAAATCCCATCCATTAGCGATAACATTGGTTTTATCTAGGGCGGACGGGCAGAGAAACGAAATCGATAGGCCACGTGCCGTGATGTCCGAACTATTAAGGGCTTGTATTTTTAGTAGTCTAGATTCGTGCAGAGAAATTACGGTACCGTTTGTAAGCCTGACATCATTAATGTACAAATCAAATAGCGGACTCTTAGATAACTCGCTTACGGCGTTCGTGAAAGACTGTACGCTCAGAAGCAACGAGGCTAATTGTGCTCGGTTTGTTGGCTCATTAAGAAATAGATTGGCTGTGTTGGTGTACAGATTGAGGATGTTGGCCGGTAGCGATTCAAACGAAGTCAATCGTTGCTGAGTTGTGAGTAATTCACTCGTCACTTTTGAAATCTCAGCGTCCTTCCTTCGCATGTTTTCGTTATTTTCTATTTTGGCAGAAATAACTTTAGAAGATAAGTCTGCATTCTCATTCTTGTACACTTCCAAAACCACAGAGTTGCTGCGGGAAGTGTTATTCAAGCTTTCAATCTCAGAGGATGCAACGCATCCTCTTAGCCAGCACCCGGCTACGAAAGCGAGCAAGGCAATAACCAGAAGCAATCGGAGGAGCGTAGCCTTCTTTACGGCCTCCTCGTGAGCGTCATGGTCGTTCGCCATGGCATCAAGCCCGCATGTTGACCAAAACAACTCCATCACTTTTCTGCGACATTCCTTGCCTACGGAAACTGTCCTTTGCTCGTCGGGTTGTTTCGGCGGCGAGGGCGAGGGCGAGGGCCCAGGTATCTTATCCCCAGTTTCGCTGTCCATGGTTTCCTAGGCTGCGGCAGGCAGGCAGAAAACGCAATCGGAAACTGCCCTCGGCCCAACGTGGCGGTGATACACGGCTACGTTGTCTCGCTTCGGTAACTTCAGTCCTATGAGTCGGCGACAGTCCCCATTCCGAGCTTGTGCTGTGGCTCTCTGGGCACCCAGACGAGAACGCCTTTCTTCGGTTCCTTCATCCGTCCATTTGCCTTGAAATGTTCCACGTCCTTCTTCAACTCATCCTCCGTGAGTGTCGGCGCTTCCTTTTGTAGCGTCGCCAGCAAGTCTTTGAATGCAATCGGAGTTGTCGCAACCCGCCTCATCGTCAAGTGATGAACAGTCGTTGAGGACTTCCGTTCTGCCCTCGGTTTCCTCTCCGTTGTCGTTTCCTCAACCGTTGGCACGTCATCCGTTGAGATAACGGTGTCAATAAATGGAGTTGACTCCGGATACGCCTTTACCAACTCCTCATGGAGTGCCTTCAGTTTCTCGGAGGATGCGTCCAGTTTCTTCCTAAACTCCGCACATTGAGTTTGGAGCGTCTTTACTTCTGCGAGTTTCCGCCATATGGCGTTTACTTCACTTTGTTCTGTCGATGTATTTTCGTTCATAGGGCGTAACGATTAAACTCTACGAGGACAATGTCAAGGAGGATTTCTTGATACCGTGTTGATACCCTCTGCGTTACAAGACATGAATATCCGTTTTTTAACTAATCAAGGGTAGCATTACGTACCGACAAGCAATCTGTACAATAAAAAAGAGAGAGACAGCAATCTCAACAAAAATGTCTCTCTCTCAATACATGTGCCAGCGAACAGTCTGACACTTATGACTTCTATATCTTTTCAGCTATAGAAATTGAATGTCCTCGGAGGATATGGTATGTAAAACAACGAGGACTCCAGTGGCAAAGACATTGTATGAGTTATCCTATCCTTCCAAACTTTCGTTTTTATTGATTGTCTCATTTGTCTATGCCATAGGAAATTATCAGTTAACTAACAAACGGCATCCAGTAGAAAGACCAAGTGCGTATCCATAATTCGTTATGAATGCCACACGGCGAGCGCCTGAGTCTGGATTATGCCAACTCAATTGAGTGATTGCTAATCCAGTCTCTGGATCACTAAGGACTTGTATATCGGAATACTGATTTGGTTCCTGTGGTTGAATGACACGAGAAGCAAAACATAATGCTTGAGGCACACAAATAAAACCAACGGTCTGTGCTGGCACCACATTTGTCTTGTGGATTTGCCAATCATCAAGTGTTGACATTGGAGTTGTCGTTGTCTTTCCAAGATTGGAGAAGATTGAAGAAAACAAGACATTGGCATCCTGTCTCAGATACGAGTGTTGCGTAGGATTCAAAACTAGAGAACGATTAAAAGGAGTCCAATTTAATCCGTCTGCTACCGTAGTAAGAGCAACAACAGCACTTGCTGAAAATGCCGGAGAAGCTTGAACTTGAGTTGTGCTTGCTTTGAAGGAAGAAGATACAAAAGACATTACGTCTGTAATTACTGCAAGGGCTAATCCATATCCCTTGCTGCGATAAAAGTTTTCTGCCGAAAGGATTTGTGCGTCTCTTACTTCAGTATCTTTAAGTTCAACGGAAGTGTATTTGTGCTTGTTAAGAGTCACGTCTACGCCTGCCGCTTCGCTTGCTTGCATTGTATACGTTCCGGTATAATCCAATGCGACACTAGAAGTTTGTACGTTTAAGATTTTAACCGTGTCTCCTCGGAATGCGACTTGATTCGTACAATTGCTTGTGAATGCCGCCAGTGGAGCAAGAGTTGCGACAAATTGGTCTAAGACCAGATTACCGATGAATGTATTATTTACTGTAGAAAATGTGTTTGCCATATGTTTATGCTAATGTTTTGCTGAGTTGTTTCTTGAGAAAGGCGATTTGGTCCTGTCTCGTTTCTTTGTTGATGTTACCTGAAGTTGCGTCCTTCGCTTCTTTGAGTTGCTGGACTTCTTTTGTAAGACGTTCAACATCTGCTTTGAGAGCAACGTTCTTTGCTTCAAGTTCTTTGCTGTAGATGAATATGTTCTTTGCCATAAATCGTTATTGTTGTCTCTTCGCTTGATTACGAAGATACTCTATTGCCGCCGTCCTATTCGCTGGAATGTCATCCTCAAACTTATGTTTAACAATGACCGGCGGTTGATTGCCAGTTGCCTGTACAATCTCAAGTGCTTTGTTGCTCGCCATTGCATCAACGTCTCTTGTCTCGGCATATAGTGCACAAAAAGCACTGAATGTCTTCTCGCATAGTGTTGCCGTGGCATTGAGTTCTTTCATCAACACTTGCTTCTCTTTCGTGAGAGTTTCTATTTCTTGGAGACATTGTTCTAGTGATTTGTTAGGAGTCATAAAGTTATTATTGGATAGACAGTTGAATCTTGCGATATTGAAGAAGCGAGTTTTTATAATTTAACACTCTCTGTGCGAGTTCTTCCGGAACATAGATGTCTAAACGCTTGAAACCTTGCGCCTTCAGATTCGCTCTATACTTCTTTACTGCACGAATGTTTTGCTTATTCATATCAATAAATAGCGTTGATAAAACAAAATGACACGGAAAACTTCACTTAAGTATTTTCGCAGTATCAATCGTTTTCCAATATGAATTGCCTTCTGTATCGTAATGTTTCGGCATGATTCGTTCCATTTGCTTATTAAACTCATCAAGACACATACAGTTTTTAAGCAAACGCATCAACTCAATCCGCTGATTGTATAGAGAAATGACTGTTCTCTGTAACGATTGTACATCATCCTCATCGTACACATCATCTGTCTCTGTCGTGGAACGAGCGATTGCTTTAGTCGCTGTCTCTAACGTCCATCCGTCGTAATCTTTTTGGTTCTTTATAACAATGCCTTCTGGATGTATTCCTGCCATTCTCTTTAGGAGAGTTTCTTTGCATATGTCTAGACGCTTAACTAAATCGTTTTTTGTGAAATATTGCTTCATATGTGTATAAATAGTGTCACTAGTCGCCATCCAGACCAGTCACTATAAAAAAGATTTGGACTTTCTTTGCGCCGGGTCTTCTAAGTGCCACTAGGCAAAAGGTGCCTAGAGTGGCCGCATATGGGGCTGGCCTAGCGTAGCCTGCTCTAGATTGCCTCTAGATTGCTCTAGGATTGACTGAGAGGAGTTTGTTTTAGTGCCTGCTCCTGCTGCAACTGCCGGTTTTCCTTTGCTGCCAGAGTTGCGTAGTTGTGCGTATTTCTTAGGTTCCGTAAAATTTACGGCACGTATTTCTTCGGTGGTGGAAAATTTCCACCACCATTTTTCAAAGCAATTCTATCGCCACTTTTCGTTTGGCTTGCCTCTTGTCTCTCCTTTGCTTCTTTCTCCTCCCTTGCTCCAATGCTCGTTGCGATTAATTAAACGCCTGTAGTTTGTATCTTCATTGCCTCTTGCTGACACTGTATCAAACACATTGTTGATACATTATCGGATACTGCTTAAAGAAATGCGAGAAGCGTCCAGAGAATTAGGATACAGACAGTGAATGCTTGCTGTTGTTGTAGTGTTAATCTGCTTTCCATAATGTTTTCCTTTCCTATCAAAGTGACTCCATATGTCTCCATATGGCATCTGTCGTTGTGTTATTATATTCGTTGCCTATATCCACCACGAATCCTTCATCTATTCTTGTGAAACGTATTTTGATTGCCGTATCGTGAAGTTGTTTTACTTCTGTGTGAGTCAATGAACCCGATGGATGAACTACAATGCAGTATTCGTAAAGAGGATTTGAATAAGGACGTACTCCGAGTTGAATCAATCCATTGGCAATCATCCTTCGTTTGCCTACAGACATCCATCCTGTTTGTCTCGTTCCCTGCGCAATGAACTTATCCAATTTCTCTAAAGTTGTTTCCGATTTCGACGTGTTTAAAATAAAGCCAGTGAGTTTCATTCTGCTCATTTCTCTGCTTCAACCACGAAGTAGGAACTATCTTTGCTTGTCCATAGAAGTATATGACATTGTTTGGCATCAAAGTGTCTGCATAAGGATTGTATCTTCGGATTGTCCAGATAATCTGTACTGTCGCCAGTTATTAGAATGGCAGGCATATCGCAATCATAGGCACAAAACTTGTATCCATCCTTTTCGCTGCATTTCTTCCCGTTGATTCTAAAACGAAATCCTCCGTCGTTTAGTTTTTCCACAATTGCCTGTTGCCGTATCTTTGACGGAATATCCTTGATTTGTTTTGGCAGTTTCATTGCCGTTGGATTAGTGGCGATGAAACGGCCAGACTTGTCTTTGTCCATTAGACGGACAATCCGTTTATCGGTTGAGGCGTCGCCGACGTTGAGATTATCTATCGTCTTCGCTTCGCTCGCCTCTATCCTCGCTTCGCTCGGTCCAGCAACTAATTCTTTAGTCTGCGTATCAATGATGTCATTTGTAGGAGAATCATTTGAAAGCAAGGAATCGTTTAAAGACTTATTATATTCTTCCGCTTCGTTAGAAGCAACGTCATGTTCCTGTAACGTTACTTCTTCTTTCTTACTTATAGGTCCATTAGGCGGACAAACATTGTCCATATGACGGACAATCATTGAGTTATTGTCCATTAGACGGACAATCCATTTATCAAATGCTGGATAGTCAAACGATATTTGCATTGCTTTTTTGTATCCTTCTTTCTTTAGAAATGGCCATGTCTGACAGATTGAACTAATCGTAGTGCGAGCAATTCCTGTTTCTTTAGCAAGTTGGCGGATATGAAAGATATATCCTTTTCCAAGATTTGCTTGTGTTAGATTTGACTGAAAAAGCATTTTATCCAGCAAAACGTATTCGTTCGCTTTTAGGACAGGCATCCATTCAATTTGGCAGCGTTTTCTTCTTATGCCATCAAGAGAGTTATCTTTGTTTTCCATATGCTTAATCCTTTTCTCCTTGTTCAGAATCAGGCTCAAGCAACTCGTCTTTGTACCAGTGTTCTATGTTTGCTTTTTTCCATTGTCTATGGAATTGTTTTATTGCGCTTGCTTCTGCTGGCGGACAGTAAACGTTGTAGTGTACCCAGCCAACTCGTCTTTTCAAATTTGTTTTTACATTTCTCATTTTAATCTTTCTGCGGAGTGTATCCGCTGTTATTACTAATAAGTATATGACACAATCCTAAAACACGCATATTTCTTTATGTTGAAGAGAATAACAGAAATGACTGGAGATTGCGACTTATTATAATATTGAAGCCATTAAGATAAAAAAGAAAGCATTCCGATTAAGAAATGCTTTGTGCTATGGAAAACGAAAATAACCAACTTATAAATAGTGTAGCAGATTGAAGAACGAGAAGCAACTTATTATAGAATGCCTCTCCAGTACAGAAAAAGTCCTCTTGAATGGATTGCTCCAAAGCGAGAGGATTGAAATGATATACAGTGTTTTAAATTAATCTAGTCGTCAAAACTGTACACGCCTTGCTTGCCATCCATAATCATGTCATCCTTGTTCAATATCTTTACGTTGACGGTCTTCTCTGAGTTGTTGAAATGAACAGTGTACGTTCTCTGTTTCGCATCTATGACAATCTTGGCAACTACAGTTGCATAGAATGCTCGCAACTTCAATCTGAAGTCCGGTTGATTCCACTTGGTTGCAATCTCCTCTTGAATGTCCTCAAATGCATCCAAGTCAACGGCGCTTGCTTTCGTATCAATTTCCAACTGCTTCAAATCTTCTGATAGTTTCTCCCGTTGATGTTCCATCTCTTTAAGTTTCGCCACAAGTGCTTTTGATGGCGTGGCATCATCCATAATGAGTCCAGTAAGTTTAACAATCTGCTTATCCGTTTCCGCTATCTTGGCGTTGAGAATATCTTCAGTAACCAAATCCTCTTTTGTCTTGTTGGAAAAGAGCATCGCAAAATTATAGTTGTCAAAGAGAGTGATGAATGATTGCTCCAAATATTGATAGGGAAAGACGTGGAACTTACAACCTTGTCCTAAGCGTGCATTGTTACAGACAAGATTTGGTTTGCCAGCATGTCCTCCGGCAAGAACGAATGACTGCCCGCAATGTGAACACTTTAGTAAATGAGTAAACAGATTGATACTCTCCTTTGCTGGTCTTCCTCCGAGATGCGGAGATTTCCTATTGCGAGATTGAACGGAGTAAAATAACTCTTCGCTTACCACTGGCGGATAGTATCCTTTATATTCTTTTCCTTTAAGTGTTAACGTGCCGATAACGGACTTGTCAGAAAGTAATCCTCTGATGTAAGTGTCATTCCACTTTGAACGTTTGTTGCTTGCCAGCACAGGAACCTTCTCTGCAAAGAGTTGTTTTGCTATGAGAATGGAACCTACGCCTTGCATTGAAAGGTTAAAGATACGTTCAACGGTTTCCTTTGCTCCATCCTTGACGTTGAACGCTCCATCCTTGAACTGTAACCATCCCGGTACTTTCTGACATTTTACTTTCTTTCCCGCTTCAATATCTTTAATCCATCCAATCCACCGTTCATTTTGACGGAAACGCTTCTTTACGTTCTCTTGACGTGCCAATGCGGATTGAACATCGGCAACAAGGAAAATGTTTAAGTCCTCAATATTCTTTTCTGTAAACGTTACGTCATTCCGCCAAGTGATGATGTTATGCCCGCTTGTGATAAGTTCATAGAGTTTCCCGTTTGCCAACCAAGGATGCTGTCTTGATATTCTATCAATATCCTCAACGAGAATGGACTCTCCATCCTTCAATTCCTTTAGGAGTTGTGAGAACTGCTTGTCCCAATTCTTGCCCTTGTCGGCGCAGACGCCTTCATCAAAGAAGATTTGGCGAACGGTGTAACCGTGTGCCTTTGCCCATGCGGATGCAGACTCAATTTGACGGCGCTTGGAATCGCCATCCTCTTGCCTGTCCGTTGAGAACCTGCCGTATATCAGCACTGATTTAGAGTTCATTCCGGTACTCTACCAGTGCTGTAGTGAAACGTCAAGGTATGTCCACACCAACTTGCATACGGGTGGCGCGCAGTTCACGTTCCTCGACGGCCACGCCGCGCGATACCGAAGCGCCGCCTACTGGGATTTTTCCATCAACAAAGGTCGGACCAACAATCCTGATCTCTGCTGGGTGCCTTGACTTTTACGTAACCAGCTACACGACAGCCGCGAAATGGGCAATCGCGCGTGCCTCTACGTCTCAGTCCTCTTGAACGCGTCGCCGACGTCGCGGGGATTGAGAGTGCTCAAGTCGACACCTCCGGAGGGAGACCGATCACGCGCGGAGGCGAGATGGTCCTGCAGGACGGGGGCCAGGGAGTTGGCATAATGCCGCACGAGCCCAACTGGGAGCGACGCGGGGAAGACGACCACCAGGAGGCATGTCTCGTCCACTTGGCGCCACAGCACGCTCATGGTCTCCCCTTGCTGAAACATACAACTGAACGTTCGGTCACCCACCAGGCCCGCGATGAATTCATTGGACGCAAACGAATTGGCGGCCAGAGCGGCCATCTGAGTGGGGTCGTATGCGGCGGTATCCCCAACGCTGGCAATCAGGTAGCCAGCCTTCTCTACGAGAAGGACCGCCGCCGCGCCTGTCCAATCACGCAACTGATTCAGGACCTGAGTCAACCGCTGGAAGTCCTCTTCTAGAAGGTTAGGGAATTGAAGCATATCACGAGGACTTCCTGTCGAGTTCGATCACATATTTCGTGATCAGGAGCCTGGCGATCATGTTGAGAGTCTCGAAGACACCCGTGCTTTCCGAAGCGACGGCCGTGAACGAAGGTGCGCGCACCTCACGGTCGTTGAGCACGTAGTCGAGGTATTCCTTGGGGGCGGCGCTCGGAAGGTCCTGTTTGTTGTACTGGAGGACATAAGGGACGTTCGCGAGACTCATCTTGTGGGCTTTGAGATTCGCCTCCATGTCCGCAAAACTCTCGAGATTTTCCGGCATCATCTCGTATTGGGAGTCCGCGACGAACACGATGCCGTCAGCGCCCCGCAACACCAACTGGCGCGTGGTGGCGTAGATCACCTGACCCGGCACCGTATAGAGCTGAAACTTGGTTTTGTAGCCGGCAATCGTGGGCGCCTGAATGGGAAGAAAGTCAAAAAAGAGCGTGCGATCCGAGCCGGTAGCCAGCGTGGTGAGCTTGCTCTTCGTCTCGCCTTCAGGGACCTGCGCGTGGGCGTGGACCTGCTGTAGGTTGGTGGTCTTGCCGCTCTTGGCAGGGCCGTAGTAGACCACCTTGATCTGTATCTCTTTCGTCGCGTGCAGAATGATTGGCATATGAACTCGTCTATTGCTTGCATCGGGACCCCGGTGTCCAGGCACTCGGGCTCCGCGTCATCATCTTGTCATACGTCCTGTTGATCAACCCAATCTTGCATAGCGCGCAACTAGCCGCAATCTATCCAGCGCCATGGTCTGCTGCGTTTGCCCAACGGCCGCGAGCAGGAGACCGTCGAGCTTCACCGCGACAAGTGTCACCCCTGCGAAGGCGTAGACGACGCTTTCGGGGTCGCCGATTTGGAGTAATTTGGCGCTTTCAAGGGCAGGCGCCATCAGCTTCGGCAGGAAGGCCGCTACCGTTTCGGCGTCCAAGCCCGGGTTCAGGCGGGCCGCCAAAACCAGGCCATCGTTGCTTGCGATAACGGCGCCTTGAATCCCAGGCAGCGCGCAAACCCGGTCCAAGAGCTCGGATGGCTTGTATGTGGTGAAGGTCACCTCGGTATCCGAAGAAGTCGACGGCGGTTCGGTTGGCGAGGGTGGGGTGGTTGCCGAGGGCGTGCCAGCGCTGGGGCCCGGGGTCGCTTGGGCGCGTAGTGCGAGGGAGGCGCGGGTGATGGCGCGCAGGGGAATGTCGATCGGGTTTTCCGCGCCCGCCGAGGGCGCAAGAGCGGGAGCGGGTGGCACCACCCAGTCGCAGAGTTGGCGCCAGGTCACCACCATCGTGCCGTTGCGCAACGCCGACTCCACCGACGCCACGGGGAGTTCGATCCGATGGGCACCGCCGAGGGCAGCAATCGCACCGCTGGCCGCTCCAGGCCAGTTCAGGCCGAGTTCGCCGAAGGTGCTCTCCACGGTTACGCGCGGGAGCACCCCCGCAGGTGCGACTGTGGCTACCAACATCGCCAAAGGCACTGAAAGGGTGTCGGGCGTCGGCGCTTGGACTGAGGTCGGGGACGATGTCGGTGCCGGCGGGACCAACTGCTCTTCACTCCGTTGGGTTGGCGGCGGCGGCCAAACGACACTCGTTGCTTTGGCTGGCGCGGGTGGCTGAGGCGGTTGGG
>ORMF012057097.1_pt1 | contig 11026 bp, 2 predicted proteins | sample 1779871 | NCBI WGS metagenome assembly ORMF01 (sample SAMEA104232316, study PRJEB22302) | groundwater metagenome | biome: forest; feature: aquifer; material: groundwater | place: USA | collected 2011-08-07 | depth 5.4 m
CAAGCTTCGCCGGAATGATGGGCAAGCTCATCGCTGACGTCGGGCCGCTCGCCGGGCGCGCGCTCACGGCCACGCACATTGATAGCTGGGAGAACGGTTCGCAAAACTGGACGGCCCGGATGCGCGACGAGTTCCGTCAGCGGCGCGGCTACGACTTGCTTCCGTTCCTGCCGGCGTTCACCGGGCGCGTCGTCGGCAGCCACGAGATCACGGAGCGATTTCTCTGGGACTTGCGGCGGACCATTTCTGAGTTGGTCGTGGAGAACTACGCCGGCCACATGCGCGAACTGGCCCACGCGCACGGGCTGCGCTTCACGGTGGAAGCCTACGGCGGTCCGTGCGACAACCTGCCCTACGCCGGTGAGTCCGATGAGCCGATGGGCGAGTTCTGGAGTCCGAACGGCGCCATCGAGACCTGTCGCGGCATGGCGTCGGCGGCGCACGTCTATGGCAAGCGTATCGTCGGCGCGGAGGCCTTCACTGCGGCCGATCAGGAGAAGTGGCTCGAACATCCGGCGGCGATCAAGGCGCTCGGCGACCGCGCGTTTTGCGAGGGGATCAATCGCTTCGTCTTCCATCGTTACGCGCTGCAACCGTGGCGCGAGGACCGTCGCCCCGGCATGACGATGGGGCCGTGGGGCCAGCATTACGAGCGCACGCAGACGTGGTGGGACTGGACCGCTGGCTGGCACGAGTATCTCGCGCGCTGCCAGTTCATGCTGCGTCAGGGCCGCTTTGTCGCGGACATCTGCTATCTCCAGGCCGAGGCCTCGCCGCAGGGACTCGGCGGCCACGACCGCAATGGCTACGACTGGGACGATTGCCCCGCCGAGGTCGTGCTCACGCGCATGAGCGTGAAGGACGGCCGGCTCGTGTTGCCCGACGGCATGAGCTACCGCGTGCTCGTGCTGCCGGACTCGCGCACGATGACGCCGGCGCTCTTGCGCAAGATCAAGGAGTTGGTGCAGACGGGGGCGACGGTCGTCGGTCCACGCCCGGTGAAATCGCCGAGCCTGAGTGGATACCCGCAGTGCGACGAGGAAGTGAAGCGGCTCTGCGACGAGCTCTGGGGTGATGGAGTAGTGGAGAAATGGAGTGATGTAAACAGACCCGCTGGCTCCAGCACTCCAACACTCCAATACTCCAACACTCCCTTTCCCCATCATCGCTTCGGCCAGGGCCGCGTCGTGTGGGGCATCGCGCCCGAGAAAGTCCTCGCGCAAACCGGCGTGCGCGCCGACTTCACGAGCCGTCCGCGGCTGCGCTACATCCACCGGACCACGGAGGACGCGGAGATCTACTTCGTCGCCAACTCAAAGCCGCACGAGGTCGAGACTGTTTGCACGTTCCGCGTGACCGGCCGGCAGCCCGAGCTTTGGTCGCCGGACACGGGTCGCACCGAACCAGCGGCTGCATGGGAGGAAAAGGACGGCGCCACGAGCCTGCCTCTGCGTTTGGAGCCGGCGGGTTCCGTCTTCGTCGTGTTCCGCAAGGGCGCGAGGCCAGCCGACCCGGTCGTGGCCTTGAGCCGAGACGGCAAGCCGCTTTTGCCGTCCGCCACACCGGCGCCGAAGATCACGGTGCAGAGAGCAGTCTATGGCGTGTTGGACGATCCGGCTCGCACCCGCGACGTGCGCGCGAAGGTGCAGCGCCTCGTGGACAGCGGCGAGGACAGCTTCAAGGTTTCGCAGTTGGCTGAGGGCGACGATCCCGCGCAGGGCGTGGCGAAGAGCGTCGCGATCGAATACACTGTCGGCGACCGGCGCATCACCGTCACTGGGCGAGATCCGGACACGGTGCATCTGCCCGAATTCGCGCCGAAGATTGTCGTGCAGCGGGCTGTCTATGGCGTGCTCGACGATCCGAAGCGCACGCGCGACCTGCGAGCCAAGGTCCAGCGCCTTGTCGATGCAGGCGAATACAGCTTCCACGTCGCGCGCATGGCCGAGGGCGACGATCCCGCGTTTCTCGTGGTGAAAACGCTCGTCGTGGATTACGCGCTCGACGGCAAACCTGTCACCGCCACCGGCACCGACCCCGAGACGCTCTACCTCGCGCAGCCGCCGGTTCCGGTCGTCGAGCGCGTGGCCGAAGTCCGCCGTAGCGCCGACGGCAAGCTGCACTTGGAAGCATGGGAACCGGGCCGTTACGAGTTGAGGACCGCCTCCGGGAAGATGCAGCGAGTGGAAGTCCCGGCGCTGCCGCCACCGGTGGAAGTGCGCGGCCCATGGGAAGTGCGCTTCGCCCGCGGCTTGGGGGCGCCGGAGAAAGTGACGTTCGACGCGCTCATCGACTGGTCGAAGCACACCGACCCCGGCGTGAAATACTTCAGCGGCGAGGCAACCTACCGCACGTCGTTCAACTGGACGCCGGGGAAATCTCAAATCTCAAATCTCAAATCTCAAATCCTCTTGGATCTCGGCAAGGTCGCCGTCATGGCCCAGGTGAAGCTCAACGGCAAGGACCTCGGCACGCTCTGGAAGCCGCCCTTCACCGTGGACATCACCCGCGCCGTGAAGCGCGGCGAGAACACGCTGGAGGTCCGCGTCGTGAACCTCTGGATCAACCGCCTGATCGGCGACGAGCAGTTGCCCGAAGACAGCGAGCGCAATCCCGACGGCACGCTGAAGAAGTGGCCGCCGTGGCTTCAGCAGGGCAAGCCCAGCCCCACCGGTCGCTTCACCTTCACGAGTTGGCGGCTCTGGAAGAAGGACGCCGCCCTGCGCGAGTCCGGCTTGCTGGGCCCGGTGACGCTGCGCGTGGCGGAACACGTGGCCGTGAGCGCCAAGTAGAAGCAAATCCAGGCACACGGCCATGAACCAGGGTCATCTCATGTTCGCGCGAATCCAGACAGTCGTTCACCGTGCGGCCACGGCGTTGTCGCTGCTCGGTGCCATCGCCATTGGCCACGGCGCGGAGGCTGCGTCCGCCTTGGAGCGAGGATTCCGCGCGCCGCCGGAGGCGACGAAGCCGTGGTGCTATTGGTATTGGATTAGCGACAACATCTCGAAGGCGGGCCTCACGCGCGACCTTGAGGCGATGGCCCGCGCCGGGATCGGCGAGGCGTTCATCGGCAACGTGGACGTGAACGAGAAGTCGCGCGGACCGGTGAAGGTGCTCTCCGAAGAATGGTGGAGCATGGTCGAGCACGCCATCCGCGAAGGCGGCCGGCTCGGCGTGAACATCGGTCTGTTCAACTGTCCCGGCTGGAGCCAGTCGGGCGGCCCGTGGGTCAAGCCCGGGCAGACGATGCGCTACGTCGCCGTGTCGGAGACGCGCGTCCAAGGGCCGGCGAAGTTCGCGGGCAAGCTGCCCGTGCCCAAGGAACCGTTTCAGGACATCGCCGTGCTGGCGTTTCCGGCGCCGCGGCTCGACACCGACACGGTGGCCGCGCACGCGCCGCGTGTGACGTGCACGCCCGCAGCCGCGGACACCGCGCGCCTCACCGATGGCAAGCTGGACACCGTCTGCAACTTCCCGCCGAACGCCACGACGAAGGAACCGTTCGTCGTGGACTTCGAATTCGCCGAGCCGTTCACTGCGCGCAGCCTCGTGCTGCATCCGGCGCCGCAGCCATTCGCAGTCACGTGCGAACTCCAAGCCGCCGACGCCGGCGGTCAGTTCCAGTCGGTACGCAAGCTCGTCCTCGACCGTTCCAACACGAACCTTCACGTCGGCCCTTTGCCCTACGGCCCGGTCGCGGTCGCATTTCCGCCGGTCACAGCGCGGCAGTTCCGGCTTGTGTTCACAGGGCTGCCGAAGCAGGGCGGCTTGGCCGAAATCGAACTCACCGGCGCCGCGCGCCTCGAACGCTACGTGGAAAAGCAACTCGGCAAGATGTTTCAAACTCCGCTGCCGCTCTGGGACGCCTACCTCTGGCCGCCACAAACTGAACCTGACGTGGCCGGTCTGGCGGTGCGCGCCGACCAAGTGCTCAACCTCAGCGACCGCCTGGCTGCCGACGGCACGCTGCGTTGGGACGCACCGGCCGGCGAGTGGATCGTGCTGCGCGCCGGTATGACGCCGACCGGTGTCAAGAACGCGCCCGCGTCACCGGAGGGCACCGGTTACGAAATTGACAAGATGAACCGCCAGTGGCTGGCGGCGCATTTCGACGCCTTCATCGGTGAGGTGCTCCGGCGGATGCCCGCGGCCGACCGCAAGGCCTTCCGCCACGTCGTCGCCGACAGCTACGAGATGGGTTCGCAGAACTGGACCGATGGGTTCGCCGCCGGTTTCCGCGCACGCTACGGCTACGACCCGTTGCGCTGGCTGCCCGTGCTGACGGGCCGCATCGTCGGCAGCGCGGACCAATCCGACCGCTTTCTGTGGGACGTGCGCCGCCTCGTGGCCGACCGCATCTCGCGCGCCTACGTCGGCGGGCTTCGCGACTTGTGCGAGCAGAACGGCCTCCGGCTCTGGCTGGAGAACTACGGCCACTGGGGCTTCCCCGGCGAGTTTCTTCAATACGGCGGCCAGTCCCACGACCTCGGCGGCGAGTTCTGGGCCACGGGCGACCTGGGCAGCATCGAGCTGCGCGCGGCCTCGTCCGCGGCGCACCTCTACGGCAAGCGGATCGTGTCTGCGGAGGCGTTCACGTCGGCCGGGCCGCACTGGACGATGGACCCTTGGTGGCAGAAGCGGCGCGGTGACTGGGCTTGCACCGAGGGCGCCAATCATTTCGTGTTGCACGTCTTCATCCATTAGCCGTTCGCGGATCGCGTGCCGGGCGTGAACGCGTGGTTCGGCACCGAGTTCAACCATCCCAACACCTGGTTCAGCCAGGCGCGCGGGTGGATTGATTATTTGCGGCGCACGCACTTCTTGTTGCAGCAGGGCCGCTCCGTCGCCGACGTGGCCTACTTCATCGGCGAAGACACGCCCAAGATGACGGGCGTTCGCAAGCCAGAGTTGCCGCCCGGTTACTCGTTCGACTACATCAACGCCGAAGTCATCGAACAGCGGCTGCGGGTGAAGGGCGGGAAATTCGTGCTGCCGGACGGCACGTCCTACCGCCTGCTGGTGCTGCCCGAACTCGCGACGATGCGACCGGAGCTGCTGCGGAAACTGCGCGACCTCGTGAAGGCGGGCGGTGCGGTGCTGGGGCCGCCGCCGTCGCGCTCGCCGAGCCTGGAGAACTATCCGGCGTGCGACCGCGAAGTGCAGAAGCTGGCGGGTGATGTTTGGAAAGGCTGCGATGGAAACGCGGCCACACACGCCCGCTTCGACAAGGGTCACGTGTTTCGCGGCGTGGACGTGCAGGCTGCGCTCGACCAGTTGCAGGTGCCGCCGGAGGTGTCGGGACTGGACGCGAAAGTGTTCCCGTGGACGCATCGCACGACGCCCGAAGGCGAACTGTATTTCATCTCGCATCAGGGCGACCAACCTGTCACCGTCACGCCGTCCTTCCGCGTGGCTGGCCGCTTGCCCGAGTTGTGGGACGCGGTGACTGGCGAGCGGCGCGACCTGCCGGAGTTTGCCGAGGAGAAAGGCCGCACCGTCGTTCCGCTCGAATTTGCCCCACGGCAGTCGCTCTTCGTCGGATTCAGACGTCCGAGATCAGAGGTCGGAGCTCGGAAGTCAGGAAAGAACTTCCCGACGTTGGCGACGCTTGGCGAGTTGACCGGCGCGTGGACGGTGAAGTTCGATCCCAAGCGGGGCGGGCCGGAGTCCGTCGTGTTCGACAGGCTCGTCGATTGGACCCAACGGCCCGAAGACGGCATCAAGTTCTACAGCGGCGCCGCCACGTATCAGCAGACCTTCGACCTGCCGGACGGCGCGCCGCGCCGACGACTTTATCTCGATTTGGGCGAAGTGAAGAGTTTGGCGCGCGTGCACTTGAACGGCCAGGATCTCGGTGTCGTGTGGTGCGCGCCCTGGCGCGTGGACATCACCCGAGCCGCGAAGTCGCAGGGCAACAACCTGGCGATCGAAGTCGTGAACACCTGGGCCAACCGGCTCATCGGCGACGCGAAACTCCCGCCCGAAAAGCGGTTCACCTGGACCGCGGTTCCCACGCTCGGTCCGAACTCACCGCTGCTGCCCGCCGGCCTGCTCGGCCCGGTGCGGATCGTTGTCGAGTCGCCGCCGGACGCATGAGATTTGACGTGAAGCAAGAATGAACGCTCTCGCTCTCTCCCCAACCTGGGTCTTTCACACGTTCCGCAGCGGCAACGCACATCTCCACGACTTCGACACGATCGCTGGATTCGTAGCGCAGATTTCCAATCTGCTGTATCGCAGACTTCCAGTCGGCAGACCGTCGGTGAGTCGCGGTGCCGACGGATTGGAAATCCGCGACACAGCAGGTTGGAAACCTGCGCTACTTTGCTTGGGGCTTCGCCGCGCTGCGCTGTATCGCAGACTTCCAGTCAGCAGGCTGCCAAAGCCGGGAGAGGATCCTGCGGGTTGGAAACCCGCGATACAGCAGCTTGGAAACCCGCGCTACCACACAGCCGCATCTCACTTCTGTGAAATCTCCATGCGTACCGCACGACAAGGCCTCAACCCATCAGCCGTCGCGCTGCTGACTTTATTGATTTTGGCTCCATTCGTTTTTGCCGCGCCGCTGTCAACCACCGCGGTGGACTGTTACCAGCCCATCGACGGCGGCTGGGCCATCCGCCTATCCGCTGACCCCTCTGCGCCACGTCCCGCCGCCGGCTCACGCATTGGGGTCGTCGAAGGCAACGCCCGCGCGCATCGGCGTCCGTTGTTCCCGCCGGCGGACAAGGGGATGATCTGGTCGCCGGACGAACTTCCAAAACTTCAGCGCTGCGGCTTCCGACCGCTGGTGCTGGCCTACAACGAGCCCCGTTTCCTATTCGATTTCCATTCCGCCGGCGGGTTGCTCGGCCATCTCTACCTCGGACTCGTCAGCGGGAGCACCAGCAAATGGTTCCACCACTGGTCGGAGTTGGAGGTGCGCTACACAGAGGGCCGCATGGAATACACGCTCCGCGACGCCAGCTTCCTCGGCGTCGAGGTCGCGCTCGCCGCCGCGCCGCTGGCCGACGCGGCGGGGCTGATCGTCAAGGTCGTCGTCACCGGCTTGCGCGAACCGGTCTCGCTCGTCTGGGGCTATGGTGGAGTGTCGGCGTTCTTCACCAACTACGCGATGGACGCGCCGGAGTTCAGCTTCGCGCCCCAGCAGTGTGCGAAGGACCGGATCGCGTGGGACGGAAGCGGCTTCGTGTTGCGGCGTGGATTCGACAAGTCCGACGTCTGCGTGAATGAGATTTTTGCCGCCGCGCGCTATCTGACCAATTGGCAAGCCGTGGTGCGCGGCGGCAGTTCGTGGGAAGCCGCGAGCGGTCTGGGTGCCGCCAATGCCTTTGCCCAATCGCCGGCGGCGTTGCTGCAAAACACCGAGTGGCGCTCCGCGGCCGATACCGCCGAGAAAACCAACTGTGTCGCGGTCCAAAAAATTGCGCTCGGCGCGCAACCGCAGGAGGGGTTCATCGTCATCGGTATGGGCGGCCAGATCGCCGAGGATATACGCGCACCGGCCCGCGCCTGGCAGACAGCCCTCGCTCGCAATCACGTGATCGCCCATCGCATCGTCACCCGCACGCCCGACCCGCATCTCGACGCGGCCATGCGCCTTATGGCCTTTGCCACCGAAGGCACGTGGGGCGACTCGGCCATCCTGCACGGCGGCTGGTCCTGGCGGTTTGCTTACCTTGGCTGGCGCGGTTGGTATGGCTCGACCTGTTACGGTTGGACCGACCGCGTGAAGAAGTCCATCCGCAACCACACGACGCTGGGCCTGGTGCGCAGCGGTCCCGACGCGGGTGGCCTCGGGGCGTTGCTCGAATACAGTCCGGGAATTTACTACAACATGAACGAGGTGTTCCTCGACCAGGTCCGCCACTACTTTGAATACACGGACGACCTGGACTTGATGCGGGAGATTTTTCCAGTGCTCACGGGCATCCTCGAGTGGGAGAACCGGCGGCTGCAGCCCGGGAGTGAGGGGCTTTACGAGAACAGCCTCAACACGTGGATCAGCGATTCGCACTGGTACATCCAAGGGCAATGCACGCAGGCCTCGGCGTACATGCTGGGCGCGCATCGCTTTCTCGCCGACCTCGCGAAGCGCCTCGGCAAAGATCCGGCGCCGTTCCAAGAACGCGCCAACCGCATCCACGCCGCCATGCAGGAAAAGCTTTGGCTGACGCGCGACGGCGTTTTCGCCGAATACCGCGACACCCGTGGCCACCGCCTGCTCCACGCCGAGCCGGAGCTACCGACGATTTACCACTCGGCCGAATTCGGCGCGGCAGACCCTTTGCAGATCTACCAGATGCTCCACTGGGCCGACACGCATCTTCGCTCCGAAACCACGCCGGGCCGTGGCAAGCTGTGGTGGAGCTCGAACTGGTTTCCCAACCGCGGCCGATCTTACACGCACAGCACATACGAGATGGCGTACGCGGAGGAACTGAACTTCGCTTTGACCGACTACCTGGCGGGACGAGCAGACGAGGCCTACGCCATCCTGCGGGCGGCGCTCGGCGGCATCTTCAACGGCCCGACGCCCGGCGGCCTGGCCTGCCACGCGAACATCGATGGCCGGCAGCGCGCCAACGACGAATTCACCGACGCGATCAGCTTGTGGGGGCGGACGATCACCGAGGGACTCTTTGGCATCGCACCGAAACGGCCGGATGGGTTCGTCGCGTTGACACCGCAGTTCCCGAGCGACTGGAACGACGCGGCCATTGACACACCGCATTTCTCCTACCGCTGGCGCCGGGCGGGCGGAACGGTGTCGATTGAGTGGACGTCTCCTGTCGAGACGAGCGTCCGTCTTCGACTTCCGATTAACGCGGCGAGCGTCGCGAATGTGCGCGTGGACGGGAAACGCGCCGCCCGCGTCGTCACGCCCGGTTTCGACGGCGCAAGCTGGGTGCAAGTCCAGACGCCGCGGCGCCGCCAGGGAACGATCAAGGTCCAATTCACACCGCGAGCGATTCGCGCGCCGGAGGAAGTCACGGTCAAACAGGACGATCGCTGGCAGGCCCGGCTGGCGAATCTCCGGATCACGGACTGGAAGGATCCGCAACAGATTCTCACGGACGCGCGACTCGCGAATGGAGGTTTACGGGGCATTGTGTCCGCCGCGCCGGGTCCCGCGTTGGTGTTGGCGTTGGCCGGCCAGTCGCCCTGCCAAACCTGGGTACCGCTGCGTTTGCGCGTCGAACCGAGCATTGCCCCCGTCCCGCCGAAAATCTGGTCGCCGCCACCAGCCGGCGCGCGCGACTTGAAGCGTTGGACGCCCTTGGACCTCTCGCCCGTGTTCAACGAGGCCCTGACCAATGTCCTTCCGCGGGTGACCAAGGCCGCCCAGGCACCACCGCTGCCGGCGAGCCAGGTCGGATTTGGTTATTGGAAGGACCACTTGCTCCAATATCACGGCAGCCGCAATCAAGAAATCAGCGACGCGGCGTGGAGAAAAAAGGTCGGCGCGGACAACCTCGCCTGGACCACCGATGGCATTCCGTTCAAGACAGCCGCAACCGGACCGAACATCGCTGTCGTCACGCAGGCTGGCGGCTTTCCTGCCAAGCTGGAGTTTCCCGTGAACGTGGCGGGCCGGACGCTTTACCTGATGATCAGTGGCATGACGTTCCCCGTGCAAAGCCACGTGGTCAACTTGCGCGTGACGCTGCGTTACGCCGACGGCGCGTCGCAGGAGGTAGATTTGGTGAATCCCTTCACCATCGGCGATGGCTGGAGCACCTGGTGCGGACGGTTTCACGACCCCGCCGCCAACGGCTTCGAGAACCTCGGTGGACGCTCCGGCCCCGCCGGCTCGGCGGCAGTGGCCGACCTGACGAAACCCGTCGCCGTTGATACGGAAGCTCACCTGGTCGCGCTGGAGCTGCGCCCAGGCACGGAGCTGCGCAGCCTCGGATGGGAAGCCATCGCCAACGACTGCATCTTCGGCGTCATGGGCGCGACCCTTTTGAAATGAAAACACAGTCCATCCCAGCGCGGCAAAGCCGCAACCAAAGGAGCGCGGACTTCAGTCCGCTTCATCTCACGAACCTGGCACTCGGTCTTTGGCTGGCCGGCGCGCTCGTCGCGAGGGCGGCGGGCGCGACGACCGGTTTGGAATCGTCCGGCAACGTGGACGGCGTGTTGACGTGGCGCTGCGGGACGCTGGAGCCGGGGAAGTCGCTGCGCGAGGTCGTGCTTTTTGTTTACGACCAGTCGGCACAAGCGGCGGCGCGGCGGCTTGAAGCGGCGCGCGGCGCATTTGCTCAGTTGCCCGACTCGCCGGCAGCCGACACGTCCGCTCCTGCGCCGTCCACCGTCTGGATTGCGAATGACACCACGGACTTCGCGCTGGAGGGGCCGTGTTTCTTTCGCTGGCGGTCACAGCAGCAGAGTCTCAAGTGCGCCCACGGCGGGCAGCTCAGCCAGTTTGCTTACTACGTCCACTACGAGGATGCCGACGGCGAGCATCGGGCAGGCGTCATCAACCACGGCCTGGAGGAGTCGGAGAACTTGCGCGTCGTCGAGCCGGTGCGCGCGCTCGAGCCGACTCAGGCCGCGGGCGCGGTGGAGACGGCCGACCAGAAGCTGCGCCTGCGCGTCCGCGCCGTCATGGGTCAGGGCAGCCTCGTGGCGGTGGAGGTCGTGTTGACGAGCCGGCATCGCGAGCCGCTCACGAACGTCCGGCTCTCCGCGTATGCGAACCTCGAAGCCGCGCACACGCATGAGGACGATTACGGCGTCCTCGACGCGCGCACCGGCGGCCTGCTCGTCTATGACCCGCCGAGGGGCAGGGTGGCGCGGAGGGCGGGACTGACCCCGCCGGCGTCGGGCTACGTCGCGACATGGAACACGATGCCCAAGGCGCAGATGGCGGAAGGTATCCCGCGCGAACGATGGAAACCCTTCGACGGGTTGCCGGCGGAGGTGGAGAAGAATCTGTTCGGCGAACGCATGGCGGCCCAAGGCATCTACCGGCCCTACGTCATCGAAAACCCGACGACGCCCGAAACGCTCACGCTCA
>ORMF012059739.1_pt1 | contig 11026 bp, 8 predicted proteins | sample 1779871 | NCBI WGS metagenome assembly ORMF01 (sample SAMEA104232316, study PRJEB22302) | groundwater metagenome | biome: forest; feature: aquifer; material: groundwater | place: USA | collected 2011-08-07 | depth 5.4 m
CGTCTTCGATTTCGATGCCGACAAACCGCCGGCCAAGTTCCTTCGCGACAAAACCCGTCGTGAACGTGCCCGCGAACGGATCGAGCACCAGGTCGCCGGGATTCGAGCTTGCCTTGATAATTCGCTCCAGCAGCGCGACCGGCTTTTGCGTGGGATGCTCCTCATACTCCGGCATCCGGTAACGGACGCGCGGAATCTCCCAAACATTGCCCGGCACTTTGGTGGAACTGTAAACGCTGGGCACGAGCTTCCGGTAATCAATCAGCTTGCGCTGCGCTCCGGTGCGTGCCTCCACCTTGATGTCGTCGGCGTTGAACGTGTAGCTCTCCGGGTCGCGAACACAGAACAGAATCGGCTCGTAAAGCGAACCGAAATACCGCTTCGCCTGCACGCCCGAGCTGTCGTAGAACCAGACCATGCGCGAAAGCACGGTCAGCTTCTTGCGCAGGTAGAGGTCAAAATACGGGAGGCACTGCGTCGAGCACATGAAGTAAAAGCTCCCGTTCGACTTGAGCTTGCGCAGGCACACTTCAATCCACTGGTAGCTCCACTCCAAATACGCTTCATCCGACGGCCACTTGTCCCGGCGACCGTTGAAGCTCTTGCCGATATTGTAGGGCGGGTCGGCGAAAATCAGGTCAACCGAAACATCCGCCACCGCCCCGTCTAAAACCTGGAGCGCGTCGCCCCAAATGAGCTTGTGGCCGTTGTTCTCGAAGATGGTTGGATCGGTTTTCGTGCTCATAATTCTGCAAAAACTTCCGCGCTTTGTCGAACGAACTCCGGCGTGAACCGCCCGCGCCAGCCGAAGATGTCGCTCCGCGTCTTGTTGGCGACGTCCAGCTTTTGGCGGTCGAGGGTTTTCATTTGCTGGGAGGCGGTTTCAACAATCATCATTGCCGGACTTTCTCTGCGTAAATGGACAGAAGCGCATCCTCTGTGAGCCTATGCGCCTCAAGCAAATCCTGGATTTTGGCTTCCGAGAGGTTTGCGAGATCGGCTGTTTTGAACTCGGCGAAGAAAGATTTTACGCTTCGCCGTAAATCACGAAGATGCTTGTCGCGCATTATCCCAACTTCCTGCACAAAGCCGGCAGCATGGCTGAGTCGGTTCGTGGGGATGATCAGAATTTTAGTTGCTGTCGCACCTTTGTAGTATTTCTCGAACCAAGCACATGCGTTGTTCATCTGGCCCGACTCATCTTTGTTAATCTCGGCACGGTTCAAATCCACTTCACTCTTGCACTCCACCACCAAGTAATGCCCGGCGCGCACGCACCAAAGATTGTCCGGCCCTTCTTTCCACTCTTTGTCAGGTCGTTCGGACGCGAAGCCCAAAGCCATTCCAAGCTCCTTGAACGCTTGTTCAAATCTTTCCGCTTTCACTCCAAACTCCAGTCGCGTCAGCAGGTCGTCAATCGCAAGAGTCAGTTGCTCGTGATTCGATTGAGCCTTAATCCATCCGCTGATTGCTTCCACGCGCTTCTGGTTAATCACTTGCAATTGCGTGAACTCGACGCCCGTTCGCGGTTTCATCAAGTAACGATTCCCCCGGTGCGCAGAAACCTGCAAGCGGTTCGACTCGATCTTGCTTGAGGAAAATGTTAGCCGGGCAATTTCCTGAAGATACCAGTATCTGTCTCCGTGTTCTTTGATGTGTTTGTTAATCAAATCCTGAATCACTGCGACAGCTTGCGTCACTTCCCCTCTTTCAAAAAGCAGTCCGGCTTCCAGTTCCATGCTGAAGACGTTCAACACTTCGGTTTGCGCAGGCTCGTGCTTCACCGAATTCATCTGCTGGACGTAGAACTCCTTCCACCCTTCATCGCGGCTAAGGCACTGATTGACCAAGTTGTGCAAGGCTTCAAGCGGAGTCCCGCCCTTCTTGATTTCCTGTTCGGCCATATCTGCGATTTCCAAACCGATTTCGACCTGAACCCTCGTCTGGCTCGACAGGTGTTTTCTTGAAGCTTGGTTGCGGACAAATTTAACCAATTCACTTCCGATCAGGATGATGGTGCAATAATCCTTTTCCCCGCGCACGCTCCGGCCAAGCCCCTGCTCAATCGTTCTTGCTGACCGAATCGCGGTGATTTCACTCGTTGCGCGGCAATCTTCCTCGTAGCGGTCGATCAGGCTTTCCGAATAAGGCATCGAATCAAAAACGAGAACGCGGCACATACTGTCTGGAAGATCAATTCCATCGTAGCGGTTCACGATCACGATGGGGTAATCAAACTGACTTTGCCTGAGCTGTTCGATACGGAGTCCAATCGAATCTTTCTTTGCGACTTGCGCCCCGCATTTTTCCCAATCGGCGGTCATCCTGAAACTTGGAGACAACACGACCACACCGTGATCACGACCTGTCCTGATACGACCGAAGTCATTCACCACCGTCGAGCGATCCAGCGATTCGTGAATCAATGAAGGAATCAGAATCATCTTTTCGCCAGACCAGCGTTCCTCTTTGTAGGTCAGCGGATTCGTAATGGTTTCGACAGAAAGGCGAAGTCCCTTCACTAGGAATGCATCGTTGGTCACGGTGGCCGACATGAAAACGCGATGCTTCGCTTTGCAAAATGAACCGAACACGTCCAGAGGCGGAAGGTAGGGGGCAATCTCAAGCGCGTGACCAGAAACGACACACTGGCACTGGTGAATCATGTCCTTGAGCAACGGCCAGACAAACCAGATGTTGGCCTTGTTTGTTTTCTTCTCAGATTCGGTATTGACCGTATCGCTCAGAATCTTAATCACCTCACCGTGCTTCTCCTGCCAATCCCAATAGGGAATCGGCAACAAGCAGTCTGGGTTTCCAATCTTTAAGTCTGCAAATGTGCCAGCGCCTTGATCCGTCAACGCTTGGGTGAACAACTGGAAAATCCGCTGATATGCCGGTGATTCGCTTTCGATCCGAATACTGAAGGCGTCTCGGATGGCGTCAATGCAGGCGTGTGCATCATCCATCAAGATGTAGGAGACAGGCATCGCTTGTTGGCCGAGTTGAAATTTGGTTCTGCCGTTGAACATTTTCTGCACCGAAGTGATCAGCAACGTCTTTCCGTTGAGAAACTCATCGGGTAAAGCACCGTCGGTGGTGCAGTAACGAATGCCGAACTGTTTTGCCTGATGGCACGTCTGTTCGATCAGAAAATTGTTCGGACAAAGATAAACCGTCGGCTCTGCAAGCTCGTTTAGTTTTGACTGGAGCATCAGCAAACCGATCAGGGTTTTGCCCTGACCCGTGTGTAGTTTTAGAATGATGTCCTTTTCATTCCGGCGCTGCTCATGCCAGGTCTTCAGGATCGCCAATTGCGCTGGGCGCAGTGGCCCTTTGTCGCTCGCACGATCCAGAGTTTCGTAGAGAGCGATTGGATCAACCGGCTTCTGAATTTGCTTTGCCCCAAGCCGTTTTTTGAAATCAACCATCTTAGCTCCTTTGGCTTTTTTACGCCTTCGCGTAAACCTCGTTTCCCTTTTCGGCAAACTCTTTGGCCTTTTCTTCCATTCCCTTTTTCAGCGCTTCTTCCTCGGCGATGCCTTGCTCCGCCGCGTATTTCCGCACGTCCTCCGTTATCTTCATGCTGCAAAAGTGTGGCCCGCACATGGAACAGAAATGAGCCGTCTTCGCGCCCTCTTGGGGCAACGTCTCGTCGTGAAACTCACGAGCCGTTGTTGGGTCAAGGGACAGGTTAAACTGGTCTTCCCACCTGAACTCGAATCTGGCTTTCGATAGCGCGTTGTCGCGGTATTGAGCACCCGGATGGCCTTTCGCCAAGTCCGCCGCGTGCGCCGCAATTTTGTAAGCAATCACGCCGTCCTTGACATCTTTCTTGTTGGGCAATCCCAAATGCTCTTTCGGGGTCACGTAGCAGAGCATCGCGCAGCCATACCAACCAATCATTGCCGCGCCAATCGCGCTGGTGATGTGGTCGTAACCCGGAGCAATGTCAGTTGTCAGCGGCCCAAGCGTGTAGAACGGCGCTTCGTGACACCAATCGAGTTGCTTGGCCATGTTTTCCTCGATCATGTGCAAGGGCACGTGGCCCGGACCTTCGTTCATCACTTGCACGCCTTTGGCCCAGGCGCGCGTGGTGAGTTCGCCCTGCACTTGGAGTTCGCCGAATTGCGCTTCGTCATTCGCGTCGGCAATCGAGCCGGGACGCGCGGAGTGGTTGGACATGAGCAGGGTGGATTTTCCGGAGCCGTTGCCGCCGGTGAGGAGGAGGATTTCGCCGGGCATCACGTCGAGGCTCACGTTGCCCTCACCCGGCCTTCGGCCACCCTCTCCCATCCGATGGGCGAGGGAAGGCTGGTTCTTGCCGTAGCCGGTTGACAGGTTTCGCACTGAGAGGATCGGGGCCATGTCAGTTTCCTTGAAGACTGGTTCGACTCCTCATCCCGGCCCTCTCCTCAGTCGAGGAGGAGAGGGTGTCAAGGGAGTCGTGCGCGATAGACAGCGCGGCGGTCATCAGGCGTAGGCCAGTTTCCCGCGGGGTTCCGGGATCAGCCGGTTGAGCGAGCGAGCGGTTTCAAGCCACTCTTGAATGACGGTCTGCGCGTTGGCGACGGCTTGTTCGTACGTCGCGCCGTCGGCCATGCAGCCGGGGAGTTCGGGCGCTTCGACGACAAAGCTTTCGTCGGCGCGGCTCCAGTAGATGATGAGTTCGTAGCGCATGTTATTCGATCTCCAGTCGGTATTTGAGGATCAGTTCGCGGACTTGTTTGACTTGGTAGGGTTTGGCTTTGCTACCCCTGGGCGGGACGTTGATGATCTCTTCCACGCCGGCCATGTAGTAGATGGCATGGCTGCCTTTGTCCCGGCGGCGGGAGAAGCCGGCGCGCTGAAGGACGTAGCACAAGTCGGCGAAGGAGAGGCTGGAACGGCCCTCGAGAATCTTGGCGACGACTTTCTTGGCGCGGCTCATGGATGGGGGGTTGTCAGTTGAGGTCAACGCCCGTCCGACTCCTCACCCCGGCCCTCTCCTCGGTCGAGGAGGAGAGGGAGTCATCAGCGGCCCGGAGTGCGGCGAGGGCGGTGAAAGTGCGATTGTCGGAGTGCGGAGTGCGAAGCGCGGAGCCCGAGCGGGCGTCTGCCATTCGACATGCGACATTCGGACGTCGCCCATGGCGGTGGCCCGAAGGGTGGCTTCGGAGCCGAGGTTCGATGCGCAGTTCCTCTTAAGCATGTTGCCGAGTGTAGCGTGGCGCGGATGGCTCGACAAGCTCAGGATTGCCGCAAACTGCTTGACGGCTGGTTTCATTGCCGGCTACAGTGCGCGCCATGTAGAACGTGGTAAACCACGTAGAACATGGTAAACCACGTAAAACGTGGCGAGCGTTGTTCGGGGTTCGGTCAAGGGCGGAAACGCGCAGAGCAAACAGAGATTTACGACGAAAGGCAGCGTGAGTTATGGCCAGTAACGAAATTCCACAATCGTACGACCCGTTGGTCGTTCTTCTCGAAGATGCCGCCGACGGCGCGCACCAACACGAAGCGGCCGTCAAACTGAAGCAAAACGTGGAGGCGGCCATCCGCGCCGTTTTGGAGGCGTTGATCGGCACGCCCGCCGGTCCCGGCGGCATCCCGCCCGCCGTGCCGGGCCTCAAGGCGGACTGGAACACCGCGAAAGCCAACAAGACCGCCAAGACCGCCGCGCTGCGCACTGTCCAAAGCAACGGGCGCACGCTGGCGATGACGTGCATCGGCACGCTCAAGCCGCTCCTCGGCCAGCAGTGGAACAGCACTTGGAATGCGGCCGGGTTCACCGGCGGGTCGATCGCGGTGCCGGCCAACCCGATGACCATGGTCCAGCAGTTGCGCGCCTACTACGCGGCCAACCCCGCGCGCGAAGTCCCCGACGTCAACGGCATCGCTTGCACCGCCGCCGCGTGCGAAACCGCCGCGCAAGCCATCAGCACCGCGCAATCCGCCAGCAACCAGAGCAACACCGACGCCGGCAAGGCCCATGCCGCGCTCCAAGCCGGCATCACCGCCGGGCGGGCGCGCGCGTCGGGTCTGCGCGATGAACTCGCGCAACTCATCGGAGACAGCGACGAGCGCTGGCTCGCGTTCGGTTTTGAGATGCCCGGCGCTCCGAGCACGCCGGAAGTTCCCGAAAACCTCGTCGCCACTCCGGGCGCGCCGGGCAGCCGTTCGCTGTTCATTGATTGGGACGACGCGCGCCGCGCGACTGGCTACCGGGCCCGCGTGACCGACGCCGCCGGCAACGAACTGGCCAACGTGCTCACGCAGGACAGCGAAGTGGTCATCCCCAACCTGCCGGCTGGCGCGGCCGTGAACATCACCGTCAGCGCCCGCAACGCCACCGGCGAAAGCCAGCCTACCGCCCCCATCACCGCCGTCGTGCCGTAAGCGATGGCGGCGCGGAATTCGCCCTGCCTTGCTCCGATCCTTGTCACAGGCCGGAGCAGGCGAACTCCCGCCAAAATAGGACACTACCCGCTGGTGTGCTTGACCGCATTGATTGCCCTGGGCGTGTCCGCAACCATTGCCGCCGAGAGACCAGCGGTGCTCTCGCAGTCGCCGACCGATCCGCCGGCGAAAGCGCCGGCTGCGCGCAGCAGAACGAAAACCTCCGGGACCTCATGCCGCGTGGTGCGGCATGGGCAGCAGCGACAGCTTGAGTCGCCGGCGTTCGTGTACCGGCTCGACTTCTCGGACGGTCTGACCGCTGAGTCCTGGCTGAACCGGCTGACTGGCAGCCGTATTTCCCTCGGCTCGCACCCCGAGATCGAGCTGGAGGTCGATGCGTCCGAGCAGCGACTCTTCATCACCGGCTGGCGCACGATACATCTGCGCTCGACTGGGGCGGAGCCGAACAAAGAGGAAGGCTACCTGAAAGGTTTTGCCTCGGCCGGGTTCGATGATTCAAGCTGGCGAGGAAGGGTGACTCCCGTCTCCTCGTATGACACGGATGTTCCGCTCTTCCGCGACTACTGCTGGGCGCGGACCCATGTCTTCCTGCCGCCCGGTGCGGAAGGCAAGGACATCTCGCTGGTGCTCGGGGGAGTCGGATTGTACGACTTCAGCTTCATGCGCGTCTTCATCAACGGGCATGAAGTCGGCGTTCGCGAAATTCATCGGCGCTGGAACGAGCCAGGCGTCTTCGATCTCGGGCCGAAGAGCGCGGTCAGGCAGCATCTCCGCTTCGGTCAGGACAACATCATCGCCTTGCAACTTTCCGGCCTGGTGACTCGCACGGCCAGGCTGAATGAGTTGGACCCACGGAAAGGGCGCTCCTTCGTTTTCCGCTATTACTGGCCGGGGCAATTCGAACAGTACCTGACGGTGGGCACGCCGCTGCGCACGCCGAAGCTCCACGTCACTCGCGTCGAGACGACACGCGAGGGAGACAGAGGGGAGTTGAAGGTTACCCTTCGCGGCGACCGCCCTGCACTCTCTGCCATCGTCACCTATCGCTGGAACGGAACGGAACCCGTCCTGCACAAGTTCGCCGAAATCCAGAACAAGGGCAGCGCCGCGATCCGGCTGATGAACGTGAGGTTGGGAAGTTATTCGACCGGCATGACGGTCTCTGAGGGAGAGCAGGGTTTTCCGGTCTATGTGGGCAATCAATTCTTTACCTCGGTCGCTCATCCCTCGGGGTGGGCCACCGGCCAGGAGGGCGAGGTCCGGCTCCGGCAGTATCCCGGCCAGAAGCTTCGGCCCGGAGAACGGTTCGCGTGTATGGAAACGGTCCTCGGTGTCGCTGCGGTGGGGGAGGCGCGTCCGGCGTTTCTTGATCATGTCCAGAGCCGCCTGCGCCGTGTCCAACGCGGGCACGACAAGGCGTATGCCATCTTCGAGTCCTTTGGCAGTTGGCCCAGCGGGGATTTCTGGGGCGCGACAGAAGATCACTCGCTTAAGCAGATCGAGCAGGTGGTCGCGGCGGAGCAGCGCGCGGGCTGCCGCTACGATCTCTACACGATTGAATTGTGGCGCGACGTGGCGGGCGACATCGAGCGACCGGATCCGAAGCGATTTCCGACTGGCTTTCACAACATCCAGCAAGCCCTCGAGAAGCTCGGGATCGATCTGGGCCTCTGGACGTGCACTTCACTGGCAGGCTGGAGCATTGGCGGCAACCCGGTGATCGGCGGCGCCTACACGCACGATCCGGCCTACGGTCCCGACGAGGTCTGGCTGTGTCTGGCGACCGACCCCCTCAAGACGATGTTCGTCTCGGCTTTCCGGGAGCACATCCGCAAGAATCGGTTGCGCCTGTTGAAGCTGGATGGCACCTCGGCCATCTGCTATAATCCGACGCACGATCATTTGCCCGGCCTCTACTCCACCGAAGCCATTCAGAACGCCCTGATCGACATCCTGCGCCAGCTCGATCAAGAATGCCCCGAGCTTTTCCTGATGCTCTACTGGGGCGCGCGGTCCCCCTGGTGGCTCCTGCACGCGGACACACTCTTCGAGCCGAGCTTGCAGATCGAAGCGGCCCATCCCAGCGCCGCGCCGGCGTTGTATGTGCGGGATAGCGTCACGCTGGGCTTGGACCAGGCGCAGTGGTGGGCCGAAGACATCCCTCCGCTGGGAAAAGATTCGCTGGGCGTCTGGCTGTCCGCCTGGCCCTGGAACAGCAGCATCGGCAAGGAGCGCTGGCAGGAAGGCTTCGTCATGGATATGTGCCGGGGCAGTCTGCTGGCCCAGCCGTGGTCCGATGACGGCTCACTCTCGGAGGCGGAGCGGCAGCTAATGGCCGACTTCATCGCACTGCTCAAAGAACGCACCGACTGCTTCCGGAATCCCAGATTCATCGTCGGCAACCCCTGGAAACCTGAAGCCTACGGCTATGCTTGCAGCAATGGCCGGCGAGCCTTTGTCGCGCTGAACAATTACTCCTGGTCCGATACGTCGCTGAGGCTGGAGTTGGGGCCGGCCTGGGGATTGCCGGAGAACGGTCAGTGGGAGATCTATCGTTGGTACCCGGACCCGGCGCGGTTGGCCGGGGAGAAGCCCGCCTTCGGGAGCACGGCATCCGTCAGTCTTCGTCCGTACGAGACCGTACTGCTGGAGGTGGTTCCGACCGGAACGCCGCCGTCGCTCAATCGCTCCTTCGCGAGCAAAGCCATTCCTGCGACCTTTGCTGAACCCAGCCGCGAGCTGTCCCTCTCCATCACTCCTGAAGCAGATAGATCATTGCCCGTCCCACTGGAGCAGGCCGTCAACGATTCCGCGCGCGCGAACCTGCCGCCGAAGCGCTCGCTCGCCGTCCGCTGCCAGGTGCCGTCCAGCCAACGCGGGGGAACGGTGATGATTGCCCTGGAAATGCGCAAGGGCGACACGGCCGCGCTGCTCGGCAACGTTGGCACTCATTTCGCAGCCCAAGCAACGCTCGACGGGAAGCCGGCCGCTCTGGAAGCTGTGCTGCCACGGGCGACCTTCGCCGCGCCCTGGCAGGGATGGCGGATCGCGATCGGGCCTGCCGACCGCGCGCAAGAAGTGGAATTACTCGTTTCGGCGATGATCGCGGCGGAGGTTGAAACCGTCTGTCATGGCTACTTCATCCCGGCCCGCGATTGAGCGCCGCGGACTTGCTCGCCGCAGAAGACCATTATGAAAATCAAGCACCTCGAGGCCATTCCGCTGGCGCGCCAGTTGGAAGACGTGTTCCAAGGCGGCACCTACAAAATCACCAGCCGCAACACGATCGTGACGCGCGTTGAACTGGACAACGGCGTCGTGGGCGAGACCTTCGGCGGCGATGAGGATCAATATCAGATCGAAGTCTGCCGGCTCGTGAACACAGTTTACCGCCCGCTCCTCGTCGGCGGCGACGTGCGCGATCTCGAGGCGCACTGGGAACGCCTCTGGAACCAGCGCGTGGATCTGAACCAGCGCGGGATTCACACGCTCGACCTCGCCAAGCACTGCGTCTGCACGCAGGCCATCGCCGCGGTCGATATCGCGCTCTGGGACGCGCTGGGCAAGTCGCTGGGCCAGCCCGTCTGGAAATTGCTCGGCGGTTATCGGGAACGCGTGCCCGTCATCGCCATTGGCGGCTACGTGATGAAGGACAAGACGCTGGCCGACCTGGAGAGCGAAATCCAATACTACAAAGAGCAGCAAATCGCCGGGATGAAACTGAAAGTCGGCAAGCTCTCGGTCGAAGAAGACATCGACCGAACCCGCCTGGCCCGCAAGGTCGGCGGCCCGAAATTCCATCTGTGCGTCGATGCCAACCAATCCTGGACCGTGGCGCAAGCGGTGCAATTCGCGCGCGGCGTGCGCGACTTGGGATTGGCCTGGCTGGAGGAACCCGTGCGGTGGCACGACCAGATCGAGGGGAACGCGCGCGTCCGCGCCGAAGGGATTCCGGTGAACGCCGGCCAGGGCGAGATTTCCCGCCACGGCTGTCGCGAACTCGTGGCCCGCGGCGCGGTGGACATTCTGAACGTGGACGCGACCATTGCGGGCGGCGTGACCGAGTGGCGCCGCATCGCGGGCCTGGCCGCCTGTTTCGGTGTGGCGATGGCCCATCACGAAGAACCGCAGGTCGCGCTGCATCTGCTCGCGGGAGTTGCGCACGGCCTGTGCGTCGAAATCTTCCCAAACTCGCAGCGTGATCCGATGTGGTTCGATTTGCCCGTGCGACAACCGCTCATCCGCGACGGGTTCATGCACCTGAGCGAGGAGCCGGGCTTCGGCATCCCACTTCGGCAAGACACCATTGAGCGATGGCGAGCGAAGAACGAATGAACCTAGATTCCGCACTTGAACAGTGAAGAGGCAAAGACGCCAAGTTGAAGCCCAAAGGATTCACACGAAAAAAGCGGGCGGCAGCCATTCACCCTCCGAGTGATCCCTGGCGATTCCTCGAAGCGCTTCGGCTTCGCGCCTTTGGGTCTTCGCTGTTCCGTCCAACTGCGGTTCTCAGGATCACACGTGTCGTCCCCCCAGGAATGCCGTCCGGACCCGCGCAGCGAGGGGCCGACGCGGCAGCGTCTTGGAGTGCGCCACGCAGCCGCGCTTTGGAATCGCCTTGCCCACC
>ORMF011954625.1_pt1 | contig 11025 bp, 9 predicted proteins | sample 1779871 | NCBI WGS metagenome assembly ORMF01 (sample SAMEA104232316, study PRJEB22302) | groundwater metagenome | biome: forest; feature: aquifer; material: groundwater | place: USA | collected 2011-08-07 | depth 5.4 m
CGATCGAACCGCGACATCATCGATTCGAACGGATTGTCTTCTTTGATCTCTCTAATATCATCGACTAATGCAGTCGTCATATGTAATCTCCGGCGCCTCAGAAATAGTTGAAACCGCTTGATGAAACCGGTCGGCGCAAAATGTTAACGCATGAGGTTAACCGGCGCAACCAAGGCATTCGCCCACGTCCTGATGATTTGGACGCAACGCAAAGCTGCGTGCTAACATCGAAAGCCAGCAAGCCAGATCAAACGCCGGCTTAATTCTCCAGGACCCAAGCGAAGCTACCAATGCTTTTTCCGTCAAGCTCGCACCGATTCTTATTCGCTACAATAGTTTTCATCCTGGTTGCAGTATGCGCCCCGGCTACCGCCCAGACGATCGACGTCACCGACGGCGAAACCGATCCGGTTAAGCTGTTTGAACGAGCGCAAAACGCGCATGCGAAAGGCGACGTGGAACGCGCGCTCGCTCTCTACGAAGAGGCAATCAAGCTGCGGCCAGAGTTTCCGGAAGCGGAATACCAGAGGGGCGTGGCGCTGGTGGCCCTTAAACGTCCCGTCGATGCCGAGGCAGCTTTTCGCCGGGCGATCGAGTTGCGCAAGGATTGGTCTCTGCCGTACAGCGCAGCTGGTAGCCTGCTCAGCCGTTCTGAAAAGGACAAGGAAGCCGAGCCCTTGCTACGCCGGGCAATCCAGTTGGGCGCGAAGGATTTCACCACCCTCGATTCGCTTTCGACGGTTCGCTGGCGAGCTGGCGATAAGCAAGAGGCACTCGCACTCGCTGAACGGGCGACCGAGGACGAAGGTCCTCCAACCTCGGCCTGGGTTTGGCGCGGAATAGTCGAACGTGCGACCGGACACTCGGCGGCTGCTATTACTAGTTTCGATCATGCCCTCCAAATCGAGCCGAAAAATGTCGCCGCGCTGCGCGCGCGAGCCGAAGTTCGGGTTGAGGCACGCGAATACGAGCAAGCGATCGAAGACTTGAAAGCGGCTCTCTCAATCATAGTCGGCGACAAAGATATCTCGCTGCGACTTGCGCGCGTCTATGAACTCGCGGGGAAGACAGGCGAAGCTCAACGTATCTATGAAGTCTTCGGCCAAGTAGTCGATCCTAAGACGCCCCAAATGCCGGGAGTTCTCAATGTCGTGGGAAGCGACGCCGACATCGTTGCCGCTAATAGCGACGACGTTAAGGCGGCCCAACCGGCGCTGGAAAAACTAATCGTAGCAAATCCAAAGAATGCGGCGTTGTTTGCGCGACTGGGTGAAGTCACCCGCCGCTCTGATCCACAAAAGAGCGCCGAGTCCTATCGTCGCGCGAACGAGATCGATCCGCGAAACCCCAAGTACGCGACCGGCTATGCGGCCGCGTTGGTGCAGGCCCGACGTTTTGCCGACGCCATCCCAATCCTGCGACGGGTTATCGCGGCGGCTCCGAACGAATATGCCGCGCATGCAAACCTCGCGCTCGCCCTCTACGAGGTGAAAGATTTCGCCCGTGCGCTGCCTGAATACGAGTGGCTGGCGAACGCAAAACCAGAAGTAGCAGCAACCTACTTTTTCATAGCTACGGCGCATGATAGTCTCGCAGAGTACCAGCAGGCGCTTCAGGCGTACGAAAAGTTTATTGCCTTCGCCGATCCGATAATTAACAAACTCGAGATCGAAAAAGTTAACTTGCGCTTGCCGAAACTTCGAGATCAAATCGCCAAGGGACAGGGCGTGAAAAAGAAAAAGGACTGACGCGCGTCAATTAGTTGACTCAAGAGAATGCCGGACTCATCGCATCGCAATTTGAGATTGTTAGTCTGCGGTATCCTATTGTGCACCGCCCCGGCGTGCGCAACGGCCCAACAGCTACGTGCTGCGCAGATGCCGGCGCCGCCGCCGATGAGAGTCGTCTCGCGCCTCGAACGTGACCAGCTAAACTCTGCCCGAGATCCAAAGGCGCGAGTCCGCACTACGATCGACCTAGCCGCGGACCACCTGACCCGCGCCGAGAGCTTCACCTCAGAAAGGCGATTTGTTCCGGCGTCCGAGGAACTCGGCGGCTATCTTGGTTTGATTGACAACGCGGTGAGATACATTGGCGGGCTGATCCGCGAAAAGGCCAGCACCCGCGATCTCTATCGTCACCTGGATATTGCTTTGCGCGCTCACATCCCGCGAATTGCGGTGATGCGCCGCTCAACGCCGGCGGAATATGCCGGCAACCTCAAGGCGGTGGAAGAGTACGCGCGCGAAACGCGGGCAGACGTCCTGGAAGCATTCTATGGTCACACAGTTTTGCGCGATGACCCCGAATACCAAAAGAAGACGGACAAGATCAAGAACCCGCCGGAAGAAACCAAGCATCCATGATCAAGATCGACAGCCGGAGAACTCGCGTTTCACCGTCCGTTCAGCGGGTGAGTGTCGTGTTGCTCGCGGCCTTATCGATTTCAGCCCCGTTTCTGTTTGTGAGATCGGCTTCGGCTCAAACTCGCGATCACCTTACCAATCAGGAATCAGACTTGGTGCGTTTCAATCAGGAACTGGACAAACGAACCGACGTCTTCATCCGGGCGATCAATCTCAGGTTTGCAATCATCAACGGTACAGCCCCGCCGCCGCGGCCAAAGAAATTAGACAAGGAAGAGCCGGAATGGGGCGATCCGCCGAAAGGCACGCGCGCGCAATTGCTAGGCGACATCGCGGGCATTCTGGACGAAGCGATCACAAACATCGACGACGTCAGCCGCCGCGACGAAAAGAATCCTCTGCTCTCGAGATCGCTACGCAAACTGACCGCGGCGACAAATGGTTATCTGAACCAACTCAACACCCTCAAGAATCAAACAAAGGATCCAGACGAGACGGCGGCGATCGTGCGCATCCAGGAGTACGCCAATCAAATCGTTGAGGTGGGAAACAAGCTGCCGGCGGCCACGCCGGATTCAGATAAGGATAAGAAGAAAAAGAAACCGTAGAGAGCAGAAGGCAGTAGGCAGAAGGCAGTAAGCAGTCGGCAGCAAGCCGGAAGACACATTTCTCTTGGCGTTGAGCCAGACTTCGGAACCTAATCACTGGCTGCCTTCTGCTTACCGCCTCCTGCTTACTGCCTCCTGCTTACTGCCTTCTGCTCTTTATTCCCTTCCCTGCTTCAAAACCTCCGTGGCGCGCTTGATCGCTTCCGCAATTCTCACGGCTGCTTCGTTCGCATCAGCAGCGCGACCGTCCTCGATCGCTTGCCGCAAGTCAGGAAGCGGCAAGGCCGCATAGCCCGTGTAGAATCCCGGCGCATAGATTTGATGCTTGAACCAGGTGCGCCCGCGCAAGCCACGATCGTCAACTAACGCGCGCTCCGCCTGAATCAACGCATCGTTGATTCGCCGCAGCCGCGCCTCGTCGTTCGCGCTTTCGCGACGACGCTTTTCTATCTTCGAAGCTTCTTCCGCAAAATCGTCAACCGTTCTCAGCAGCGATTTCGAATCGAACGAATCGATTAGCTTCTTCCGTGCCGCCAAACGTTTCGTTTCGTTAACAAACTCGCGAAGCTGCATTGCGTAGTCCGTGTAATCCAGCGGCAGGCCACCTGCATCTGTCAGACGCAGCGCGACCGTTCCCCAGATTTGCGCGGCCGCGACATGGTATTGGAAAGTCGGATCACCAAAGTGCGACATCCAATAAAACGAATCGTAGGCAGAATGATAGACGCCATAGTCGCCGCCGAATCCCATATCCAGAGACGGGACGCCGAGATGTTGCAGGAACGGCGTGTAGTCTGAGCCGGAACCAAGCGCGTCGATTCGCGGCGCCGGCGCAGGCTTTTCGTTTCCATTGGCGTCGAACAATTCAGACTCCGGCAGATTTTCGCGCACTCGATCGCGCCAGGCGTCGTAAATGCTCTTGCCGGTCTTCGGATCGCGCACGTCTTGCGCGGCGGCGCGGATCAGCTTCCACATTGAAGGTACCGATGACGCGCCAAAGTTCGGACCGGAAACAGCCACGTCCATATTCAGATACGCAACCGCTTTCTCCCTTAGCTCGGTGGCGTTCTCTTCCGCCCATTCAGTCGAGCCGATCAAGCCTTCTTCTTCCGCATCCCAACTGCCCAGCACAATCGAGCGACGCGGCTTCCAGCCTGACTTCAATAGCTGACCTAATCCGCGCCCGAGTTCGATCATCGCCGCCGTGCCGCTGTTCGGATCGACCGCACCAAACACCCAAGCGTCACGATGATTGCCGAGCACTACCCAACGGTCCTTTTCCCGAGCGCCGTCAATCCGCGTGATCACGTCCCAGATCGTTTTCGTCACAAACTCGATGTCGGTCTTTAAGTGCACGCGCACATCGTTCGTGCCACCCACGTGATACGGAAACGGCAGGCCGCCCTGGAATCCTTTCGGTCGCAGTGGTCCGCGCAGAGGCTGCAATAGACGTCGCGCGTCGCCATACGAGATCGGCTGCACCGGAATGTGCGGCAGGTTCGCGGCGTCTTCCTGCTTGATGCGCGGGGTGCCGGGAATCGACGGGGTGCCCGGCGTCAAAGGGTCACCCGGATAGATGAAAAGAAACTGGACTGAGCCACGCTGCGCCGAACTGTCGGGACGCCAGGGCCCTTTCGGATAGACGTCGCCGCGCATGTAACCGTCGTCTTCCGGGTCGGAATAAATGATCAAACCAATCGCGCCGTGATCCTCAGCGACTTTCGCCTTGACGCCGCGAAACGAATTCCCGTAACGCGCGATCGCGATCTTCCCTTTCACGTCCACGCCGACCTTCTTGAGTTCTTCGTAATCACCTGGCAGGCCATAGTTGACGTAGACCAATGACGCGGTCAGGTCGCCGCTGGTTCCATATCCGTTGTAGAGCGGCACGATCTTTCTACTAGCCGAACTCGGGTCTTCCGCAACGACGTCCTCGCGCACTTGCAGACGCTCACGTCGCGGCGCGACCAACTCGACGATGCTCGCCGTGCGCGGATACGGGAGCAGCACCTGATATTCTTTCAAGTCAGACTGTAGGCCGAAGCTTCGCATTTGATCGCGCACGTAAATCGCGGTCGCGTAATCTTCCGGCGAGCCGGCGATGTGCGCTTCCGCAGTCAAGCGCCGCAGCTCTTCGCGCACCGTCGAAGGTTGTGGCACCGCGCGAAACTGTTCTTCGAGCCTGCGCTCGGCCGCCGAACCGTCTGTCGTGAAGCCTTCGATCACTGAAGTGTTGCTTCTGGTCTGGGCGAGCCCGATTGACTGACTCGCAATGATCGATATCAGTAAAAGGGCCAGCGCCACGCTTCGTCTCAGCACGTTGTTCATTTGATGAATCTCCCTTTCTCCTGTCGGCTCATTCCGAGGGCTCAAGCAACACAAGCACGAAGTCAGTACCACCCGCGTCAGCGGGTGGATCAAACACCTATGCGTGGTGACCGCTTGACCCACCTGCTCACGCAGGTGGTACTGACCTCATTACGATTGAACTAACTGTTGCGTCTTCACGTAAAATGTTCCGAGGAGAATCTCGAAAAATGGAAAGTCGTTATTATCCCGGCGTTGAAGCCGACGTGATCAAGTTGATGACTGAACTGCGCAGTCTTTTTGACGAAGACTTTGACGTTCAGACGATGCAAGTCTCATCTACTTCCGTGCTGCAAGCGCGCAAGTCTAGCACGTTGCGCGAAATGACCGGGCTCGCCGCGGCGCTCACGATCAAAGTAACTCCCGAGACCGGCGGCACGCGCGTCGAGATCGGATTGCAAAAGTGGTTTGACAAGGCCGCGGTCGCTGCGATTGCTTTTATGCTGTCGGCCGGCCTGCTGCTGGCGCTACCGGCGCTCGGCGCCTACTGGCAATACAAACTGACCGAAGACGCTTGGAAGATAATCGAAGTTCACATCGCGCGCAAAGCCGGCGGCTACGTTCCGCCAATGCCGGGACGATGCGGAACCTGCGGCACCGCCGCGAGCGCAGGCTCGGCGTATTGTTCATCGTGCGGTGCGAATCTCCGCAAAGGCCTGACCTGCGCATCGTGCAACGCGGTGCAGAAAGATCCAAACGCGCGCTTTTGTGATGCGTGTGGGAAGCCGCTAGCGAGCTAAGCAGGTCAGTACCGCCTGCGATAGCGGGCGGGCCCACCAGTCAACCAGCGTAGAGTGTTTGACCCACCGGCTAACGCAGGTGGTACTGACTTGATCTAATCGTGCCTCAGTGCCCGCACCGGATCGAACCTTACGGCGCGCGCGGCGACACTCACCATTGACTTGCCGTTCAATTCGGCATATCGTCACGCGGCCTGGATGAGCTTTCTAACTAATCATACCGAGCTGCAAGAATAAATCTTAAGTTGTACTACCGAAACGCTCGCAATAGGTTGCGACATTAACTCTGGTTTGCGTCCTCTTCGGTCCGGCAACGAGCACGTGCCGAAAGACAACAACCACAAGTACCAGACTCTGTTTCAAAACCCTCTGGAGGTGGGTTCACTTATGAAGAAATCTCTATTTCTGTTTGCCTTAGTGCTTTTGGTTTCAATTTGCTCGCCAATGTTGGCCCAGACGCCGCAGCCGATGGGGCCACCGCCTGTGTTGCTGATCGTGCGCGAAGACATCAAGGCCAGCAAGATGCCCGCGCACAGCAAACACTCTGCGTCATTCGCGCAGATTTTTGCGAAGCTGCAGACAAGCAGTCACCGCATTGCCCTCGTGCCGGTTGCCGGAAGCGAAAACGAAGTCGTGTACCTCACCGGCGCTGGATCCTTTGCTGATCTTGAGAAGATGCAGCAGGACACTGACAAGAAGATGTCGGGCGCCAGCGGCGCAATCAAAACGGACCTCGCTCGACTTGCCAGGGAAGCTCCGGATCTTCATTCGGCCATGCGCGACTTGCTGACCGTGTACCGTCCGGAATTAAGTTTCAACGCCAACGTCAACGTCGCGCAGATGCGCTATTTCGCAATCACTACCGTGCGCGTCCGTCCGGGCCACGACGCGGAATATGCCGACTATGTCAGGTCGGTCGTCAATGTGGCGCGTGACAAGGCCAAGGTCGACAACTTTCACCTGGCGTGTTTTCAGGTCATCTCAGGAGCGCCCGGCGGAACCTACCTGTTTTTCCGGCCGATGAAATCACTCGGCGAGCTTGACCAGAACGTGGGCGCGAAAGTGCGGGCGGCCATGAGCGACGACATGAAGAAGGCTGCTGACAAGGCAAACGCCGACTCCGTGATCATTAGCGAGTCCGCGACCTACGCGTTCGACCCGAGCATGAGTTATGTCGACAAAGACATGGCCGCGCAAGATCCCGGCTTCTGGAATCCGAAACCTCAGGCCATGCCCAAACGTGCGCCGAGGAAGAAGACGACGAAGCCCGCTGCGGCGCCGGTTGCCAAACCGCAGTAGATGACAAGTTAGCCGCGGATCGACGCAGATAAGCGCGGATAGGAACAAGACTTCATCCAGTTCTTATCCGCGTCCATCCGCGTTGATCTGCGGCTAGTCATGTCTTAAAGCTCGCACCGGATCGATGCGTGCCGCCCGGGCGGCTGGGTAAAGTGCAGCTAAGATTGAAACTATTAAAGCAAACAGAATCGCGCCCAGCCAAAGGTAAGGCGGCAGCGAAAAGAAATCGACGAAGGATGCGCCCTGCGGTTTCAGTATGAACCGATAAGCCAAACGGTTTGAGATGCCGTCGATTCCCCACGCCGCCAGCGCTCCGATCACTCCGCCCGTCAAACCAATCACGGCGGCCTCGAAAAAGAAAATCAATTTGACTTCGCGATCCTCTGCGCCGATCGCTTTCATGATGCCAATCTCGCGCGTGCGCTCGAGAATCGACATGATCATCGTGTTCGCAATTCCGAAACTCGCGACCAGCAAAGAAATGCCGCCGAGCAATCCCAGAACCGAATCAATGATCAGGAACACCGTGCGTATCTGGTCCAACTGATCGACGATCGAAAAGCTGCCAAAGCCCATCTCCGTCAGACGCTTTCGCACTTCAGTCAGCACCACCGGATTGTCTACGCGAATTACTGCTGATTCATAGCCTTCCGTCTCGGACTTATCCAGCGAACCACTCTCGCGCGCCAGCGCCAGCGCCACCTGGTTCATCGGCCCGCGATGATCTATCGACCATTGGTGCGCCGCCGGCAGAGGGATGTAAATATCCGCGCCCGGCAGCAAGCCTCGCAAACCGCCCTGACCGGCTCCGTCCTTGATTTCGGAATTCAGCACCCCGGCGATGCGAAAGGTCTTCGCCACGACTGCGCCGCGGTTCGCATCGGCGGTCGTGTCCTCTCCCAATGGCAGGCCAAAAAAGTTTGGCGGCTCTTCGTCGGCCTTCTTCGCATTCCCCGCTTCCTTTGGCGCGGCGAGAAACTCGATCGTCTTGCCGATGGCGTCAGCAGGCTTTTGAAAGCCGGCGTCTTCGATGAACTTCTCGGTGACTACGGCCTCGTCGACCTCCTTGGAGCTCAGCATTTGACCGGCCGTAAATTCCTTGAAACGTGAACTCTGATTAGGCACGGACGCGCCGGTAATAAATTGAACCTGGGAATGGCCGTTGACTCTGACGTAAGCCGACAGCATTAACGTCGGTTCGACGTAAGCGACTCCGGGAATCTTGGCAATCTCGGCAATCGCGGCATCATCGAGAATCCGCGTCGGTGCCTTGTCAGGCCGGAACGATGGTCCACGGCGGTCGTTTGGATTGTCGCCCCGGCGCGCTGCGTTTGAGTTTGGCGACGCCAAAGTAAAAACGTTCTTGCCAAAGACGCGCATCTCGTTGAAAAGATCGAGCGCCTTGAACCGCGACAAGAGATTCCGCTGCAAACCCAATCCGAAAGAAACCATCGTGACGATCACCGCCACGCCCACGATCACGCCCATCGAAGTCAGCGTCGCCCGCAGCTTGGCTTCGCGCAGGTTTCTGAGTGATAGATAAAGAATGTCGAAGAAAGACATACGGATATCCTCGGAATGCCTCGTCGCATTGCAACCCGCAGGGTTGCGCGAAAGTAGCCGGAAGGTCGAAGCGGAGCGAAGACCTCCGGAAAGTAGTGAGTAATCCCTAGCACCCCGAACGGGTGCCAGAAGCTCTCGCACCCTTTCAGGGTGCAAATCATTTCTCTAATTCGTTCCCGGTGGTCTGCGACCACCCGCTACTATCTTTCACGCTTTCAGCGTGAATCCATAACGACCGTGAGGCGCATCTGTAATCTAATCAAACAAATGCCGCACCGCATCGACGCTCCAATCAGAGAGGCTCGCGGTGACTACTTCGGCGTCGGCCGCGCGCAAATCATTTTCCGAAACTGTATTCGTCACGCCAACGGTGCGCATTCCGGCGGCGCGGGCGGCCTCAATTCCCGGCGGCGCGTCTTCGATCGCCAGACATTCGCGGGCCATCAGCGGCGTTTTGCGTTGAGTGCGGCGCTGCGCATTAACCAGATCAAGCCCGCGCAGGTAACAATCCGGCGCGGGTTTATGTTTCAAGCCCGGCTCGGCGCTCACGAATACCGAAAACACGTTCCGGAGGGACGCGAGTTGCAGCGCGTAATCGATCTCGCCGCGCTCGGCCATGCTGACGATGCCGAGTTCGAACTGCCGCGCCGCGGCTTTGATGAACGTAACAACTCCCTGCGATACGGGCAGCTCTGCTTTGACCATCGCCCGATGCAACTCGTGTTCGCGATCGATCACGACGCGCATCGCGTCGTCAGTCAATGGCCTTCCGGCGCGGGCGAACGCGGCGCGCACGAAGGCGACATCGTCCATCCCCAGACAGGGAAGATATTCTTCGTCTGTGAGCGAAACGCCCTCGCCGCTCAGCACTTCCTGATAAGCTTTTAAGTGAATTCGTTCGTCATCGATGATGACGCCGTTAAAGTCGAAAAGGATCGCCTGGATCATTTATGAATGGGAACGCCTGTCTGAGCAAGTTCACGAAACCGCCAAGTAGTGTCCTGATTTAACGGCGTATAGAGTACCAACTTTAGTTGGGCCTTTTCTCGCCTTAAAAAGCCCGACTAAAGTCGGTACTCTGAACACCGCTTATCAAAGTAGGACACTATCTTCTACTGAGCGCTCTTGCCCGAAGCGATCTGCGCGGGGGCATTTAACTTTTCAAGCTTCTCGTTCTGCTGCAAAAACAATTGCGGCAAGCGCTCGCTCTCGATCACGTCGAGCCGGCGCAGAACTTCCGTCAGCGACAGTTCGTTTTTCAGGTTCACCTGATAATCCAGATCGGCGCGCAGCCGATCCTTTTCCGACTGCCGGTTCTGCGACATCATGATGATCGGCGCTTGCATGCCAGCGATGATCCCCATCACCAGGTTGAGCATCTGATATGGCACCGGGTCAAAACCTCTGATCAAAACCCAGGAATTGAACACGATCCACGAGATGATAATGAACATGGCGGCGCCGATGAATTTCCAACTACCGCCAAACTCGGCGAGGGCGTCAGCCGCGCGGTCGGCTACGGTCATGCGCTTTCGCTGTTCTTCGTTGACGTTGCGAGAGACGCGCTGTTGCAGAAGCTTGTCCGTGCGTCGCAAGCGTCCGAAGGTGGCGCTCAGCATCTCCAACGCGACCGTCGGATTGTTACGAATGAAGCGGAGAAAGTTTTCCCGCGACAGGACCGCGAGCCGCGCAGCTTCCGAAACGATCGCGTCGGCCGAACGTTGCTTGCCGTCGATGATGGCCATCTCGCCGAAAAAATCGCCCTGCGCAAGTTCGGCCAGCGTGATCTGTTTCTTATCGTCATCCGTGATCGCGATGCGCACGCGGCCGCTTTCGATTAGATACATCGCATCGCCATCGTCGCCGGCGCGAAAGAGTGCGACGTCGGCGGCCACGTCACGGGTTCGCAACAGGTCGCGCAGTTCACCCGCGGCTTCATCGTCGAGCGATGCAAACAGGGGGACTGAACGAAGCGCATCCAGCGTCATTTCAGGGGCGGTTGGTGTTGACATGCGTTACCTCACAGTATGTAGCACAGACTTCAGTCTGTGGGTCGGACGAAATCATTCACAGACTGACGGA
>ORMF010376293.1_pt1 | contig 11024 bp, 11 predicted proteins | sample 1779871 | NCBI WGS metagenome assembly ORMF01 (sample SAMEA104232316, study PRJEB22302) | groundwater metagenome | biome: forest; feature: aquifer; material: groundwater | place: USA | collected 2011-08-07 | depth 5.4 m
CCCGATGAGGCGGTAGAACAGGTCCTGAGCGAACTCGCACAAGTACATGACGATGTAGCGGACGTCCTCAAGCCCGCGGGCGTGCGACTTGTTGTAGACGAGGATCGTATCTGAGAAGATGATCGTATTAAAAACGTCGTGCCGGTGGACATGCAGTCGGTTGATGATCTCGTAGACCTCCTCCACCGTACCTTGCTGTGATACGAGGTTGGTGAAATTCAGAATGTCGATGTAGAGAAGAAATCGCTCTTCGGCCTGTCGCGCCGCCTCGTTCTCCATGGACCCTCGATACAGCGTACCGCAGGGGTGCCCGCACTGCGGCATTTGTTCGGAGGCTGCCCCGTGCAGCCAATGGCAGAGCAAGCGAATCCGGATCGTTTGGCTGGGATTGTGGCCCCGGAGCCAAGTCTTGGGGGCAGTAGTAACGACGCAAGATTAGGTGCGGGGACGCCACCATGCCCTGAGATGCTGGCCTGCAACGAAAGCCCGCTCGTATGTCCAGGTATCGCCAACGTGTTTGCAGTTGTTGTCCTCGCTGGCCCAGAAATCTAAATCGACTGGCTTCGCGAGCAGCTCGATAACTGGATAGACAGTCATTCCCGTGTAGGCGGTAACGTCGCTATACCGTTCAGGCATTTCCATGCGATACGACCAACGAATGAGACATTGCTGGTCAGGTCGTAGGATGTCGGCGGGGGCGTTGGCATCGCTAGCATTGATGCTAAAGATTTTGTCCGGCGAGAACGTTACGGTCGTCTTGATGGTCGCGACTTTGATTGTTTCCGGCGTGAACACGTCATCACCAAACTGCAACGATTCAAACGTGGGATTGTAGTTCACGCCTTCTTCAAACTTCGGCTGGTATGCATCCCTTCCTTTGCCGTTGTTGACGACGCGGTAAGAGATCGTCCCGTGGACGATGAGATACCCTTGCTTCTCGGGGTGCCGCTCGATTCGGTAGGTCCGTCGGTGGTCACGATAGACACGCTTGGTGTTGTGGACAAGATCGTGGATCACGGCCCGAGCCGATTCGGGCAGCCCATGTCCCGTCATCTTCTCAGCGACCTGGCTTGAAGCGTGATCGATGATGCGCGAGGCGGCGAACAGTTCCAGGCACGTACCGATGATGCCCGCGATCAGGAACGCATCTCCGAGCGCCTTGGTGAATTCCCAGTGATTGTGGACCCCCACCAACACCAGGGCGCTGCCGATCAAGCCTGAAGCCGCGAACGGCCACAGAAGCTTGACCCACACACGCCAGTTCGCACTCGTGAAAAGTCCGTCCATATCGGGGTTTGATGATCATAGCGTAACGGTCAAGGAAAGGAGCAGCCTCATTCAATCTTGGTGCCCCTCGCGACTCAGCGTTCGAGGTCCTTTCCGGGCCGGGAGTCGATTGTGTAGAGCCGGGGACACGGATCGCGAAACCCAAACGAAATCCTTGCCTGTGACTCCGTTGTGACTCCATTCGCGCCGTGTTGCGCGAAACTGGGGGAACGGCGTGCACTTGGGGGCGTCTCAGGAAACTCGGTGATGCTCAGGCTACGATGTTGGAGCGTTTTCCCAAGCTGGACGTCGCCGGTTCGACCCCGGTCTCCCGCTCCATCTTTTCAATGACTTGCGAAGATCCAGCAACTTCTTCCACTCCACTACACTCCATTAAGCCGCGAAGACGCTGTTTTCAAGCTCCTCTGCCGCTTCGGCCCGTCTGGTGAGACTGACCTTGGTATACACATCCAACGCTACCCCGATCCCATGACCGCGCTGGTCGGCTGCTACTTTCGGATCAATACCCGCCTCGTGTCCAAGGCTGGCATGTGTCCGGCGTAGCACCTGAAAGTTCGCCCAATCCAAACCGAGCGGTTTGAGCTTGGGCTTCATGCCTCGGTACCAGATGTTATCGCGCCACATCGGCGTCTCGGCATTCTCCGACGAGAACACCCACGCTTCCGGCCCATCCGCAACCAACCCCATCCATTCCTGCATCAGCGATGCAGTCTTCGTCGGGATGGCGACGGTTCGCCGGGACGATCTGGTTTTCGGTGTGTCGATGTCGCCGCGATAGAGCCGCTGCGCAATCGTCACCGCCCGGCAGTCCTCGCTCACATGCTGACGCTGGAGTCCCAAAATCTCTCCAGGCCGCATGCCTACGAAGATCGCAAGATGCGCGATGACGCGCTCGCGTAATTCGAGCGCGCTGATGTACTGCTCGACCTCCTTTCCTGTCATGACGCGGGTTGGTTCCGTTTCCGCTTCCCTCGGGGTAAAGAGGGCGGCGGTCGGGTTCCGCTGCGCGTAGCCTTCTGCTACCGCCAGCTTGAACACAGAATGCAGATCCCAGCGAAGATGCTCCACCATGCTGCGCGACAATTCCGCTGCCTTGCGGCCAAGGAAGGCTTGAAGGGCCTTCAGCGTAATTGTCTGCAACCGGGTCTCGCGAAACTCCTCCAGGTGATGCGTCATTCGGTTCTCGCTGGTTGACGCGGTGGACCGCTTCCACTTCTTTCGTAGGAAGGGTAGCGCCACATGGTCCAAGTAATCGCCAAACGTGATTGCGGGATCTGGAGCTACCGCCTTCGCGGCATTGATCTCCCCCATGAACTCGGCCTGTTTTTTCTGGGCCTCACTCTTGCTCATCTTTGAGAACAGACCAAGGGTGTTGTATTTCCTTGCGCCTCCCTCGCGGTAGAGCACAACCCACATCTTCCGTTTGCCGTGTGATCTGACTTGCAAACTTCCTTCTTGATATCGCTTTCGTCGCACGATGCTCCTTGTGCGCCTAGGCGATGAATTCAGGCCTAAAGGCATTATCGCACCGGCAAACAACGATCTTCGAGGACACTGAGCCATTGAAGGAGTGTGGAGTATCGGACGAGGAGCCGCCTTCCGATTCGTACTACGGGTAAGGGCGGAAGGCGCGGCACCTTGCCGCGAATGATGTTGCTGAGGTGAGCCTTGGAGCAGCGGATCTCTCTCGCAACCTCACTCATCGTGAGCATGCTCTTGTCGTTAAATCCCATAATCTCCATAGCGGATTGTGACCGCCTTGCACAGTATGGCCTTGATGTTCTCACGCGTCAGCTAATCCCGCTAATTGCTTGAATAAGCGGTGCCCTAGTGCTACTAGACAAGCTCACACCATCATCGGGGACGCAGCCATGGCCGATTCAGGCAACGACAAAACGGGACAGATACCCACGCCGCGCGAGGTCAGAAAAACCATGGAATACGATATGGAAATGTGTTCCGCCGCGTTGGCAAAGCGCCTGGAGGAGTACGAGGAGATGATCGTCGCATACGAAACCGGAAAGGTGGACTTCGACGGCTTTGTGGAACTGAAGTCGAAGCATGAAGACAAGTGGGGAGAGAGGTGGTCGCCAGAAGGAGTATATGAATATGATGCCAAGGAAACGGAAGGGCAAGGCCGCGAGAGAAGCGACAGGGAATTTCAGTATTTAGAACGGTACCTAGCCTCCAAGTCCGGACGCGTCAGATAGGCCCATGCGCTCAACTAGCGCCTGAAATCCGTCGATCTTCTGTAAGGGGGCGAAGAACGGCCACTTCGTTAGCCAAACCATCATTGGGTCGTGCTGGTCAAAAGCCAGTTCCAGACAGCGGACGGCTGCGACTGCGTAATGAGTACTAGCATCGGACGGCCAAAGCGGTTGCTGAACGACACTTACACGGACAGAATCGCACCACGCCGTGGGAATCCCCTCGTTCGCTTCTATGGTTAAGAATGCCAAGTAAGCTATCGCAAAATGGAAAGGGCTTGGATTGATGAATGTCCACTCGAAAACCCTGTGAACAAAAGCGACACATCTGTCATATGGCAACTTTTCTTTAAGATGATATCCAAAATATCTAAAATCGCTATGATCATACGAATCGATCAGCTTCTTGAACCTCATCTTACCCAGATGCCGCAGCCCCAGTGGGAACCACCAGACCGCAAGAGAGAATCCCTCACGATTGATGACGGCAATAGGTTGTCTTTGCACGGTCCCTTGTAGCCGGACACGCTCTAGATTCAACGCAATTTGAGCTAGCCAGTGGGTTTGTGTATCGTTCGGATCACTTTCTGACTTGAAGCCACCCACCGTCTTGAATAGCCCGAGAACGGCGTGATTAAGTTGATTGTGTGGATCCGCCTCTACCCTCTTGGAGAGAATCCGCACCGCCTCCCCCGCCTTGCCTAAAGCCACTAAATAGGCAGCGTAAATCGGATGTGCGCCTCCTTCCTCCGGCGCGAGGTCAATTGCTGTTCGAAATGCTTTTTCAGCGTTTTGCCAATCGAAGCAAGTTGCATGTACAGCGCCTAGAATGAGGTGAGCTTTCCACAACCTCGGATCTAAACTAATAGCCTTCTCCGCTGCGCTCTTCGCCCGCTTTATTCGAAACTCTATGTTCGGTTCCTGCGGAGCACCTGAAGCTCCAGCGACTTCCGCGCCGCCGAGGCCGGAACTCGTTGCAAGGCTCAACGCCTGTTCGCTTTCGACTGCGTACAATAATGCGCAGCGAAACTCTGCTTCAGCGAGAGCTGCGTCGGCTAAGTCGAAGGTAGGATCCAGTTCTGAAGCGCGTCGGAAATGATTGGCTGCACCACTCGTTGACACAAGTGTTGTACTTCCCATCAGATCCAATCCGATCTCGTAACTACTGGTCGCTTGCGGATTGCGAATGTAAGAAAACTCGACGTAGTATCCGGAGTCTTCCTTAACAGGAGGGATTCTAACAAGAACTCGATCAGTAGGATGTTGCTCATAGAATTCCTTCAGCTTCAGGCGAACTTGTGACGGCACGACGCTTGCAGCGCGAGATTCCGGCTGCAAGCGGGGATTTGTCGGGAAGACATCCGCCGCAATGTCGCCCTCGGTCGAGCCTTTTCCGTCAAGCGATCGCGCAACCAGGTACTCCAGTAGCATGCGTCGCTGTGTGGCGTTCTTGAAGTGTTTGCTGGACGCAATGCGAAGCACTTGAGCCTCAATTTCCTTTAGGGAGGGCGTCGAAGTGCCTCGGTCGTCTTCGTTCATCCTTTCATTGTGCAGCCTCACAGCGACCACTCGCAAAGCAATTAGCGCCATTAGCTGACACATGGGGGCCTACGAGCAGACACTGGGTTTTCAAATCGCCGCATCGGCGATGGTTCGAAGGGGAAAACTCAATGAAGCAAGACAGTACAGACCTGCGGCGCATCGCCGGGCTCATAGACGAACTAGGTGCACACACGGCGGAAAATGTTCGGCACGCAGGTATCGTGCGCTGCGATCCGGACGAACTGAAGGCACTTCGGGAGGGAGCAAAGGCACGTGTATACGCGCTGGCTAGGCGACCCTATGACGAAGCCATAGCGTCCGACCGGCTCCTTGCCGAAAACATAAAAGCTGCCAAAGGCAACTTCGATACGCTTCTCGCCAAATGCGCCGTTTGGGAAACGCGGCTAACGAGCGCGCGGGAACAGACGGCACGCCTCCCTGAGCCGCGTCGGTCGCTCGCAGGAATCGCAATCAGCGGCATCGGCCTGTTTTGCATTTGCTTCGCGCCCACGATTTACAGCGCGTTCATGAGCAGCATCCAGGATGCTCCTCTCGCGTGGCTCATCTCAATTCTCATTGCGATTGCAGCCGGGGCTTTTCTCGTGCAGATACTGCTCCAGCCGCGAGCAGAAGCGAACACCTCTAGGCACTCCAGATTAGTGGGTTTCGGACTTGGTATTGGCTTCGGACTCCTTCGCATTTCGAGAGCCGATGGGCTTGAAGATTACCTCATCGCCATCGGTCTTACGGTACTCGAATGCATGGCCGTAACCGGTCTCGATTGGTTCGCGGAAAAGCATCGCCTGAGCGGTTCCGTTTACCGAATCTCCCAGGCGCAAACCGTTGCGCTGGAGCAGGCCATTGCCGATGTGAATGCCCATATCCAGTCCGAGAGGACCCGGTATGACGGGCTGCTTGCCGAACTCAGGAATCGGGAATCGGAAGCATTCGATGTGGAGCGTGTCGCCGAACAAGCAGCATGGGCAGTGGAAGCAGCTTACCGGGGCGCGGTCCATGCCAATCAACGGCTGCTGGAAGGTGGCGGAGGGTTCGCGATGCCGCAAGCATCGTAGGGCCTTTACGAATAGGAGCACACCATGAAACACAAAAAGATTCTGCTTGCGTTAAGTGTTGGGATAGCGGCCCTGGTGGTTGGAGCCTTTGTTTGGTGGCGTTACGTGCAGATCACAAGTGCTCCGCCACCGGCGCAGCTCGCAATCATCATCGATGCGTCGAGCTCCATGCAGCGCGACTGCATTGCGGTCCAGAACATCGCGCGTCGCGCCGTTAGCATGACCGGTGTAAAGTCCGGCTCGACGCTTACGATCATCCGCACGGGAGATGAAGCGACCAAGCTCGAGCCTCAGCTCGTTTTCCAGGATGCGATACCTGGCCCGGTGGGTGCCGGGCCGTTCAGCGGACATCGTCGCGCGCAGATCGCCGGGAATAGCTTTGCTAACCGCGCAAAGAGTGCGTGCGCGGACATTGACCGGACAAACCAGTCGCCCATTGTCAAAGCGGTGCGAAGAGGGCTTGCGCATTTGAGCGGACTCGGATGCACACGCGAGTCCGGATGCCTTCTTGTCGTGATTTCAGATTTGCAGGACAACGATGAACTGGCTCCCACGCGAAGGAACGCAAAGGCACCAGCAGTACTTGATAACACCGGCATCCGCGTCGCGCTCTGCGGCTTCTCGGGCACGGTCCAGGACGGTTCGGCGGGGAACACCGATGCCCTGCTTGCGACATGGAAAGGCCTCTTTGTCGAGCCAGTAAAGTTCGCACCATTCTGCGGGGAGGCAATCCTCGCCGAAGTTCAAACCAACACACAAAGGAGACTCATGACGTACTCACCAAACGACCATAACGGTCAATCATCAACCCACGGACCGGACCTAGCGGAACCACTCCTCAACTTCTCAGCCGTCGATCCTTACACGCTCGGTATGAGCTGGGAAGGCACCGCGATTTTTGGTGCCCCTGGCACCGGAAAATCGACTACCAGCGGCAAGGCGCTCGCTTACGCTTTCCTCAAGACGCCGATGATGGGCGGCTTGGTTCTCACGGCAAAGGCTGAGGAAACGCGCAACTGGATTGAATACGCAAAGGCCTGCGGGCGGGAGAAGGATCTCATAATTTTTAACTCGGAGGGAGGGCACGTATTCGACGGATTGTGGTACGAAGCGAACCGCCCTGGGCGGGGCGCGGGCGACATCGAAAGCATCATAGACCTGTTTTCGACGCTCCTATCCATCGGCAAGACGCATGCGGGAATGAGCAGCGACCGGTTCTGGGAACTGGCAGCCGAGCAACTCATGCGCAACGTCATCGTGCTGCTAGCGCTCTCCGGAGAGCCACTATCAATTACCAACATGAGCCGGGTCGTTCAGTCCTTGCCATCCCGCCCTGGCGAATTCGAGGAACAAGGATGGCAAAGCGAGTCTTACTGCGCGAAGCTGATCCGTTCAATTGAGGCACGCAAGGACACACTGACGCCTGAGCAGTGGGGCGATCTCGATATGGCCACGCAGTACGCCTTCAAGCGCTGGCCGGGCCTGGACGAAAGGCCGCGTTCTTCCATCGAGATGACTTTCTCAGGGATGTGTGACAAATTTCTGTTCAACCCCCTGAACCGGATCTTTTGCAGTGGTAAGTGCAGCTTTCTTCCGGAGCAAACCACTCATCAGGGCAAGATCGTCATCGTCGATTTTCCGATGCTCGAATACGGACACGAGATCGGTAGACTGATCAACTGCCTTATCAAGCTCATCTTCCAGCGGGCATGGCTCAGGCGGGATCTCTCACAATCACCGAACCCGTGCTTCTTGTTTCAAGACGAATTTCAATATTTCGTTACAAAACGCGATAACGCTTTTCAGCAGACCTGCCGAAGCGCCCGCGTGGCGGTGGTGTGCCTGACGCAGAACATTTTGAACCTTTCCGAAGAGCTGGGCGAGCAGCAGCCCGGCTCCAAGACGAAAAGTTTCTGCGCAAATTTAGCTACAAAAATATTCCACCAACAAAGCTGCCCGGACACAAATGCCTATGCCGCCGATCTCATCGGCAAGCAGTACAGGTATCTGGATTCATTTAACTCGGATGCCCAGGGCGGTGCCAGTGTCGGCGCTGCTCAGCAACTCGTATACAACGTCGAGCCGATTGCGTTCTCGCAGCTCACCAAGCCCGACTCCGTAAGTCCGATTTCTACCGCCATTGTCTACCAGGGCGGTAAGGCCTTCAACGCAACCGTTACGAACGAGAGACCTCAGGGGAGTAACTACCTGACTGTGGCCTTCTCACGTGACGTTTAACCCAACCCAAAAAGGAGAACAAACAAGATGTCAGACAACCAAACTTCCAGCACTCTGCGGGAGCTTTACCAGGGAGGTCTCAATGTCGCGCAAGGCGTCTGCGGGATCATCACTACGCCCGTGGAGTACGCCCTCAGACCATACTTCGGGACACGCTATTTCGACCCGATCCAGATGATGTTTACCTGCCTACTGATGATGCTATTGCCGCTCGTCGGCCAGGGGTTGAACTTAATCCCTCTCGGTGGCAACGGACGTGGCTACATCGGGCTTGGCACGCTGTCCATGCTGTTCTTTCTGGGCAGTATCGCTCACAGCCCCAGGCTGTGGCGGAAAGTGTTCAAAATGGAGCTTGAGAAGCACAGTCAGTTCGAGGGTGAGCCGTTGCCGTTCTTTGAGCGCTTGCCCCTCGGCCAGTCATTCTGGGCCGTGCGGGTGCTGTGGGAACCGGCCTTCGTTGCGGTGGTGGCCATATCCGGCTTACCTAGAAAGGAGACTATGGCCGATCCATTCCCGAAAGAAAGTCTGGGGGATCGCCGGTTGACCCCAAACCAAGGGCAAGGGATGACCGGACAAGCAGATGGACCGGCTCAGCAACTTTAGCCTTCTGGTCCGAACCGGATGTTGAACCAACGTGCAAAGCTATGTAGAGTACGCCATGCGCGAGATCTGCTTGCAAGTCGCACGGGACTGTGCCATTGGCATAGCGAAAGGGCTTGCGCGGAGTGAGCCATTGGAGTAGTATGAATCAGCAGCCTGTTGGCGTTCTACGCCTCGCAATCTTCAGCAAACGTGCCAAGAAGCTCTTTACGGAGGCGGAGATCGAGGCGCTGGCGGCGTATCTTTCGCAGTTCCCTGAAAAGGGGGATGTAATCCCTGGCACAAAGGGATTGCGGAAATTGCGCTGGTCCGTGGGCAACCGAGGTAAACGAGGTGGCAGTCGGGTCATTTATTACTACCATGTCCCCGAAAGCCTCATCTTATTGTTATCGGCCTACGCCAAGAACCAGAAGGCGGATATGGATGCGGCTGAGAAAAAGATACTGAAGGCAGCGGTAGAACAGTTTTTTGAGGAGTAGAGCGATGGCAACGAAAGCACCGGCAAAATCCAAGAAGCGCATGAGCACCGTGGGGCGCGATATTCTGGCGGGTTTGAAGGAGTACGCGGCCTATAAGCGTGGCGAAAAAACGGGCGTCAAACTGTACACGTTCCCCAAAGTGCCCGAGGATGTTGACGTAAAATCGATTCGCGGCAAACTTGGCATGACGCAGGAACAGTTCACGAGTTTCGGTTTTTCATTGAGTGCCATCCGTCACTGGGAGGCCCATCGACGTATGCCGGAGGGACCCGCGCGCGTGTTGCTCATGGTGATCGCCCGTAACCCCAGCGTTGTGCTCGAAACGCTCCATCGGTAAGACGAAGCCGGATGATGGCGGTGGGTGCGGGTCGAGGAGACCGGATTTGCCCGCCAAATGTCAATGGCGAAATGTTACGCCCACTTGGTTCTGACCGGGCGCAGGCAGCACATCGGGAAGGCGGGTAAATGTATCTCCGACACGGTTATAGAGAGCCAAGCCTGCCCCTGCATCCATCCAACCGTTGGCCACCGCGATGTAGCTATCGTCATTCGACCAAGCGATACTACCCGCACTTGCACCTGCATCCGGCGCAATATTGCTCAGCTTGGTGAACGCATCACCGGAACGCCTATAAACATATAGGTACGGCGCGTCGCTGCTGGTGACCGCGAGATAGGTGTCGTTGTGAGAAAAGACTGCGGCTCTTACGTTAGTCGGCGCAATGTCAAACGGATTCACCAGTGCGGTAAAGGTACTTCCGGAGCGTTTGTAGATGCTTGTTATCTTATTGGCTGGAGTACCATTGCCGTCACCTGAAGCAGCAAAATATGTGGAATCGGAAGTAAAACTGTATGAGTAAGCCACGCCGGGAGGTTGGACTGTCAGTGTTGCGTCAGTGAACGCTCCGTTGTCCACCTGATACACCCTCGTGAGTGGATTTGCCCAGTTACAGACCGCGAGATACTTGGAATCGGGCGAGAAGGTCGCTGCGCATCCAATGAAAGTGGGAGGATTAGCTGGCAAAGCTATTGATGTGATCGACTTGCCGCACACTCTGTAAAGCAACAAGACTGGGGAGTTAAAGACGGGTGCCGCGAGCCATCGCCCGTCCGGCGAGAAATCAATACCCATGGCAAGGTTCCCCGTTCCACCGCCGCTAAAAAGGAGTGATAACACTCCCGCGTTAATGTTGTAAACCTGCACCGCCTGAGCCGCGCCACCATCGGTGGCGATCGCCAGCATTGTATTGTCTGCTGAAAATGATGCTGCACGTACGGGACCACTTTGGGCACTCAATGTGCCATTCGCAGAGATATTTGTGAAGGTGGCTCCGCTTTGGCTATAGAAGTTGATATATGTATATCCGACATTCACCAAGTCCACACCATGGGAGACGGGCGCACTATTGGTTGTCGCATGGTCGGTCTGCGTCTGCATCTGCCATCTGACCTGGTACTCCACGATATCGTCAAACGCGTCGTTGGCAGACGCCGGATTCTGAGAGACTCCTTTTTGGGTGTAGACGCCGGTGTAGGGCGTCAGTGTTCCGCTGGAATCGCAGCTACAATTCTTCTGCTCATCGGCATTGGTGGAGCCC
>ORMF012612488.1_pt1 | contig 11024 bp, 7 predicted proteins | sample 1779871 | NCBI WGS metagenome assembly ORMF01 (sample SAMEA104232316, study PRJEB22302) | groundwater metagenome | biome: forest; feature: aquifer; material: groundwater | place: USA | collected 2011-08-07 | depth 5.4 m
ACATCCATCATGGTGGTTTTGCCGGCGCCGTTGGGGCCGATGACGCAACGCAGCTCGCCGGCGTCGATGGCCAGCGAGAGATTGTTGAGCGCACGGAATCCGTCAAAGCTCACCGTCACGCTGTCGAGGTAAAGAACCACGCCATGGGAGACATCGATCTGGTCGGCGGCGACCAGATGGCTCATGCCGCTGGCGACGGCGCCGCCATCGAGATCGGAATTAACAACCCCAGCGCTCATCGCGCCGCGCTCCGGCGCCAGCCCATCACGCCTTGGGGTAGAAACAATGTCACGAGCACGAACAACGCGCCGAGAAAATAGAGCCAAAGATCCGGCCAGGCGACGGTAAAATAACTCTTGGCGCCGTTGACGATGCCGGCGCCGACCAACGCGCCGACCAGGGTGCCGCGCCCGCCCACCGCCACCCAGATGGCGATTTCGATTGAGTTCGCCGGCGACATTTCGCTCGGATTGATGATCCCCACTTGGGGCACGTAAAGCGCGCCGGCGATGCCGCATACCACCGCCGACAAAGTCCAGACAAACAGTTTGTAGTCGCGCGTGTTGTAGCCGGAAAACATCGTGCGCGACTCGGCGTCGCGAATCGCCGCCAGCACCCGGCCGAATTTCGACGTAACGATGTAGCGGCACAACAGCAAATTCAGAATTAGCAACGCGCCAGTGACGGTAAACACGCTCACCCGCGTGGCGGGACTGGCCAGCGAAAAGCCGAGAATCCGCTTGAAGTCGGTGAAGCCGTTATTCCCGCCGAAACCGGTGTCGTTGCGAAAGAACAGCAGCATGAAGGCAAACGTAAGCGCTTGGGTGATGATCGAAAAATAAACTCCTTTGATGCGCGAGCGAAAAGCGAACCAGCCGAAGATAAATGCCAGCAGTGCCGGCACCAGGAGAATTTTTACCAGCGCCAGCCAAAAATATTCGCTGCCGGCCCAATACCAGGGAAATTCTTTCCAGTCGAGAAACACCATGTAGTCCGGCAAGAAGCTGCGGTATTGCCCTTCGTTGCCGATCTCGCGCATGAGATACATGCCCATGGCGTAACCGCCGAGCGCAAAGAACAGCCCATGACCTAAAGATAAAATTCCCGCGAAGCCCCAGATCAGATCGAGCGCCAGCGCCACCATCGCATAGCACATGATCTTACCGATCAAGAGCACGTAATAATCGGAAACATGCAGCGCGCTGGTCGGCGGTACGGCCAAGCGCAGCAACGGAATTGCGATGAGAATGGTCGTGGCGAACGCCGCCAACCACAGCCATGCGCGCCGGTCGTAAAGTTTTGCAATAGCGGAAAAAAAGTCGGTCATGTTAATTTTCCGCCATGCGCCCCTTGAGCGCGAACATTCCCTGGGGCCGTTTTTGGATGAACAGAATGATCAGGATCAAAACGCAAATCTTGCCGAGCACGGCGCCGGCGAAGGGTTCGAGAAATTTGTTGATTTCACCCAAGCCGACCGCGGCGATGATCGTGCCGGCCAACTGGCCGACGCCGCCCAACACCACGACCATGAAGGAATCGACGATATAACTCTGGCCCAGGTCGGGGCCGACGTTGCCGATCTGCGATAGCGCCACGCCGCCCAGACCGGCGATGCCGGAACCAAGACCGAAAGTCAGCCAGTCCACCCGCGGCGTCGGGATGCCCATGCAGTCGGCCATGGTGCGGTTCTGGGTCACCGCGCGGACATAGAGACCCAATCGCGTGCGGGAAAGAAACAGCCACGTTAAAAAAACCACAAAGGCCGCGAAAAAAATAATCGCGATACGGTTATAGGGCAGCACGACATCGGCGCCGAGGTTAAATCCGCCGGACATCCAGGATGGGTTGGCGACTTCGACGTTTTGCGCGCCGAACAGCATGCGCACGAACTGGATCAAAATCAGGCTAATACCCCAAGTGGTCAGCAACGTCTCCAACGGCCGGCCGTAGAGAAAACGAATCACGCTGCGTTCGAGAGCGACGCCGACCAGAGCTGCGACGATGAACGCCGCCGGGATCGCCGCTATCAAATACCAATCCAACGACTGCGGCAGATAGGCGCGGAAGAAAGTCTGCATCAAGTAAGTCGTGTAGGCGCCGAGCATGAGCATCTCGCCATGGGCCATGTTGATGATGCCCATCAAACCGAATGTAATCGCCAAGCCGAGGGCCGCAAGCAACAGGACGCTGCCTAGGCTCAAACCACTGAACAGCGCGCCCAATAGTTGCGGAAGGATAAAACTTTGATCGATCGATGTTATGCCCTTTTGCGCTTCGGCGCGCACGCCCGCGTCGCTTTCGGCGAAACTGCCATCGTTGTTTTTCTGCAACAGCGCGACGAGAATCTGTTTCGCCTGAGAATTCTTGCTCGCACCCAATAGCTTGACGGCCTCACGCCGCACCGCCACGTCGCCGCTTTTGATCTCGATCAGCGCCCCTGCCAGTGCCAATAACGTTTTTACTTCGGCGTCACTTTCTTTGGCCAGGGCAGTTTTGATCAGCGGCAACATTGCCGGGGCGGGATCGCTGGCGACGATCTTCGCCGCCGCCAGCCGTTCGTCACGCACCGGGGAAATCAGTTTGAGCGCGGCGAGGGCGGCGTCGAGTACGCCGCGCACCCGATTATTGACTACGATCGCTTCAAGTTTTTCCGCCGGCGCGGCGACGGTTTCGCCGGATAGCGCGTCTGAGACTGAACTCCCAGCGACAATCACCGGCAAACCGTTGAACAATTGCAGCGCGTCATCTTGCATCGCCTTCAGCAACGGCACCGCCGCAGCGTCGCCCGACGCGGCGATCTTACTAATCGCGTCGAGCTTGGCGTCGCTGTCTTCGGCGGCGAGCTGCTTGATCAAAGACGCATCAAGCCCGTAAGCCATCGGCGCGCTAAAGGCGAGCCAAATGAAAGCGATTGCCCAGCAGCCCATGCGAGTCGGTCGGATCATGAGATAAAATCAAAGCGCGGGTTGGAGAAAACGCCAGCGGCAGTGGCGCTGCCGGCGTGAAAATCGCCGAGTTATTTTTTCTTCGCAATTATTTCCGGCTCGTCTTTCTTCTTATCGTTGCCGGCGATGTAGGGGCTCCACGGCTTCGCCTTCACCGGTCCGGCAGTTTTCCACACGATATTGAACTGACCGTCCGCCTTCACTTCGCCGACGAACACCGGTTTGTGCAGGTGATGATTTTTCTCGTCCATCTTGGCGGTGAAACCCGACGGTGCTTTAAAGGTCTGCCCGGACATCGCCGCGATCACTTTATCCGTATCCGTCGACTTCGCCTTCTCCACCGCCTGTTTCCACATGTAGATGCCGATGTAGGTCGCTTCCATCGGGTCGTTGGTCAGCGGTTTATCTTTGTGGCCGGGAAGATTTTTCGCCTTGGCGTAGGCCGCCCATTTTTTGGTGAACTCTTCGTTGGTGGGATTTTTCAGCGACATGAAATAGTTCCACGCCGCCAGGTGGCCGACCAGCGGTTTGGTATCGACGCCGCGCAACTCTTCTTCACCGACGGAAAAGGCCACCACCGGCACATCCTTGGCTTTCAAGCCCTGGTTGCCTAGTTCTTTATAGAACGGCACGTTGGAGTCGCCGTTGATGGTCGAGATCACCGCGGTGCGCTTGCCCTCGGCGGCAAACTTTTTAATCTTGCCGATGATCGTCTGATAGTCGGTATGGCCGAAAGGCGTATATTCCTCCATGATGTCGGCTTCGGGAATATTCTTCGACTTGAGAAACGCGCGGAGAATCTTATTGGTCGTGCGCGGATAAACGTAATCGGTGCCGAGCAAGACGAAGCGCTTGGCCGCGCCGCCGTCCTTCGACATCAAATACTCCACCGCCGGAATCGCCTGCTGATTGGGCGCGGCGCCGGTGTAGAAAACATTTTTCGACAGCTCTTCGCCTTCATACTGCACGGGATAGAAAAGCAAGCCGTTCAATTCTTCGAAAACCGGCAGCACGCTCTTGCGCGACACCGAGGTCCAGCAACCGAAAACCGCGGCGACTTTATCCTGGGTAATCAGCTGGCGCGCCTTTTCGGCGAACAACGGCCAGTTAGACGCCGGGTCCACCACTATAGGCTCAAGCTTCTTGCCGAGCACGCCGCCCTTGGCGTTGATCTCTTCGATCGCCATCAACACGGTGTCTTTGAGCACCGTCTCACTGATCGCCATGGTGCCGCTGAGCGAATGGAGCACGCCAAGTTTAATTGTGTCCTTACTCTGCGCCCGGACCGCTAGCGGTATACTCAGCAGCGCGGCAACTCCCATGAGCGCGCTCAAGCGCTTTACAAAATTGCGCCGGTATAAGCGCTCGCCATAAATCTTCTCTCGCCCATTTGTCATCATGATCGCCTCCCTGATCGCTCGTGATCCGCCAATATTTCGGCCCCGCCCGCGCGTACCGGCGCAAGCTAAGGCTCGCTGCCGAGGAGGTTTGAGCAACTCCCATGCCGCCGCGGTTAATTCCAATGTTGTTGGGGAATTGATAGAAAGATCTGCGGCTTAGTCGTGCGCCGAGGATTGCGTGCACACCAATTCGGCAATCACTTGCCTAGCGTGCGGGCATCTGCCCAAAATGTCATCACGAAGCGATCGTTACATCGCGGCATTCGAAATCGTGGATTGCCGCATCGCAGCCCACGATCTAACGGTAAAGCCCATCGATAAAGCCGTTGGCTTGCAGCTCACGAACGAAGCGATCGTCGAAAAATCTTTTCGGATCTTGTCCCTTGGCCTTGGGATTGCGCGGCTCAAGCTCATCGAGCACCGGGCGAATCGCTTCGACGGTAGGCAGCGGCGCGCGCAGCAGATACTTATTGGCGTAGATTTCGTACGCTTCCGACAACTGCTCCATATCGGTGGTGCGCAGAAACTTACTCATGACGCTAATCGTGAATGGCCGGTCACGCTTCATGCGGGCGATCGCTTCGAGCTGCGCCATCATGTAGCGGCGCACCAGATCCGGCTCCTTGCGAATCACTTCGCCGCGCGTGCTGATGCCAGTCGAGGCGTAGGGGAAATTCAGCGACGCGACTTCGAGCAGCTCGCGAAAGCCCAACTTCTTGGCCCGGCCGATCGCCGGATAGGAAAGAATGCCGCCCTGCACGCGATTGCCTTGCATGGCCGGCACGATCGACTCCATGGCGCCGATTTGCAGGATCGAAACATCTTTTTCCGGAACTAAATTAAAGTGGCGCAGAGCCAGACGCGCGCCGGTATCGATGGTCGTGCCGTAGCGCGTGATGCCGATCGCCTTGCCGCGCAACTGTTCGGCCCGTTCGATCTCCGGGCGCCCCATCAGGCTCTGTACCAACGTGTCGATGGTCGTGCCGATCACGATCACGTCCGCGCCGCCCACCGCCGCGCTCACCGTCGTGCCGCCGGCGATCTGGAGAAAAGCAATCTCGCCGGCGATCAACGCGTTCATTCCTTCCACACCGCTCGGCGTGGCAATGACTTCGACTTCCAAGCCATGTTTTTTAAAAATACCGGCTTCCCGGGCAAGCCACGGCACCGCCATTGAGCCCGACAGCGATGTAATCGCCACGCGTAATTTTCGCAATGGCGCATTCTCGGCGCTCTCGGAGCCGCGCCCGCACGCCAACCAAAAGATCAATGACAACCCGACGCATAGCAGTGGAGGGGTGTTTCGTTTCATCGCTTTATCACCTTAGGGCATGTCAGATAAATAACCAACGAACCTGGCACAAGTCTCAGAACGAACGGCAACGTTCACTGTTATTCGTTCGCCAGACTATGCCCGTCAAACGGTCTCAAATAGTCGTAAACGAGTCAAATGTAACAACTCCTTAGTTTCGGACTCAACCGCAGTTTGTGCATGATCTTTGCTTTAGAATTCCCCGAGTGTTTTGACTAGGGCATTCGACGGCGTGATTTGGCGCGGGAAGCGACGCAGCCCCATTTAAAAGCGCCACCGGTGGTTATTATTTTACCGACTACCGCGCAGCACCGGTTAAACTTTCGCCCTTAGTGCCGGAATTTGCGCGAAAAGGATGCGATCGAACTTACGCAAAAGCGGCAGTCCTTGTGAACCAAGCGCCGTTGTCTAAATAGGGAGTTCCAATAACTATGAATTCTCAATCCTCATCCGCCGCACAAATAGGTGAACTACTCACCAGCGAAGGTCTACTCAGCCACGACCAACTGGCCCAGAGCATTGAAATTCAAAAAGAGCAATTTCCGTCCCTGCCACTGGGCAGGGTATGTGTAAATCTCGGCTTTGTTTCCGAGAATGATCTAGCCAACGTCTTGGTCAAGCACCGCCAGCGCCTTCAACTCGGTGAGCTTTTAGTGCACCTGGGTTTGCTCGAAGTCGATCAACTCAACGACGTGCTCGAATACCAGAAAAAATTTCATCCGAGAAAAAAACTCGGCACTCTGCTCATTGAAAAAGGACTGATTAACGACGCCACTCTGATTCGCGCCCTGTACAAGCAATCGCAACAGGGCGACCCGCCGGGAAAACGCACGGGAGGCAAGTTCGCCGCATTGATTATCTCCGGCCATCTTCAGCCCCATGAACTCGAAGCCATCGTCAAGAAAGCTGAGCACGAAAAGCGCCCGGTAGAAAACGTCTTGATGGAGCGAAAACAGCTCACCAAGGCAGAAGTAGGCGCCGCGTTGAGCGCGTATTATCAATGCCAGTTCCGCGAGTACGACGATAAACTGATTATCGCTCCAGAATGTGTTAGCGGGATCAATCCCAGTTATCTCAAAACCAACTATTGGATACCCCTGCGCGTCACCGACAAAACGGTCGATGTGCTGATCGACGATCCCCATGCCCATGACCGGATCCAGGACATTAAGCGGCTGTTTCCGAATAAGAAGATTAAATGTCTCGTCGGTCTGCGCGAAGACATTCTGCAATACGTCAATAGCGTCAGCATGAACCAAAGCGCGATTCTCGCCCGCGAATCGGTCTCGACCATTCTCGACCAACTCGATAGCCAAGATGAAGACCCGTCCGAAAGCAAAGACGAACCGCAGGTCAGTGAGAACGACAGTGCCATCGTCCGCCTCGTCAACCAGGTGATTACCGACGCCTGGAAGCAACGAGTCTCCGATATTCATATCGAACCGGAGGGCAGCCAGCGGGAAACGCGCATCCGCTATCGCGTCGACGGGCAGTGTCTTGAATATCTGCACGTACCCGCCACCTATCGCCGCGCCATTGTCTCCAGACTGAAAATCATGGCCGGCTTGGACATCTCCGAACGGCGCAAGCCGCAAGACGGTAAAATCCGCTTTAAACTGCACGACCGCACCATCGAGCTGCGCGTCGCGACGGTGCCCACCGCCGGCGTCGGCAATGAAGATATCGTTCTGCGCATTCTCGCCAGTGAAGAGCCGGTTAAACTAACCGATTTAAAAATGACGCCGCGTAATCTGCGCGAATTCCGAACCCTGCTCGAAAAGCCCCACGGTATGATTTTGTGCGCCGGACCGACCGGTTCGGGAAAGACGACGACGCTCCATGCGGCTCTCGGCGCCATCAACGTTCCGACGCGAAAAATTTGGACCGCCGAGGATCCGGTGGAAATTACCCAGCCCGGTCTGCGCCAGGTTCAAGTCAATCCGAAGATCGGGTTTGACTTTGCCGCCGCCATGCGCGCTTTTCTGCGCGCCGATCCCGACGTAATCATGGTCGGCGAAATTCGCGATCATGAAACCGCCGAAATCGCCGTCGAAGCATCGCTGACCGGTCACCTCGTCTTTAGCACGCTGCATACAAACAGCGCCGTCGAAACCATCACTCGGTTACTCGAAATGGGCATCGACCGGTTCAACTTCGCCGACTCTCTGCTGGGCGTGTTGGCCCAGCGGCTGGCGCGCACGCTCTGCACCGACTGCAAGGAAGCTTATCATCCGCCCAAAGAAGAATACGACGCGCTGGCGTACGGCTATGGCGAAAACGCCTTTGCTCTGTTGGGCATCGAATACGGCGAGCAATTTTCACTTTACCGGGCCAAAGGCTGCGAGGCGTGCCACAAAACTGGCTATAAAGGCCGCACCGGCTTGCACGAGGTGCTCTTGATCACCGAAGAAATCAAAGGACTCATTCACGCCCACGCCACCGTGGGGGAAATGTTGAAAGTTGCGCTGGCGCAGGGAATGACGACGCTATTGCAAGACGGTGTGCTTAAAGTTCTTCAAGGTATCACCGACTACGCCCAGGTAAGAGCCGTGGCGACACGCTGACGCCACCCGCGCGGCCCGAGCCTCCCCGGCAAGCTTCTCGCCTTTCATTAACGCGCCGCGCCGATGCCCAGCTCTTGCTGGGCGCGCCGCAGATAGCTCAAGTCGAGATATTTTTCCGGCGCCGGATAAGGCCGGCTTTTGAACAAGCGCTCGCCCATCAAATCGATCAACCGTTGAAACCCTTCACGGTTCACCGAACCATCCTTACTGATAATTCCCTGGGAAAGATATTCGTCGACGGTGACGCGCGCTGATTTGAGCGGAATCCCAGTGCGCTTGAAGATCAAATCGGCCGCTTGTTCGTGGTTGGCGTGAGCCCACTGCATTGCCCGCACCATCGCTTTCAAATAACGCACCGTCAGTTGACTATTGGCTTCCGCCCAGCGGGTATCGACGATCAAACTGTGGAACTGCAAGTTGGGAATATAATCCGACAAGCGCGCAATCTCCAAAAAGCCCAGCTCCCGCGAGCGCGGCAAATCGCCGCCGAGCAGCATGGTCGCCGACGTGCTGCAAGTTTTGAGGCTGGCGAGCCGCTGTCCAGTGGGACCGTTTTGGATAATCGTATAGTCGCGGTTCAACTCCAGCCCTTCAGCTTTGAGCATTTCACGCAGAAAGATCGTGCTGCCTGAAACCAAGCTCACCACGCCAATGTTCGTGCCTTTGAGATCTTTGATCGATTTATATTTCGGACAAGCGACTAGCGTGTAGGCTGCGATCGGGACCGTGCCGCCGATAATTTTTAACGACGCGACGCGCTCCACCGCATTGATCGCCGCCGACGGATCGACGATGGCGACATGGATTTGTCCAGCGATCAACGCTTGAATCAGCGTATCGGTGGAACCGATCAGCACGACATCGCCGTGGATTCCTTCTTGAGCAAAGAAGCCTTTGTCAGTGGCGGCGTAGTTCGGCAATTGCTCCACCGTGCGCGAGACGTTGCCGATGATCACCCGGTCGGCGCCAAGGGCGAAGTGAAAGGACGAGAGAACTGAAACAAGCACCAGCGGCAAAAAAATTTTCATGTTCGCGTCCAAAGCTAAGGCTTCCGATAATAGTTAGCGTAAAAGTAATCGGCGATCTCGGCGCCGGTCGCCTTCCACACGCCGTCGTGGGCGCAAATATATTGCAACGCCTTGTCGAGGTAACCAATGCGGAACGCTAGGCCAATAACGAACGGATGGAGCGGGATCGTCATCACCCGCGCTTGGGTGACGCCCTCGGCGTACAGTGTGTCGAATTGATCGCAGACCATCTGCAACCAATCCTTCGGCGTGTGGCCGCCTTGAAAAATTACTCGAATGTCATTTAAGCCTTGTTGGTAAGGGAGCGCGATCATGCGCCCGGCTTTCACCCGCATGGCGCAAGGCTGATCGTCGAATCCCCAATCGCACACATAGTCGAAACCTTCCGCCGCGAGATGATCCAAAGTACTCGGGCTCTCATCGCCGCCGCCCGGTCCGAGCCAACCGCGCGGCGCGCTGCCGGTTGCCGTGGCAATCGTGTTGCGGATTTGCCGAATAACCGCGCGCTCTTCGTCGGCGGGATACTGATTCATGCGAATGTTGTTGGTCACGCCGTGGCCGAGCCATTCCCATTTTCGTTTGTTACCCTCTTCGATAATCGCCGGATGATGCGCGCAGACGTCCGCGTTGAGCAACACCGTGGCGCGAATCGCGTGCTTATCGAGCACGTCCATCATACGGAACACGCCGATGCGCGAGCCATAATCGCGCAGCGCGTAGCCGGTCACGTCCGGCAAGGAAGCATTCGCCGCGCCGGGAATTACTTTGTCGACATGAAAAAACTCAACATTCGGCGCCACCATCAAAGCCACCCGCGCACCGTTCGGCCACCTAAACGGCTTGCGCCTGACCATCGGCGAGTAATCGTAACGCTCGGTTTGCATCGTTGGGATCCTCGTTGCTATCGGGTCATTTTAAAAACGCCGCGACGACGACCGCGCGCGAAATTGTTTCCATCGGGCATCACTCCATCGGGTAAAAATAATTGTCCGCTACCTGCGAACTTTGTCGATAAACCCGCTCTTCTTTAGCTCGTCGAGAATGCTCGGCTCCATCACCCGCAACGATTCCACCGTCTGCCCTTTCGCTCTCGGATTGGTTTTAGCCAGTTGGGCGAGCACCAGCTCGACGCCTTTGCGGTCGGGCATGCTCAAAAGCCCCTCGGCATGGGCTCCGAGAAAATAGTCGTAACCGATGCCGTACACTTCGTCGTCGGCGCGAATATATTTTTTTATCACCTGAATCGTCATCGCCCGATCGCGCTTGGCGACAAACAGGGCTTCGATCAGCGCCTTGACGAAGTTGGTCGCCTGCTCCCGGTTGGCGTCGAGATAACTGCGCTTGATCATCAAGCAACTCTGCGGATAAGCCATGCCCGCTTCGGCCATGTCCAAAAGCAAATTCATTCGGTGTTTCTTTATCGCCATGGTCGCGAACGGCTCGGTAAACAGCGACGCCTCCGTCGAACCATTGGTCAGCGCGGTGAGCCGGTTGGAACTGGCGCCCAACTGAATCACGGTCACCTGCTTCGAATCGACGCCGAATTTCTCTAAGCTCGCCTGCACCGCAAAATCGGTGGCCGAACCGAATTGGCTGATGGAGATTTTTTTGCCGCGCAAATCCTGCACGCTGCGAGTTTCCGGCCGGCCGACCAATTTGAAAGCGAATAAATTAAACCCGCCGGTAATCATCGCGATGTCCGCGCCCTGCCAGGCGCCGGTGACCGCCAGCGCGCCGGTGGAGAAGAGAAACTGGCTGTCGTTCGACAGCAGCGT
>ORMF010957067.1_pt1 | contig 11021 bp, 8 predicted proteins | sample 1779871 | NCBI WGS metagenome assembly ORMF01 (sample SAMEA104232316, study PRJEB22302) | groundwater metagenome | biome: forest; feature: aquifer; material: groundwater | place: USA | collected 2011-08-07 | depth 5.4 m
CAGGCGGCGCGGTTCTGTTCGTGCAGGCGGAGGAGATGGCCCGCGTCGTCCGTGCGGGTGCTGAACCGCGAGACGTTCAGACACATCAGCGCCAGCAGCGCAAAAGTACGCGGCAGCTGCGTAGCCGGGTGTTCGGCAAGCAGCAGAGCGAGGCGGATGGCTTCATGGCAAAGCTCTTCCCGCACGAGGCGATCTCCGACAGAGGCTTTGTAGCCTTCGTTAAACAGCAGGTAAAGCGTTCCAAGCACACCGTCAAGCCGCTCGGGCAACTCCCGCGGATCGGGGACGGCGAAAGGGAGCCCTAGCTCGCGGATACGTTGCCGCGCACGGACGAGCCGCTTGCTGATGGCAGCTTCGCTGGTGAGGAAGGCGGCGGCGATTTCGGCTGGGCTAAGGCCGCAGAGGGTGCGCAGTGCGAGCGCGGTCTGGGCCTCGGCGGAGAGGCGTGGGTGAAAACAGACGAACATCATTCGTAGCCTGTCGTCCGTGAAATCCCCGTCGGGCCGGTCCGCGGACGGCGAGGCCAGCCAGCGGTCGTGCGCCGCGGCGATATGGTTTTCTTTTTCGTTCCAACATTGCTCACGACGCAGGTGGTCGAGCGCCAGGTTCTTTGCCGTCTGGGTCAGCCACGCAGCAGGATTCTTGGGGATGCCACGATACGGCCAGGTCTGGAGCGCGCGCACGAGCGCCTCCTGCACCACGTCCTCCGCGAGTTGCAGTCGATGCACTCCGAGGTGAGCCGTGAGTGTCGCAACCAGACGCGCGCCCTCGTGCCGAAAAAAGTTCGCGGCGATGTCCCCCGCGCGGGTGCTGCTCTCGAGCATCTGAGCTGGCATCCGCATCAGCCAACGCCCATGGCGTTCACTTCGGCCATCGGCCGGCAGAGGTCGGCGACGGGACGGACTTCGATCTGCGCGCCGCAGGCAAGGATGGGGCACTCCTGCGCGAGTTTCACCGCTTCGTCCGCGCCCGACACGGCGATCAGGAAATAGCCAGCGATGGCTTCCTTTGATTCGGCGAATGCGCCGTCGGTCACGGACGCGCCTTTCGCACCGGCGACGAGTTTGCCCTCCTCCATCAAGGGTTGGGCGCCGCGAAGCACGCCCTTTTGTGCCAGCCCGTCCACCCAGGCATAAAAGTCAGTCATCACCCTCTGCAATTCACCTGGCGACATGCCGTGGTTCCAATGCGTGCCGCGGATGAGCAGCAGATGTTCGTCAGTCGGAGTTTGTGGGTTCATGGGTTGCTCTGCAATTCGGGGGAAGGCGCGCCCAGCGTCCGCGCGCCAAAATCGTTGCGCTATGGCGGCGGCCTCACTTGGCCGTGGAGGCGGACGCTACAGCCCCGAGATTCGCCAAGCCCTGCTCAAACTGAGGTCCGCACATCTTCTCGCAGTCCATAAACAGGCTCACGGCTTTTCCGAGGAAAGTCTGCGGGCCGTACATCGTCCATGTCACCACGGTGTTGGCGCCCGCGGGTTTGAAGGTGAAGTCCACCGTACTGGTCCCTTCCATCGGCCGCTTCCAATCCATTTTGAACCGAACGAGTTCTCCAGGACGGCTCTCGATGATGGTACTCGTGCCCGCGCCGATACTGCTATTGCCCTCCCAACTACAGGCAGCACCTACTCCCGACGGCGGGCCTGAGTAGGTGTTCTTCACATTTGGGTCGAGCTTCATCCATGGATTCCACACAGCAAACTTGTGATGATCGTTCACATGCTCAAACAGGACCTCAGGGGAAGCGGCCAGCGTAGCGCTCCGGGTGACTTTGAAGTCGCCGGGTTGCATGGCGACGACCACGAGGAAGATGCCGACAGCGGCGGCAAGGCCGAGGAGTAGTTTCTTAATCATAGGGCTGTTCTGGGGTTATACTGATTGCGCGCGTGCGGCAGTAGTTCATCAGTGTGATTTTCGTGGGCCGGCGAGGCAGCCCACCAATCGTGGTTCATGGTTCGATGTCGTCGTTCCAGTCATTCGCTGCGAGGGGCGCCAACTGATCGGTGCAATAGCCCCAGTCCTGGTAGACGCCCGTCTTCTCGAGTGCCTCTGTCGCGTTTAGTGAGCTTCCGCGGGCGCAACGCTGATCATCCAGCCGATGCCGAAGCGATCCTGGAGCATCCCGAAGCAAGGGGACCAGAAGGTCTTGGTCAGCGGCATCCGAACTTGACCGCCATCCGCTAGCGCCCCGAAGGCGCGGGCCGCTTCAGCCTCGTTAGGGACGGAGAGCGAGAGGGAAAAGCCTTGGAAGTTGGTCTTCTCGGCGGAGCAACCATCGGACGCCATAACGGTCGTTCGGCCGATGCGGAAGCTCGTATGCATGATCTTGTTCTCGAACCCTGGTGGCACCATGCCGGGTTGCGGCGGTTCGGGGCTGTCCTTGAAGCGCATCGTCATCTCCACTTCCGCACCAAGGGCCTTGCGGTAGAATTCGACGGCCTGCTCGCAACAGCCGTTGAAGAACAGGTAGGGCTGGATGAACTGGGTGTTTTTCGTATCGCTCATAGTGTTCGGTTTCTTGTTTTCTTTCGTTCTATCATTACAACGAACGGGGAAGGACCTTCAGGACATCCGCCTCGCGGATTTCTACGCGACCTTGCCGGATATCCCTAACGCGGGGGCAACGTGACCGCCTCGCCGGCCCCTTCGGAACAAAGTTAGGCTCTGGTCTCTGCCCAACGTCACGTTGACCTGTCAGCGGTTTCCACCGTTGCCCCCACCACCACCGCCGCCGCCCGGGAAGCCAACTCGACCAAGGTTCCGGCTGAAGACCAATGCCGCACTGAAACGGGAAAGAAAATCGGTGAAAGATTCGGTCTCGGGGCCGAACTCACATCATTTCAAGACTGTTCCACCGGGTTGATCCGCCAATGGCCCGACATATCCGAGCATCATCGGTTTCTTCACGGAAGAGGAGTAGCACGGATTCTAGTTATCGTCAACCCTGTTTATGCTATGCCTGAGGTTGAGACGCCGGACAGGAATCGGGAACTGGCCGCAATGCGGCGCAGTAGGGCGACGCGGGCACGCGGCGATACGCGGCATAGGGCGTGAAAAGCGATCCGCCGAAGAGCGTCAGGGCTAGATAAAATCGGGTCCAGGTTCCAACCGAGATCGTAATCACGACTTATCGAAAGCCTTGCGGAGCATCGCCAGACTACGAGGCACGGCGACGTCGGGATCCTCCTTGCCTTCGAACTCCAGCGAGATGTATCCGCGATATTTGGCCTCTGCGAGGATACGGGCGATTCGCTCGTAGTCGAGGTCGAGGGTGTACCACTCTCCCCCGCCAAAATAGGTCTTCGCCTGCACAAACAGGGCACGAGAGGCGATCGCCTTGAGCTTGTCGTACGGGTCCTCCATGAAGTTCCCTGTATCCATAAGCGCGCCCAGCCAAGGCGACGGGAGGGCATCAAGGATCCGTAACAGACCCGCAGGGGTGCGAGTCAGTCCCCAATGGTTCTCGAGCGCGAGAATCACGCCACATTCGGCCGCCTTGGGCAGGAGTTTCTCGATGCTGTCGATGCACCACTTGAATCCGTCGGCCTCGACATGGCCCGGGAGAATCGGTTCTTCCCCGCGCGCCTTCATCAGGTCGTCGAAGGAAGCAATCGTGTTCCACCGGCCGGAGTTCAACCGGATCGTGGGGATGCCCAGCTCATAGGCAATCTCGATGCACTTGAGCGTATGCTGGATGTTGCGTTCCCGCTCCTCGGCTTTCTCGCTGACGAAGTTCTGGTGAGTCGAAAGGCAAATCAGATCGATTCCGTTCGTAAACGCGTGGCGCTTCAGCTTCTGAAGGTAGACCCTCCCCGCCGGTGAGAGGTCTTCCTTCTCCGGGATGTCCATCTGGCGGTGCAGAATGTCCACCCCTTCCACCCCAAGCTCGCTCGCCTTCTCAATCACGGTCTCAATCGAGACTTTTGGTGGCCGAAAATGCCAGTACGAGTAGGTGGAGATCCCGAGCTTGACCCGGCGATGCATCTCGAACGAGTCCGCCGCGACAAGGGGCGTTAGCGATCCCAGCAACGCGCCGGCACCAACTGTGCCCAGGAAACCTCTGCGTCTGAGTTTCATGACCCGAGTGTGGGTCGCTCTCCCACCTTTTCCAAGCCCATTCTTGCAGCCCGAGAGACACGAATGTGGGCTAGGAAGGCGCTATCCCCTCCCGACGAGCCTACGGTGTCAGCGTCACCTCGATCCCTTTGAGGGGGGCACCCTGAGAGTCGATGAACCTAACCGAACCCTGCCAATGGACCATCTCATTCACGACTTTGAAGACCAGCACGTTCAGACCCTTGCTAAGCCTGATGTCCGGCACCACATACTGATCCGCGAAGAAGCTGTGCGGGATGTCGGATTTGTGGACCTGTTTCCCGTTCAAATAGACCTTCGCTTCATCGTCGCTGCCCACCAGCAGTTGGAGTCCGGGTTGGTCGGCTTCCGACTGGATGTAGCAGACGGCGTAAGCGACGCTCTGAGCGGTCAGGTCCCCCAGGATCGCGTTGAAATCAATGATGTAGTCCTCCAACACAACCTCCTGCCACTTCAATTCTACCTTCCCGATGGACATGGTCTCTCCCGCTCTGGGCCGGAGGAGTGCTTCGCCCTGAATCTGCTCGGCTTGCAGCGCCTCACCGCCTGACTGACCGTCTGTCAACGGAATAGGAGCCAGAATCAGCCATCGTTTGATCGCACCATTGTCCCCCGCGCGGCCCCTACGTTGCTGATCCAACTCAGCCGCTCGTTCGTGCGCCAGATCCGCCAGATGTTGCGCAGCGGCTCGTTCCTCCTCGTGCCATGCCTGCACCTGATCGGACGACGCCGCTCCCCACATCTTGGGGTTCAGATAGGCGCTTGTGGTGAGGATCTGCAGCCCATCTGGGGAAAAGGCAACGCCCGAAATACCAGGCCTGTCTCCTCTGAGCGTGAGGAGTTCGCGACCAGTCGCGGCGTCCCACACTTTGGCCGTCTGATCCTCACTCCCAGTGACAATGCGCCGACCATCCCGAGAAAAGGCCACCGACGAAATCATGTTATCATGTCCCTTCAGCGTAAACAGTTCCCGACCGCTGATCGCATCCCACACCTTGCCGACACCACTGGCAGTGAGAATCCGCTCGCCGTCCGGGGAGAACGTCGTACAGTTGACCATCGCGCCCAGGCCCTTGATCGTGAGCAGTTCACGGCCGGTAACCGCCTCCCACACCCTGGCCGTCTGATCCCCGCTCCCAGTGACGATCCGAAGGCCGTCCGCAGAAACGGCAACCGACCAAACCGGGGCGCGGTGCCCCTTCAAGGTATGAAGTTCTCGGCCGGTGGCCGCATCCCATACCTTGGCCGTCTTATCGGCGCTCCCGGTAACAATCCGCCGACCGTCGGCGGACCATGCCACCGACCAGATCGAAGAGCTATGCCCATTAAGCGTCAGCAACTCGCCCCCCCTCACTGCATCCCACACCGTGGCGGTCCGATCTCCGTTCCGGGTGACAATCCGTCTACCATCCGGGGAGAAGGTCGCCGACCAAATCCCACCGTTTCTTCCCTTGAGCGTGAGTAATTCCCGAGCGGTGCCCGTCTCCGTTACCGTGGCCGTTCCATCTGGGGAGCCAATGACAATCCGGTGGTGGTCCAAGGAAACCGTCAGGACGTGTGCCCCGGCGCCCTGTCCCTTCAGGGGGCAAAGGCCCTGCGCGTCGACTAACGACCAGAGTCTAGCTGTCTTATCTTCGCCGCCGCTAACAACCCATTGGCCGTCCGGGGAAAACGCCACGGACCTGATCCCTGCGGTATGCCCTTTGAGGGTGAGCATATTGCTGCCGTGAGCGGCGTCCCATAGCCTGGCCAACCTATCATCACTGCCGGTGACAATCCGTTGCCCGTCCGGCGAAAAGGCCACAGACCAAACCCCACCACGGTGCCCGGCGAGAGCAACGAGTTCTTTACCGGTAGCCGAGTCCCAAACCCTGGCGGCCCCGTCGAGATAGCCAGTAACCACCCGCTGGCCGTCCGATGCGAAGGCCGCCGACAGAATTGCCGAGTCGTATCCCTGGTGCGTAACAATATTACTCCCATTCGCGGCATCCCACAGCCTTACTGTGCAGTCTGTATTCCCGGTGACAATCTGGTGGCCGTCGGGGGAAAACGCCACTGACGTCATGTCGCCAAGGTGCCCCTTGAGCAAGAGTAGTTCCCGGCCGGTAGCGGCCTCCCATACCTTGGCCGTCTGATCGTAACTGCCGGTGACGACACGCTCGCCGTCGGGGGAAAACGCGACCGACGAAACCGTAACCCTGTGCCACTTGAGCGTGACCAGGCTGCTACCAGTAGCGGCGTCCCAGACCCTGGCGGTCTTGTCATCACTGCCAGTGACAATTCGCCGTCCGTCTGGGGAAAACGCGACAGAAAAGACGGCGGCTCGATGTCCCTTGAGTGTGAGCAATTCCCGGCCGCTGGCGACCTCCCAGACTTTTGCCATTTGATCATCGCTGCCGGTGACGATCCTCCGTCCATCCGGGGAAAACGCCACCGACCTCACCCCTCCCAGGTGCCCGCAAAATGTCCTCCAGGCAAGATGAGTCTGCTGCTGCCAGTAGAACCATTCAAAGCCTCGATCTGGTGACGTCTTTGTGTCCTCCAGCAACTCCTGCAGCCAACCGATGTTGTCTTGTTCCCAAGCCTGCTGAGCCAGATTCATGTTGGCCAGGTAAAGCAGGCGCTGAGCGGTCATTTTCTCCGAGTCAGCCCGGAGGCGCTCTTGTCTCTCGGCCTCCCGAGCACCCTCGGCGGCCGTCTGGGCCGCACGCGCCACAGCTTCCGCTCGAGTCGCTCGCACCGCTTGGAGTGCGCTCACGATCGTCCCAAAGACCAGACTCAGCGTCACCGCAGCAGCGGCGGCGACGGCCAGCTTGTTGCGGTAGACGAGTTTCCTGAGCCGGTAGAGGGTGGAGGGTGATCGGGCGGAGACGGGCTCGTTTTCGAGGTGACGTTTGATGTCCTGCGCCAGCGCGGCGGCGGAGTCGTAGCGCCGCGCGCGGTCTTTTTCCAGGCACTTCATTACCATCCAGTCCAGGTCACCACGGAGCAGGTGGATCAGCTTTGGTGGGTCCGCACCCCGTCGATGCGCTACCACCGCCAACTCCCCACCGAGTGTGCTCAACCGGGTACTGGGTCGCATGGGTTCTTCCTCCCGGATAATCCGCTGCATCTCACTAAAGCCCGCCGATCGAAGTCGCTCTGGGTCGAACGGGGGTTTGCCTGTCAGCAGCTCGTAGAGGAGCACGCCAAGCGAATACACGTCGCTCCGCGTGTCCACGTCCAAGCCGCTCAACTCGGCCTGCTCCGGGCTCATGTAGGCGGGCGTTCCGATCATCTGGCCGTAGTGGGTGAAAAGCGTCTTCTCGGTCAGGGGCTGGTGGATCGCCTTCGCCACTCCGAAATCGATTACCTTCGGCACCGGTTTCCCGTCGTGCAAGGTCACCAGGATGTTGCTCGGCTTAAGGTCGCGGTGAATGATCCCCTTCTGGTGTGCGTGCTGCACGGCCTGGCAAACCGGAATGAACAGATCGAGGCGTTCTCGGGTGCCGAGATGGTTCTTGTCACAGTAAGTTGTCAGCGGCACTCCTTTCACCAACTCCATCACAAAGAACGGCCGACCGGACCCTGTGGCCCCCGCGTCCAGCACCCTGGCGACGTTCGGATGGTCCATCAGAGCCAGTGCCTGACGCTCGGCTTCGAAGCGTGCGATCACCTCCTTGGTGTCCATTCCAAGCTTGATGACCTTAAATGCGACCCGCCGACGCACCGGCTCCAGCTGCTCCGCCATGTAGACCACGCCAAAGCCGCCTTCTCCGATCGGTTCCAGCAGCTTGTACCGTCCGATCGTGGTGCCAGATTCCTCACGCGGGCCGCTTCCGGCCACAGGTTCGCACGGCCCTTCATTGACCGCCCGCAAAGCCTCCTGACTTGGCGCCTGCATCTCGCCTGTCGGAAAGAAAGCCTCGGCCTCTGCGCTCTTCCGAAGCATTGCTTCGATCCGCTCCCGTAGCATCCGCTTTCCGCCGCACGCCTGGTCCAGAAACGCGGCGCGCTCCGCAGCCGTGTCTAACTGAGTCACGCCGTCGAAGATCTCTCGTACCCGTTGAGAGTCCAGATTCATGCTTGCTCTGATCGTTCTACCGAAACCTGCGCCCTCCGAGCCGAGTAACGCTCAACCTTTTTTCTGGCCTTGCTCGATGCGCTCGAGTAGCCAGACCTTGGCGAATGCCAGGCGACGACGCACGGTAGCCTCGGAAAGCTGGAGCGCTGCAGAGATCTCGCTGAGCGTGAGCCCGGCGAAATAGTGGAGTTTGACCACTCGAGCCTCGATTGGATTGTCGATCTCGAGCTGATCAACGACCTCGTCGATGAGCAGGAGTTTCTCGTCGGGCGTCGCGGCCGCGATCTCCATCGGCTCAACGTCGACTCGTTCCAGGCCGCCGCCGCGCTTGAGCCGAGCCTTTCGTCGGGCGTTCTCGATCAGGATACGCCGCATGGCTTCCGCCGCGGCTGCGAAGAAGTGAATCCGGTCACCCCATGGTCTCGCCGGTCCCGACCGCGCCAGCCGGAGATACGCCTCATGGACCAGCGCGGTCGCTTGCAGCGTCTGGCCAGGGGACTCCCGCGCCATTTTCGCCGCAGCCAAGCGACGGAGTTCGGTGTAGACCAAAGGGAGTAACTCGCTCGCGGACTTCGGATCGGCCAGCCGATCCTCGCGTTGACTAGGAGGATGCTCGCTCATGACCGGACAAGGGGTAACCTAGTCCGCGGGCGTCCTATCGGAAAGTCAAAAATGACACGAGGTGATGCTTCTGTCGCATCGGCTGAACGTTTCGACCACGAAACGGCGCAGGTATTGTTAGATCGATAACCATCCAACGGCAAGCCGTGCCAACTCGAATTATGCCATCCCGAAATACCATCGTCCCTTGGGCGGCCCTTCTGACCGCAGCCATGCTCGCCACGAATACCTCAGCCCAGTCATCTCACCTCCGCTTACGCCTGAGCCGCGATCTCCGGCCTGTGGTGAATCAGGAGGCAAGAATCGCCGCCCGTCATGCGTCATCAAGACCTGACTGTCTGCCCAACCGCACCCGATCAGAGAACCGCTACGTCCTTAGGCCACTTGATCAAGCGGACTCACTCTCACAGAGCAGTGCGTGCGGCATCAATGAACGGGATCATATTGTCTCGATGGGTTTTGATGATTGGACCGCAACGTTCGGCTACCTACTGGCTGATGCGACGACTACTCGTCTGCCCAGCCTGCCAGGCGCGGCCTATTGCTACCCACTGGATCTGAACGACCACGACTGGGTGGTGGGGGCGGACTACGTCCAGACCGAACCGGGCAGTCCCATGGCAGCCTGGCTCTGGACACCGAGAATGGCGGTGGCCCGTCGCCTGCCGCCCCTGCGAGCGACAGACGCCTGGGTCGGCGCCACAGCGGTAAACGACGCCGGATGGATCGCGGGGTATTCCGGGCCGATCCTCAACACGCAGGAGGATGCGGTTATCTGGCCCCCCGATCACTCCCGGCCCATCAAGCTACGGGACTTGCCGGGACGGCCCGCGATGTGCGCGGCGATTTCCTTGAACAACAACAGCCCCCCCAGATGGTGGGTTGGGCCGGAGGTTGGAACGACGCCTACGCAGTGGTGTGGAACGCTCCTGAGGACAAGCCCAGCCGGCTTCCCCGGTTGGTGGGCGGCACGTTCGCGCAGGCGCTTGATATCAACAACAAGGGACAAGTTGTAGGCCAGTCCGCATCGGATCCCACTGATGTTTGGGAGAGCCTTCAAGCGGTCTTGTGGGAGAAAGGTGTCTTGATCCCTCTCGCCCCTGAGTATCCCCTGAGTTGGCCAGGGTGGCACTCCCTCAATGAACGGGGTCAGATCGTCGGGACGGTTTTGACGACCGATGGGGAGAGCCACGCAGTGCTCTGGGAGAGGAAGGGCAAGCACATCGAGATGATCGATTTGAACGATCAGCTCGCCGAACCGACGAGCTATCTGCTGATAATTGCCAACAGTATCAACGACCGCGGCTGGATTGTGGCGGATGCAGTCGACCTCGACGACCCCGCCCATTTGAACCGTGCCGTGCTGCTGGTGCCCAGAGACTAACGATGGACCCAGGTTCGCCGCCGGCCGGGGGTTCGTTACGGCGGGGATATGTGGATCGGGGCTTCTCGACCAGACCACCGAGCGGCTAAACCACAGCTAACTGCCGTCGTCTCCCCCGCTCGAGCCCTTCGCACTCGCCTGGCGACCGACACGATAGGAATCCAACGGAGCCGCAGGGTCCTATTCTGCCCTTGATCTGCATCAATGAACCTCGCGCTGGGAAGACTTAGCTTCTCCGGTGATGAGTACGCAGATTGTGACTGTCGACGTCCGGGACGACATCCGGCGGGGTGGTGACCCATTCGGCCAAATCATGTCCGCAGTGGCGGAACTCCGCCGCGGGGAAACCCTGCGCGTTGTAGCGCCCTTCCAACCAATCCCGCTGATCGGCGTCCTGGGGCAGAAGGGGTTCTCCCACAAAGCCAGCCGGTTGCCGGAGGGCGACTGGGAAGTCCTCTTCGAACGCAGCGGCGCACCGGAGCGAGAGGGTCAGGCGACTCCGAGCAAGCCCCACTCCTCATGCCTGCCAACCCAATCCGTGATCGAAGTGGATGCGCGGGGCCTGGAGCCGCCCCAACCCTTGGTGGTCATCCTCGAAGCGGTGAGCGACCTGGCGCCAGGCGCAACGCTCCTCGCACGCACCGACCGCCGCCCCATGCACCTCTACCCGCAGTTGGAGTCGCGTGGGTTTGTGGGTGAAACCGAGGAGCAAAACGACGGCAGTTTCGTCACCGTTATCCGTAGCGCCTGACCCCAAATGCACCCTATGTTTCTCACCGGGTCGCCCATGGAATTGACTGGAGGCGAACACCTCGCCCCCAAAGGTCAGGCCCCCGCCACCCCAGGCTCGTCGATCCCC
>ORMF012638530.1_pt1 | contig 11020 bp, 14 predicted proteins | sample 1779871 | NCBI WGS metagenome assembly ORMF01 (sample SAMEA104232316, study PRJEB22302) | groundwater metagenome | biome: forest; feature: aquifer; material: groundwater | place: USA | collected 2011-08-07 | depth 5.4 m
GGCGGTCAGGCTTCTCCCAAAACCGTCGTACACGATGGACCTCCGTATGGTGATGGTGTCCGGAAATGCCACCCGTCTCGATCCAGCCGTACTCAGGCTCCGGTCGTTCTGGTTCGACCCCTAAGAGGACGAGGCAACCGGGGGCGTCGGCCACAAAGGCGGCGGCCTCCTCGACATGCGCCATGAACCGCTCCTCCTCGACGATGAAGTGGTCGGCTGGCAGCAAAACCACGACAGCCTTCGGATCCCGCTGGTAGACGTGCAACAGCGGCAGAAGGATGCCTGGCCCCGTCTCCCGGTTGCTGGGCTGGACGATGACGGTGCCCCGAGGGCGGTCGTGGAACTCCTCGCGAGCATAATCAAGGTGCGGGCGGGTCACCACGGTCAGGAGACGCTCAGGCGGGATGAGCCGCTCGGCTCTGGTAAGCGTGTGCCGGAGCATTGAGCGGCCGCCGAAAAGGGCACAGTACTGTTTCGGACGGTCAGAACCGAAGCGCGACCGGATGAAGGGCTGAAGCCTCTTCCCCTCGCCGCCTGCGAGGATGATCCCCCAAAGATGATCGGTTGTTCCAGGCATGTCCTTTCCTCATTTCTTTTGTGGAAGTGATCAATGGTTGGTGTCCGCCAGAGCCAAGGTTCGAGGTCTCTCTCATGACAAATGGAGGATAGCCGGGAAATGTTGCCGTCAAATGAAGGGGTGGTAACGAGGAGGTAAATTCTGCCGGACGAATCAGACCATCGCATGAGGTGCCTGGCAGGGAGGGAACCGCTGTAGCGTGGGCTCCGGGTCAGGCCCAGGGGCCGGGTGTTTTGAGAATAGCCCTTATCTGGGCACGCTCCCAACATCGCCTTCTTTGAGTCACCCTGCTTCGGGTGACGTATCGCTTACTCATGAAGCAATCGAGATGTCGGCAACTCAGGAGCGGACAATTGCCTCTCGTGGCCAACCCCACTTCTCGGGCAGCGTGACAAACAGAGAGACCAGGGACCGCACCCCGATCGAGCGGACCAGGTTCACCATCAGGGCAAGGTAGCCGACAATGAGGACCGCACCGAAGCCGGCCGCCAGATACATCTCGCCGAGATAGGCGGCCTCCCCCACGTACAGGGTCCGGCGCAGCATCCCGTCAAGCCCGGCGAACCCCATCGCCACCGACATGCCGATGCCCCCGATCATCTGGCACCAGAAATGGACGTTGGACAGGACAAGACTCTTGACCTCTCGCTGCGTCACCAGCGGGAAGATCGAATAGAGTGCGGCGAACAGGGTGCAGGAGAGTCCGACCAGGATTTGCATGTGGGCATGGGCGCCGATCACCCACTGGGTATTGTGCAGGATGCGGTTCATCCCCAGGTCGGCCTGCAGAATGCCGGCCGGAACCCCCAGGCCGAACCCGACGATCCCGCCCAGCAGGAACTTGAGAGGCATCGTCATCGTGAGGGGGCGCGCCTGCCAGAGCGTGGCCAGGGTGCAGAAGACGGCGATCCCGGAGGTCACCAGTTCGAAGGCGGTGATCAACTCGCCCGAGAGGACCTTCATCCACCCGGGCTGCGTCTGGTCGGAGAGCAGATGGTGGCTCCAGACGAACCAGGAGACCACCAGCTCCACGAAGAGGGCGGCGCGGGCGACGTGCTGCATGTAGATCGGTCGCCCCGTTATCAGCATGGCCATGAGGTACCAGGACCCCGCCACGTAGATCAGTACCAGCCCGTCGGCGATCAGGTCCAGCCCCCACCAGTAGATGTTCTTGTACAGCAGGGCGTCGAACCAGGTCGTGGGCAGTGCGATCCCGTTCAATCCGTACACGGCGTAGACCACGAAGATGAGGGAGATCCCTCCCAGCACCACGGCATCCAGGACCGTATCGATCGTGCCGCGGAAGATCGCCACAATCGGCAGGGGGACGTCAGGATGCTCGATCGTCTTGCGGCCCCGTGCTGTGCGATAGAGGTTGACCACCCCATCGAGGCCGAGACTCGAGACCAACAGGGCGGAGACGGGCTTGTCCTCTGGCCTCCTGTAGAACACCGTGGCGAAGAGGTTGAAGCAGAAGAGCAGGATCGCGGCCATGATGGTAATCATTCCAACGGCATACACCAGGAGGCTCACCGGCCTGGAGGCCGTCACAGGCAGCGGCCAGTAGTTGGTGTAGAGCGCCGAGTGAGAGAAGAGGGCGCTGCTCACCCAGACGGTGAGCACCCCGGCGGCCATAAGCCTCCAGGTCCACTCAGCCGCCCGGACGCTGTAGAGGTCCTTCTTGAGCAGCGTCGGGACCAGGAAGGAGAACGCGCCCATGACGAGCATGAAGCTGTAACCGAAGAGCCCCACGAGGGGGTGGGCGTTCAGCACGGCGTAGAAGTGATCGGGCTCGAGCAGTGGTATGTTGGCCAGCGCGGCCCGCATCATCATCCCCTCCAGTGTGGCGAGCCCGTAGAAGAGCAGGGCGACGACGACGAAACGCAGGGTCACTTTCTGCAGCGGCGTGAGGTCGCGAAGAGACACCATGAGCTATCTGCTGGCCACGCGCAGGTCTGACGCGACCTCGATCACGTGCTTCGCGTACATCGTCCCGGTTTGGGGTCCGGCGTACTCCGTGGAGCGAACAGAATATAGGCCGGGCTCTGAGAAGGCCCAGATGATGTCGTTGTCATGACCCGGGACGACCTGCATCTGAAACTCCATTCGCCCGTTTTCGCGGAACACGCCGAAGCCGTAGGTCAGGTCTTCGGACCGGACCCTGAACCTTACAAGCTCCCCTTCCGTGATCCTGATGCCTTCGTCGGGGAGGTGAAACTGATGGTCTTGGACGGTGACGGCGATGTCCCGGTCGGGGGTCAGACGGGCGCGCTGCAATTCCCACCGGACCCACGGGACCTGCCACGCGGTCAGTACGTGAAAGGTGATCGACACGATCACCAGGAAGCCGATCCACCCGGAAAAAGGCATCTTCGCCATCCACAACGACTGTCGCCCCGACGTCAATCCGCGTGCATAGCCCCACATCATCGAGAGCACGGTCATCACCATGACCGAGTAAAAGCCTTTCACGAGCAGCGTGAGCGGCATTGGCATCTCCTCCTTTCCCTTCATTTCCGGTGCAAACCCTGGCAGTGCGAAGCCCCAAAGTCTCTCTTATGACCAATGGGAGGATAGCCGGGGAATGTTGCCGTCACATGAAGGTGTGGTGACGAGGAGGTTAATTCGAGACTTTTTCGGTGAGAGGCGTAGGTCGGGTTAGCGTCGCGTAACCCGACAACCCGGCCACACTCCGTATCCCCCTTTGCGCAAGAAGAGGCCACGGAGAAAATTTCGTGGAGCTGAGCACTGATCGTTGGATATTTCTCGACGATGGTGTATCCCCGATGATGCTATCTTGCATTTGCTCCGCCCATTAGGTACAGTCATGAGATGATTGCTTCAGAGGCCGATGTAAGGCCGAGAATGCCCGAAGGAGTCTGAGATGGAGACTGAACTTCTGCAGCGCGAACCGAGGCTTGCCGAGATCGTGCGTCGGCTGATCGAGGCTTGCCGGCCCGAGCGGATCTATCTTTTCGGATCGAAAGCACGCGGCGAAGCCGGACCGGATAGCGACTACGACATTATGGTGATCGTCTCCGACTCTTCCGAGCCGTCGTACCGACGGGCACAGCACGCCTACCTCGCGCTCCGTGGGATCAATACGGCCGTTGACGTGCTCGTCTGGACACGCGAGGCTTTTGACCGCCGCCTGCACCTGCGAGCGTCGTTTCCGTCGACCATTGTGCGTGAAGGGAAGTTGCTGTATGCCGCGTGATGCGCAGCAAATAGAAGATACCCGACCCCCTTGTGCCTGGCAGTTTCGCTATCCGGAAGAGCCGTCAGCGCCGAGCGTCCAAGAGGCAAAGGAGGCCCTCGCGCTCGCTCGTGAGGTCTACGAGACTATCCTTGGCCGCTTGCCCGAGGAGGTGCGACCATGAGTCAATCCGGATTCTCTGGCCCTGCGGTCGGGTCTTGCATTGGACCTCGCATATCTATTGCGTCATCCCTACGTCATGCAGCTTCCTAAGCCCTCGTAGATCTCTATCGCCTCTCCAAACAAATCACCTCACGCACCATCGTTGGGAAGCTGTCAGCGTGTAAAGGTCAGCGATCAGCTTTTCTGAAAATAGGGACAGACACTATTATCGTAACAATTCGTGGTGTTCGCGGTCATGATCGTGCATACCACGGATTGTCCGAATCGTTGTACCCGGCCACCCGTATCATGTGACGCGACGAGGGAATGATCGCCAGGCGGCCTTTCGGCACGACAGCGATTCGGAGGCACTCGATTAATTGGGGATAGCCACTAATATTATTGACAGCCTGGCAAAGGAACTGGATCAACCTTTTATTGTGGCGCGTTCACCACTGAAATATCAAATCCCCTTTGACTGTATATAGCATATACGCTATAATGCCTTCATGAATTGGGCAATCACTTATTACAGCGAATCCATGCAACAGGAAATCCTAGCCATGCCCGCAGGCTTTCTTGGCCGATATCTCCGATATTCAGACAGGATGGAGGCATGTGGCCCTGACCTGGGTATGCCGCATACTCGCGCAATGGGTGAAGGCTTGTTTGAGGTTGCGGCTGAAAGCCGAAGAGGGCATTGCACGGGTCTTCTACTGCACCACGGTTGGCAAAAAGATCGTCATGCTCCACCAGTTCATGAAGAAAACAGATAAAACCCCGCTCAGAGAGCTTGAGACAGCCCGACGGCGGATGAGGGAGATAAAAAATGCTCACACATGAAGAACTGAAGGCTCGCGCTCTCGATCGTGCAGACGTTAAGGCCGAATATACACGGCTTGATGAGGAGTTTGCCCTTCTTGATGAGTTTCTGAAGGCGCGCACGGCTGCCGGCATCACTCAGGCGGAGGTTGCCGAGCGCATCGGCACAACTCAGTCCGCGGTTGCGCGCCTGGAATCCTGGAGCGGAAAGCACTCACCATCATTGGCCACATTACAAAAGTATGCTCATGCCCTCGGGTGTCGCCTTGAGTTGCGGTTGGTCAATGAAGCTATCAAGACAGACGGTCTCACAAAGCACTCAACCGGACGCGCGAAAAAGCTGCGCGCCGGTTAGCTCGTGTTTGAGCTGTAGAAAAACTCCGTGACGAAAAACCGGAGCCGTGACGAACAAACATCGACCTTTCAGAACGCGTCGCAATGAACTACCACGCGGCAAGCTGCGGGGTATCGTCTTCTGTTCTGGCCCGTCATTCCATGCTTGACACGCCTGCCCCGTACTTGATACGGGGGAATCCAGTCGGGCCCTCTGGATACCGGTTTCCGCCGGTATGACGAACTCGCGGCAAGCCGCAGGGTAGTTCATTCTGAGCTTCGTCCTTCTTGGCTCAGCGCTTTGCGATTCCCGCCCCGATCCCCTGCATGTGGTGCTGCTGGCCGTTGTGGCCCGTGGACGCGCTACACTCTCGTGATGATTACGCCGCCAGTCGTTGCCCGCCCATTGGTCGAATACTGATGCGCAGTGTCTGCTCTTGCCTGTCATACGAGATGCGCTCGATCGTCCCATCGATGGGGCTCAGCACAAATTGATCATCGAAATATGGAGAGAGGCCCAACGCCCCTCTGTACCTCGCGCTTTTGCGACCAGCCGGTTGTACGAACCCCCATCAACCTTCAACGTAATCAGCATCTCATCCTCCTTTTTGACTGACATCCTAACCGTGGCTTGTTACAACCATATGAAGGATCGATGACACGGAAGTAAATTCGAGGCCCAGCGATCGGCGGAAATCCATGGTGATGAGGCAAGTGGGAATGAGGACTACGGCGAAGAGACGGAGATATGGTGTGGGCGTCATGGAGCATAGGTGGAGGGTTGCCGCCTGACTTTTTGTTGCACACCTATTGACTTGACAAGAGCCCGAGACACCTCCGCCAGGTGGCATACGCCTTGTTGACTTTCAGGGAAGCACTACAAAACTCGGACAGTCATAATGTCTTTATGTGACAGTCTTCGCTTCATGTGTTATCATGTAATCATAAATGTAATCATAGGAGCCATTATGGTCAGAACACAAATCCAACTCACAGAGGAACAGGCGCAGGCAATCAAGAGAATCGCTCGATCGCGCCATCTGTCCGTCGCCGAACTGATACGATGCGCCGTCGATACCATGATCAAGTCGAGTCCGCTCGCCGATCCCGAAGAAAGACGGAAGAGAGCGATCGACGTCGTCGGGAAATTCAGCTCCGGGAAGCGCGATATTGCCGGGAGACACGATAAATACCTGGCGGATGCCTACAGGACATGAGGATCTTCATCGATACATCCGCCTTCTACTCGCTACTTGACCGAGACGATGCCCATCATCCGAGAGCAAAGAGGGCGTGGAGCGAACTGCTGCAGGCCATTCATACGTTGGTGACAAGTAATTATATTCTGGTGGAAACCGTTGCCCTTTTACAACATCGCCTGGGCCTTGAAGCAGTACGGGCATTTCATGCTGATATCCTCCCGTTGATCAACATTGAGTGTGTTGCCTCTGGGGCGCATCAATCTGGAGCCGCGGCCCTTCTGTCCGCATCACGGCGAGATCTCAGTTTGGTGGATTGCGTGAGTTTCGAGGTGATGCGTACCGCAGGCATCAATACCGCCTTCGCCTTCGACAAGCATTTCAAAGAGCAAGGGTTCGCTATTCTACCCTGACTTCCGTCGTACTGCTTATGTTGTTCGCTTCGTGCCCTCTGGATACCGGCGCCTGCCCCGGACTCTGATCCGGGGTCCTCCGGTATGACGAACTCGCGGCAAGCTGCGGGGAATGAACGCCCAGTGGATTCAACGATCTTTGATGTGGGAAGGGTTAAGCGACCACGGAACAATGACTTGCTCGACCCCTCAAGAGGTATTTCTACAGCCTCGTTAGGCGTTCTTACGATTTCCTCCTTTTAAATAGTTGCTGGCCCTATTGTTCCTCCAGATTGATTTTGTCCGCCGGCACCTCGACTGTTCGTCCACCACCGGTGACGCTGGACAGCACAAGCACTCCGTTCGCTCCCAAAATGTTCATCGCCTCGAAGACAAGGAGTGCGAATCCTGTCGCTTCGAAAATGATATCAAAGGGGCCGTGGTCATGAGCCTCTTGCACGAGGGTCGTATCCTGGGTGCTGTGATAGCACCCATCGATGTGATGGATCAGATCGGCATTGAAGTAGGGCGGCCTGGTCAGACCGAAGGTGCAGACCCTAAGGCCTCGAATGCGAAGGGCGAGCGTGGCGAGAATCCCAATCGTCCATGCGCCAAGTACCGCGGCGCGCCGTGGATGTCAGACGCGAAGCCGCCGCTGGATCTCGTAGGCCTGGGCGATCCCCTTTTCGATCACGCTGGCAGGCTCAAGCAGCACGCCAACCGCCTTTAATCCCCGTGGAACTCTGATAAGGTATTCTGGAGCATCGACATAGTATTCGGTCAAGTACCCGTGGCGAAGGTTGATGTCGCGCTCGTAGTAGACGTCATCGGTAGTCATGTCATACATGCCGATTTGGTCGTAGAGAGAATGTCCGGGGCGCCGCACGGTCGCGACGACGTAGTCCCCCGGCGTCAGCTCTGTGACGTTCGCCCCCACAGCCTCGACGATCCCGAAAGACTCGTGACCGATAATGAGGTAGTCATCTCCCGGCGGTGGTGTCCCGTACTCCGCCGCATTGATCTATCGGTCCCATCGACACCAACGCGGAGCAACCTCACCAGCACACCACGTTCGTCCGGCACGTCGCTCACCTGTGGCTTCGGCACATCGCACAGATGGATGGAGTTCGCTTTGCCGGGAAAGACCGCAATGGCTTTCATGCGTTATCCTCCTTGGCCTGAAGACGTTCTGATTACGTCGCCTTGACGTCCTCCATCAGCGCGAAGAAGCCTTCGGCGAGCGTCGGGTGGATGTAGACAGCCCCTTTCAGCAGGGTGTAGGGCAGGCGCGCAAGCATGAGCGTGCCGATCATCTGAATCAATTCCCCGCCCTCGCTCGCCAGGATGGCCGCGCCCAGAATGTGGTCGGTGGCGGCGTCCACCACGAGCTTCATCAGGCCCGCGGTCTCGTCGCGCTCAATGGCGCGCGCGACCCACGCCATCGGGATCTTCCCGATCTTCAGGCTATGACCTTTCGCTCTCGCTTCCTTTTCGGTCATGCCGACCCGGCCCAGTTGCGGATCGGTAAACACAGCGTAGGGTACAATGCGGTTGTTGATGGTTAGATCCTTGCCCTCCACGAGATTGGCGTACAGGATCTGGTAGTCGTTATATGAGATGTGCGTAAAGGCCGGCCCGCCCTTCACGTCGCCCAAGGCCCAGATGCCTGGCACAGTGGTCTCCAGGCGGCCGTTGACCTTGATGAAGCCACCCGCGTCGGTTTCAATCCCGACCTCTTCCAGGCTCAGGTCGTCGGTATTCGGCCTTCGTCCCGTGGCCACAAGCAGATGAGAACCGGATACCGTCTGAGAGCCGCCATCCCCATCAAGGATCAGCGCGATCTGACCGTTCGCATTCTGCACCCGGCTTGTGCGCGCACGAAGCACGAAGGAGACGCCTTCAGCTTCCAGAGCCTTTTGCAGCTCACGGGCGACGTCCGGATCCTCACGCGTGAGGATCTCATCGCCGCGGTGGATGATGGTCACGCGGCTGCCGAACCGGCGAAACATCTGTCCAAACTCCAGCCCAATGTACCCGCCACCAAGGACCAGCAAGTGCTCGGGCAGTTCGCTGAGTTCCATAATGCTGGCGTTGGTCAGGTAGGCGGTCTCGTCAAGCCCTTCGATCCGCGGAATCTCGGGACGAGTGCCCGTATTGATAAAGATTCGTTCGCCCTCGAGCTCTTCCTCTCCGACCGCAATCCGGTGAGGGCCAATAAACCGGGCCTGTCCCCGGTGCAGGTGCAAGGTTTTGCGCTGATCCACCTTGTGCTGTTGACCGGACCGGAAACTCTGAACTATCGCGTCCTTACGGGCCACGATGCTGCGCAGATCGACGCTGACCTCGCCCGTCCGAACCCCCCAACGGGTGGCGTTTCTGGCGTAGTGGGCCACCTGCGCGGAGGCGACCATGGTCTTTGTCGGCGTGCACCCGGTATTGATGCACGTGCCGCCGAGATGTTCCTTCTCGATCAGGGCCACGCGCCAGCCGAGGTCTGCCAGCTTGTGCGAGAGGGGGTTGCCACCCTGGCCTGAACCGATCACGATCGCGTCAAAATGGTTTTCTTGGGACATCTTATCCTCCCGTGAAACAGGCATGTCCGCATCGCTCACTTACGGCTTCTTCTTGAACTCTAATGCAGCGGAATTGATGCAGTACCTGAGATGTGTAGGCGCCGGACCGTCATTAAAGAGGTGACCGAGGTGGGCGTCGCACTTGCTGCACAGCACCTCGTTTCGTCTCATGCCAAGGCTGTGATCAGCTTCGGTTCTCACGGCTTCGTCCGCAATTGCGGCCCAGAAGCTCGGCCACCCAGTACCGGAGTCGAACTTGGTGTCCGAGCTGAATATATCGTTGCCGCAACAGACGCACTGGTAGGTCCCTTTCTCATGCAGATCCCAGTATTGACCTGTGAAGGGCACTTCTGTCCCTTTCTTCCTGGTCACATAATACTGATCTTCACTGAGCTGCTTTCGCCATTCTTCCTCGGTCTTCATAACCTTATCGGCCATTCTTGATCGTTATCCTTTCTGTGCCCTCGCTCAGCCGTGTTTCGCGATGTGCCATCCTGTATGACGCCTGGATCACCGCAAAAGATGCAGCGCTTCGAATTCTGATGGTACAACTTGGCGCAGAAAATCTTTTTGAGGTATATCCATACCACAGAACTGAGCAACGTTCTCATTTTTATTTGACGCCGATTCCGAGAAAAGGATGCGTGGAGTTCAGAATGGGGGAAGGCAATAGGCAGCAATTGCCTCATCCCGTTGAAGGCTGCCAAATACGGCTGTGCGCTTCAGGGGACCATCCTTAGGGAGGCCGACCTGAGGGCGTGGATTTTTTCAGTCTGTTGGCAGGAATGCCGGGGAACGAGACGGGTTACGCGGGGTCAGCGGCCGTGTGAGAAGCTCCCGCGACCTTCTTTTGGAGGAACTGTCGGACGCGCTTCCGCATCGCAGGAGGGATAGCCCCATAACGCAAGGATTTCGTAGCCTGGATTGTTTGTTGGTACGTGACGAGAAAGGCGATACAGTCCGGACACCCGCGTAGATGTGCCTTCAATGCCAAGGTGGCCCGGGGATCGATCTCCCCGGTCACATAGTTGAGGATGAGGCCGGTAACCTGTTGGCAGGTTACGTCGGATCTCCTCGATCTGTGGTGTTGTGTCGTGTGTTGTTTAATCACGTCGCACAGTAAGGCACATTAGGTAGGTGAGTAGCCGAGAGAGACCGCCAACTTACCGCGCAAGAAGAGGCGGGCGCGATGAAGTCGCGCCTTGACCGCCGGAATGCTCAGCCCCAGTATCTCGCAGATTTCACGATTCGAGATCCCTTCCACATCACTCAGTACGATGACAGCCCTCTGCACAGGCGGAAGCTGCTTCATGGCTTCCTGAAGAAGCCGCCGCAGTTCGTTCTTTTCAGGTCGCAGTTCGACCTCATTCGCCCAGTTGAAGACCGGCCTTACCTGGTGATGGCCATCCTCCCTATAGCGTGGCAAGAAGCCGTCCATGTTGATTGCTTTGCCGCTCTTCCGCCTGCGAAGCCTGGTGAGGGAGACGTTCACGGTAAGGCGGTAGAGCCATGCCGAGAACGCTGAATCGCCTCGAAACGATTTGGCCTTCTGGTAGATCGCCAGGAACACCTCCTGAACGATCTCTTCAGCGTCCGCATCATTTCCGACGAACGCGAGGGCCTGTCGACCGTGATTCACCGTCAGAAAAATGAAAAACCTCGTTGGCCCCTGATATATCAGGGTATAGAATGCGTGGTGACGACACGAACATTCACCAACGAGGTGCTCAAATGATGACACAAGGCGTTCTGGAATTCCAGTACCA
>ORMF011951127.1_pt1 | contig 11019 bp, 8 predicted proteins | sample 1779871 | NCBI WGS metagenome assembly ORMF01 (sample SAMEA104232316, study PRJEB22302) | groundwater metagenome | biome: forest; feature: aquifer; material: groundwater | place: USA | collected 2011-08-07 | depth 5.4 m
GCGATAAGCCTTTTTAAATCTGTCTGTGCAAGGCAGATTACAGCGCCGTATATTATGGCTATCACTGACAGTGTAAGCATCACAGGCGTCATGGCCCTTGAGGCCTCAGGCAATAATGGCAGGGAGAACCTCAGAAAGCCGTAAGCGCCCATCTTGATGAGCACAGCAGCAAGTATAACACTGCCTGCCGTAGGAGCCTCTGTGTGGGCGTCAGGAAGCCATGTATGGACAGGGAACATCGGGACCTTAACTGCAAATGCCGCAAAAAAGGCCCAGAAGAGCCAGAACTGCATTTGATATGGATATGTCTTTGTCATGAGTTCGAGTATATCGAAGGTCCTTCCTGCGTAAAAATAGAGCACGATTATTCCAACCAGCATGAGTACGCTTCCTACCAGAGTATAGAGAAAGAACTTCACTGCCGCATAAATCCTGTTGGGCCCGCCCCAGACCCCGATAAGCAGATACATGGGTATCAGCATGGCCTCCCAGAAAAGATAGAAGAGCATAAAGTCCAGGGAGCAGAACACCCCAATCATCGCGCCTTCCATTATCAGTATGGATATATAAAATTCCTTTACCTTTGTTTTTATCGCATTCCAGGATATGAGAACGCAGAGTATTGTTATCAATGTGGAAAGCAGCACAAAAAGCACGCTTATACCGTCAAGCCCGAGATAATAAGTAATATTCCACGACGGAATCCATGCATGCCTCTCCGCAAACTGCATGAGATGTGTAGATTTATCAAAATTTGTGAACAAGGGGATTGACAGTATAAAGGCTGCAATGCTTACTAAAAGGCCTACCCACTTTGCAAGCGATTCCTTTGCCCTCGGTATGAGCAGAAGCAGCGCTGCTCCTGCTATTGGCAGAAAAATGAGTGTGCTGAGTATCGGAAACCCTAATTTATTCATTATTACCTGTTCCATTATTCTCCTACCTCAGCAGCATCAGGGCTATAATAATCAGTATGCCCGTAGCCATTATTGTTGCGTAGTGCTGTAAAAACCCTGTTTGCACCTTCCTAATCACCTGACTGAATCCGCCGATTGCCTTCGGCACTCCATTTACTATTGCCTCTATAATCTTTGCGTCAGTAATGCCTATAAGTATATTCTTTGCTGTCCATATTGCCGGCCTTACGATTAAAAAGCTGTAAAACTCATCCACATAGTATTTATTGAAAAGAAGTTTGTGAACTCCGCTCAGGCCTGCCGCAAGCTTGACAGGGATATCAGTCCTCACCAGATAAAATAATGCTGCAAGCCCGATACCTGAAAATCCCGCAATAACAGAGATTGCCATAACCATCCATTCCTCTGAATGAGTGCCGTGCCCCTCAGGATGGCCGAGAACCGGTTTCATGAACTCCGTAAAATGCGCTCCTCCGCCAAGCAGATGAGGTATCCCTACCCAGCCTGATGCAATCGCTCCCACACAAAGAAGAATCAAGGGTATTGTCATTACCTTTGGAGATTCGTGCAGATGATGCTCCTGCTCATGTGTGCCGCGGAATTTGCCGTGGAATGTGAGGAATATGAGCCTGAAGGAATAAAATGCTGTAAGGAATGCCACGACCGTACCAATTGCCCATACAAGCTTTCCGACAGGGCTCGGGCCTGAATATGCAAGCCAGAGGATTTCGTCCTTGCTAAAGAACCCTGCAAACCCCGGGACGCCTGCAATGCTCAGTGAAGCAAGGAGCATGGTCATGTATGTAACAGGCATATATTTTTTGAGGCCGCCCATCTTTTGCAGATTAAGTTCTCCTGCCATTGCATGCATAACACTTCCTGCGCAGAGGAATAAGAGCGCCTTGAAAAATGCGTGCGTATAAAGATGGAACACGCCTGCTGAATATGCTCCGACCCCGCATGCAAGGAACATGTATCCAAGCTGGCTTATGGTTGAATAGGCAATAATCCTTTTTATATCATTCTGCACAAGGCCGATTGTTGCGGCAAAGAGCGATGTTATCGCTCCTGTTAAAGCAACAACCATTAATGCAGTTTCAGAGAGACTGAATATCGGGCTGCACCTTGCGACAAGGAATACACCTGCCGTGACCATTGTAGCTGCGTGGATAAGAGCGCTCACAGGCGTCGGGCCTTCCATTGCATCAGGAAGCCAGACATGCAGAGGCATCTGCGCTGATTTTCCTACAGAGCCGCAGAAAAGAAGCAGCGCAATCAATGTCATAAGGTGGACATCATATCCAAGAAAATTAACTGTGTTATTTGCAAATCCTCCGGCCTGGGCAAAGACAGGCTCGTAGTATACTGTCCCGAATGTAAGGAATATCATTATTATCCCCAGGCCAAAACCAAAGTCTCCAAACCTGTTTACAATAAAAGCCTTTTTGCCGGCATCAGATGCTGATTTCTTGTCAAAGTAATAACCTATGAGGAAATAAGAACATAGGCCCACGCCCTCCCATCCGAAATAAAGCTGGAGGAAGTTGTTCGCCATGACAAGCATGAGCATGCAGAATGTAAAGAGGCTGAGGTATGCGAAAAACCTGTAATATCCCTTATCCCCATGCATATAACCAACAGAATAGATATGTATAAGTGTGCTGCATGTGGTAACGACAATCAGCATAACTACTGTGAGCTGGTCAATAAGAAACCCTACGGAGACCTTAAAGTTTCCTGAGACTATCCATGAGTAAAGGTCCTGATTTATTGTCTTGCCTGCCATGGTATCAACGAGAGTCATCACTGCCACAACCCATGAACCTGCGACAGCGAGGATTGACACCCAGTGCGCTTTTTCTTTTAAGAAATTCCTGCCCAACAGAATATTAATCAAAAATGCAGCCAGCGGCAGAAATGGTATCAGAAGATAATTATTCATACCTTACTCCGTTTCCCAGGTTGTCATTCCCGCTTGTCGGGAATCCTTCCCCAAAGGCTTTTGGGAAATCACAAAGAATGATTCTGGACAAGCCAGAATGACAGAAATGATTAGATTCGTTAATTTTAATTTTTGAATCTTGCATTTTTAATTTATTTTCATCCCTTCATCTCGTTCATCTCATCCACATGCGCAGTGGACTTGTTCCTGAAAAGGGCGATGATAATCGCAAGCCCTATGGCAGCCTCTGCCGCTGCAACAGTGATAATGAAAAACACAAGTATCTGTCCCCTCAGGTCCTGCAGGTAGTGGCTGAAGGCAATGAGGCTGATATTGACCCCGTTGAGCATAAGCTCTACAGACATGAACATTATTATGATGTTCTTCCTTGTAAGGAACCCGAACACTCCTATCATGAAGACCGTTGCACTGAGCATCAAATACCAGTTTAAAGGCACCATTAGTGACTCCTCGTTTTTCTCTTTGCAAGCACGATTGCGCCTATGATAGCAATAAGCAGCACCAGCGACGCTATTTCAAACGGGAACAAATACTCTGTATACAATATCGTCCCCAGGGCCTTTGTATGGGTTGCTTCCTTTATGTATTCGATGGAATATTTGCCGGGCGGCGCAACAAGCACAAAAGACCTTATTACATTAATGATAATTGCAAGTATAGCCGCAGAGACAAAAAGCCCCGCAGGCCACGAACCTATAAACCTCTTAACTTTAAGTTCCTCCCGCAGATTAAGCAGCAGGACCACAAACAGGAAAAGCACGAGTATTGCTCCTGCATAAACAATCACCTGTATGGCTGCAATAAACTCCGCATTTAAAAACAGATAAAGGCTCGCTATGTGAAAGAAAAGGAGCAGCATCCACATAACGCTGCGCACAGGGTTTTTCCTTGTGACGACAAGCAGAGAGAGAATAACTATCACTGTTGCATAATAACCAAAAAACAGTTTAGCTAACATTTCTACTCCTTACCCTTATCTTTATTAAACATCGCCTGCCCTTCATATCCATGGAAATCCTCTGATTTCGGCCTCCAGAAATCCTTGTAGTACCTCTCGCCCTTTTTGCCTGTGAAATATTTGTCCCAGTTGGCCAGAAGTTTGTCCTTTGTCATATAAAATTCTTTTCTTGAATAGCCTGCATATTCGTAATGCTCACTCAATGAAATTGCCCCAAAAGGACATGCCTCAACACAGAAGCCGCAGTAAACACACCTGAGTACCTCTATTTCATATCTCTCTACAACCTTATTGTGGTCCTCGCCCTCTGTTGTATAAATATGTATGCACTGCGACGGACAGTACGCGCCGCAAAGGCCGCACCCGACACATTTCATCTTGCCTTCTTCATTCTTCGCAAGTGCATGCAGCCCCCTGAATCCGGGCTGGACAGGCCTCTTGACCCTTGGATAGCGTCTCGTAACCGCAGGCGTAAACATTGTTCTGAGGGTCAATGCCATACCCTGCAAGATCTCAATAAAAAATATTGTCCTTATAAGTTTCCCTGCTGTCATATCATCCCTTAACCAGTATTTTCACTACGCCTGTTATTACTATATTCAACAGCGCCAATGGTATAAGTATCTTCCACCCTATCGCCATAAGCTGGTCATACCTGTACCTCGGCAGGGTTGCCCTGACCCAGTAATAGAAGAACATGAATGCATAAACCTTTACAAGAAACCATACAATCCCCGGCACATTCAGCAGGAACGGGATTGCATCTGTAATAAACTTCGGGATTGTCCATCCGCCCAGAAAGCATATTGCCGAGATTGAGGACATTATCAGCATCCCCGTGTATTCACCGAGGAAAAACATTGCAAATCTGAAACTGCTGTATTCCGTAAAGTAGCCTGCCACAAGCTCGCTCTCGGCCTCCGGAAGGTCAAAGGGAAGCCTGTTCGTTTCTGCAAATGCAGCGACAACAAATACAAAGAAGCCCAGAAATTGCGGTATTGCATACATGCCCGTCGGATACTGATGCTGGGCCCTTACGATATCGGAAAGGTTAAGGGAACCTGCCATAATCATAACCCCGACAAGGCTCAGCCCCATCGCAATTTCATAGCTTATAACCTGTGAGGCTGACCTGAGCCCGCCGAGAAATGCATACTTGGAGTTTGAGGACCATCCTGCCACGATGATTCCGTAAGCCCCAAGGGAAGACATCGCAAAGAGGAAAAGAAGCCCGATATTTATGTTGGCAATAACAAAACCTTCAAAAAACGGCAGCACCGCCAATGAAGTCAGGGCCGAAACAAAAAAGATGACAGGGGCAAGATAGAATAATGGTTTGTCCGCATTTGCCGGGATTATATCTTCCTTGAAAAACAATTTTACGCCGTCTGCAATAGGCTGAAGCAGTCCGTGAGGGCCGACTTCTATAGGGCCAAGCCTTACCTGCATATGCCCTATTACTTTACGCTCCCAATAAGTTGCATATGCAACATGAAGCAATGCTACGGCTATTACAGCGGCAATCTTTAAAAAGATTATTAAAATATTTATCCCGTACTTTATCAGCAAATCCATAGTATCCGGCGCAATAATACTCCCGAGGATTTCGTTCATGTCCGCACCCTCTCCAGCTTCACTTCGTTAGCGTCTATAACAGGGGCCTTTGTCACAGGGTCAATTGTATATTCCATCAGGCTGAAAGCCCCTTTATCCTCAAAATTATTAGTGAGCATCACGGATAAATCATCAAGTTTATTATCAATATTTAAAGGAAGTTCAAGAGAACCGGCCATTGTAGATACCTTTACCATATCGCCTGATTTAAGGGAAAGAGATTCGCCAATAGCAGGACTGATACTTGCAACTGCCTCAGGATATATCTTTACCAATGCAGGGGCCTTCGTTGACAGCGTCCCTGAATGGAATAAAGGCTTTTCAAGCCTCAGATATAATTTCCCGTCCGGATTTATGCTGCTGCCCTTGTGCATCTGAATATCTTCCATAACGCCCCTTAAGGGCTCGCCCTTATACGGATATATTGCACCCCTTTTCCCTATCTCTTCATAGGTCAGGTCCCTGTGCAATGGAGAAATCCTGCTTATCTCCTGAAAAATTTCTTCTGCACCCGAGTAGTTAAGGTTAACGCCCATATTCTTCGCCACCTCTGAGACAATCCTCCAGTCTTCCATCCCTTCCCTGTTCACGGCCTTTCTCAGGCGCTGAATCCTTCTTTCCATATTGGTGAAGGTCCCTTCTTTCTCTCCCCAGCTCAATGCCGGGAAAACAACATCCGCAAGTTTTCCCGTCTCAGTAAGAAAGATATCCTGCACAACAATGAAATCAACATTCTTAAGTGCTGCCTTAACAGCCTTTGAATTAGGAAGATTAAAAACAGGGTTTTCCCCCATTATATACATTGCCTTTAAGGTATTGCTCTTTGCAGAATCTACCATTTCAAATACCGAAAGCCCAGGTTTTTCAGAGATTGGGGACTTCCATGCGCTTTCATATCTTTTCCTGAACTCGGCAAAAGAGAGAGGCCTATAACCCGGCAAAAGGTCAGGCGCGCAGCCCATATCAAGCACTCCCTGCTCATTTGCACGTTCGGAAAGCAGATAGATTCTCGCATTCATGAGATAATTTATTGCTGAAATCAGCATGAGCTTATAACTGCCTCCGCTGCTCTGAACTATATCTTTGCCAAGCACTATGCTGGGCGTCAAAGATTCTGAAAGCGTATCAGTAAAGCGGATGAAATCTTTTTCAGCAATCCCGCATCCGTTTTCAACTTCTTTTGCAGACGTGTTTATATCCTTTATCTTTGCCTCAAGCACAGGTATTGAGCCTGAGAGCCCTTTTTTATTCTTCAGCGCAGAAACAATGCCCTCAAGCAGTACAGCCTCTGTATAGAACCGCGGGCTGACTGTTACGGGGTTAAATTTTTCAAGGCCTTTAACATGCCCGATTGCAAGTATGTTCCCGCCCTTTCTTGAGCAGGCCCTTATCTGCAGGCCCAGTATCGGATTTATTGCTGTCGGGTCTCCGCCGATTACAAGCACAGAATCAGAATTTGAAAGGCCTGATATTATATTTGCAGTTGCGCCCTGTCCGAAGATGTTCTCAATAAACCTCTGCGCTCCTGCATAACCTGTCCTTGCAGTGCTGTCAATATTATTGGTGCCGAGTGCAACTCTCATGAATTTCTGGAAGACATAGTTATCTTCATTAGTGCATCTCGGCGAGGCTATCCCTGCTATGGAAGAACCGCCGTATTTATTTTTTATTTCTCCAAGCCTCTTTGCCGTAAGGCTGATCGCCTCTTCCCATGTGGCCTGTTCAAGCACCCCGTTCTTTTTTATCATCGGGGATGTAAGCCTTTCGCTGCTCCCGACAAATTCATAGCCGAATCTTCCCCTTGAACAGAGCATCCCGTTGTTGACAGACGAACCTATCTTCGGGATGACCCTTTTAATGCTGTCGTCCCTCACCTGGGCAACGACCGTGCATCCGACACCGCAATACGGGCATATCGTCTCTGTCTTTTCTTTTACCTGCCAGGGCCTGTAGCTGTGCCTGTGAAGCCTTGACATAATGGCCCCGACCGGACATACAGAAACACAGTTGCCGCAGTATTCGCAGTCGTATTTCCCGCCTGAGAAAGGCTCCATATGTGAATGCCCGCCCCTGTTTATGATAGCAATGGCTGATGCGCCCTGGACGCCATCGCACATCCTTACGCACCTTGTGCACATAACGCATCTTTCCATATTCCTGACAAAAACAGGGTCTTCAAGACTCTCGGGCGCCTTTCTCTTTTTCTCTTTATATCTTCCCTTTGCAGGGCCGTACTTTTCCACGAGGTCCTGAAGTTCGCACTCGCCTGCCTTATCGCAGTAAGGGCAATCCAGCGGATGATTGATAAGCAGGAACTCCAGTATTCCCCTTCTGACATCAGCTATCTGGGGAGTCTCTGTTCTTACTACCATGCCGTCGGTAACCATCAAGGTGCATGCTGTCTGGAGCCTCGGTATTTTTTCGACTTCACCCAGGCACAATCTGCATCCGCCGTATTTTTCCAGCTGCTCATGGTAACAGAGCGTAGGAATCTTAATTCCCACCCCCCGCGCAGCCTCAAGCACCGTGACAGGCTTTTCTAATTCAATCTCTTTCCCGTTTATAGTTACTTTTATCATCTTATAAGCTGCACTTTTTATTTTTTATATGTTCCTCAAATTCAGGCCTGAAATGTTTTATAAAATTCTGCACAACAGATGCTGCCCCGTCTCCCAGCGGGCAGAATGTCTTGCCCATCATATTGCCGGAAACAGAGAGCATCAAATCTATGTCTCCTTCTATCCCTTCGCCGCTCTCTACCCTTCCAAGAATGCTCCTTAACCATCCTGTCCCTTCACGGCATGGAGTACACTTGCCGCATGATTCATGTTCAAGAAACTTTAATATCCTGTAACATACTTTCACAAGGCACACACTCTCATCCATGACTATCACAGCGCCTGAGCCGAGCATACTGCCGTGCTTGGGCATATTAACAAAGTCCATGGGGCAGTCTATCTTGTCAGGAGGAAGAATCGGCGTTGTAGCGCCGCCCGGAATAACTGCCTTAAGTTTCCTGCCGCCCTTTATCCCGCCACAGTGAGTGTAGATAATATCCCGGAGGATTGTACCCATAGGCAATTCATATACACCGGTTTTTTCAACATGCCCGCTGACGCAATAAAGCTTTGGCCCCGGACAGTCAGGGGTTCCTATCTTTGAATAGGCATCTCCTCCTATTTCGATAATATAAGGAAGGTTGGAAAGTGTTTCAACATTATTTACTACTGTAGGTTTTGCAAATACTCCGACATTAACCGGGAACGGAGGCTTAATCCTCGGCTGTCCCTTGTCCCCTTCAAGTGATTCTATTAAAGCGGTTTCCTCTCCGCATATATATGCGCCGGCTCCCTGATGTACAGCAAGATGGAATTTAATCCCCTTGCCTAAAATATTGTCTCCCAGGAAACCATTATCATTTGCCTGCTTGATTGCCCTGTTAAGAATATTTTTTGCCTCGGGATATTCACCCCTGAGATATATGTATCCGTATTCTGCTCCAAGCGCATAACCGGATATTGCCATGCCCTCAATAAGAAGATGGGGATTTTTTTCAAGTATCGGCCGGTCCTTAAAGGTCCCCGGCTCCCCTTCATCAGCGTTACAGAGAAGATATTTCGGGAACTTGGGGTCTGCAGATGCAAAGGTCCATTTCATAGCAACAGGAAAGCCTGCGCCTCCGCGCCCCCTCAGCCCTGCTTTTTTCACTTCCTCGATAATCTCCTTGGGCTGCTTTTCAAGAGCCTTCGGAAGACTGCTGTACCCCCCGGCTTTCTTATACTCATTAATATCAGCCGAGCTAGGGTTTTCTATGTTTTTTAATAATACTTTTTCCATAACTTTCAACTTTTAACTCTCAAACTCCCTCTGTCATTGCCGCTTGTCGGCAATCCTTCTGAAAGATTCCGGACAAGCCGGAATGACAAATACAAGATACAAGCGACTTTATTTTTCTTCATTTATATTTCCCCAGTATCTCTTCTATATATTTCTCTGTTAAATTTTCATAAAAATCATCATTCACAAGCATTGCAGGAGCAGTCCCGCACGCTCCTATGCATTCCATTATAACCATCGAAAATCTTCCGTCAGAGGTTGTCCCCCCCGGTTCAAGGCCATGTTTACTTTTCAGAAAATCAGCAAGCTTCTCAGCGCCGAGTATCATGCACGAAACATTTGTGCAAAGCTGGACAATATTCCTTCCCATCGGCTTATGTTTATACATTACATAGAATGTGGCAACACCTCTTGCAATTGCCTTTGGAACTCCGAGAATTTCTGAAACAGCCTCATACGCCTCAGGGCTTAAATGCCCGAATTCCCTCTGGGCAATATAAAGAGCAGGCAAAAGCGCAGCCCTTGCATTAGGGTATTTCTGCCTTATCTCATTCAGTTCTTTTATGGCTGCTTCATTAAGCATTATCTATCGCATTCTCCCAAAACAATATCTATCGTCCCTATATTTGCAATAACGTCTGCAATAAGGCCCCCCTCACACAACCTCGGAAGTACCGAGGCATGAATAAAAGAAGGAGCCCTGACTCTCATCCTGTAAGGTTTGCCTGTCCCGTCGCTCACAAAATAAAATCCCAGTTCGCCTTTCGGGACCTCTGTCCCCATATAGACTTCTCCCTCCGGGACTGTCGGGCCTTTAGTTATCAATATAAACTGGTGGATGAGATGCTCCATGTCCTTTAAGACCATGTCTTTGGGCGGGAGTGTAAATTTAGGCGCATCTGCCATCACCGGGCCTGCAGGAAGTTTTTCTATGCATTGTTTCAGTATCCTGTTTGCCTGCCTCATTTCCTCCATCTTCACCAGATACCTGTCGTAACAGTCTCCCTTCCTGCCGATAGGAATATCAAAGTCCACCTTGTCATATGCATCGTACGGAGCATATTTCCTCACATCATAGTCCACTCCTGAACCACGAAGCACTGCGCCTGTAAGGCCCCAGTTTATTGCTTCTTCCGCAGAGATAACGCCTATGCCGACTGTCCTGGCCTTCCATATCCTGTTTTCAGTGACAAGGGTTTCATAGTCATCCATCTTTGAAGGGAAATCAAGGACAAATTCATAAATCTTGTCAAGAAATTCCTGTGAAATGTCGTTGCGGACTCCGCCCACTCTCGGATAACTTACTGTGAGCCTTGCACCGCACAGCATCTCGAAGAGGTCCATTATTACTTCCCTTTCCCTGAATGCGTAGAGAAATGGCGTTGTAGCTCCAATGTCAAGGACATGGGTACCGAGCCATATAATGTGGCTTGAAATCCTTCCCATCTCAGCTACCATAGTCCTGATAAACTTGGCCCTCTCAGGCGCTTCAATGCCGAATAACTTTTCAACGGCATTAACATATCCGACATTGTTGTTCATCGAGGATATGTAATCAAGCCGGTCGCTTAAAGGAAGCGCAGCAAAATATGTCCTGTTCTCTCCGAGTTTCTCAATCCCCCTGTGAAGGTATCCTACATAAGGCGTGCATTTGACAACAGTTTCTCCGTCAAGGTCCAGCACAAGTTTTAAAACACCATGCGTAGCAGGGTGCTGCGGCCCCATGCTTA
>ORMF011465751.1_pt1 | contig 11015 bp, 11 predicted proteins | sample 1779871 | NCBI WGS metagenome assembly ORMF01 (sample SAMEA104232316, study PRJEB22302) | groundwater metagenome | biome: forest; feature: aquifer; material: groundwater | place: USA | collected 2011-08-07 | depth 5.4 m
AAAGAAAAATGAAAAAATTTAAAATGCATCCGCTTCTAAATATCCCTGCATGAATCCTTCTTCGAAAAGATCAATTTCATCATTTTCCACATCAGAAACAATACCTTCTTGATTATAGATATCTTGTTCAATTTGTTCTTCAATACTTAATGGCTGTTTTAACAATTCTGCTTTTATTCTCATGTTGTTTCACCTCTTCTTTACTCTTTTTTTATGATTTTTCTGCTTTTTATTTCTTGTGTATCTCTTATTCAGATTATGTACACAATGAGCACGCATATTTTGACTATTCTATATTGATCTAAGACTTTTTTATGCGAATCTTTTTTATGCAAATCATTTTATGCAATTTTCACTTCCCTAAAACCACCTATCACTAAATTGCACCTCAAACAAATCTACTTTTGTTCTCATAGTCATTTCTCTTGTTTGCTTGTAAAATAATTCTTGAATCTTATGCCTAAATGCACCATTTAATTCGGTTACGCCATACATTTCCTTGCGTACTTTCATTTTTGCTTCTTCGTTCATGAACATCACCCCTCATTTTCTACAATGAAACTCTTCGCTTCAAGAATATCTGTTCCTTTTCTTGTTTAAATAGGCTGTTTTAGAATGTCCAGTGGGGAGTGGGAAATAAGAGAAGGGAAAGTGCCAAACTGAGCTTATTTTTTTGCTCCTTAAACAAAAGAGGAGCATCCTAAAATTGGTGAAGAAAACATCTGTTCAAATAAAGGGGGTTTGTGTCTCCATTTATTTTACTTCTCGAATAGGATCCATTCTCAAAAAGAGCACAAAACTGATGATAAAATACAACAAAATAGAAGCCATAGCAATTCTCTGACTATTGGCCCACACAGATAATGCACCAAAAATAATTGGTCCAATTGTTGTTGATACTTTACTTGCAAGCGCATTAAACCCAAAAAATTCTCCTCTTCGGTTAGGAGGAATAATTGCATTGTACCACGCCCGAGCAATTGATTGACTTGTTCCAACAACAAAACCAATTATTACTGCAATGAGATATACAAAAGAAATAGAAGTTGCATAAATAAGTGAGATTGTTGCAATGCACCAAATAAAAAGAGTTACAAGCATTATACGTTTATACTTTTCAGGCGAACAATATTTTCCAAAAAGAATTGTCGCAGGAATAGCAACTGCTTGTGAAAGAAGTGCAACAATTGCAATCTGAGATAGTGATGCGTGAAGTGTTGTACTTAAATACAAGGTTATAAAAAAAGAAAGTGTGAAAATTCCTTCAGTTAAAAAGTAAAAAGCAAGTAAAAAAAGAAACAAACTTTTGTGTTCTCTCCAATTTTTGATTGTCAAAATAACTTTATGGACACTTGAGGTCATATCTGATCTAATACTTGATATCATATCAGATCTAACATTCGATCTAACACTTGATATCTTATCTGATCTGACCATTGATTTAAACTCTTCTTTTTTTGCAGATGAAAAAATAAAATCATTTTCTTTCACATATAAAAAAGAAGGAAGCGCAAAAAAAAGATAAAAAAGTGCAACGATTAAAAAAGTAAAAGAAAAAGAGGAAGACGATGTTCCCACCGTTATTATTGGATACAAAAGAAGAGTGCAGATAATTCCGCCCGCATATCCAATTGCCCAGCTTGCACTGGAGATAAATCCTGCAGTTTTGTAACTGGAAACATTAAAAAGAAGAGAATCATACAAAGTAAGAGCAATATTAAAAGTCATATTTGCCAAAACAAAGAGGGTTGTTGCAAAGACGGGATCACGAACAAAAGATAAAGATGCAGTTCCAATAATTGCGATAAGTGATGAGATAATAAAACATTTTTTTCTTCCAATAATACGATCTGCATATGCACCAATAATTGGAGCAAGAATTCCAGATAATAAAACAGAAACTCCAACAATTATTCCCCACCAAAGATCAACATGAGAATTACCATTTAAAAGTACATTCTTATACCATAAAGGAAATAAAAGAACAGGAATTAAACCAGCATATGCAGAATTTCCAAAGTCATAGAGCGACCAAGAGATAATTTCTTTTTTTGAGGTTTGTATTTGTGACATTTGCCGGATAATCTACTGATTATTTTTATAAAAAGTTATTCTTCAATAGAATAGTTAAGTTATGACTTTTGCAATTTAAGATTTTGAAAACACTCTTGTAAATAGGCATTCTTTTTACCAATCCCTTGGTGTGTTAACTCAAACAAACGAAAGCAAACATAGGTTGCAGCTTGCGGAGTGAGAGCATATGCAAGAGTTTCCAATCCTGAGTTTTGAAGAGTATCTGAAACTACTGCAATAGGGAACGAAACATAAAGAATTTCATACATAAACAAACCAATTTCGAGTATTGTTGGTTTAAAAAAAATAAATTTGTTTGTATTCTTTTGTTCTTTTTCTCGAATTTCTCCTTCTAGATTATTGTTTTTATACATCTTTTCATTCCCTCTCACTTCCTTTTTATAACATCTCAAAAGAGGAAATGAATCAGGGTATATTAATATTTGTTGTAAGTACAACTAACAACATTTAAATACATCCTCAGATAATCTCACCTAATGCAGATTGAAGAAAAACTAAAACAAGCAGGTCTTTCCGGAAATGAAGCGAAAGTATATGTTGCACTTCTAAAGAGTGGATCGATTAATGGATCAAGACTTGCAAAAATACTTGGTCTTGATAGAACTGTAACATACCAAGTTCTCTCTCACCTCATCGAAAAAGGATTAGCATCTTCAATTGTAAGAGAAAATAAAAAATACTTCTCACCAACAAAAGCTGAAAATCTCTTCAAACGAGTCGATGAAGAAAGAGCAATTATCGCAAGACTTATTCCGGAACTTTCAGAACTTGAAAAAACAAAAGAAGAAGATGAGTCAGTTACAGTATACGAAGGAAAAGCAGGTCTTAGGGCACTTTATAGAGAACTATCACACACCAATAATTTTTGCTTTTTTGGCGGAACAGGAAAAAGTTATGATCTTCTTCTTGAAATGCCTCTCATTGTAAAAAATACGATGAAAAAAGTAAAAGGAAGAGGAATTGCTGATGAAACAAAAAGAAATCTTCCTTTCTCGAAAATAAAAAATTTAGAAATGCGCTATTTAAAAAATGCAGAAAGTAAAGATACTGCAACAGGCATTTTAGAAGATGGAAGAGTTACGATCCATTCACTTGCACAAGAAAAACCAATTGTTATAATAATTAAAAACAAAGCAATTGCCGAGACTTATAAAAATTATTTTGAGATACTCTGGAATATTGCAAAACCTTGATAGTTTTTTAGTCTTTATTTTTAGGAGAGATACAAAATAAAAATCTAATAATAAAATAATTAACCTAAGTATTCTTTTACTTTCTTAAACGCACATAATAGCATGTCAATTTCTTTTTCAGTATTTGCTGCAGTTATTGTTATTCGTAATGCTTCTTCCCCTTTTGGAATCATCGGATATGGACTGAGTGTTACAAGAACATTGTTATCATACAATATTTTTGAACATTCTATTAATTTATCTGTATCACCTACATGGACTGTCACTATCGGAAAATAAGTTTTATTTTTCACAATTAAATTCATTTTTCTTAATCCATCAATTGTTTTTTTAGTAAATTTGTACACCTTATTTCTCAAAATATCTCCTTTTTCCGTATTGATCTTTAATCCTGCAATTACACTGCCTAACGACGCAGATGGACATGGACCAGATAAATCATAAGGTGTTGCATATGCTTGCAAAAACTCCTTCATTTTTATTGAACATCCTACAAATGCAGCGAGTGAAGAATACGCTTTAGATAGTCCTGCAACATACAAAATATGATCATAATTCATTCCAAGATATTTTACAACACCATTTCCTTTTCTGCCGTATGGATATTCTCTCGAAGGGTTTTCTCCAATAACTCCAAATCCGTGTGCATCATCCACATATACAATCGCATCATATTTTTTTGCAAGTTTCACTAATTCTTTTAAGTTTGCATAATCCCCGCTCATACTATACACGCCATCAACACAGATTATCTTTTTTTCAATTTGTTTATGTTCCTTCAGAAGTTTTTCTAACATTTCAAAATCATCTTGTTTGTAGCTAACTAATAATGAACCATTATCTCTTGCAATTTTAGACGCTTGATACATCGTTGCATGTGCAGATTTATCTAAAAAGATTATTCCATCTTTTCCAACTAAAGCAGGAATTACTCCAATATGAATTAAAGTGATTGTTGGTAATATAAGAACGGCTTCTGTTCCAATTAATTTCGCTAGTTTTTCTTCAGCTTCTTTATATATTCCTGGTGAAGCAACTAATCTACACCAACTTGGGTGAACCCCCCACTTTCTAACAGCAGGTTCAACTGAATTCATAATGTCTTTTTCGAGATCAAATCCCAGATAATTGCATGATGCAAAATCTGCAAGGTAATGATTTTTTCCAACTCTTATCATGCGACCCTTTATTTCTTCTGCATTCACATTAAACATGGGACTTGCTTTAAGAACTTGCAATATTGTACTTCGTTGTCCTTTTAAGTTAGCACTAATTATTTTATTAAAAATATCTTTTTTTAATTTATTGACCGTTTTCATGTTCATACGCCTCATTATAATGTAGATCTGCTCTTTTTTAAGATATCATAAACAACATTTGAAAGTGCAAATGATTCTTTTGAAAATAAATGTTTTTTTGCTTCTAAAAATTTTTCGTAATCTCCAAGTACAACAAACCATACTGTTAGAAATTTTTTTTCTACATAAGGTGAAAAAGCAACAGGAAGAATTGCAAATCCATTTTTCAAATCTCTTTTTGAGGAATATAAATGTGTTTCAACAAATTTTTTATAAATCTCAATTTCATTTTCTTTTATCTTATCTAAATAAGATATTGCAGGTATTTTATTTAAAACGCCTAATTTTTTCAAAAGCATTGCTATTGGAAAACCGCCTGTCCATCTCGCATTTATCTCAAAAATAAATTGGTCTTTTTTATTTTGAAAAAAATCCAGACCTGCGATGAATCCATCAGGAGAACAAAATCCTATCTTTTGAAGATATTTTGCACACTTCATTAGATTATTTAACTGAAATTTGTTAAATGAAATAGGCAAGTATACATTTCCAAACCACTGATTGTCTAACGTTAACTTCAGACGAGTATTAGCCAGGGTTATTTTTTTAGTTTGTATGATAAAATCAGAAATATACTCATTAAACACATCACCATCTATTTTTTCCTGTAAAATAAATTCGGTATCTTCATTAAAATCATTAAGAAATACTTTGCAATCTTTTAGATTCGTACATTTTCTTACGTTAAATCCACCTCCTAACCCGTCTGTCTTCAAAATAAATTCTTTATTACTAAACCTTTTTGGAAGTTTTTTCATTTGCATAATTTCTTTTTTTGTAAAGACAAGAGAATGGGGAATTTGAAAGTTGTACTTTTTTGAGGAGGTAACAAGTTCTATTTTAGAATTTACTTTCTTGCTTATTTCTAATTGAGACTTAATATCCACGTAGGAATCAAGCATATATGAAAAACAAACGGAAGATAGAATATTCGTTTTATTTAATTTTTGTAATGCTAAAGGATATTTTTTTTCTTCGTCAGTAAAAATAATTTTTTTTGCATAATCTAATCCGAATCTTTTGAAAACTTGTTTATGCCACGTAAAAAATTCTTTATACTCGAGAAATGCTTTATCTAAAATGAATATGTCATTCTTTTTAGAAATCGGAAGAATACTCATTGTAAAAATTAATATTTCTCGACGCATTAATCGTACATGTTCTTTATGTGAATCAGACATTACCTCATAAGGAGAAAACATTAAAGGTTCATCTCCCAACATGCAATAAATCGCAGGTTTACCTGTTTCTTTAAATGTGGGGCCGATATTTTTCATTTATACATACTCGCGAATTGTTTTTTCAGGTCTAAGAGGAATATGTGCTTTTGTCCATTCATCTCTTATTATTTTAAATGCACCGGGTAATGTATCTATCTGCTTATCTGTATGATTAGATGTTATTGTAATCCTTAGCGCTTCTTCTCCTCTTGGCATCGTAGGATACGGACAAGAAGTTAAAAAAATTCCTTTTTTGTACAAGAACTGAGATGCTTTAATGAGTTTTTCTGTGTTTCCTGACCAAACAGAAACAATTGGAAAATACGTTTTGTTCATAACATAGAACCCCATTCCTCTTAAATGATCTACGAGTTTCTTAGTTAGATGATACACTTTTTTTCTTCTGTCATCTCCAATTTTTTTATGCAAATCGAGTGCTGCATTAAGTATGCCAACATCAAAGGGCGTTGAAGGATGCGTATAGTCAAGAGGTTTTGCATACGCCATAAGAAATTCTTTCATTTCGTTAGTTACTAGTGCAAAAGCAGCAGCGGCACCTAATCCTTTTGCAGTTCCTGCAACATACAGAACATTCTCATAGTCTAAACCAAAATAGTTTATTATACCATTTCCTTTAAACCCATATGGCATTTTTTTTGTTGGATGTTCTCCGACAAATCCAAATCCATGTGCATCATCAATGTAAACTAATGCATTATATTTTTTTGCAAGAGGAATTATTTTATCAAGAGCAGCATAGTCTCCTGTCATACTGTACACGCCATCAACACAAATAAGTTTTTTCTTTGCATGTTTATGTTTTAAAAGAAGCTGCTCTAACGCAGTCAAATCTTCTTGAGGATAACTACACAAAATTGTTCCTTTGTCTCTTGCCATCTGACAAGCCTGATACATTGTTGCATGAGCAGATTTATCAAGAATAATAACATCATTTTCTTTCATTATTGCAGGAATTATACCAATGTGCGTAAGAGTTGTATTGGGAAATAATAATGCATTTTCAGCTCCCATCATTTTCGCAATTTTTTTTTCAGCTAAAGTGAATAATTCATGATACCCCATAAGGCGCGCTCTACTCGTGTGCAGACCAAATAATGTTGCGCCTTTTATCCCGCTAGAAAGTAATGCAGATTGCTCTTGATCAAAACTTGTGTAATTACATGATGCAAAATCAAGAAGTTTATTTCCTTTCACATCAATGAGTTCTCGTTTGATTACTTTTTTAATCCTCACATTATATTGCATGCTTCGTCTAAGAACATCCAGTAATGGATCTCTTTGATCAGATTTTTTTAGTTCTATAAAGTTGTTCTGTATGTTTTTTTGCATATTCTTCTGCATATTTTTTTGTATGTTTTTTTGCACACTTTTTTTCATATTTTTTTTCATTTCGATAACTCCCTTTTACAATCTCATCCTTTTATACTCGGATTTCTTTAGTTTTTCTCTGTCAACCTTCCCAGATGATGTTTTTGGAAGATCTTTGAGAATAACATATTCATAAGGTATCATATAATCAGGTAATACTTTTTTAAGATGTTTTTTGAATAAATCTAAATGAAAGAAATTTTTGATGCTGAGAAAAACACATAATGTATTTTGATACAATGGATGCGGAAAAGGAATTACTGAAAACTCTTCAATAGAATTAAATGAGGCAATTGCAGTTTCAACTTCTCCAAGTTCAACTCTAAATGCACGTGTTTTTATCATGTTATCTTTTCTCCCATGATATTCAATATTTCCATTTTTTAACAATAATCCATAATCTCCCGTGCGCCAATATTTTGTTGGATACAAATGAAAGGGGCTTTGAACAAAAACTTGATCTGTTTTTTCTTTATTTCCCAAATACCCTTTTGTTACTGTTCCTCCTCTAACCCAAATTTCTCCCAATTCACCTACTGCACATACTTTTCCTTCATCATTTACAATTTTAATATCAGTATCATCAACTGCTTTTCCAATTGGTATGTTTTCATTATCACTCTTAATTTTTTTTATCCAGTAGCAGGTTACAATATTTGTTTCTGTTGGACCATAAATATTTGCAAACTTTGCACGGGGAAGAATCTTCATAAGTTTTTTTATAAACGCAGCAGGAAAAGGTTCTCCCGCATAAAGAATAAGTCTGATAGAAGGTATTTCTTTATCAAGTCCACCTTTATTCATAAAACTAATATACGTTGATGGAGTAGTATAGATTACTGTTACTTTTTTATTTCTAATGAGCGATACAAATTCTTTATGTTTATCAACTGTTTCTTTATGTGGATTTTTTATTATAATTGTTGCACCTGTAGAAAGAGTTGCAAAAATATCAAATACAGACAAATCAAATTGAAAGGGTGCACGCGAAATTATTTTGTCTTTAGCATTTATTTTAAATTCTTTTATCATCCAGTCAACAAATGTTCGTGCATTCTGATGAGTGAGCATAACACCTTTTGGAATTCCCGTAGAACCCGAGGTATAAAGAATATATGCTAAATCTTCAGAAACAACAGATCTTTTTAGTGGAAAAGTAGATTTACATTTTGAAATATCTTTTAAAGAAAAAAAAGAGATATGTTTGTTTACTACTTTTTTATTTTGTGATAGCAGAATTATATTTTTAAGCTCTAGCGCATTTTTAGTATCTCTCTTTTTTTGCTCAAAAAAATCTGCATGTTCTTTAAAAAAAGGTTCATCAATAATGAGCGTTTGAATTTTTGCATCTTCTATTATTTTTTTAATCCTGTCTAGGGGAGATTTATAGTCTAAAGGCACATAGATTAATCCTGCTTTCAAAACTCCCATAACTGCAATGATGCTTTTACTATACACCGGCGAAATAATGCCAACATAACTTTGCTCTTCATTTGAAGAGATTATTTTTTGTAAGAAATTTGCCCACTTGTTTGACTCACTCTGCAATATTTTATATGAAGTATATTCACCTTCTTCGTCAAGCGCATTTTTAGAGGCATATTTATTGCAAGCTAAAACTACTGGTTCATGTAATAGATAGTTCATTCTTATCATCCAATCGTTTTTATCATCCAATCATTTTAAGCACTAAACAACTGTTAGCTTCTTTTTTCAAAAGTGTACTTTTGAATGTATACGGAAAATTTGTAAGATCTATCTTTTTCAGATCTATCTTTAACCTACAATCTATTAAATCTTTTTTCCCGAGAAGGTTATTTAAGTAGCCAAAGTATTTTTCTCTTACTGCAACAGAAGAATTATCTCTTGACCAAGAACTAATAATGATTAAATCTCTTGGATTTACAATTTTTTTAAGTTGATTTTTAAAATCTGAAATGTAGTTTGCAATGTTAAATACGAAAACAATAATTTTTGGAGGCGTTAATTTTTTTAAATGAACCTCCTTAAGATTTTCTAACTTTTTCTTAAGAAATGTTGCGCCTAATTTTTTGTTTTCTAATATGACTTTTATTTCATTTTTAAATGATTCAATTTCAGGTTCAATTCCAATATATTTTAAATTTTTTTCATGCGATAATTTAAAATAGACAGCCGGTCCACAACCAACAACAACAAATGTTTTGTAATCCTCTGGAAAAAGTTGGATGGATTTTAGAATATTTTTGTACTCTCCTTGCAAAAAAGGTTGTGCGATTCTTACTGCTTCAAAAGAATACATAGAAGTAAAGTAATTTTTTTTAGATATCCTCTTTTGTAGTATGTTTTGTTGCACCACTATTTATAAATAAAAGAACAACTCTTTAAAAAGTTTCTGTTTAAATAAGACAAAGTTAGGAATGATACCCTACTTTATCTCTCATACTTCATCTCTCATTTTATTATTCTCCATAGAGCTCTTTAATTCGTTATCTTTTTATACTTTCATTGTATATTCATCTTTATGACTCAAAGCAGTCTTGCGCATAACAGACAGAAACTTATTTCTCAGTGGTTAACATCAGGTCTTGTTCAAAATGAAAAAATTATTTCTGCATTTTTACATGTTCCAAGAGAACATTTTATGCCAAAAGAGTTACAAGGACAAGCATACACTGATGTTCCTCTTCCAACGTTGAGAGATCAATCAATATCCCAGCCTTCGACAGTTATGATTATGCTACAAGCACTAGATGTACAGAGCGTAGAAAAAATTCTTGAAGTTTGAACGGGCGTTGGGTATGGAGCTTGTCTTCTTGCATATCTTACAGAATCCAAAGGATTTGTTGTTACAACAGAAATTATTCCTGAACTTGCTGCTCTTTCAAAAATAAATATTGCAAAAGAAGGCCTTACAAATGTACTTGTTCTTGAAGAGGATGGCAGCGTTGGTGTTTTATCGCATGCTCCTTTTGATAAAATTATTGTAACTGCAGCATGTCCAACTATTCCGCAAACACTTGTAAAACAACTTAAAGAAGGAGGAGTAATTGTAATTCCTGTTGGAACACTTGATAATCAACAAATGATAAAAGCAATGAAACTAAAAGGACAATTAGTCATTGATCTTTTAGGGCTCTTTACATTTGTTCCTCTTCGAGGAAAGTATGGATTTGATGAAGAGATTTAATCAGCAATAAGTATTTAGGCGGCAAGATCATACGTTTCAAAATATCCTTGCACGTATAATTTTAATAATTTTTTTGCGCAGTGAATTTGAGATTTAATTCCGCCAAGACTTTTATTTACGATAAATGCAACATTTTCATAGTCCAATCCTTGAATGATATGAAGCTTTGCAACTTCTCTTGTTTTTGGAGGAAGTAATTCTACTGCATCATACAATACTTTTTTCTGCTCTAAAATAATAAGTCTTTCTTCTTGATTTTCTGCAAAATAAGAAAGATCTTCAAGATACTTTTCAGCATTCACATTTGTTTTTGTTTCAAATATTTTATTTTTTGAACGATATTTGTGATCCATACACTCTCTTCTTGCAATAGTAAATGCCCATGCATTAAAGTTTGTTCCTGCTTCAAATGAATTGCCATACTTAATAATTTTAAAAAAGATATCTTGAACAACATCCTCACTTATTGAATGATCGAAATGGGATCTGACATATCGAAAAAGTTTTGGAAACATATTTTTATAGAGTTCATTAAATGACAAATACCCCGTGTGTGAAAAGTCAAGAGAAATCTTATCTTTTGCAGCAATTT
>ORMF011513675.1_pt1 | contig 11015 bp, 11 predicted proteins | sample 1779871 | NCBI WGS metagenome assembly ORMF01 (sample SAMEA104232316, study PRJEB22302) | groundwater metagenome | biome: forest; feature: aquifer; material: groundwater | place: USA | collected 2011-08-07 | depth 5.4 m
ACCGGCGGGTGGTCACGGTCTTGGCCGACCCTGGCTCGCCGGCCACGCGGACGAGGGTGACGGTGCAGGTGTTCTACACGCCAAGAGGGGACAACGTCCAGACCGCCGAGCGGCAGGTCACCGTGTCCACCGTGCTGGCGCTTCACCAGTGAGGCGGCCATGAGCGTCCTGTCGAGAACGCTGCGAGACCGGCGCGGGTTCACGTTGGCCGAACTGCTGGTCGTCTGCGCGGTCGCGGGACTCGTCCTGAGCGGGATCTCGATAGTGTTAATCCAGGGCAACCAGATCTACCTCGTTGGATCCAGCCAGGTCGAGGCCCAGCAAGCGGCGCGTGCCGCCCTCCAGCGGATGGCCCAGGAAATCCAGGCCGCCGGCTACGACCCGCAGGGGCTCGCCGGCCAAGCGCCGCTGGCGTGCCCGTGGAATCCCATCGTGGGCGCCTCGCCAGGCTTCGGTGTGCCCACGGCGACAAGCCTCACGATCCAGAACGACAACAACGGCCTAGGCTGCATCATTGGGCCGAGCGCGTCTGGTACAACCTGTCCGGCACGAACCTACAGCGCCAGGACTTCTCGGTCGACGCCGCGCCCCTGACCCTCATCGGCGGCGTCCAGGCCCTGACCTTCACCTACCTCGACATCGACGGCAACGCGACGGCCAACACGGCGCTGATCCGGTCCGTGGACATTGCGCTCACCACCCAGCCGGAGCGGGTGGCCGGCATCTGGCAGGCCGGACGCGTGTCCGTCACCATGCGCGACCGGGTTCGACTCAGGAACCGGTGAGAGGAGACCCGAGATGAACATGTGGCGGAAGACGATCGGCGACCAGCGGGGGATCGCTGCTCCGCTGGCCATGTACACGCTCGTGCTGCTGTCTGTACTCATGCTGGCCTTCGTCTCGATGGCGGCCCACGAGCCCCAGGTGTCGAGAAACCTGGTCGACCTGACCCAGGCGCGCTACGCGGCCGACGCCGGGGTCGAGTGGGCGTTCGATACTCTGGTGGCGACGCCGAACTGGAGCACGGTCCTCCAGGCCGCCGGAGGCAACTGTGTTTCGACACCAATGGTGTCCAACCAGACCCTGCCGGGGCTCACGGCGGCATTCGGGACCTATACGGTCGTGGTCCGGAATGATACTTGTAATGGCGATACCGCGATCACGGGTTATCGCGATCCCATCACGGGCGGGCCGGCGCTGGACGTCGCCCCCGGTAGCGCGACGGTGGACAACAACAGCATCCTCATCCTCACCTCCACCGGCACGGTGAACGGGGTGACCCGGCAGATCCAGGTCGTGGCGCATCGGTCCAAGTTGAACCGGGGGTTCCCGGGCGCGGTGAGTGAGCCCGGACTCCAGGCCGATACCTTCAACAGCACCACGAACTTCCAGTTCGACGGGCGCGACTACAACCGGGACGGCACGTTCGGCCCCGGCAACGGCCTCACCAACCTTAGGTACGGTATCGCGACCCAGCCCGGCGTCCAAGCGAACATCGCCCCCACCACGTACGAGGCAAACGCCGAGAGCGCGTTCAACACCGCCGCCAAACGGGCCAACGTGATCGGTCTCCAGGATCCGATCCACGCGCTCGTGGACCCGCCGGGGCCCCCCGGCACCCGCACGGGGCGTGACGCCATCGCGGCCAGCACCGATCTGACCCCGACCAACATGAACGCCTTCCTGAACGCGGTGGCCGCCTTCCCCACGACCAACATCATTCAGAGCACCATGGCCTGCCCGATGGTGATGACCTCCAGCGGTACGGCGAACTTGCCGACCCTGACCAACGGGTGCGGGGTCAACAAGCCCATCAACCTAGGGACGACGTCGGCCCCGACCCTGACCTACTTCCGGGGCGAGCTCGACACCAGCTCCATGTTCACCGGGCTCCGGCTCCAGGGAGGCGCGACGATCCAGGGTGCGGGCATCCTGGTGGTCGAGGACGGCGACCTGTCGGTCAACGTCAACAACCTCCGCTGGGACGGGATCATCATGGTAGTCGGGCGGTACGTGGGCTCAGGCTTCCGCGCCGGGAGCAACACCACGATCTACGGCGCGTTCGTGTCCATGGAAACCATAGGGAACGAGGCGCCGGGCTTCTACGAGTTCCTGAACCAGTCCGGCAGCCTGACGATACGCTACAGCAAACAGAACATCGACATGGCCTGGGGCATGCGCGCGCTGCACCGGATCTCGAGCTGGAAGGAGCTGTAAGATGCGCGTGGTGCTGATAGGGGCGGCGCTGCTCCTGACCCTCGGATGCCAGCAGTCCCCGGGCCCGGGCGTCTCACAGGGCGCCCCGGCGGCCGGCTCCCTGACCCTGCGGCTCAAGCAGGAAGGGGACGCCGCGCTCGCCAAAGGCGACTACCAGACCGCCGCGCTCAAGCTCCAGCAGGCGGTGAACCAGGAGCCCGCCGACATGTCACTGCGCTACGCCCTGGGAACGGCGCTGTCCCATCTGAACCGCCGCGAGGACACGGCCCAGGAGTTCACCTGGGTCGTGGCGCGGGGCGTGCCGGGATCGCAGGAGGTGCAGATGGCGCGCCGGTGGCTGGTGAGCGCCGGCTATCCGGTGGAAACGGCGGAGACGGCGGAGACGGCGGTTGCGGCGGCCGCCGCCGAATCCGCGGTCGCGCCCGGCAGCTACACGCCGAAGAACCGGGTCAAAGGAAAGATGGAATGGCCGGGAGTCACTCCGCCCGAGACCATGATCCCGGTGCACGTCACGCTGGTCGGCGAGGAGTCCGAAAATCGCGAATTCACCAAGACCCGGCGCTTCCGCTTGGGGAGAGTCTACGAGTTCTGGGATGTCCCGGCCGGCACGTACCAACTGGTCGCCAAGGCCGGCGACACCGTGCTCTGGGAGCAGCAGATCGCCGTCGAGGCCGACAAGGATACCCTGCTCGACCTCAGCGCCGCCAACAGCCGCGTCTCGCCGCGGGAATTCCCCGGTTCGCGCACGTTCGACGAGTAACCAGTTCGGGCCAGGTCTTAGAACAGGCTTTATGTTATCTGCACTCCGGCGAGGAATAGCTCGCGGAGCTTGGTTTTCTGGACTTTGTCGCCGTGGGGGCCGGGGGTGCGGGGGACGTCGTCCACGATGCGAATGTGGCGGGGGACCTTGTAAGAGGCGATCCGGCCTTTGCAGTGGGTGATGATGTCGGCTTCGGTGAGGTGCTCGCCGGGCTTCGCGATGACGTAGGCGACGGCGACTTCGTTGAGCTTGGGGTCGGGCACGCCGATCACGAAGGCCTGTGACACCTTCGGGTGCGTCATGATGAAGGCCTCGATCTCGGCCGGCGCCACCATGAAGTGGCTGATTCGCAGCACCTCGCGCAGCCGCCCCTTGAAGATGGTCCGGCCCTCGGCGTCGCGCACGGCGAGGTCGCCTGACTTGAACCAGCCGTCGGCGGTGAAGACCGCGGCGGTCTCTTCGGGCTTTTTGTAATAGCCGCGCGTCACGAGCGGGCCGCGGAACCAGAGCTCGCCCTCGCGGTCCACGGGCATGTCCTCTCCCGTCTCGGGATCCACGACGCGGACCTCGAGCCCGTCGGCGGGCCAGACGCCGGGCAGCGCGCGGGATGCGTCGCTCTCGTCGAGGTCGTGGAGCATGGAGAGCGCGTTCAGCTCCGTCATCCCGTAGGGCTGGTAGGCCTGCGGCACTCCAAGCGTGCGCAGGATGTCCTCGAAGAGTCCGTCGCGCCCGCCGCCCGTCATTCCGAAGCCGCCTGTGCGGAGCGTCGAACGCGTGCGGCGCGCGAGGTCCGGGTGGTCCAGCACCGCAATGGCCATGGCGTCCACCGCGTTCCAGATCGTGATGCCCTCGCGCTCGATGAGGTGGAGCGCGACGCCCGCGTCGAAGGTCTCCATGACGACGAGACAGGCGCCGTGGGATAAGGTCGAGAGCGGGATGCAGAGTCCGCCCCAGGTGCCTGTCATCGGCAGCGCGTGGAGCACACGGTCGGCCTCCGTCACGCGGAGCGCCTCGCCCGCGTACCAGCCGTGAGGCACCGCGTTCCGGTGGCTGATGACCGCGCCCTTCGGAAACGATGTCGTGCCCGAGGGGTAGAGGATGGTCCACTGGTCATCCGCTGTCACGTTTGCGCGCGCCCGCTCGAGCGCGGCCTGCCACTCCGGCTCGTCACCCGCCTCGAGGACGTCGCTGAGGCCCAGACAGCCGGGGTAGGGATCCTCCGCGTCCACGATCACGCGCTTGAGCTTCGGGAACCCGGGCAGCATGAGATCGCCCGGCTCGCTGTCGCGAAGACCGGGCAGCACTTCGTTCAGCGTCTCGAAGAAGTCTATCGGCCCGAGGTGATCGGCCAGGATCAGCGTCGTCGAGTCTGACTGGCCGAGGATGTAGGCGAGCTCGTGCGCCTTGTAGCGCGTGTTGAGCGCGACCGCGACGGCGCCGATCATGCCGCAGGCCTGCTGGACGGCGAGCCAGGCCGGGCGGTTGGGTAGCCACAGCGCAAGCTTGTCGTCCTTCGCGATGCCCAGCGCCAGGAGCCCGCACGCGGCGCGCTCGCTCTCGCGCAGGAACTCCTTGTACGTGATGCGCCGGTCTGCGGCGACTATGGCCTCGCGGTCGGGGAAGCGGGCGGCGACGCGGCCCAGCATCTGGCCCGCCGTCGCGTCGAGAAAGGGATTGGGGCCCGCCGCCGGCCGCATGGGCCCCATGCTATCACTCGGGCGAACCACGTTGGACCGGAGCCCCTCACCCCGTCACCATGAGGCGTTTGGCCTAGACCGTCACGCAGTTGACGTAGTAGGTGGCCGTGCCTCCTATATTCGCCGCACCAGACCGAAAGTCGCTGATCGGCGGCAATGCAGGTCACGAAGGCGCGGCCGAGGGCTTCACGGCAGGTCGAGCGCAAACCGGATGGCCGCCTCGACCTCCTGCATCTTCTCAACCGAGAGTACGGCAATGCGCCGCTTGATCAACGTCTTTGGAATCGTGGCGATATCGTCGAGGTTGACCACGCAACGGGAGGGCAGGCCATCGCTCTCATCGAGCGCGACTTCGACCGGGATATTTCTGATGGTTCGGGTAACGGGCGCAACGGTGACCGCCACCCTGACCCGATAGGCGGAATCGCGACTCAGGAGTACCACCGGCCGTTGCCCTATGGGGGGAGGAAGCTGGCTCCACCACACCTCGCCGCGCCTCATCTACCACTTTTCACGCGGCAGCACTCCGGAAAGAAGGCGGGTGGTTGTCCTTGCCCAGGCCGTGTCCTCTGGTTTTCGACGATAGCCTTCGACGTACTGCCGGTCGAGTCGATCTCCTTCCAAGGCTTTGAGTCGCAACCGGCATGCATCCCGGATGAAGGCGGCTCGGCTTTCGGCCACCCGGCCGACTGTCCCATCGATACGCATGAGAAGTTCGTCCTCGATCGGCACCTGGATAATTTTCTTGGGCGTGCGCTTTGCCATCCCTGGCCTCCACATCCGTATGTGGATTCAATACCACATGAGATTAGCGATGTCAAAGAGTGGACCTCGACCTCGCCCTGATCATCGGCGAGCGACTTCGAGAATGGTCCGTGCGAGAACGTCCGGTTCTGCCCTCGCCCGGAAGGCGCGTCGGCCAGGAAGGATGGTCGGCCGGGTCAGATGATGCCGTCGGCCTTGAGGCGGTCGAGCTCGGTGTCTGAAAGCCCCATCTCACTCGCGTAGACCTCGCGGTTGTGGGCGCCCAGCGCCGGGCCGGCCCAGCGGATGACGCCCGGTGTGTCGGACAGGCGCGGCGTGGGGGCGCTCATGGTGACCGTGCCCAGCTGCGGGTCAGGCAGCTCTACGAAGGTGCGCCGCGCCTTGAAGTGCGGATCTTCCATGATGTCGGCGATGTCGTAGACGGGCGCCGCGGTCAACCCCTCGGTCTCGAAGAGCCGCACGATCTCTTCGCGCGACCGCTTGCTGATGGCTAAGGCGATCGCCTGGTCTACCGCCTCGCCGTTGGCAATGCGCGCGTCGTTGGTCGCGAAGCGCGGGTCGGCCAAAAGGTGGCCGATGCCAAGCGCCTTGAACATGGCGTCCGCCGAAGCGGGAGTCGAGGCCGAGAGCGCGACCCATTTCCCTTCCCGTGTCTTGTACGTGCCGCGCGGGCTCGCGTTGTGAGAACGGTTGCCGATGCGCTCGCGGACGATTCCATGCGCGCGGTACTCGAGCGCGTTCGGGCCGAGGATGGCCAGCAGCGGCTCGTAGAGCGGCACGTCGATCATCTGCCCGCGTCCCGAGACGCGGTCGCGGTGGCGGAGCGCCGCGAGCACGGCGACGGCGCCCGCCTGCGCGGCGACCATGTCGGCCATGGGGAAGGAGGGCAGGGTGGGCGACTCCGCGGGGCCCGTCGTCGCGGCGAAGCCCGACATGGCCTCGGCCATGGTGCCGAAGCCCGGCCGGTCGCGGTAGGGTCCGTCCTGTCCCCAGCCGGAGACGCGCACCATGACGAGGCGCGGGTTTTCCTTAGAGAGCGCGTCCCAGCCGAGGCCCCACTTCTCGAACGTGCCGGGGACGTAGTTCTCGATCAGGACGTCGGCCGTTGTGACGAGGCGCTTGAGGAGGGCCTGGCCTTCGGGCTTGGTCAGGTTGAGCGTGATGGAGCGCTTGCCGCGCGCGTAGACCTTCCACCACAGCTCGCCGAGCGACTTGGACCAGGTGCGCAGCGGGTCGCCGCCCTTGGGGTTCTCGACCTTGATGACGTCGGCGCCGAGGTCGGCCAGCATCGTGGCCAGCACCCCGCCAGCGATGAGGCGCGAGCAGTCCACGACCCGCAGATCGCCCAGCGCCCCACTGCGATCGCTCATGAGCCGGAGGCGGCCTTCCGGGCCTCCTCCTTCATGTGCTTTCCCATCGCCTCGACGAGCAGGCCAAGCGCCTCCTTCTCGATGCGCCCGGTGACGGTGACGCTCGGGTAAGCGACGGCCGTGGCGCGGAAGAGGCCGCCCTCCTCCTGGACCAAGTCCACTTCGATGCGCACCGTCTAGCCCCCCGTCATGGGCCGCTCGGCCAGGAAGAGGAAGCGCGAGAGGCTAAACAAGTAGCGCCCGTGGAGATCCTGGCCTCGGACGTCGTCGGCCCAGGCCTGGGCCACGTCCTCGGGGATGCCCGCCTTGCGGCTCACGAAGCGCGCGACCACGTCGATCAGACTACCGCTGTAGGTGGTGTCGTCCGGATGGAGGTTGACCATCGGCACCACGGAGAGGCTCTTGAACGCGAAGCCGGCCTGGCCCAGGAGTCGCGACAGCAGCGCGGGGAGGTGCGGGTGGACGAAGTGCGCCTCCCACGCCCGCAGCACGCGCGCCTGCCGGTCGCCGTCATCCGCTTGCCAGACGCAGGAGTCCCAGTCGCTGTCCATCACGATGAGGCGCCCGCCCGGTCTCAGCACGCGGTACGCCTCGCCGAGAGCCCGCGGCAGGTCGGCGACGTACTCGTAGACCTGGACCGCGGTCAAGAAGTCGAAGTTCTGCTCGGGGAAGCGGAGTTCCACCGCGTTGCCGACGGCGAACTCCGTGCGCCCGGCCAGCGCCGAGCGGCGCGCGCGCTCGCCCGACATGGTGACCATGTCGGGGCTGGTGTCGATGCCGACCATCCGGCCCGTTGGGCCGACGTCGCGCGCCAGCTCGCAGGCGAGGAGGCCGGGACCGCAGCCGATGTCGAGCCCGCGCTCGCCGCGCTTGGGCACCACCTTGGCCCGGATGCGGGCGCGCTGTTCTACGAGGTCGGCCGTGGAAGAGGTCCGATCGAGGAGGGGAGCGCTGAAGGTCGTCACGCGGGCACGCTACCAGCAGGGCCGGGCCCAGTCAAGGCTACCGGAAGTGCGTTGCTTGACTTGACGCGAGGGCGAACCTAGGCTGTGGCGATGAGATCGAGAGCGCTGGCGGCGGCCGTGTGCCTGATCCTGATCTGCGCGGGTCGCGTGTGCGCCCAGGCGCCTGATACCGTGCTCCTCGAGGAATTGACCTGGACGGAGCTCCGCGAGCTGAACGGGGCCAAGACCACGACGATCATCGTCCCGGTCGGCGGCACGGAGCAGAACGGCCCCCAGATGACGCTCGGCAAGCACAACTCGCGGGTGAAGATCCTGTCGGAGAAGATCGCGCGGGCGCTCGGCAACACGCTCGTGGCGCCGGTGATCGCGTACGTGCCGGAGGGGCGGCTGAGCCCGGCCACGGGACACATGCGGTTCCCCGGCACGATCACCGTCCCGAGCGAGACCTTCCAGAGGGTCCTCGAGTACACGGCGCGGAGCTTCAAGCTCCACGGGTTCCGGGACATCGTGTTTCTGGGCGACCACGGAGGCACTCAGGCTGACCAGAAGGCGGGTGCCGGCCGGCTGAATCGCGAGTGGGCCGCGGCGCCCGTCAGGGTCCACGCGATCGAAGAGTATTACCTGGCTGCCGTCGTGGAACTTCCGCGTCTCCTCAGCGAGCGGGGTTATCGGAAAGAGGAGCTGGGTCTCCACGCCGGGCTCACCGACACCTCTTTGATGCTGGCCGTCGATCCGCGCATGGTGCGGCCCGGGCGCCTGCGGCCCGATTCCTGGCCGCCGGGCGCGAGTGGCGTGTCGGGCGACCCGACCCGGGCCAGCGCCGAGCTGGGGCGGCTCGGCGTCGAGATGATCGAGACGCGCACGGCCGAGGCGATCAGGAAGTCGATCGCCCGGCGCTGACGCAGCACACCCCATTCCCGGGAGGCCTCGGTGCAGGTTGCGAATCGTGCTGTACGTCGCGGTATCATGCGTGCGGGTCTCATGCTCGGATTGGCCGTCGCAGCGGGTTTCTCGGCTTGGCCCGCCGCGGCTCAGCAGGGGGCCCGTTCCATCGAGACGATTCCCGGTATGCCCCTGGTGGTCGAGCGCAACAACCTCTACAGCGAGACGCGGTCGGACAAGCTGAGCCCCGCCGTCGCGAAGGCGCTGCCGCGCGTCTACGTCCCGAATCTCAAGTCCAACGACGTCTACGTGATCGATCCGGCGACGCTAACGGTCGTCGACCGCTTCCGGGTGGGCATAAATCCGCAGCACGTCGTGCCCTCGTATGACCTCAAGACGCTTTGGGTGACCAACAACGCGGAAGGTCGCACCGACGGGAGCCTGACACCCATCGATCCGGCAACCGGTAAGCCGGGCAAGTCGATCGCCGTCGACGACCCCTACAACATGTACTTCTCACCCGACGGGCGCTCGGCCATCGTGGTCGCGGAGGCGCGCAAGCGGCTCGACTTCCGCGATCCCCATACCATGGCGCTGCACAGTTCGCTTCCGGTGCCGCAGTGCGGTGGGATCAACCACGCGGATTTCGCCATCGACGGCCGCTTCGCGATTTTCACCTGCGAGTTCCAGGGCAGTCTCGTGAAGATCGACCTGGTCGGGCGCAAGGTCTTGGGCTATCTCAGGCTCTCGAGGGGGGGCATGCCGCAGGACATCCGCGTGTCTCCGGACGGGAAGACCTTCTACGTGGCCGATATGAAGGCGGACGGCGTCTTTGTAGTAGATGGCGAGAGCTTCAGGGAGATCGGCTTCATCCAAACCGGTATCGGCACGCATGGCCTGTATCCCAGCCGCGACGGGACGAAGCTCTACGTCGCCAACCGTGGCTCGAACCATATCCGCGGCAAGCCGAACGGGAAGGGGAGCGTGTCCGTCGTCGACTTCGCCACCCGGAATATCGTGGCCACGTGGCCCATACCCGGCGGGGGAAGCCCGGACATGGGCAATGTGAGCGCTGACGGAAAGGTCTTGTGGCTCTCAGGCCGTTACGACGACGTTGTCTACGCCATCGACACCACGTCGGGCGAGGTGCGGAAGATCGCCGTCGGCAAGGAGCCCCACGGCCTCACGGTCTGGCCCCAGCCCGGCCGCTACTCCCTCGGTCACACGGGAAATATGAGGTAGCTGGCGGCTCAAAAGGGTCCCAGATGCGAGGCGGCGCCCGAAGGGCCGCACGCGAGGCGTAGTCCTTCTACGTTGAGCGTGCGGCCGAGGGCGCCAACGAAGCAGATGGGCCCTTTTCAGCCGCCAGATCAGCCGACGATCTTCTTTTCCCGCAGCGCCTTGATGTCCGCGGCGGACAACCCCAGCTCGCGCAGGACGGCGTCGGTGTGCTCGCCGGCGTGCGGCGCCGCGGTGCGCACACTGCCGGGCGTGCCGGAGAGCTTGATCGGGATGCCGAACTCCTTGATCGTGCCGAGCGTCGGGTGTTTGACCTCCACGACCATGTCGCGGGCCTGGACCTGCGGGTCGGCAACCATCTCCTCGGGGTCGTAGACCTTGCCCACGCAGACGTCGGCCTTCACGAGAATCTCGTACCATTCGTCACGGTTCCTGGTGCGGATGATGGACTCGATGTCCTCGCGCGCCTTGACTTCCTCCGCGTTGGCCGCGCGGACGAACTGGTCGTGCTTGCGCGCGAAGCGGACGAAGTCGGGGCGGCCGATCGCCCGGCAGAAGTTCTCCCACAGCCAGGGTTCGGTGCAGCCGATGGTGAGGAGCTTGCCGTCCTTGGTGTCGTAGATCGCGTAGTAGGGGTAGGACCCGCCGAGGAAGCCCTCGCCGCGCTTCGGCGCCAGGCCATCGCTGAAATAGAAGCGCATGTTGGGCGTGGCGGCCAGGAGCGCGATCGACGTGTCGAGGTAGGAGACGTCCACGTGCTGGCCCTTGCCCGTGCGCTCGCGGGCGAAGAGCGCGTACATGACGCCGAGCGCGCCGTGCATGCTGGCGCCGGCGTAGTCGGCGACGAGGTTGAGCGGGATCGCGGGCTTGCGGCCGGATTCGCCGATCAGCGCGAGGATGCCGGCCAGCGAGAGGTAGTTCATGTCGTGCGCCGGGTAGTCGCGGTAGGGGCCGTTCTGGCCGAAGCCCGAGAGGGAGCAGTAGACGATGCGCGGGTTGATCGCGCGGATCGCCTCGTAGTCGGCGCCGAGCCGCTTCATCACGCCCGGGCGGAATCCCTCGATGATCACGTCGGCCCCGGCCGCGAGCTTCTTGAAGAGCGTCTGCCCTTCGGGCGCCT
>ORMF011379196.1_pt1 | contig 11012 bp, 9 predicted proteins | sample 1779871 | NCBI WGS metagenome assembly ORMF01 (sample SAMEA104232316, study PRJEB22302) | groundwater metagenome | biome: forest; feature: aquifer; material: groundwater | place: USA | collected 2011-08-07 | depth 5.4 m
ACCGACAGTTCTCTCATCAAGGAGCTGGAAGCCCTCGGCATCGGCCGGCCAAGTACGTACGCGATGATTGTGGATACGATTCAAGCGCGCAAGTACGTTGAATCGAAAGAGCGGCGCTTGTATCCAACCGAGCTTGGGATGACGGTAAATCGGATTCTTGTGAAGAGTTTCCCTCATATCATTAATGTTGATTTCACTGCGAAGATGGAGGACGAGTTAGAAACGATCGCAACGGGTGAGCAATCGTATCGTCAAGTGATGGAGGATTTTTATCATCCATTCATGGACGATCTTGAAGCAGTTGACAAAACTGCTTCAGCAGTAAAGAAGTCGCTGCAGGAAGAGACAGATGAAGTGTGCGAGGTGTGTGGCAAGAAGATGATCATCAAGTGGGGACGTAACGGGCGCTTCATGGCATGCAGCGGTTATCCGGCTTGTAAGACGACGAAGCCGCTGAAAGAAGAGCAAGAAGCAAACAAGCACGTTGTTGGTGTCAAATGCGATGTGTGCGGCGGCGATATGGTGATAAAAGGTGGTAAGTTCGGTGCGTTTCTTGGTTGCTCGAACTATCCAACGTGCACGAACACGAGAGCGATAGGCATCGGCATAAAGTGCCCGAAGTGTAGAGAGGGCGACGTCATCGAGCGCAAAACAAAACGCAAGCGCTCGTTCTACGGATGCTCGAAGTATCCGAACTGCGACTTCGCATCGTGGGATAAGCCGGTGATTCGTCCGTGCGACACGTGCGGCAATCCGTACATGGTTCAGAAGTATACACAAACACGCGGCGAATTTTTGCTTTGCCCCACGTGCAAGGCTGAAGTGGCAAAGGAAGATGTCCGCGAAGCAGTCGTCGGTTAACAACTTGCACTCCGCAACGTGATGCAAGAACATTTCCGCACATTCCTGCAATATCTTGGGGGAGAACGTAACTACTCGCCTCACACACTCGCGTCGTATGAAGATGACCTGCGCCAGTTCTCGCAGTTTCTCTCCAGGCATTTTTCTGACGCAAGGTTCTCGCCCCGTGAAGTCGACCACGTAACGATTCGATTGTTTCTTCGTGATCTTGTAGAACAGGAGTTCTCTCGTCGCAGTGTCGCTCGGAAACTTGCTTGCCTCAAATCATTTTTCCGTTACCTCTACAAGAACAAGGTCATCGAAACAAATCCAGCCGCGAACGTACAATCTCCTAAGCTTGACAAGTTGTTGCCGACCGTGTTGAATGAGGAAGCGGTAACGGCATTGATGCAGCAAGCGGATACATCAACGCCGGAGGGGTTGCGCGACCAGGCGATTCTTGAGATGTTTTATGGAACCGGAATTCGTCTGAGCGAGTTAATAAACTTGAGCTGGCAAGACGTTGACTTTGCAGACGCAACACTCAAAGTCACAGGCAAGGGAAGCAAGCAACGGATTGTTCCATTGGGGAGGAAAGCAAAGCAATCATTGAGGAACTATTCAAGTTCACGAGACAGTGTGCTTGATGAAGGCTATCGTGATGAGACGAATGGTTCAGCGGTGTTCATCACGAAACGCGGCAAGCGTTTGTCCCCGAAAAGTGTTAATGTGTTGATGAATCGGTATATCGGAAAAGTTTCTGAAATCAAAAAGAAAAGTCCTCACGTCTTGCGGCATAGTTTTGCAACACACTTGTTGGACAGAGGAGCAGATTTGCTGGCAGTAAAAGAACTACTCGGTCACGAAAGTCTCTCTACGACGCAAATCTACACGCACGTGAGCGTTGAACGACTGAAGAAGATTTACGCGCAAGCGCACCCCAAAGCATCATAGTTCCAGATTCATTTGTCAGAGAAAGGACCACCAGTATGGATATCAACTTCACGGCGCGACGTTTTCGAGCGCATTCTGAAATCAAAGAATATGCAATGGCGGAGGTAAAGAAACTTGAGAAGTTGTACGATGGCATCGTGCGGGCAGATATCATTTTGTACTATGAGCGCGGCGTAAACAGTCTGAAAACTGCGGAGATCAATCTTCATGTCTACGGAACAATGCTTTCTGCTCACGAGGGTACGGACGACTACGTCAAATCCATTGACGGTGCAATGGAGAAGTTAGGCAGCCAGCTCAGAAAATATAAGTCGAAGCTGCATGGCAAAGATAAAACGAAAGTGCGGCAGATTCGCGAGAAAGTGTAAGCCCACAAGGAGAGCGAGTTGAAGATAGACAAAAATAGAGAAACGCGTAAGAAGTTTATTAGCGTCGGTGCGTTTTATGAATCCAACCGCGAGCGTTTCAAGCTTGAGTTGTTGAACGGTGAAAATGGTTTTGATAATCCGATCAAGGACAAGAACCTTCACCGACCCGGCTTGGCACTTGCCGGGTACGTTGACTTGTTCACATACGATCGAGTACAAATCATCGGCAATACGGAAGTCAACTATCTCGACTCGCTTACATCAGCTCATCGGCACGCGGCGTTTACAAGGCTGTTGGAATTTAAGATGCCCTGTATCGTTCTCACAAATAGCAACAAGCTTGAGAAGGGGTTTCTCAATGAGGCGTCGGCGAAAGGCATACCCATTTTCGGAACACCGTTTGAAACGACAAAGATTGCATACTTCATAGCTGACTTCCTTGATGACCAATTTGCTCCGCAGATTGTCTTGCACGGTTCGTTCGTCGATGTGTACGGTGTTGGCGTGCTGCTTATCGGCCGCTCGGGGATTGGTAAAAGCGAGATTGCACTTGACCTGGTGGAACGGGGCCACCGCCTCGTTGCCGATGATGTGGTGAACGTGACGCGAAAGGGTGAAGGCATCTTGATGGGTTCCGGAACCGACCTGGTGAAGCATTTTATGGAAATCCGCGGTCTCGGCTTGATTGATGTTCGCAGCATGTTCGGCATACGTGCAATTCGATTTCAGAAGCGTGTCGAGATTATTATCGAGCTGGAAGAGTGGAAGCCCGGTCAGGAATACACAAGAACGGGGCTTGACGATGAGAACATCAAAGTTCTTGATGTTGAAATCCCTTACGTACGACTGCCGATTTTCCCCGGCAAGAATGTTACAGTAATTACTGAAGTTATCGCTCTCAACTATCTGTTGCGACATTACGGCTACGACGCTGCAAAGGAGTTCGCAAAGCGCCTTGAGGGGACAATCGCTGAAAAGAAAAAGAAGGGCAACAGAGCAATCAACTACTTCGAGCATGACTTCGAGTAGATGTTTACTTCATTCTGAGCGAAACTACGTAGGACAAAAGCTGACCCGGCAATTCGTTAAAAAACTCTAATACTGGAAAAAAATCCTTGACAAAGCTATTGAGATTAATTATCATTCCACAGCCATTACGAAGAGTTTCACGCCCCGCACCTTGTTTTTCAGTTCTTAGTTTCTGGACCCAAGGCATTATTTGTATTTAGGATACGCATTCAATTTGCAGTGGATGTGCTTCAGGGGAGGCATACAAATCCAATGAAGCAATAACATCAGCACGCGAGGTATTCATGTTCAAGAGGATTAAGTTTTTCTGCTTTTCAGATAAGTCGCTCGATTATCAGGAAGTGCAGTTTTTCAAAACGAAGACTGTCCTTTCTGTAATTGCGTTGGGCTTGGCTTTGTTCGGATCACTCTTCCTCGTCAACTATCTCACCGGCGACCCGCTCGGTGTGGCGAAGAGAACCGACCTTGTAACTGAAAACAGTATTCTGAAAGACCAAATCAAGCAGTTGACAGAGAAGACATCGATCGTGCAAAAAAGCATTGATGAACTCGTTGAGCGGAACAATCAACTTCGCTTGATGGTCGACTTGGGCACGATCGATACCGATACCAAGAAAGCAGGTGTCGGTGGCTCGCTGAATAAAGCTGAATTTTCCTTCCTGAGCCGTGATGCTAATTCTCTTCTTACATACTCTCACGAAATCCTTTCGCAGCTCGAACGGGAAGTAGAACTTCAAAAGAAGAGCTACGAAGAAATCAACAAGCAGTACGCGTACAATAAAACGATGTTCAAGCATCTTCCCGCAATCAAACCGTGCGATGGTCCGTATTCCATCAATGGCTTTGGCATGAGAATTCACCCCGTGCTCGGTGTATGGAGAATACATGAGGGCATTGATATTCTGCATGAAGACGGCACGCCAGTCTATGCTGCGGGTGATGCTGCCGTACATTTTGCCGGAACGACACGAAGCGGATACGGCAGAGTCATCGAATTAGACCATGGCTACGGCTATTCGACATTGTACGCACATCTTTCATCGGTTCTCGTGAAAGAAGGGCAGAAAGTACAACGAGGGGAACTTATCGGACGAGTCGGTCGTTCGGGCTTAGTGAGCGGACCCCACTTGCATTATGAAGTGCGTTTGAATGGGAGAAGACAAAACCCCGTTGATTATTTCTTTGATGATGTTGACGCTGCGCGATACCGTGCGCAGCTTGCAAGCGCAAAGTAACGGTACTAACAATTATGCTTTCAGAAAGGAAGTGATAAAGCGTTGATTTGGACGATGGAACTTGCTTCGTACTTGGACGACGCGCCATGGCCTGCAACAAAGGAAGAATTGTTTGACTATGCTGTTCGCACCGGTGCGCCGGTCGAGGTCGTGGAGAACCTGCAGGAACTTGAAGACAGTGAAGAACCATACGAGAGTATGGAGGAAATCTGGCCCGACTATCCCACCGACGAAGATTTCTTCTTTGAGGATGAAGGAGAATACTGATGAACACCGGCTCTGTTTGATTCCCTTGATCAATCTCATTCAAAGTCAACCCATTCCGACTGGTCGGGATGGGTTTTTTGTTTTCCACTTAGAAGATTTTTGTAGTTGGAGAATGCGTTGAGAAAACATCATACTCACAAGGCAGGGAACGGTGCTACCGGGCGTACATTTGTGTATGCCGTTTCTCTTGCTATTCTCTTCGTTCATAGTTCACGATGTACTGCCCAGGTACAAGCAACCACAGGCAAGTTCGAAATCCAATCCATAGATTTTGAAGGAAACGATACCTTCAGCAGCAACGAATTGTTGTCGTCGATGCAAACACAAGTGACGCCGGGTTTTCTTAACAAATTCTTGTATAACAGCATCAGCGAGAGGTTAGGGAGAAAGAATGAGTATCTTGACGGAAAAATCCTCGGTGATGATGTTTCTCACCTCCGACAATTCTATAACGATCACGGATTTCAAGACGTTCGGGTTGATACCTCTCTTACTTTTTCTCGACAGGATACAACCGTCGAAATTCTCATTCGCATTCAAGAAGGTTATCGTTCGCTGATTGATATGCTGACGTACAAAGGGATTATCAACGTGCCGGATATTGTGAACGAGGAAGTAAGCGCCGATCCGAAGATTGTGAAAGGCGACCCATTCAACAAAATCTTGATCGAAGAAGAAGTGAAGCGCGTTCTGCAGATTCTCAAGAATGATGGCTACGCACGGGCAACATTTGTTCGAGACAGTTCTTCCATGACGTACTATACCAGCACTCGCAACTACAGTTTGTTGCTTTGGCTCAATCCGGGCAAGCTGTACAGGTTTGGAGATATTACGGTTCAGCAAGAACAAGAGCCAATCCGGGATGACATAAGCGATGAAGACCTTCTTCATCAATTGGATTACAAGAAAGGGGAAGTCTATAGCTTAGAGAACTTGACAGTCAGTGAAAAGAACTTGAACCGTATCGGCATCTTCGACCGCGCCTGGATTGAGACAAGATTTCCGAATTCCGAAAAGCCGGAATCAATCTTCGTAGCTACGAACGTGAAGGTGCGTCCGCGTAACAAGCACGAGCTTGCACCTGAAATTCTTTTCAGCAGCGATGACAACAACAACTTCACATTTGGCGCAGGTCTTGGATACACGAATAGGAATTTTCTTGGTGGCGGACGAACGTTTTCTACGCGCTTACGTTTCCGTACACAAAACTTTAGAGCTTTTCCTGACGTATTCAACGCAAACAATAACGCGATTGCGAATGCCGACTTAACGTTCGAGCTTCTCCAGCCGTATATCTTTTCAAACAAGGTCAAAGGCACATGGTCGTTCTCGGCAATTGCCGACAAACAGAATTTTTATATCAACCGTATTCTCCAAAATAAATTCGGCTTTACTGATCGTTTTGCTGAGTTCACGACGGGGTTTTTGGATTGGACGCTGCAGCTTGTGAGTTTGGAAAAGAAGAGTAAGATCGATGCCGATTCGACCAATCCGGCTGACCTGCAAGGACTTCGAGATCTTGCCCTTCAGGATTCACTGCAACAATTCAACTCGATTCTCTCATTCACAATTCAGCGGGACATGACCAATGATATTTTTTCACCGTCGCGCGGTTTTATTCACTCGCTTACCATCGAAGAATCCGGGTTATTGCCGCTCGTTCTCAAAAAATGGCAGGCTGATCTGCCGAAGTTCACTCAGTTCTATCGTACAAGTTTTCTGCTTCGTTGGTATCTTGATCTCACGGACGGAAATCGTTTTTCTATTCTTGCCCTCAAGCTCAAAGGCGGGTTCGAAGGAAAATACGGTGAAAGTTTTTCCGACTCCATAAGAGCAATTCCGCAAACGTACCGCTTCTATGCAGGTGGCGGGGGCAGCGTGCGTGGTTGGCGCTCACGCGAGTTAAGCGCGGGCGGTAATCCTCAGTTTGGGGGAAATGTATTAGCTGAGGCAAGCGTGGAAATCCGAACCAACATATTGCAGAGTTTGCGAGATGATTTCTGGGACAAGTTATGGACAGTCGTATTTCTGGATGCCGGCAATGTCTGGCCTGATGCAAGAGATTTGCAGGTACAAGGTGTTGCACTTGCCGCCGGGTTCGGAATCCGGTATGATACTTTTTTCGGTCCGTTCAGAATTGATTACGGCTTGCAAGTGTACGACCCGAGAAATGGACTATGGATTACGCAGCGCCAGTTCTGGGGAGAAACACTTCGAACCGGTGTAATCCATTTCGGCATTGGTCATTCATTCTAAGTACAGAGAGTTATGTGGAATCGAGTAATCGGGCAACACCGTGTTAAGAATATTTTGCTGAGTGCGCTGCGCGCGCAGCGACTTCCTCATGCCTATCTTTTCATCGGCAATGAGGGCGTTGGCAAAGATGCGACGGCGCTGGAGCTTGCGCGTGTGTTGCACTGCGAGAAAAGACAGGAAGAGGCGTGCGACGCGTGTCCATCGTGTTTGAAAATGAGCTCACTCCAGCATCCTGATGTGAAGTTGATTACCGCCTTGCCGGTTGGAAAAGGGGAGAAGAGCGACGATCCACCACTGGAAAAACTGACTGCCGCCGAAATTCAGTTGATTCAAGAACAGTACAGGCTGAAAGGCGGGAATCCCTATCATCGTTTTGCAATCCCTAAGGCGAACATCATCAAGATCAACAGCATTCGCGAAGTGCGACGCCAGTCTGCGATGAGCTCGCTGTATGAAGGAAAGAAAGTCTTCATCATCTCCAGTGCAGATGAGATGGGAGAGGAAGCTTCCAATACGTTATTGAAAACACTCGAAGAACCGCCCGGCGACACGCTGTTGATGCTCACCACTTCACGACCGGAGTCGTTGCTGCAAACGATTGTTTCTCGCTGTCAGCCTGTGCGTTTCGATCCACTCACTGAAGAGGATATCCGCTCTGCGTTGACTGAACGTGAAGGTGTTGAACAACACCAAGCTGCACTTGTGGCTCGACTTGCGAACGGCAGTTACGTGCGGGCGCTTGAGCTGCTTCAAGCGGATATTGCCGAGCTTCGGCAGGATGTTGTAAACTTCATCCGGACGGCGCTCGCGAATAATTTTGTCAACCTCTCGGGCCATCTTGAAAAACTCGCGGCATCGAAAGACAGAGAGTTCATCGTTCGCTTTCTTACGCTCATGCTTATATGGTTCCGTGATGCGTTTGTCTTACTGCAAGGGGGAACGATTATCAATCTGGATCAGCAAGATGATCTTAAGAAGTTCACAGCAAAATTTGCTAACGCAGATTTGCAGAACGTGATGGATGCTGTTGAGCATGCTATTTCTCTTATCTACAAAAATGGCTACATTCCACTCACACTTCTGCAGCTTGCAGTCAAGCTGCGACGTGCTATTCTTGAAACGCCTTCACAACGATTACAGAAAACGATTGCATGAGTGAGCTGAAACGCATTCTCGTAACAGCAGCGTTACCGTACGCTAATGGACCAATCCATCTCGGACATCTTGCCGGCGCGTATGTGCCTGCCGATATCTATGTTCGCTACCAACGGCTGAAGGGAAGAAAAATTGTCTTCATCTGTGGGTCGGATGAGCACGGCGTGCCGATTACCCTGACCGCGGACAAAGAGAAGATTACGCCCCAGGCAGTTGTCAATCGTTACCATGAAATGAACAAAGCGGTGTTTCGAAACTTGGGCATAAGCTTCGACAATTATTCTCGAACATCGCTGCCGTTGCATCATCAAACTGCGCTTGAGTTCTTTCTCGACTTTCACAAGACGGGAATTCTCAAGGAGAAAAAAGAGCAGCAGTTCTTCGATGCGAAGGCGAATATGTTCCTGCCTGATCGTTACGTTGAAGGAACGTGTCCCGTTTGTGCAAACCCCGAAGCCCGCGGCGACCAGTGTGAGCGTTGCGGTTCATACTTGAATCCGACGGAGCTTATTAATCCCAAGAGTAAGATTACCGGCGAGACGCCAATTCTCCGAGATACGTCGCATTTGTATTTCCCGCTTGGCAATTATCAGAAGAGGCTTGAAGAGTACATTGCTGAGAGAAATGCACGCGACGGCTGGAAAGAGAATGTGCTGAAGTACTGCCAAACGTGGTTCAAGGACGGTTTGCAGGACCGTGCAGTGACTCGTGATCTTGACTGGGGCGTGAAGATTCCGCTGCAAGGCTACGAAAGCAAAGTGCTGTATGTTTGGTTCGATGCGGTGCTCGGATACGTTTCTTCGACAAAGGAATGGTCGCAACACATCGGCAAACCTGACGAGTGGAAAAAATTTTGGCTGGATGAATCAACGAAGTATGTAGCGTTCATCGGCAAGGATAACGTTGTGTTTCACTGCATCGTTTTTCCGGCAATGCTGATGGCGTGGAATGACGCACATACTGCAAAGTATGTCCTCCCGGAGAATGTTCCGGCTAATGAATTTTTGAATTTCGAAGGACAGAAGTTCTCAAAGAGCCGCGGTATCGGTATCGATGTTCAAGACTATCTTGCAAAGTTTCCTGCAGACCCGCTCCGCTACTATCTTGCATCGTCGTTGCCTGAATACCATGATTCAGATTTCTTGTGGAAAGATTTTCAAGCGAAGAACAATAACGAGCTTGCAGATATTCTCGGCAACTTCATCAACCGCACCCTTGCGTTTGCCGCAAGAACCTTTGATGGCAAGGTTCCGGAGCGAGGAGCGCTTTCTGCATTCGACAGCACGATGCTTCAAGCAATGAAGAAAACGCCGATTGTGGCTGCGAAATGTTTTGAAGAGTATCGCTTCCGCGACGGACTGTTGGAGATTATGAATCTCGCTCGTACGGCAAACAAGTATTTCAACGACAGCGAGCCGTGGAAGACCGTGAAGTCCAAGAGAGAGCAATGCGCAACAACCATCAACATGAGTTTGCAGGTCGCTCGTTCGCTCGCCATTCTGATGTCGCCCATTATCCCGAATTCTTGTGAGAAGATTTGGAAGATGTTGAATCTTGAGGGTGAAGCGGCGAAGCAAAGCTGGGACCCGGCGAGTGAGTTATTGATTCCGGCAGGACACAAACTCGGAACGACAGAAATTCTATTTACCAAGATCGAGGATGGAGTGATTGAACAAGCGATAAAGGATACGACGGGCAGCGATACGGTTGCTGCACAACCTGCCGTTGCTCCGAAACAGGCTGATGTTAAGCAGCAGATAAGCATTGACGATTTCAAGAAAATTGATTTGCGCGTTGCAAAGATTGTAGCGTGCGAAAACGTTCCGAAGTCAGAAAAGCTTTTGAAGCTTCAAGTGGAAATCGGAAGCGAGCAGCGACAGATTGTTGCGGGCATTGCGAAGCATTACAAACCGGAAGACCTTATCGGCAAGAGTGTTGTAGTCGTGTACAATCTTCAACCCGCAAAGTTGATGGGACAGGAATCGAAGGGGATGGTGTTGGCGGCATCGGATGATGATGGGAAGTTATTTGTTGTTTCGCCTTCGGGAGAGATTGCGAGCGGCAGTGTTGTCAGGTAATCTGTAGGGCGACCAGTCTGGTCGCCCTACTGTGTATAAGCAAAAAAGATTGGCAGAAGAATGTACGCTGTGCCCATGCCGGCCACAATCAATCCAATCATCGAGCCAACCGTCCACACAAACATTTTGAGATCTCCATCCCGCTCACCTGAAACTTTCAATGCTTTGCGAAAACAGAGGACCGCTGCGATGAGCGAAAGAAACGAAATCGTTCCGAAGATGAGCGTGAGTGCAAGGTCGAGTTTTGCCATTAATTGTTTTGATTCATCGCATAAGATTTCCCTCCAATATACAAAATCCCTATGCGACATAACTCAACAAATTCATTTCGCTTTTTCTCTTGCGTCGTCATTCTTCTTTCGCTCTCCTCCTGTGAATGGAACGACAAGCCGGCCGACCCGCGAGCGAATGATATTGTAAAGCGGCTCGCCCGTCTCAAACAAGTGCCGATGAAATTCGATGCAAGTCAATTCTCGGAGCGGAAGAAACAATTGTTGAAATCACTCATCGAAGCAGGCCAGCTTGTGCATGAAGCATATCTTCATCAAGTCTCCCCCGAAGGCGTTGCGATTCGCGACAGTCTTCTTGTCTTGGATGATGATATGAGCCGGAATATGCTTCGCCTTCTCGATCGCAACGGCGGTATGTACGATAAGATTGACGGGTTCAAAAACTTCTTCGGCAAGTCCGTGAAGCCGCCCGGCGCAGGCTTTTATCCTCCCGATCTCACAAAAGAAGAGCTTGAAGGATATCTCGCACTCCATCCGCACGAAACTGAAACGATATTGTCGGCACTCGCTTCGATCTTCAGAACAATTCGTTTCGGAACA
>ORMF010096576.1_pt1 | contig 11006 bp, 1 predicted proteins | sample 1779871 | NCBI WGS metagenome assembly ORMF01 (sample SAMEA104232316, study PRJEB22302) | groundwater metagenome | biome: forest; feature: aquifer; material: groundwater | place: USA | collected 2011-08-07 | depth 5.4 m
CGCGCCGGTGGGCGTGAACGAGAGCAAGTCGCTGATCGGCGTGCCGGTCAACTCGGAGAGCGTGAGCCGGCCATCGCCATTCGGATCGTTGAAAACAATCGCCAAGTCCGCGTCGATGCTGACGGTGCCGTTCTGCACCCCGGCGGACATGAAGCCGACGTTCGCGCCAAAGTTCAGGTTGCTCGCGTGCACGTCGCCGTTGATGAGCAGCTTGTCAGCGACGATGAAGAAGCGCTCGGACAGATCGAGGTCTTCGTTCAGATCGACACCGAAGGAAAACTTGGGAATCGTGTTGTTGGCCTTATCGACGAAGCGCAGCCCCGCCGACAGATCGATGATGGCTGAAGCGTCGAGGCTCAAGCCGATGCCGCCCGCGTCCGCGCCGAGGTTGATCGGCACGCCCGTGAGCGAGCGGCTGGCCTGGAGATCGAAGTCGAACTTGAGCAGCTTGTCGTTCCCGCCGGTGCTGTCGCGCTTGAAGCTGGCAATCTGCGTCTTGATGACGGTGATCAACTCCTGCACCGTCGGCGTCGTGTCCGTGGCGAAGTAATTCTGGATCGGCTGCTGGACCGTCGTGCGGATGCGGTCCGGCAGGGCGAGCGTCTCCTGCAGGTTCTTGTTGACGATGGGCAGGTTCTGCGTGAACGGCGCGCTGTCATCGAGCGCATCCACGAAATCCACCAGCGCCTGCAAGCCGTCGAGGATGAGTTGCTTGACCGCGTCGGGAATCGGGATGCCGTCGCCGAGGCTGAGCGAACCTTCGATCTTGATCTTGGAGATGAGCGCCTCCAGTTCCGCGCGGTTGGTCACCCGTCCCTCCGTAGCGCCGTCGAGCGGGAGAACCTTGATGCCAGCCACACTCACGCCGCCGACATCAGCGCGCAATACCAAGCCGTCGATGTCCAAGGCCCCGTCCAGACTGAACTGGAAGATGTCGCCGAGGCTGGCGCTTCCGAACTCGGCCAGCGCAATGCGGTTGTCCTCGTCGGTACCGGTACCGGGATCCGTGAGATTGACGTTGATCGTGCCAGTGAGCGACACGCCATTGTTCGGCGTCTGGTCCGGGTCTTCTTCCAGTCGGACCTTCAGCAAGCCGCCGAACATGCCGGTGACGCTGGGATTGTCCAGCGTCACGGAGATGCGGACGGTGATCTCCGGCGCCTCATCCTCGACGAGCGAGAATCGTTCGGCCAGCGGCAAGTCCGGCCCCAAGCGAAAGCCGACCCGCAATCTGAACGCCGGATCGACGGTAATCTTAACCTCCCCACCAGCGCTGAACTCAAGTCCTTCGACCGCCGCACCAAGGTTTAGTTGCTCGGTAAACTGCAGCGGATCGGGATTGAACGGAATCGTCAAGCGCACCTCCCGATCGACGCCCGTTCCCGCGACCTGGACATCGAGCAACTCTGGGTCAATTCCTACTAAACCCGCGAGATCCGTGAGAAGCTCCTGAAGTGTCGGCACCTCGGCCGTGGCAGTGAGCCGCCGCCGCAAGCCGTCCACAAAATCGTTGAATTGGTGCTGCAGCGTCCCGAATCCCACGATGCGGAATGGGGTCACAAAGGTCTCCTCGGACTCACCAGCTTCGCCACTCTCCCGTTCCTCTACTTTGAACTGAGCGTCGGGATCTTGGCTGAGAGCCTTGTCAAACTCCACAGTGAACTCGAACTGATTGACTGAGGCGATGGTGGCTTGAACCTCCTTTCCTCCGCTGAGATAGAACACCGCGTCATCGGCTTGCACGCCTTTCGAGACGATATCCGTGCCGTGCAAGAGGACCGTAAACTGTTTCTTGTCGCCGACTTCAACCGTGGGGGAGATGCTGTCCACTTGGTCGCCCTCGACCTCGACCTCTGCCAAGTCAGCGAGCACCTCCCCCAAGGTTTTGTTGACGATCGGCAGCTTCGTGGCGAGCAGATCGACGCCGGCGAGTTGTTGAACGAACGCAGAAACGTTTGTGAGGCCATCAAGGATGTCGTTGGCCGTCCGCTGAGCCAGGGTCAACAGTTCTTCGGCGGCTTGAGCAGTGGCGCGTACGGTCACCTGTTCAGGAGTCGTGATATCCGCCCAGGTGAACGATACCCGTGCATCGCCCAACTGGATGAGCGGCTCGCCACTCAAACCGAGCGCAGACACGGCAAACGAACCGGTCAGCACCACATCATCGGTCGAGGGATTGCCATGGAGCGTGACGGTCGCCAAGCTCGCCACCGGCACTTCCAGCTCCGCCGGACGAATGACGGCGTCTGCTCCATCGGTGCCAGGATCACGCAGCTTCAGTTCGAGTTTCACTTCCGGATCAACCGCGAGCGAGGCACCGAGAAGATCGACACCCAGGAAGCCTAGCCGCCCGCTGCCTTCGACATGGCCGTCGATCCGGATGTTGCGGAGGATTAGCTCCGGGTCACTGCCCGTGTTCGGCCGGATGAAAAAGCCGTCGCGATCAATGCCAACCTGGAGATGCAAAACGGCTTCGGCGACGATCTCGGCCGAGCCGTGGATGTCAATCGCCCCCAGCGGGCCTTGGGTCCCAAGATCGAGTTCCGCCATCCACTTCAACGTCTTCGTAATGCGGATATCCAGCTCGCTCCGATCGTCGTCAGGAGAGGGAGTGTCTTGTCCGAAGGGCAGCAGCCTCACGTTGCCGTCCACCGTATCCAGCCCATCCAGCTTGGCCCGGAGTTGGTCCAACGTGGTGATCGACTCTCCGATACTGCTGAAAAGGAAGGCCCCGATTCCGTCCTCGATCAGGCGGCCAAAGATCTGCGGATTGTCGAGCGCCTCCTGCACCACCGGTCCGATCCGAACCGGCGCTTCTCCGAAGGAGTCTCCCAACGGTGCTACCGTCCGAGCCAGCAGAGTTTCATATCGCCCAAAGGCGCTGTCGGCTAGTTGGAGTCCTTGTCGAAACAGGTCGAGCTTCAGGCTTTCGGGCAGCAAGGCCTCGGCGGCGAGGCCGGAAGGGGCCACCAGCGCCGGGCTACTCGGACTCGCCGGAGTTTCAGGCGGTCCGAACACGTCCAGCACCGACTCGAAGAAGACGAGCTGGGAGCGAGTCCCGATCTGGAGGACGTTGACCCCCCGGCCACCGGTTGGACGGCGGGTCTGAAACCGCCGGACGACTTGAGTTCCGACCCTCACTTCCAAATCCGCGCCATCCTGACCGCCATCGAACAAGATCAAGAACCGGGGGGAGATCGGGCCATTTGAGGCGTCCAGAATCAGCCGATCAACGCCGCGGCGGCCGTTGACGATGATAGTTTCCAGCTCAGAAAGAGTTGCGGTGTAGGCCGGCACGCCAGCGGGCGTCGGGCTGAGATCGTTCTGGAAGAGGTAGAATTGGACGAACTGGCCAGTCGGGTCGAGGCGGATGTAGAAAGTGTCCAGTTCGTCACTCCCGTTGACCGTGACCGTCAGCCCCCCCTGTGAGGTGAGCGCGAGTCGGCTGGTGTAAACGTCAAAGGGTATTCCTGCTGCGGGAAATGCCGTCCCCGCGCCGACCGGGTTCGGTGTTGGATCGGGCAGGTTGATAGTTCCGGTACTGTTCGAGTTGTCGGCCCACACGGCGTGCGCCGAGCCACCGAAGGCGGCAATGCCTGTGTAGTCACCGAAGTCGAGGTCAAAGAATCCGGGGGCAAGGACACCGTCCGCCCGATTTTCATCCGAAGCAAAGCCTTGGGCACTTACCGGGACATTTGGGCGAAAGGTTCGGCCCCCGTCGACGCTCACCGAGGCGAAGTATTGCGCCTCGCTGTTGGATCGGTTATCCAGACCGACACCCACCAACGGAACGTTGCTGAAATCGTTGCGCGCATCGTACCAGGAGACGAACAATGCTCCACTGACCTGATCGACGCTAATCGCCTGGAAGAACTGGCTGCGCGTCCCCGCGTCATCGTTGACCTGCACAGGGTTGCTCCACGTCCGTCCATCATCGTCGGAGAACCTGACGAAGATGTTGAAGTTATCGGTACCGTTCTCATTGACGTTCACGAGCGTGTTGCCGACGCGCCGCCTCTCATCGGCATAAACGAGGTAGAGCCGGCCATTGAACGGGCCCCCACTCCGGTCATAGGCAATGTACGGGCTGGCAAACGACGCCCGGTCAGGTACCGCCCGGATGAAGTCGAACCCACCCGCCAAGCTATTGGCTGGGGTCGTGTCCGCGCCGAAAGCCAAGCTGGTGGCTCCCCCGGCGAGTCCGTTCAGATCGCTATCGAGCCGGATGTTCACAAGGCCCTGGCCGTTGCTCGGGTTCTGCCAGATGATCACCACCTCGCCATTCGGACCGACCGCCGGGACGGCATAGTTGTTCGTGTATTGCCCGGCCGCCGGCACGTCATTCACGCGAGCCTCAGCCGAGAAGCCCCCGACTGCTCCGAGCCCCGTCACCCTCGCGATTCGCGCGAAGATATCGATGTGATTTACGTTTGGATTGCCGTCGCGATCGTCAACGTATGTTACCACAACGACGTCTCTGGTCGGATTCGTGGCATCCGGCCCAGTTGCAATCCACGATTTATCAGCACCCGGACTCGTCAGGAACGTGATGAAGCCAGCGGCTCCGGTTGGGTTCACAAAGGTCCTCCCGCCGTCCGTGCTCACTGCGTACACGACGGCGTTCCCCAAGGCAGTCGCGGCCAGATAGACGATATGAATATTCCCAAATCGATCGGACGCCACCGCCCCGTCAAAACGCGTCACAGCCGCCTGTCCATCCTGAGCGACTGCCAAAAAAGTAGGCGTCCACGTCCCGCCGGCGTTGTTGGTGAACGCGGTGAACTGCTGGTTCGTTCCCACGCTCCCCCCCGCGTCGAAATTCGCCGTGATCACCGCAGTGCCCGGAGCGACGGGACTTATGGCAACGTGCGTCTCGACTTGGTTCCCGAGCTGCGGGCTGGTGTTTATAACAGGTCCTGCGCTCAGGCTGACGTCTCCGTGGAAGACGCCGGTCACCGAGGCGCGCGGCTCATAGCCGATGTCTCGCAGAATCGCTATGTCCAGTGGCTGCGGGAGCAGCCTGACACCACGGTCGATGGCCGAGACCATCACGCTTTGAACCCCCTGACTGCCCTCGACGTTTCCAGCCCCATCGCCCTTCACCTGTGCCGCCCCGGTGGCGAAGGTCATTGGAACCGGGTTGCCATTATTCGCTTTGGTGGCTTCCAGACCGGTGAAAGTTGGTTCATAGGTGACAGGAATTGGGTTGGGCAGGGCGGGATTCAACCTGTCGGTGAAGGCCTTCGCCCCTGGGTGGAAGCCAAGGATGCGACCGATTTCCCGGATGGCCACCGTCAAAAAGTCCGCCCGGTTCGCGGTCGTCAACTGCTGGAGATCGTCGGCGGGATCAAGCGGAGTCGCATCGAAGTAGAATTGGAAGCCAGCGTTGTTGTTGAAGGTGATCGATCCGGCCCAAGGCGTGTAACGAAATCCTTGGCTGCGGGCCGTCTGATCAACGCCCACCGGAGTGGCAGCAACTCCGACCGCCCCGCGCGCGGCCCCTAAATCGCCACGGCCAACAAAGATGAGCACGTCGTCGATGACTTTTGCTGCATGCCTCGTGATCGGCGCACTGCCTGGCTGTGTCGGATCGACAATCTTCATCTCCGATCCGAGGGCAAGGTCCGGAAGATCATTTCCGATCTCCTGTTCCCAATAGGAAGCCGCTTCGTCCAGCAGCTTGCGACGCAACGGATCGAAGAAGCCTTCTACGTCGAACCCGTAGTCGAACTCGATGTTGAATGGATTGGTTGGAGTGGGGCCGACGGGAGCCAGCAATTGCTCGTTCTTGCCATCGGACGGAGGAGCGTTCGCCGCTTTGAGCGTCTCGGTCAACTGCTCGGTTTGGACCGAGTGACCATCAAAACGCCCCGGTCCAGGCGCGATGTCAGAATTCGTGGCACCGTCGTCGAGAGCTGGGTCCGCGAAGTCGGCGTCGGGATCAGCGACGACTTGACGGACGGTGGCAGGACGGATCGCCCGCTTGGTGGAAGTGGCCGCGGAAGGCTCGGTGGTCGGGGCGGCCTCGGCAGGCAGGGTGACGGGATTTGCACTGGTCTGCTCGGCCACGCCGGCGAAGATTTCGTCGATGGCGGCCGCGGGGCTGTAGGAAATCTGCGCCTCTAGTGATGAAGTGGGGTCGGTCGGCAGGCCTTGTTCAACCGCTTGAGGCGACACTTCGAGGCGGTCGGGATCCGCAAGCGGCACGGGCTCGCCGATCGTAGCCTCTGCGGACAGGAGCACGCGGGGCTCCAGTGGCTCCAAGTCGAACCTGTTTCTTTGTCTCCGCGTTGGCACAACCGAATCGCTGCTACCGGCAAAACCCTTCATCCGCCATATCGTGCAATCATGACACCCACGGAGCCGCAAACAGCCATCCGCACGCTTTGGGCTGGTTTGGTCTTCTGGGTACCGGCTGGCTTCTTACCAAAGGCTCGCGTTCAGAGTCAAGCAAAACCCTGACAGAAAAACTCTGACAGAAAAACCGCGTGACGATCGCAGCGCGCAAGACCAGAAGGTCAATGGAAGCATCCCAGCCCCAAACGGAGCGAGCCGAACGCCCGCGCTTGCCCCAGATCGTGCTGCGGGCACGGCCACAGGATGGTTGTGCCGTCGTCGCGCAGATTGCTAATCTGCCACCCCGGGGAAATTGCCCACGGCCTGCCGACTGAAAGTCGGCACTACAACAGATTGGAAATCTGCGCTACGAGGCCAAGGTCACCCCCCTCGGTGAGGGCGAGATGTGGGGGACAGTCCATGGCACTGCTGCGCGAGGAACTCACTCCTTCGGCTTTTTCGTCTTGCCGAAGCGCGCATACAGCGCGGGCATGAGGAACAGGTTCAAGACCGTCGAGGTGATCAGTCCGCCGAGGATCACGACTGCCATCGGATACTCGATCTCGTGGCCGGGTTTGTTGCCCGCCACCACGAGCGGCACCAGCGCCAGGCCGGCGCACAGCGCGGTCATCAGGATGGGGGCCAGCCGTTCCTCGGCGCCGCGGAGGACGAGACTTGTTCCGAAGGGTTCGCCTTCGACGGTCTCAAGGTGCTGGTAGTGGCTCAGGAGCATGATGCCGTTGCGGGCGGCGATCCCCAGCACGGTGACGAACCCCACTAGTGAGCCGAGCGAAAGCACCCCGCCGCCGAGGAACGCCGCCACGACCCCGCCAATCAACGCGAACGGCAGCGTCAGAAAAACCAGGACGCTCAATCGGAACGAGCGAAAGTCCGCGTGCAGCAGGAGCAGAATCCCGAGCAGCGCAAACGCCGACAGCGCCAGCAGCCGTCGGCGCGATTGCTCGCGCGCGGCGTATTCGCCCAGGAACTCCGGGTGATACTCGCGGTCGAAGGAGAGCGCGCTCACTCGCTTTTGAATCTCGCGCGCGACACTGCCCAGATCGCTGCCGGCCACGTTGCACGTCACGTCGATCCGGCGCGACGCGCCCTCGCGCTTGATTTCATTGGGCGCGGGGACGATGGCGACGTCGGCCACGTCGCCCAGCGGCACTTGGGGGCCGAGCGGCGTTTCGAGCGGGAGTTCGCGCAAGGCCTGCACGTTGCCGCGCGTGTGTTCAGCACCCCACACGAGCACGTCGAAGATTTTCTGGTCGTTGTAAATCTCCCCGACCTTGGTGCCTTTCACCAGCGTGGTCGCGGCCCGCCGCACCTGGCCGGCGGTGAGCCCGAAGCGCTCGGCGGCTTCCGGCAGGAACTTCACCTCGACCTGCGGCACCTCGACTTGCGGCTCGACCTTGAGGTTGACGACGCCCGGCACGCTCTCGATCGCCGCGCTCACTTCCTTGGCTTTCGCCCGCAGCACCGCGATGTCCGGCCCGTAAATCCGCACCACGACGCTCGCGCTGGCGCCGGTGAGGACTTCTTTGATGCGCTCCTTCAGGTAAGTGAGCAGGTCGCGGTAAAGGCCCGGATAGCCATCCACCACTTCCTGAATCTTCCGCACGGTCGCCGGGTAATCGACGGTCGGCTCGATGCTGATCCACAGTTCGGTGAAGTTCGGCCCCACCACTTCGTCGGCCACCTCGGCGCGGCCGATGTGCGAACCGAAGTTGCGCACGCCGGGAATGGCGCGCAGTTCCCGGCTCACGCGTTCCGTGATGCGCCGCATGGCTTCGAGCGAAGTGCCGGGCTTCTCGACCCAGTGCATCAGGAAATCGGTCTCTTGAAAGTTCGGCAGGAACTCCTCGCCCAGCCGCGGCAGCGCCAGGCCGGTCAACGTGAACGCCGCGACGAGGAACACCACGGCCCACGCGGGCCGCGCGATGAACCACGGCAGCACCGCGCGGAACCGGCGCTTCAGCCAGCGGGCGAGCGGCGCTTCGCCGCGGCGCTCGGGCGCGCCGGGCAGCAGCATCAGCGACAGCGCCGGCGTCACCGTCAACGCCACGAGCATCGAGGCGAGAATCGCCAGCACGTACGAGAAGGCGAGCGGACGGAAGAACGAGCCGGCCAGTCCCTCCAGGAAAAACACCGGCACGAACACCAGCGTCACGATCAAGCTGGCGATGACGACGGCGCTCCGCACTTCGAGCGAGGCGTCGAGCACGACCTTGAACGCGGAGACGGGGCTGCCCGCCGCGCGATTGAGCCGCAGCCGGCGCATGATGTTCTCCACGTCGATAATCGCGTCGTCCACCACCACGCCCACGGCGATGACCAGCCCGGCCAGCACCATCGTGTTGATGGTGCCGCCCTGGTAATAGAGGACGATGCCCGCCGCGAAGAGCGAGAGCGGGATGGTGACGAGGCTGATGAGCGCCGTGCGCCACTCGAAGAAGAACGCTGCCAGCACCACCACCACGAGCACGCAACCGAGCAGCAGCGCCTGGCTGAGGTTGTCGAGCGAGCGCTCGATGAACGTCGCCGGGCGGAAAATGCTTGCGTCGATCTCGACGCCCTTCAAACCGGGGCGCAGCGCTTCGAGCGCCGCCTCGACCTTGTGCGTGATCTCGAGCGTGTTGCCCCACGGCTGTTTCTCCACGATGAGCAGCAGGCCGGGGCCGTCGTTGATGACGGCGTCGCCGATGGGCGCGGGGAAACTGACTTGCACCTCGGCGACGTCGCCCAGGCGCAGCGCCGTGCCGCCGCGAAAGTCCACGACCGTGCGGGCGAGATCGTCGGGACCGCTGATCGGCGAGCGATGCCGCACGGCGAGCCGCTGGTTCGGCGTATCGACGAAGCCGCCCGCGCCCAGCGCCACCGCGTCGCCCGTGGCGCGGACGACCGCGTCGAGCGTCAGGTCGTGCGCGCGCAGCCGGTCGGGATCGACCAGCACCTGATACTGCTGGTCGCGCTGGCCCCAGATGGCGACGTTGGCGACGCCCGGCACCGCCATCAGCCGCGGCCGGATGGTCCACTTCGCCAGCGTGGTCAGTTCCATTTGCGAAAGCGTCTTCGAGGTCAGGCCGATCTTCAACGCGCGGCTCATGGACGAGAGCGGCGGCAGAATGACCGGCGGATGCGCGACCCCGGGCAGCCGCCCGGCTTCGACCGCGAGTCGTTCCTGGACCATCTGCCGCGCGCGCATCAGGTCGGTGCCTTCCTGGAAAATCAGCACCACCGACGAGAGGCCGAGGACCGACTTGGAGCGGATGGTCTTGAGCCACGAGGTTCCGTTGAGCGCGTTCTCCAACGGCACGGTGACGAGGCTTTCGACCTCCTCGGTGGAAAGCCCGGGCGCTTCCGTTTGGATTTCGACCAGTGGCGGCGCGAATTCCGGGAAGACATCGAAAGGCGTCTTCTTTGCGGTCTGCACCCCGACGACCACGGTGAGGACCGCCAACGCCACCACGAGCACCCGCAAGCGCAGCGACGTCGAGACAAGCCAGGATATCATGGCCGCGCCCTCATTTCCCGAAGCCCACTTCGGTGCCGAACAACTCCGCCGCGCCGGCGCTCACGATTTTGGCGCCGGCACCCGGCCCGCTCGCGAGCACGGCCAGATCGCCGCTCACGTGCCGGACCTGCACCCGCCGCCGCGCGTAAGTCTGCGGTGCCGTTTCCTCATAGACCCACGTCCCGCCATGAATGTCGTGCAGCACGGCGGCCCAGGGCACGGTGAGGCTTTCCTCCTCGCCCTGGAGCGGAATGTTGACCATCACTTTCTGGCCGGGGCGCAGCGCGCCGTCCGGGTTCTCCAGCTCGTAATACAGGTCCACCGTCGTCGCCGCCGTCGCGGTGGAGAGCGGGACGGAAATCGGTTTCGCCGGCCGCGTGGTGGCACCGGGCTTGTCGGCGAGGCCGCCGACGCGCGCGGGCTGTCCGGTGTGAAGCTCCGTCAACGCGCCGACGTAAACCGGCACGCGCACCCAGAGGAGGTTTTGCTTCACCGCGTCGAACAACGGCGCGCCGAGCAATTCGCGCCGGGCGTGCATCGTTTTCAAGTGCGCCTCGGCGAGCGCGGCCTGGGCTTTGGCCTCATCGACCGCGCGGACGCTGCCCGCCTTGTTGCTCAGGAGTTCCTCCGCGCGGGCCAGCACGACCTTCGCCGCTTCCCACTGGACCTTCGCTGCTTCGACCTGGCCATCGGCGTCCACCTGCGTCTCCGCGAGGCGCACCAGTTCGGTGGACGTGAGCGAAGGCAGGAGCGCGTAGATGGATCGCGCGCTTGGATCGGGGCCTCCGCTGGCGGCTTCGGTGTTCGCGCGTCCCAGCGGAACCATGAGGTCCCCGCCGAAGCTCCGCGTGCGCTCGACCTTCTTGCGTTCGCTCGGCGCGGTGACGATGCCGAGCCGTTTCACCGCTTCGGGTGTCAGGCTGACGGTGGCCATGTCCGCCTCTTTGGCGATCTTGGAAACGCTCGCCGGTGGTGTCGCTTTCTGGCTCTCCGGCTTCTGCGCAGGCTTGCAGCCAGCGAATAGGATGATGCTCAGTGCGGCGGCGACCAGGCCGAGTCGAGACGGTGGGAGACGCATGGTCACCCAAGGGATGCGCCAGGCCGGAGCGCCGGTCTCCGACCCGGCGCGCTTGCGATCAATTGCAGCACGCCG
>ORMF010308398.1_pt1 | contig 11005 bp, 18 predicted proteins | sample 1779871 | NCBI WGS metagenome assembly ORMF01 (sample SAMEA104232316, study PRJEB22302) | groundwater metagenome | biome: forest; feature: aquifer; material: groundwater | place: USA | collected 2011-08-07 | depth 5.4 m
AATTTATTTTTAATTTTTTTACTGAAGAAAAAAGAAACCTAAAAAAAATCTTAACCTTAATTCTAGTATTAGGTTTGGCAAACTTGCGGTTTGTTAAACCTGGAACAGAAGGATATAGCGGATTTCATATTTTACCTTGGTATGCAGTTTTCATTTTTATTTGCTGTATGAGTGCATTTACATTTGACTTGAATCAAGTAAATATAAAGAAAAGTATATTTAAATTTGCTTTAATATTTTTAGCATTTTTTTTGAGTTTAAACTTTGCCAAAACATCACTATTTTCAAAAAATAACTCCCAAGCTGACTATTATATAAATTATTCAACCCATACCTCTTTTGGGGAGGCAATAAAAATCATGAAAGTCTCCAAAGATACATTGTTTGTATCCCCTGATGCTTGGCTTATTTACTGGCAATCTGATACTTCTCATATTCCCAAACTATTTGGAGACTATGCTTGGATGGCGGGAATACCATCTTTGCATAATCAGATAATAGAAATATTTGAAAAAACACCTCCCACTTTTTTTTATTGTGAGAATTGTAGAAATTTGGATTTAGAAAAATATTTAACAAAATACCAGGAACTTAAAAAAGACGAAGGTAAAACTAATCTGTATGTTTTAACCAAAAAAATTAAGGAATTAACAGAAGAACAAAAAGAGAAGTTAGATTATTATAAATATAATTTTTAACCCTGCCAACCTCTGTTTGGGGCTTTTCTCATTTCTTCTGTTTCTGTTGGGCGGGCATAATCATCTTCTAGTCTATAGGTATTACCTAATTCAGGAGTGGAAAATTCAATAACATCACAGTCAGTAATGGCAAAAATCCTATGTTTTTGCCCCACTTGAGTTGTATATCCTTTACCTGCCTCAAATTCTACCTTTTCTAACTCACCGTTACTATTTTCAATTATTGCTCCACCTCTGCCAGATCCTAAATAATATGTCTCCACTTTTTTATCGTGTACTTGTAAACTTTGTCTTTTACCTGCCTTAACATGCATTAATTTTCCAGTAAATGGAAGGTCCTCTGGGGTAAAAATTAATTCATACCCCCATGGCTTTTCTACTCTTTTTACAAAAGGGATATTACTAAATTTGGATTTATCAACAGTTTTTAAAAATTCCTCTAACTTTTGATCCATATTATTGTTCTATTCTATCATTTAAAAAATAGATACAAAAAAGCAATAACTACCATCAAAACTTGCCAAATATCCCTAGTTCCTAAGAGCAGTGTTTTTGCACCCCTACCATGCCAATGTAGTCCTTCATGAAGTTCATTTTCAATTTTCAATATTCCTTTGGCTTTCAAAAAGCCGGTATAAATTAACCCGTCAACTACATCAGGTAATTGGGAGCCTCCTATACCAAACAAAATATATAGAAAGTTTTCTGAAAATCCAAATTTAAAATAAGTTAAACCTAAAAACAAAATAACTGATAAAAATAAGTCAAAAATAATAATTTTTAAAATACCCTTTTTGTATCCGCCGGGCATACTAAAATGCCCATGGGGGAAAGTATCCATAATGTAGTGGGAGATAACACCTGCCCCGCCTGTAATTACCAGTCCTTCAATTAAATTGCCTTGTCCTAAAAAATTATAAGCAGCAGATCCCACCATTACTCCAACAGCGCTGTGTCCAAAAGAAACCATAACATTTAGTATATGATAATTTCTCCAAAAGAATATATAGTATTTTAACTCAAGATAACCTGAGAAGTTAAAAAACTAAGGTGTTGGAGAAGGCTCAGGTGAAGGCGTGTCTGTTGGGGAAGGTTCTGGTGTAGGTGTTGCTGTTGGTTCAGGAGTTGGTGTAGCAGTTGGCTCTGGAGTGGGGCTTGGGGTAGGTGTTGAAGTAGGTACAGGAGTTGGTGTGGGAGAAGAAGTTGGGGAAGAAGTTTTTTTGGGTTTTGATAAAACAGGTCCATACTGGGGGCCACTATTTACTCCAGCAACCTGATTACTTGAATTTCCGGTTGGGCTATCCTTTGGAACTTCAATAGGAGTTGAGGTGTTAAGAGAAGAATTTTGATCAGAAGGAATTTTAGAAGCTGATGAAATTAACCAATACGTTCCACCTAAAACAATCCCAATAAGGACAAATGAGGAAATAACCATTTTGACAGAAAATCCCTGGGAATCCATCCTTGCATTGTATCATCCAGTTATAAGGGTATTTTAGCTGCCGAGCTTGCCCGTAGGTAGAACGAGATTTACCCTTCACTTTTTAATTCCTACGGGAAATTAAAGAAACTTGGACTTATCCCAATTAATATCCTATCTTAGCCTTAATAAATCTTTTCCAAAAAGTAGTATTATATCTCCACCTGCGGATGCTATATTGTAAGAATTTGGATAATGGACTCTCTCCTCTGTTCTATATATCTTCTTATTGTAGTTTACTGTAGTCGCCGGTGGAGGACACGAATCCCAACACCACCAAGATGGAATTGTTTCTTTCTGTTCTATATATAGATTATCGCTATATATAAATTTATTTGACTGATTAGTTGGAATATTATAAGAAATATCAATCTTCTTGAACGCATCTTTTGTATACTTATCTTCAGGGCAATTTATGTAGGTAACGTAGTTTTCCGATTCAATATAAAATACATTCTTAGGATGTTTCATCTCGAAAGTTTCTACAGATTTCTTTTCAGCTATCCAATCTTTGAGGATTTTTCCACAAAATTCATCCTCTGTGTAATAAGTTCTATTAATCTCTCCTTTTAATTGGTAGTCTTTTATTCTGATTATTTTTGAAAACAAAACAATAAAAAACTCATCATCTTTGGACACTATTAAATCTGAAAACCATGGCTGTTCTTGCTCAGCAAGTTTAACTGTTCCTAAGCTACTATCTTTATTTTCTTTAAGATCGTAAAGATTAACTAACAGCTCTTTTTGATTTGAATTGTATTCTTTTAATGAGAGATAAATTATCTTATCTTTTGCAGAATTCATCTCGAACGATAGGGCGTTTGTGGTAATTTTACTTTCACTTAAAGTATTGGATGGGTATTTAAGTGCTATTAGAATCTTTTTATAAAATACACCCGTTATTACTAGAAATATTATGATAAATAATACAAACAACGAAACAAAGCCTTTTTGACTCATTTGTTTCTTTTATGGTTAATAAATTTATTATTAGTTAAGTCGTATTCCCAATAATCTCCTACAATTTGCCAACCATCAGTTACTTCAAAAACTGGATTTTTATCTAGCCACAAATTATTAAAGCTTAAAAACTGGAGTCCGTTTTTGAAATTGTAATCATCTTTGTATGTTTGCAAGTAGACTGAGTCCTTGAGAATATTTTTACTTAAGTTTACTTTTTCTCCCGTTGAACGATTCAAGAGCCAATAATCATTCTTTGGCCCAGCCCCAGCATTTTCGACAAATGTTGAAAATACCAGGTAATTATCATCTGTAGATAGATAAAAACTCTTAATATCTTTTCCATCAGGACTTTTTATGGGAAGCATCTTTTCTATATCTGTGGGTATTTTTCTTTCTGATTGCAATATGTTCGTTGAGGTAGATACTACAGGAGAACTCAATATGGGTTTGTCTTGAGTGCTCTTGTTAAGCAATAAGTAACCTGCGCCAATTAATATGACAGTGGCAATTAATAAATGTATTAATAAAAAACCTTTTTGGGTTACAATAATGGGTAACTTTGTAATTTCCATTATTTAAATTCAACAGTTGAAAGAATTTGTTTGTAATCAATCATTTTCTTACCATCGGCCGTATTATACTCTTGCAAACTTGATGCAGTATAAACTTTGTTTTTATACTTAAACGCTAAATGTGGCGAACTTAAAGGAACTCCTTCAACTAAGTAGGTTTCTTCTGAATTACCCAATGGGGACATTTTTGTTACCTTTGGTGTATATTTATATCCCATTGCTTCTCCTCCTTGGCTCAAGTACTGGACAAAAGTCATGCCTTTTGTCTCGAATGTTCCCTTATTAATATTAAAAGAATCATAATCTTCGACTCCGTTAACTTTGGTACCTGTAGAAAAAATATAAGTGCTTGTGTTAGCGTTTGTATCAATTTTTTTAATTTGATAAATTGGAAGATATTTAAAACTTAAATTCAATTTATCGTCATGGAATGTTTTCATAATATTTTCCTGAGAAGATAAATTTTCAGGGTTTGAAGTTATGATCTTATTCCGAAGGGCAGCGTAGGATCCTATTCCTAGTATAAATAATAGTAAGATTATTAGTGCGAGTTTTGAAAAACCTTTCTGCTTCACAATTTAAATATAGGGTTTTGGAAAGAAAGTGTCAAGAAAACCTCATTTCTAAGCTGCGGGACATGGATTCACATTCGACTCGTTTCACTCGCTCAGTGTAAACTTCTCATCCATGTCCAAAACTGTTGGCGAGCTTGCCCTCAGGTGGAACCAAATTTATCCCTCACTCCTCAATAGTTACGAGAAATTGAAGAAACTTGGTTTAACCCACCATATAGAAAACTCTGAGGTTATTGTATCAAAAATAGAGGAGGAAAATGTTTAGCTTTCTCCATTCAAAACCTCCTGCTGATCTCTTGACCTCGGAGTTGCACGATGAGAAGACTTTTTACAAAGTATTTATTCAAGATTTAGAAAACTGCAAAGAGGAAGTTATTATCGAATCTCCGTATATTACTGACTATCGAGCACAGCAATTACGGCCAATTTTCCAAAAACTAATTGACCTAAGTGTAAAAGTTTACATAATTACTCGTGATCCAAGAGAACATGATGAAAATTTGGAGGTACAAGCAGAAGGAGAAATAGCTGAATTTGAGATCATGGGAGTGCAAGTTTTAATGTGCTCAGGTAATCACCATAGAAAACTCGCTATATTAGATAGAAAAATACTTTGGGAAGGATCATTAAATATTTTATCTCAAACCAGAAGCAGAGAAATTATGAGGAGAGTTGAAAGTAAGACTTTAGCTGCGCAAATGTTTAATTTCTTGAAATTAGGCAGGGTTTTATGAAATTTGCTATACTACGAACAAATATGGGTGAAAGATTCATTGTTACAGGAGTTGAGCCAGTAGTAGCACGAACACAGGTGGGAGAAGCTCGTGGAGTTATTCCGCCACTACCGCCAACAGCAATCGGAGCAGGAGAAGCATTTCCAGAACCACTCGCTAAAGCGACCGAAACGGAGCTATTTCGTGCTTTTGAAAATCTTCAACCAGAAGATTTACCAGGTTTAGATAAAACAGTAGAAAGAGCTGGTCTGGGTAATGATCTTCCTCCAGTTTCTGAAAAACGAGTAAAGCAATTTATGAAAGATGCAGCAAGTAGAGGTCTTATCGAACAACGAGGATTGTCAATTCGTGGATATATCGGAGCTGTATTACCAAGACGAAAATAAATTAGCTTATGAGTAACGGATATCAGATTAATGAGAAAGATATTGATGGAGTTTTGAATTATCTAAAAATTCATGACCCAGAAAATGCTACCCCAGAAATGGCCATCGCTCTACTTGAATTCTATAAAACCAAATTCCACGAAATGGCACATACAGATTTAAGCAAATTAGAAGAAATCTACGAAGAATTTAAGAAAGAAAAGCAGACTTCAATAAGTAACAATTAAGATACTTCGTCTTTTGTTGCATCAGTAGTAATCATTTCACCTTTTTCGATATCTCTTAAGGCTACATCACTTTGGTTAACATGGTTTTGATAAGTATTTGGGGTCTTGGAATGATTAACATATCGCTCTGGTTCAGAATAAAGGTATATTTGACCATTCTGAGAGTGGGTAAACATTTTTTCACTTCGAGGAAGCTTTTTATATTCTTCTTGCGTTAGTGGTTTGAGTCTATATTTAATGACAACTTCATCTTTTTTAAATTTTTTGTTGGCATAAACTCCCATTCCAGCCAACTTACCTTTACCAATAACAACATCATCCATATTATTTAGCTAAAATTATGTATAGAATAATCAGAAAAAAGATTGGGTAAGCGAAAAGGGATTGAGGTTTTAGGCAATTAAGCGGACTATATTTATACTTCTTTGTTTTTGCATATTGGTAAAAATGACCCAATTCTTGTGTTATCCCACCTGCAATAACTAAAAAAAGGCTTTTTTCAATAATTCCGAAGCCAATTAATGAAAAACCAAGTAGATGAATTAACTTGTTGAGTAGACCATCATGGCAAACGATAAACTGTTTCCACAACTGAGTAACCATATATTTAACCCCACATCTCTTTTAATTCAGGAAATCTTTCCATGTTGAGCAAATCCATAAGTGCCAGATTCCATCCGGTATGTAGTATTTCATGAGAGTTCATACCATAGAGCATTGCTATAACGGGAATAGGATCTTTGCTCCAAGGGACAGAGACTTTTTTGTTACCTATCTCAGGGTCAGATAATTTATCGATCAATTCTTTGGTTAATTCTGTTAGTTTTTGCAGTTGTTCTTGCTTGTTGAGAGACTTCAGATCTTGATTGTCTCCATTTTTAAACTCAAGTTTTCCGGAATCTATCGCAGCTTGATAATCTTGCTGAACTCCAATTTGATGTCCCAGGCTTTCTTGAATAGAATCTGATTTTCTTTCAGGAGAATCAACAATTCTATAATCTAATTTATCCTCAGGAACTCGTTTATAAAATTCAATGTTTATGTTTCTGTTTGCAATGAATTGATTAAGAAAGATTTTAGCTTGAGGATCAGTTATTTTTGATAAATCGTACATACTTAGATTGGTAAAATATCTGTTGATTTGACTCCAAGAGCTTTGATTATTTTCACAAGTGTTAATCCTTTGGGTCTTGATTCTCCACGTTCGATTTTTGCAAGAGAATTTCCATCAACTCCGGCTTTCTTTGCCAGCTCTTCCTGAGTCCAACCTTTAGATTCTCTAGCTTTCCTTATATTCTCTGCAATTTCTTTAGTAGTTTTCTTGTCTTCTTGTATACCCATAAGGATAGTATAGCACTTTTACTTTTGAAGAAATTCTAGGATAGTTTTATTTAATACTTTTATCTCATCTGCAAGGTCTAACATACTGAGATGTTCGTTAACCAACTCTACAGAAGAGGCGTCTTCAGCAATATTTAAAGATACAGATCCTTGAATTGAATTAGCTATTCTTTCATCAATATGTTCAATGCTGTCCCTAATCTTCTTTGCTTTACTTGATGCACTGAAACTGTAGTTTGGTGGAAGTCTTCTTAAAATCTTGTATATTCGAGCTACAGCGTTAATACAATTTTCAAGATGGTTAGTAATTGTATTTGTGTAAAAGTATTGTCCTTGGTTTCTTTTCTCGAGTTGCTCATATGACAGTTTTCCTTCTTTTTCTTCTTCTAGTGCTGCCTCTCTTGCTAATAAATATTCATACTTTGCCTTGTCTATAAGCCTGGAAACAACCGCAAAATATTTATGAACATTCTCTCCTTTAGTATGATAATGTCCAACTAGAGAATGAGCTAGAAAACAACTTACAGCTTTATCTGTAATATTTGAGATGTCAGGCATATTGCAAGTTTTTACTATCATCATTCTATTATACGTCTTTGCCTATCCTATAAGTTAAACCTGGTTTCTGATAAAATTGAATATAACTATGCACTCCGCAAGAAGCATATATTGGCCAGCATACACTTGGAAAATACAAACATCATTTTCTTCAAAAATTGATGGCAAAATTTCTCCTGAGTTAAAAATATCAAAGGAAGATTTTCAGAAACTATATTTCGATATCTTCCACAAGATAAATGCAAGTTTTTACCATCTACAACGGCTAAAAGAGAATCAAGATGTTGCCGTTGGTATAGGAAAAGAGATGGCAAAACTTAGATTTCCTGGTACAGAAAATTTGCCTGGAATTGCTGGGGTTCCTCACGAGCCTATCGAATATGAATATGAAGCGTTTCTAGTGACTGTAAAATCAGCTTTGGATTTTATAACGATTCTGATTTCTAAAAGCTTTGGAAGAAAAGAAGATAACATCATATCTTTGCTTAGTGCTCTAAAATCTAGAAGACCAAAACAAAATACATTAGAAGAAGAGATATATCTATTTTTAGAAAACTCTCAGCACACTCCTTTATTTGACAGCTTTAGAGATCCCGATTCCAAGTTAGGCAAAAAATCAAATCGAAATTTTGCAGTACATAAAGGATCATTGCCCGTTGGTACAATTAATGTTCCTATAAATAATCCTCATGCCTCGGTATTACTAGTAAAAGCTTTAAACCCTAATGCAGCTGATCCTCATACAACCTTATTGAATTCTCCGAATTTATAAGATTACTGCGAAAATATCTTTTATTTGACGTGTGATTTTTTAATTGGATTATTATCCTTGATGATCAATAAACAATTTGTTCCTGGTCCGAGAAAAAGTGTATATGAATTGAAAAAAGAAGGCTAAATATGGGAAGAAAAGTCAAAGTTCAGTCTGATCCAAATCTTGCCAAGCCTCATGCTGCAGGAGCAAAGGTGGAGTTAGTACAGCCCGCAATTCATGATCTAGGACTTATCTACATCGGGCATCCATATTATTGGGGTTTACATGCGAGGTATGCAAACGCAGGGTTCAACCGTCTTAAAAAATATATTGATCTCATCTTACAAAAGCAACCTGACAACACTAATGTACGGTCTGTGCACGATTTTAATTTGATAAGTAAGATATATAAATCTACATGCGACCTAGTGACTCATACATATATGTCTTACGAATATTTCAGCCTGTTTGTGTTAACTGCTGTTTATCTAAACGTAAATAGCACAGATGAGGATAAGAAAGTATTTAAAGAATTAGAGAATAAGGAACTAAAAGAAAAACTAAGACACATCATCGTAAGTATTCTAAAAGAACCAAATCTAGTTAATTCCACTGGTTATTCAATGCTGTTCCAGGAGCTTGAGCAGATAAGACATGCTATTAACCATCCCAAAAATGAGAATATTTACAATTGCGGTGAAAATACTTGGGACAAAGTTCCCTTGGCTTGGGGAGTAAGCGGTAAAAGCTTAAAGTTTTTTGAAGAATCGGCAAAGCTGTTTAATGAAATATATAAATCTTGGCAAAAAATTGAACCAAATTATTCCAAACAAGGAACTCTAACAGGAGTTCAAAGAGGAATTAAATCCCTTCATACTTCTTTTGTGAAAAAACCTAAGTAGGTTGCACTCATGGGATAAACTTTGCCTGTTGAGTTTGTGGAGAAATTATAGCTGAAATTGTAAGAAAATACTACGGTTCAAAAGAGATGCTTATGGTCTTTGTGGAGCAAGAAAACCAAGAACTCTTTCTGGGGGAGCTCCATGCACATGAGGTGATCTTTGATTAGCTTCATTCAATTCCGCAATAAATCCTTTGGGGTCGGCAACTGCTCGATCTAAACCAAAGTCTCTTGAAATTACTTCAGGTAAATAAAATGCTTCCACTTCACCAACAAGATCAAATCCTATTCTAAATAATCTTTCGCCTTCATAAGCATGTTGAGAACCTGGAGTATCTAAAGGAGCACCGTGTTTAATATGTTGAGCAGCGGTTATCATATCCGTATGACTATAACCAGGAACATCTAATAAACTATGGAGTGATAAATGTGGACCCTCTGGATCGACTATCTCAGTAACAATTGTACCTCTATAACTTGGTAGCCCACTTGCTTCTGCAACATACTGTGACAAAGCGACAGTAGGCTCGTGAGCAATTAATTCAGGATGAGCTGACTGTTCGAGCACTCTAACTACTTCTTCTGAATAAGCTTGTGGCGGTCTTCTGTCCCCATGTTCTGCTGACATATCTGGAATATATCAAATAATATCCCATAATTCAAGGGGTAATGTAAGAAAAGTTTATTTACTCATCAGACTTTTCCTTAGTACTCTGCGACTACCTCTTTCCAAATACTTTTATCATTAATTCCTTTTTCTACAGCTTTCTTATGGGTTGTTAGCATAAATTTTAGATTCTCAATATCATAACTCTCGTTTAATCTTTCTTGAATATATTTTCCAACCCTATTTAATTTTGATTGGTTGGGAAGAATAAGACGAATAACTAGGTTTTCAAAATCTTCTCCATAAGAATATATATCCCAACGATCTGTTTCACTTCTAAGTTCTATATACTGATCAATCTTGTACTTGATAGCATACATCGGCATATATGACTCTATAAGGTCTAGGAAATACGTTGTAATGTCATCCTTTACCCAAATTGATACATGGGCATCTGGTTTAATGTTTCTTAACTCTTCATTCTCCCAAAGTTCTGTTAAAGGGCTAAAGTGATACTCGTCATCTTCATTCTTTTTGGCTGGTATGCCATTAACATATAAATCACATACAGCTATACAATGGTTTCTAAATCTTTCGGAGGCAGTTTTGTCTTGGTAAAATCGTTTAACTCTTTCTGGATGATCTTCAAAATGGTTACCCCTAACCCAGCCAATTCCTTGGTTATCTAAGTAATAAATTGCAGGTTTAGTATTCTCTAATAATGTATGGCGTTTATAAATTCTTCCTAAATACTTATGTTCTGTTAGCTCTTTTAACCAGGGGTTAACTCTTCGAGGAACCTTATGACCGAATATTTTCTGAACCTGCCGACTATTGATAAACCGAAACTTATAGACTAGATCCAGAATCTTATGATATTCAGAAGTTAAGTAAAGGTCAGTACTATAAAGTCTCATAAATAAAATAATTAGTAATAGAAAGGCAGAAAGTTAGACAGTAGGACAGAAGATTAAGTAATATAGATAAATAGACAATAAACTAATAACAGGACAGTACCGGACAGTGGATTGGGGAGTATTATACACCAGTAGCGATCGATCTCCAAAAATAATTCATCTCTTCTCTATCTCTGATAGAGGAAAGAACGGAAGTATAAATTAACTTTTGAATTCAAAACTAGTTTTACTTAGCTTCGTCATTTTGCCTAACCGGTTAGGATAATAATTAGCTTGAGGCTGTGTAGTATTG
>ORMF011880199.1_pt1 | contig 11005 bp, 15 predicted proteins | sample 1779871 | NCBI WGS metagenome assembly ORMF01 (sample SAMEA104232316, study PRJEB22302) | groundwater metagenome | biome: forest; feature: aquifer; material: groundwater | place: USA | collected 2011-08-07 | depth 5.4 m
CCCGCCGACACCCTTCCGCTAATTCACAAACTGCACCATCCAATGTCTGAACGCCCCATCATCATCGGCACGCGGGGCAGCGCACTCGCGCTTGCCCAGGCCAACATGATTCTCGCGCAATGCCGCGCCGCGTTCCCGGCGCTCGCCTTTGAACTCAAGATCATCAAGACGACGGGCGATAAATTGCAGACCGCCTCGATGGCCAAGCCGGATGCCGCGTTGCCCAAAGGACTCTTCACCAAAGAACTTGAAGTCGCCCTCCTCAACGGCCAGGCCGACCTTGCCGTCCATAGCTTGAAAGATTTGCCGACTGATCTGCCCCCCGGCCTGATGCTCGCCGCAACGCCTGAACGGGCGGATGTGCGGGACGTGTTAATTTACCGCTCGGCCGATAAGTCATCGGGACCGAATGCAATTCGTGGTTTCAAGCCGCACACGGCGCTGAAGGATTTCCCCAAGGGCGCCACCATCGCCACCAGCAGCACGCGCCGGAAGGCGCAATTGCTGGTCATCCGCCCGGATCTAAACATCGTGGAGATTCGCGGCAACGTGGCGACGCGCATGAAGAAGGTTGCCGAGCAGACCGGGCTGGACGCCACCGTCCTCGCGCTCGCCGGCATCACGCGCCTGAACTTCACCCTCGCGCCCGACGGCAAACTCCACGGCGCCGCCGTGCCCGACGGCTTGCTCGCCACCGTGCTCGACGTGGAGGTAATGTTGCCCTGCGTCGGCCAGGCCGCCATTGGCATTGAGGTTCGGGTGGACGACGAGCGCATCGCCAAAATTTGCGCGCGGCTCAATCACTTCGCCACGTTTCAATGCGTCACCGCCGAGCGCGCGTTTCTGCACGGGATGGGCGGCGGCTGCCAAAGCCCCGTGGCGGCCTACGCGGAAATCGCGGGCGAGAAAATCACGATGCGGGCCGTCTCCTTCCGCGACGGCCCGGCCAAGCGCAGCGAAGGCAAACGGCTAGTCAAAGAAGCTGCTGCGTTGGGAAAACAACTCGCGACGGAGTTGAGTTGAAAAGTATTTAGAAAATGGTCGGGGCGGGGAGATTTGATCTCCCTCCGCCCGGTAGCTCTGAGCGTTGACCAGTGCAATCCTACTCTGTTGCATCCTGCCCGCGTCCGGTCTAGCCTCGCCCGCATGAGCGACCCCATTAAATACTTCGTCATGGTTGGCGATGAGCAGAAAGGCCCTTACACCCTCACGCAGTTGCAGACGATGTGGCGGGCTGGTTCTCTCACTGTTGACACTCAGTATTGGTTTGAAGGACAGGGCGAGTGGATGCCCCTCGGAACGATTCTGGAGTTGCTTGAACCGCAGGAGCAGTCACACGCGGCACAGGCTTACTTTGCGGCACCAACGGTGCGGCTGTGGAGTCCGGGCGGTGCGGCGGTTTTATCGTTCTTCATTCCGGGGCTTGGCCAATTATATCGGGGCGGGATTGGGCGGGGCATCCTGTGGTTTATTGGTGTTGTCATCGGCTATTTCTTTTTTGTCGTCCCCGGCATTATTGCTCACCTGATTTGTATCGCTGACGCTTACAGCGGCGACCCAACGAAAGAGAGGGGATAGACCATGCAGACTGAGTGCGCTCCGGCGAGCCGCCGCACACTTGCCCGGGCGTGGCGGTGTGTTCCTACTCCCGTAAAAAGTTATTGCAATAACCCAGCACCGGGTTTCCTCTCTTGGTGTCGGTGGAAATAAACCCGAGACAAAAAAGGAAACATGAAACCCATCATTGCAATCCTGCTCGCCAGCATAACCATTGCGGCGCAGTGCCAGACTTCCACCAACGACTTCCGCATCGTTGACGGCAAGCTCTACAACATTCAACGCAGCACGAATTGGGTGCAGTTAGTCCCGGCTTCTGGCGTGACGATGACGCTGGTGCGAAAGACGCCCGAAGGCGACTGGGGCTTTTCATACGAAATCAGCGCCATAGGTTTCGTTAGTTATGGCATCATCAAGAACCTGCCCGGCGTTCACAGTGAGCGGGAGGAAATAAAAGTCTGTCGCGCCATGCGGGTCGGTCGCAAGGAAAAGTCCGGCGAGGAAATAATGCTATATGACTACGGCACGCCCAACGTGAAAGGAAAACCGTGAGCAAGACCTATGGCCGACTCGCCAACGCCCACGCTTCGCTGTAGGTCATCCTGATTCTCCGGGAGGAGGTGATGGCGGGCGGGATTGGCACGTTCAACGTGGTTCCTTAAACCCACCAGCGCAGCTTGTTCTTTCATCTGCCGGCGCGATAGAATCAGGCTAGAGGAGAGTCACACTATTCTTTCTTGAAGAAAAATGGTCGGGGCGGGGAGATTTGAACTCCCGACCTCTTGCACCCCAAGCAAGCGCGCTAGCCGGGCTACGCTACGCCCCGACCGAAAATCGGAATCAAGCCCGCGAAGATACTACCGGGTAAATGGCGCGGATCAATCACGAAGATTGACCGACGATTCCCTCGTTCTCGTCCTCGTCCTCGCCCTCGAATTCTTCCGGCAAATGTAAGGCCGAGGACGAGAACGACGACGAACGCTCCGCTCACGCCCGTTTCTTCGCAATCGTGTGCGTCGCGTGGCCGTAGAACGCCTCGGCACATTCCATCAGCGTCTCGGACAACGTCGGATGCGGATGCACGGTCAGCGCGATGTCTTCGGCGGTCGCGCCCATTTCCATCGCCAGCACGGCTTCGGCAATCAGTTCGCCTGCGCCCGCGCCGCAGATGCCGACGCCTAGCACGCGTTCGCTGTCCGGATCAATCAGCATCTTCGTGACGCCATCGGTGCGGTCGAAGGACAACGCGCGACCGGACGCGGCCCACGGGAATTTCGACACTTCGTATTTGATGCCGCGCGCTTTCGCCTCGGCCTCGGTCAAGCCGCACCACGCCAGTTCCGGGTCGGTGAACACCACCGCCGGCATGACGATGTCCTGATTGATACTGTCCTCGCCATTGATGACTTCGACGGCGATGCGGCCTTCCTTGTGCGCCTTGTGCGCCAGCAAAATCCCGCCGGCAATGTCGCCGATGGCGTAGATGTGCGGGTCATCGGTCTGTTGCTTCGCGTTGACCTTGATGAATCCTTTTTCGTCGAGCACCACCTTGGTGTTTTCCAGGCCGAGGTCGCCACTGTTCGCGGCGCGGCCCACGGAAACCAGCACGCGGTCGTAAAGTTCTTCGACTTTCTTGCCGTCGAATTCCATCTCGACTTTGATCTGCTTCCCGACGGTGGACATCTTGTTCACGCGGGCTTTGAGCCGGATTTCCTTGAATGCCTTTTTTGCCGCGGCGACCACGGGCCGCGCGAGATCGGGATCCGCCCCGGCCAGAATGTTGTCCAGCGCCTCAACCACCGTGACCTTGCTCCCGAGCGCGGCATACACCGTCCCCATCTCCATGCCGATGTAACCGCCGCCGACGACGAGCAAATGCTCCGGGATGTCCTCGATCTCCAACGCCTCCGTCGAAGTCATGACGCGCGGATTGCCGAGATCGAACGCCTTGGGCAACGCCGGCAACGAACCAACGGCGACAATCGCCGTGTCGAAATTCACGAATTGCTGCCCCTGCTCATTCTCGACGCGCAACGTCTGCGAGCCTTCAAAGTAGGCCTTGCCTTGAATCACCTGCACGTTGCGCATCTTTGCCAATTGCGCCACGCCACTGCCGAGCTTCGTGAGAATGGATTCCTTCCACGCCCGCAGCTTCGCCAAATCCACCGTCGGGGCGGCGAACGTGATGCCGCGATGGTCGGATTCCCGGGCCGAAGTGATTTGGTGCGTGGCGTGCAACAGCGCCTTGGAAGGAATGCAACCGCGATTGAGGCACACGCCGCCGAGCCGTTTATCGCGCTCGATGAGCAGGACTTTCTTGCCCAGGTCCGCCGCGTAAAAGGCCGCCGCGTATCCGCCCGGGCCGGCGCCAACGACTACGATTTCAGTTTTGATTGGGTCCATGAAAAATTGGAGTGATGGAGTGGTGGAGTAGTGATTAAATCTGTTCGCCCCCGTAGGCGAGGTTGCTTTCTTTGAGTACGAGATGGTCAATCCAGTCGCCGGCCATTTCTTTGCGCTCAAGGCTTTCGACAAGTTTCAGAAGCCCGTTTTCGAGTTTGAAAGCGAGCGCGTTCAAAGCCTCAAAGTCGTTTTGCAGGAGTTGGCCCGCCTGGTGATAGGCAATAAGCCCAGAAACGGACTCGCCAAGCGAGCCGAGGGCGTAATTCAAAAACTGCATGTACTCGCGGACGGAGCGACGACAATAACCCTCGGCAATGTTACGGTGGACCGAATCAGCCGACGCGATCCCTTGCGATGTCACACGCCGCAAGTCGTAGGGAAAGGCCTTGAACACGCGGCAACATGCGACATAAAAATCAATGGCGTCCTGCCACACGCGCAATTGCTGGTAGCCGCGATTCTTGTTGCGATAACTCACTTCCACGTTCATTACTCCATCACTCCACGACTCCATCACTCCGTTCAAAGCTTCACCGCTTCCTCGCTGAAATCCTGCATCGCCGCCACCAAGTCCACGATGAACCGCGCCGCCGCGCCGCCATCAATCACGCGATGGTCGTACGACAAACCGAGGGGCGTCATCATGCGAACCTCCACCTTGCCATCGCGTACCACCGGCTTCATCGCCCCGCGGCCGAGGCCGAGGATGGCGACTTCCGGCTTGTTCACGATGGGCGTGAAATGCGCGCCGCCGATGGCCCCCTGATTGGAAATCGTGAACGTGCCGCCCTTGAGTTCGTCGGCGGTCACTTTCCGGTCGCGCGCTTTCTGGGCGAGTTGCTCCAGTTCCTTCGCGAGATTGAGCACGCTCTTCTTGTCCACGTCCCGAAGAACCGGGACGATCAAGCCCGCGTCCGTATCCACGGCGATGCCGAGGTGAATGTATTCCTTGAACACAATCTCGTTCGCAACTTCATCCAGACTGGAGTTGAAGATGGGATGTTTCTTCAACGTCGCGGCCACCGCTTTCAAAACCAGCGGCGTCAGCGTCAGCTTCGCGCCCTTGGCTTCGTACGCAGCGGCGAACTTCTTCCGCAACTCGTTCAAGCGCGTAAAGTCCGCCTCGTCGAACTGCGTGACGTGCGGAATGGCGTTCCAGCTTTCCCACATGCGCCGGGCGATGACCTGGCGCAGGGGCGTAATGGCTTTCCTGGTGACGGGTCCCCACTTGGAGAAATCAACCTGCTCGGCGGCGGGCTTTGCGGGCGCAGCCGGAACCGCACCGGCGGACTTTCCTTTGGCCGCCGATTTTTCCAACCGCTGAACGTAAGCACGCACGTCGCTCAGTTCGACGCGCCCACCCGATCCGCTGCCACGGATTTTGCCCAAATCAATTCCCAACTCGCGCGCCACCCGACGCAGTGACGGTGACGACCCCGGCGCCGCCACGCACAGCGGCGTTTCTTCGTCGCCCGCGGCTTCGTCCGGCTCGTCTGCTTCCGGTTCCGGTTCGGTGCGCTGCACTGAAACTTTCGGCGACGATGACGCGCCACCGCTTTCGCCGAGCGAAAGAATGCGCTGGCCGATGGTGATTTTATCGCCGACTTTGACGAAGACCTTCGTCACCATGCCCGCCGCCGTCGCAGGGATGGCTGCCACGGCCTTTTCGTTTTCGAGTTCGAGGATGGCTTGATCCTTGGTGATGGTATCGCCTTCTTTCACGAAGACGTTGACCACGACGCCCGAATCCGAGCCTTCACCGAGTTTTGGTAATTTCAAATCCATAGTTCCAAAGGCGAAATAGCTTGAAGGAAACTGAGCGCACTTCCTAGAAAAAATTCTTCGCTCAAAATTCTGGCGCTTGCAAGAACATGGGGTAGGACTGTGGTCGCGCTACCTTCGCTCGGCTCCCCTTTTCGGATGCTGTTTGTGATGGCGCACCACTGTGATGCGAATGCCGCCGGGGATTTCTCGGAAGAGGATATGGTAAGGAAAACGGTGCAAGTTGACCCGCCGCCGGTCGCGTAATTCAAAGTGGAAGCGGCGCGGATTTGCTTCGGCTTTGTGAATGAAGATATTCAGTTCCGTCCAGAACTCGTCGCCCAAACGGGGATTGATGCTGTCGTAATGGCGTAGAATCCTGGAAACGTCCTTCTGAACATTCGGATGATAAACCGCCGTCATCGGCCGCGTTTCCGTTGAACACGACACACGAACTCATCATGGGAAATCGCGGAGACCTTGCCCGAGGCCAAATCTTTTTCCCGTTGCTCAACCTCTTCATCGGAGATGTCGGTTCCGGCGGGGGGCAGGGTGTCGAGGAGCCTGGTCACCAGCGTGGCGCGTTCGTTTTCGGTCAAAGCCATGGCTTCGTGTTCGATTTCTTCGACTTTCATGGCTCAAAGGTAATGTTCAGGGCGGAGTCCGGCAAGCAGGAGAATTGTTGAAAATTGTGTCAATAATCTGCTTGATTCCACAGTTGGGGTTGCTCACACATCTGGCCCGACGATCACTTCAATTCCCTTTGTTCGCAGTTGTCCGACCAGTTCTGCTGGCGCTTGGCTGTCGGTGACGATGGTGTGGACTTTGGAGAGATCGCATAGTTGCGAGACGGAGCGCCGGCCAAACTTCGTGTGGTCGAGGCAAAAGATCACCTTGGCGGCGGCGCGCATCATTGCGAGTTGGATGTCAATCAGCAGTCCGTGGGAGTTCGTCAATCCTTCGAGCGTGATGCCGCCGGCGCTCATTACCGCCACGTCCGCGTGAATTTTTGTGAACGCCTCCACCGCGAGCGGACCGACCAGCACGCCGAGCCGTGGATAAATCACGCCACCGCTCAACACCAGTTCCACGCGCCCGGCCGCCGAGTAAAGATTCGCCACAGGCAGGGAGTTGGTCACGATTTGCGGCGACTTGTCCTCCAGATATTTTGCGACGTGATAGACGGTCGTACCGGCGTCAATAATCACGCTTTGGTTGGGACCGATAAGCTGAGCGCAGGCGCGACCGATGGCTTCCTTTTGATCGAGTTGGTGCGTGTCGCGCGCGGAGAAAGTGAACTCGTCGGACTTTGGTGTGATGATCCGCGCTCCGCCGTGCGTGCGCCGCAACCCACCCGCTGCTTCCAACACCGTGAGGTCGCGCCGCACCGTCGAGATCGAAGCCCCGACGTGCTTGGACAAATCTTCCAACGACGCAAACTCCACCTCTTGGAGATAGCCCTCAAGGCGATGTTTGCGCTCTTCTGCCGTCATTCGAGCAATACTTTGGTAGATATTGAAATATTTTGCAAGATAAATGTTGACGGTACAGGCAAATCAGTCAAAACTGTTCACGTTATGGCCGTTGTTACATCTGCCCCGCATAGAGCTGTCGTCGAACATATGGTTCGACAGGCGGTGTATTCGCGTCTCGGCAAACCGCTGCCGCGCACCGCGAGCGCTCCGAATCCGCTGGTAGTGAACATCAGCGCGCGCCATTGCCATCTCACCCCCGAGGCGGTCGAGGCACTTTTCGGCAAGGGTCATCAGCTCACCGTTCACAAGTGGCTTTATCAGGATGGACAATTCGCGGCGAAGGAAACTGTGACGCTCATCGGCCCGCGCAGTCGCGTGATCTCGAATCTCCGCATCTTGGGCCCGTGCCGAAGTCTAAACCAAGTTGAACTTGCCTACACCGACGCCATCGCGCTGGGTTTTGAAATTCCGTTGCGCGCTTCGGGCAACATCAAAGGGACGCCGGGCGGAATGTTGATGGGGCCGGCGGGATTTTTTGAAATGCCGGACGGAGTCATCCGCGCATTGCGACACGTTCACATGAGTCCGACGGACGCAGATTTTTACGGCGTGAAGCATGGCGAGAATTTGCAGCTCAAGATCGGCGGTGATTGTGGCATCGCACTCGACAAGATGCTTTGCCGTGTGGACAACAGCTTCAAACTGGAAGTCCACATTGACACGGATGAAGGCAACGCGTGCAATCTCCAACCCGACACATCCGTTGAACTGACCAAATAATTTTCGCGACCGAAACAATCAACACCCAAACAGGAGAAAACAAATGAGTGAAGCATTAGGAATGATCGAAACCAAAGGCTACGTCGGCAGTGTGGAAGCCAGCGACGCCATGGTCAAAGCGGCCAACGTCAAGTTGGTCAAAACCATCCCCATCGGCGGCGGCCTCATCACCGTGCTGGCCCAAGGGGACGTCGGCAGCGTGAAAGCCGCCGTGGACGCCGGCTCGAAAGCCGCCGCCAAAGTCGGCGAACTCGTTAGTTCGCACATCATCGCGCGGCCACACGAGGATTTGCTCAAAGCCTTCCTCGGCAACAATGTGCCCGCGAAGTAATCATCAACTCTGAACCATCAATAAACTATGTCACAACAAGCATTGGGAATGATCGAATGTAAGGGCCTGTGCGCGTCGCTCGAAGCGTCGGATGCCGCCCTCAAAGCCGCCAACGTGCAGCTCACTGGCTGGGAAAAAATCGGCAGCGGCTATGTCACCACGTTTTTCCGTGGCGACGTGGCCGCCGTCAAAGCCGCGACGGATGCCGGCGCCGCCGCCGCCGCACAAGTCGGCACCGTCGTCAGCGTGCAAGTCATCCCGCGTCCACATGAAGGACTGAGCGGGCTGGGGAAGTGGCTGCAATAGCGCAGCAGAGAAGAGTGCGCGCCATGCCCATAAAGATAATTGAAGTCGGAAAAAGGCATTGCCCAGCCGGTGTCTGCGACCAGTGCGGTGAGAGAATCACCGATGCGGAGGATGGGAATGTCCTTTGGGTTATGACAGGAAAGCCTAAATCGAAGTTGATTCTGAATGATGAGTTATTTCTGACCCATAAAAAGTGCAACCGGGTTTTAGAAAAACGATTGTCTCAGGGGCGAGAAACAGAAACCCACATCCAATCAAAGGGTTTGGATGTGTTCATCGCGGAACTTGTCCAGAATTTAGGAGTCACGCTTGAAGGCGCGAAGCGCACGAAGCATCGGATGGATTTGCTCGGTTTGATTGAATGAAAATCTTGGTCGCCAATATCGGTTCGACTTCGCTCAAGTGGCGGCTGTTCGATTTTGCGAACAACGCCGAGCGCCTTTTGCACAAAGGCGGCTTCGAGCGTGTCACTGATTATCCGTCGGCGATTGACGATTGCCTTGGGCAGATCAAAGCCGCGGGCCACATCGCGAGCGAAAGCGACCTCGCTGCCGTCGGCTTCAAAACTGTCCTGGCCAAGGATGTTACCGGCTGCGTGCGACTGGACAACCGGGTGCTGAGCGCGATGGAGGCTTACAACGGCCTCGCCCCGGCGCACAATCCACCCTACATCACCGGCATTAAGCTGTTCGCGCAACGGATGCCCGGCGTCCCGCTCGTCGGATTGTTTGAGACTGCGTTCTACCAATTCGCGCCTGCGGCCATGATGCGTTACGCCGTGCCCGCAGCCTGGCATGAAGCCGGAATCCGCCGCTTCGGCTTCCACGGCGCGAGTCATAAATTTATCGCCGAACGGTCGGCAGAATTGCTCGGTCGCCCCGACGTGGCCGAACGCACCCGCCGCCTTTACCTCGACAGCGGCAGAACCAAAACTGCCGGCGCTCCGTTACGCATCATCTCCTGCCATCTCGGCGGCAGTTCGAGCGTTACGGGAATTCTCAACGGCGCGGCCATCGGCACGAGCATGGGCATGAGCCCGCAATCCGGCCTGCCGCACAACAACCGCGTGGGCGACCTCGACGCCGAAGCAATTCCCTACGCGGTGAAAACATTCGGCATCACCATCGAAGAAGCACAACGGCAACTCACAAAGGAATCGGGCCTCAAAGGTTTGAGCGGCTTGTCGAACGATATCCGCGATGTCCACCATGCCGCCGCTGCTGACGACCCCAAAGCCAGGCTCGCACTGGATGTTTTCGTCGTCAGCGCTCGGCATTGGATCGGTAGTTACTTTTTCGAGATGGGCGGCGCGGACGCGATCGCGTTTACCGCTGGGATTGGCGAGAATGATTCGATCATTCGCTCTGCAATCTGCGCGAACCTCGAAGGTCTCGGCATTGAATTGGATGCCGCGCTCAACGCCAGTACCCGTGCTACCGAAACCGTCATCAGCAAATCCGGCTCGCGCGTGAAGCTCATGGTCATCCCGACGAACGAAGAACTCGTCGTCGCCCGCGAAACGAAACGCTTTTTGGAAAACGCCCGAAACTAAAGCCTCAACCACAACCATCAACAAAAAATAAAACTATGCCTCAAGCCATTGGAATGATCGAAACCCGCGGCCTCGTCGCCCTCGTCGAGGGCACGGACGCGATGCTCAAGGCCGCGAACGTCGAACTCGTCGGCCCCATGACCCAGGTCGGCAACGCCCTCGTCACGGCCTGCGTCGTCGGCGATGTCGCTGCCGTCAAAGCCGCCACCGACGCGGGGGCGCAAGCCATCAAAGCCATCAAAGGCGAAGTGGTGAGCGTTCACGTCATCGCCCGTCCGCACGCGGACGTGGAAGCGGTGTTGCCGAAGAAAAAGTAAATTGCAGATGGGAGTTAGCAGATGGCAGATAGGGTGTGTGCCCGCTGCCTCAACCCAACTCCTATCTCCCAACTCCTAACTGCCATGTTTCTCGCCAAAGTCGAAGGCTCGGTGGTCGCCACTAAAAAGGAAGCCGCCATGAACGGCCGCAAGCTGCTCCTGTTGCGCCCGCAATTGGTGGATGAAAAAGACCCGACGAAATTCCGCCCCGGCGCGAACACCATCGTGGCGGTGGACAGCGTGGGCGCGGGCATTGGTGAACTGGTGATGTTCTGCCAGGGCAGCAGCGCGCGCCTCGCCGCCGGGCTCAAGGACGCGCCCGTGGACGCGGTGGTCATCGGCATCGTGGATGTCGTGGACGTGTTCGGGAAACAGATTTACAGCGGCAAGGCGAGCTAGTCGCAACTGAATCAATTGTATGAGCGCAGTGAACGAAACTTTGATCCGTGACGTAGTGGCCGAGGTGCTTGGCCGCATCGGCGGCGGGACGACAACGACAACCCGTCCGGCGCCCGCGCCGAGC
>ORMF010741407.1_pt1 | contig 11004 bp, 7 predicted proteins | sample 1779871 | NCBI WGS metagenome assembly ORMF01 (sample SAMEA104232316, study PRJEB22302) | groundwater metagenome | biome: forest; feature: aquifer; material: groundwater | place: USA | collected 2011-08-07 | depth 5.4 m
CCACCCCCCCCCGGGGCCGCGCCGCCGCAGCGCTTCGAACCCGGCACGCCGCCGATCGCGCAAGCCGTCGGCCTGGCCGCGGCGCTGGAATGGATGATGACGCTCGACTGGCCGCAGATTCGCGCGCGCGAGCAGCGCCTCGGCGAACTCCTGATCGAGGGCCTGCAGCGCATCCCGCAGCTGCGCCTGCTGGGACCGCCCGCCACTGCATCGCGGGCGCCGATCGTCTCCTTCGTCATCGAGGGATTGCATCCGCACGATATCTGCCAGGTGCTCGACGGCCGGAACCTGGCGCTGCGCGGCGGCCACCATTGCGCGCAGCCTCTGCTGGCGGCGCTCGGCGTCGACGCCTGCACGCGCGCCAGCATTGCGCTCTACAACGACGAGGCCGACATCCGGGCGCTGCTCGACGGCCTCGCCGAAGTGCGGCGGACGCTGGCATGAACGACGCCAGCGCCCTCTACCAGGATGCCATCAAGCAGTTGGCCACCGCCGCCCACGGCCAGGGCCGGCTCGATGTGCCCGGCGGCGAGGCCAGGCTGGACAATCCGCTGTGCGGCGATCGCGTGAACATGCAGGTGGCCGTCGCCGCCGGCCGCATCGAGGCGCTGGCGCACCAGACCAAAGGCTGCTTGCTGTGCCGCGCCGCCGCCTCGCTGATCGGCCAGCGTGCGCCGGGCAGCGACCAAGCCGGCATTGCCGCAATCGCCGCCGCCCTCGAACAACTGTTGCGTGATGGCGCCCCGGCGCCGGGCCAGTGGCCCGAACTGGCGCTGTTCGAGCCCGCCCGCAACTATCCCAGCCGGCACAAGTGTGTGCTGCTGCCTTTCCGCGCCCTGCAGGCGGCGCTGCACAACGCCGCCGCGGCGACATCCACCGGAGACCATCGTGGCAAATAACGACGAACGCAAACTGCTGCATACGCGCACCATCACCTGCCGCGCCTGGCGGCTCGAGGATGGCTGCATCGAAGTCGAAGCCGCGGTGACCGACCTCAAGGGCCAGCAAGTGCCCTTCCGCTCGCGGCCGCCGGTGCGTCCCGGCGAGTACATGCACGACATGTCGGTGACGCTGGTCATCGACGACGACTACCTGATCAAGGATGTCCGCGCCGACACCCGCACCGCGCCCTGGCCGATGTGCGGCGGCGTCGACGCGTCCTATCGCAAGCTGATCGGACTGCGCATCGGCGCTGGCCTGTCCAAGGCGCTAAAGGAAAGGCTGGGCAACGAGGACGGTTGCACCCATCTCAGCGAACTGGTCACGCAGGCGGCCAATACCTACATGCAGGCTTCATGGCCTGACCGCATCGGTCGGCAGATTGCCATCGAGCCCGACCCGCGCCGCTGGGAGCCCAAGAACGCCCCGGCCTTCATCGGGCGCTGCCACGCCTGGCGACAGGACGGTGCGACGGTGGCGCAGGAGTATCCCGAGTTGGTGAAGCCGAAGGAATAGCGGGCCCTGACAAAACGGATTTCATCGAAAGCCGTTGCGAATGCCGCGATGAGCAGCCTGTCGCGGCAGGCTTTCGTGGTTTCGTTGTTGAACGAGGATACTGAGTAGCAGGCTGGCTCCTCTTGTATGCTTCACCCAATCCTTTCATGTGTCATGACCGCGGCACCGCAGCGGAAGAGACCAGGGGTTTCGCTAGGCATCGCATGTCAGCGAGCATCTCCTACCAGTACGAAGGGTGCCCAGAAGAACGGATGAGCCAGTTGTTCGTCGCGCTGAACCAGCAATCTGGTTTTCTGTTTCGCCCGGGCGAGGGCCTCGGGTTTGGCAAACCCGGCCGCCAACTCCTTGAAGAAAATCTTTATCAGTGCGACGGTTGCGTCGCTTGCCACCGGCCAGTGCGAGACCAGGAGGCTGCGGGATCCGGCAAACATGAACGATCGAGTCAGCCCGGCGAAGCCCTCGCCGCCGCGGGCATTTTCCGGCTCGCCGGCGGTGTTGCATGCGGAGAGTACCGTCAAGTCGGCATTCAGCTTCAGGCCGAGGACTTCGCTCATGGTCAGGAAGCCGTCGATATCGGGAGGATTGCTGGCAAGCGACATGGCAAGTGCCGGCTGGCCCAGATTTGAAAAATCGCCACCCAGCAATCCGTGGGTAGAAAACATCAGATAGCGGGTGCCGATCAGGCTCAGGTCAAAGACCTTGCTTTCGCTGGCATCCCTCCGTAGGTATATCTGCCCCTTGCCACCCAGCAACTTGTTGACCTCCGCGGCTTCGATGGCAGTTTCCGGAAGTCGCGGCACTCGCAGCATTCCCGTCGAGCGGGACATGAGGGTTCCGAACGCTCCTCCTCTATTCGCAAGGCCATTCTCTGAGTTCTCGTCGTCGCCGAAATCCGGATCGGCAAATGCGACGAGCGAGTTTTTCCAGCTTTTGCTGCGTGGTTCCCGGCGCAGGGAAAGCAAGGCTCCAGCGGAGGGAAAATAAGTGATCGCATAGCGGTCGCCAAACCAGGGCCAGGTTGCAAATTCCTTGTATGCGGGTCCGCCGCCCGACTTTGCCGGCGTCCTGTCTTCTGTCAGCAAGGCTTCAAACGGCATGGTGTAGAGCGCATCGTCGGCAGATATTGTCAGCCGCCCCTTTTTGGGCAGATAGGAAATTAGCGGCGCCATAACCGCTTCGTAAAGCGCCGTTGCCGCCTCGGGCTTCCATCCATGCAAATGGTCGGCCGCACCTGATTCGGCAAAAGGCCTCCGGAACTGATCAACCATCTGGCGCACCGTACTCCGTCCCACATTCAATCGAACCACTTGAAAAGCGCTGCGACCAAGTACGAAGGCAACGGTCGAATCCCGCATCACAAAGTACGAGACCAGCGTCTCGTCGATGTCGAGCGCCGCCTGAATATCCGCGACGGAGAACCTTTGCGGCTTGGACACCTCGTCGTATTTCGGCGCGACGCGCTTGATCTCATCCCGCACTTTCTCCAGATCTGCCCAAATTGCCTGCTGCCGCAACTGCAATTGGGAATGGTCCGTGGGGCTGTCCTTGGGGTCGATGGCAATCTGCGCCCTGCCGATCCCGGCACTGTCGATCTGGAGCTTGCGCTCACGCTGCAACAGTTCGAGCAACCTGGGGTTGTCGCGGCCGACCGCACGCTCGGCGCCGGCTCCGGCAATCATTTCGGTGAATTGGCGGCTCTTGGCGAGTTCCGACACGGAAAAGGAAAGATGAGCATTCGCGTTCGGGTTTGCGGGATCGCTCTGCCTGAGCAGCGCATCGATATATTCCTCGAACAGGCCGCGCCTGTCACCGAGAAAGGCGCTCCGGGTTTCGCGATCCAGTCCGGCCGTGCGCTGGTAGGCGCGTTCCAGGATTTCAACGGCGTCGGCGTAGCGGCGCGAGGCCTCCGCATAGTCACCCGTTCGCGCCAAGCCGGATCCCTGTCCGCGCAGGGCTTGCCACAGCGTTTCTTCATCGCTGTTGCGCTGGGCATCTTTCGCCACTTCTTCGAGAACGCGAATGGCCACACGTGGCTGACGCGCGGCCAGATAAGCCGTACCCGATCTGAGATACGTCCTGGCAGCGGCATATCGATCGCCCGCCTCACGATAGATGTCCAGCGCACTCCTGAAATGTTTCAGTGCCGCATTGGGGTCGGGCATCAGCGGTTTGCCTTTCACCTTGTGCTCCAGCCAGAGATCGCCAATCAGCACAAGCGCTTCGCCTTCGCCCACATAGTCATGCCGCTTGCGAGCGATTTCCAAGGCAATTTCTGCGTTTGCCAGGGCTTTGTCGGTATCGCCCAAACGCACCTGGGCATGCCCCAGATCGATCAGCGTTCGCACCTCGCCGACCGGGTCGGGAAGCTTGCGATAGGCTTTGAGCGCGTCTGAAAAAAGGCGTACCGATTCTGTGACGAGGCCAAGGTTCAGATTCAGTTTGCCCAGGTTGTGAATGGCCTTTGCCTCGCTCGGCAAAAAGCCGGCATCGCGATACAGGCCAAGGGCCCTCTGCCACATGTCAAGTGCCTGGCGATAATCGCCGCTGCTCGCATGCAGGGTCGCCTGCTGCCCGGCGAGCAAGGCCAGTGCGCCGCGCGCCCCGCTATTTCTGGCCAGGTTGGTGGCCTCGGCGAGCATCGTTTCGGCCCCGGCGGAATCGCCTTGCCGTTGCTTCAGATCGGCAAGTATCCGCTGTACGTCAATGACTGCATGGATGTCTCCGGATTTTTGTGCGAGCCGGTTGGCCTGTTCCAGTCGCTCGCGAGCAGGGGCATAGCGCGTCTGCAGAATATCCAGCTGCGCCTGAAGTCCGAGGAGTCGAATTCTGGCGGCGGGTTCGTCAAAACGATCAAGGGCTTCCTGCGCCTGCTGCAGGTAGCCGCGCGCCTTGTTGGGTTCGGCCAGGACAAGATAAAGCGAACCGAAGCCAATCAGGGCATTCCTGCGGTCTTGCGCACTCGAGCTGTTGGCGGCGTCGCGCAGTTCCCGAAAGGCGCGGACGTAATCCCCCCTCAGTATTGCCGTGTCTACATCATCCGGCTTGAATGCACCTGCCGCCCCGGTCGGCATTGCCAATACAAGCAGCGCGCAAAGCGGAATCCACCAACACCGCCATCGTGATAGGGCATCAGCGAGCATGTTTTCCTCGCCTAGTACTTTGCGCTGGCGATCAGTTCCTCAAATAGCGGCAGCAGATTCTGATACGACTGGGCGGATGTCGCCATGGCGGCAAGAAAGAATGCCTTTTCACCTTCGAGCAAGACGTTTCGGCCTTTCATTTCCATTCCCTGCAATGTCGCCTGCATTTCAAAGAAGTAAATTTTCCTGCCGGAAATGCGCCCAGTCTCAATCGGATTCAGCGTAAACCCCTGGCCTTTCCACGAATCTCGCATCATGTTCAAGACCCAGTCAGCGGTTACAAAACTGCCAACCTTTTTAAAGCCGGTGATGTTTACGTCGGGCGACCAGCCCGATACTTTCTCCTTCAGTTTGAAGTGAACCACCATGCCCGCTATGTCGTTGGCCGCAGTCTTTTCCTTATCGGTAATTTCCCATTTCCCGTCGACGGCATTGACTTCGATGAAGCCAAAGCGCTCGCCTATGTAGGTATTTCCTATCACTTCGCCGGCGACGGCATTGCCTGCCGTAAGGCAGGCCGCAAGAAATAACGCTGCTGCGATTGATAGCTTCATGGTGTCTCCCCAGTGCGAAAGATTGATGTTGATTGCGAAATTGCACATAGCTTACCCCTTTGGGATCTTTCCGGCAGCGGTTGCGGACGGGCCGCGGGAGCAACCGGACGGGTGCGCTCTCGTCACGTTCGGAGCGACTCCTCTTGTATGCTTCGCCTGTTGCGTTTCTTTCCCTGACAGCCATGCCCCTGACCTTTCCTGCCCGCCAGACCGCCCTTGACCTGATAGGTTTCATCGACGCCAGCCCCAGCCCTTGGCACGCGGTGGCGACTACTGAACAGCGTCTGCAGGCCAATGGCTTTACCCGATTGGAGGAGGGCGAACGCTGGCATTTCGCGGCCGGCGGACGCTACTACACGGTGCGCGGCGGCGCCTCGTTGATCGCCTTCGTTCTGGGGAGCCGGCCTTTGGCGGAAGCCGGCTACCGGATTGTCGGCGCCCATACCGATTCGCCGGGGTTGCGGCTCAAGCCGCGGGCGGCCTGCGCCGGAGATGGTTTGATGCGCCTGGGGGTCGAGGTATACGGCGGGCCGATCCTGGCCACCTTCACCGATCGGGATTTAAGTTTGGCCGGACGCGTCGTGCTGCGCACGGCGGCGGGGGCGCAGACGCGACTGCTGCGCTTCGAGCAGCCGCTGGTGCGACTGCCCAACCTGGCAATCCACATGAACCGCGAGGTCAACGAACAGGGACTGAAGCTCAACAAGCAGACCGAGTTGCCGCTGATCCTGGGCCAGTTGGGCGACAAGGAGATTGCCGAGGCCCGTCTGCGTGCGCTGCTCGCCGACGCCGCGGAGTGTGCGACGGCCGACCTGCTGAGCTGGGAGCTGGCGGCCTACGACGTGCAGCCCGGCTGCCTGTGGGGCGCGGACCAGGAGTTCATTGCCAGTCGCCAGTTGGACAACCTGGCGTCGTGCGATGCGGCGATTACCGCCCTGATGGCGACGCAGCAGCCGGTGTCCACCTGCATTGCGGCGCTGTTCGACCATGAGGAGGTCGGCAGCGAAAGCGCTGCTGGCGCAGGCGGCAGCTTCGTCAGCGACGTGCTGGCGCGCATCGGCCTGCAGGCTGGCCTCGATGGCGAGGACAGCTTGCGCGCCCTGGCACGGAGCTTCTTCATCAGCGCCGACATGGCACATGCGTACAACCCGAATTTCCCTGCGGCCTACGAGCCCGAACACAAGGTGCAGGTGAACGGCGGGCCGGTGATCAAGACCAACGCCAGCCAGCGCTACAGCACCGGGGCGGAGACCGCGGCGCGCTTCATGGAGCTGTGCGCCAAGGCTGGGGTGCCCTGCCAGCAGTACTCCCATCGCAGCGACCTGAGTTGCGGCAGCACCATCGGCCCCATCGTCGCCGCGCGACTGGGCATCGCCAGCGTGGACGTCGGCTCGCCGATGTGGGCGATGCACAGCGCGCGCGAGAGCGCGGGAGCGCTGGACCCGGCCTACATGATCGCCGCCCTGGAGGCGGCGTTCGCCAGTTGAAATTCGCAGAGCAGAACAGGAGGCATTTGCATGGGTATCGATCCGCTGCCGCTGGATGCTGAAACGATACGCATCCTGTCCGCCGTGACCACCGCGACGCTGACCACGGTGCTGCTCAAGAAGGGCCTGCGCAATGTCTGGATCCGCCACGCGCGGCCGCTGCATGCCGCGCCGCGGCGCCTGGTCGGGCGGGCCTTCACGCTGCGTTTCGTGCCGGCGCGCGAAGACCTGGCGACGCCGGCCTCCTGGGCTTCGCCGATTTCGACGCGGGCGGCAATCGAGGCCATGCCGACCGGCTGCATCGCCGTGGTCGACGCCATGGGCGTCACCGATGCCGGCATCTTCGGCGACATCCTCAGCTCGCGCATGATGAAGCGCGGCGTGGCGGCGCTGATCACCGACGGCGTGGTGCGCGACATCGAAGGTGTCATGGGCACGGCATTGCCGGTCTGGTGCCAGGGCACGGCGGCGCCGGCCTCGGTGGCGGGGCTGACTTTCGTCGCCTGGCAGGAGCCGATCGGCTGCGGCGGCGTCGCGGTGTTCCCCAACGACATCGTGGTGGCCGACGCCGACGGCGCGGTGCTGATCCCGGCCGCGCTGCTGGCCGAGGTGATGACGGAAGCCGTCGAGCAGGAGCGCCTGGAAGGCTGGATCATGACCCAGGTGGCTGCCGGCGTGCCGCTGCCCGGGCTTTATCCGCCCAATGCGGAAACGAAAGCGCGCTACGAAGACTGGGCGCGCACGCAGCGCTGAATTGGAGGGGGCGGCCGCACCGCTCGCCCCGCTTTGCATTGCTCTGCAGTAGTCATGTGGCGAAATCTGCGCGACAGGAGCGAATGGCCGCAATGCGGAAACATGCCGAACTAACACTACCGGCCTACACGAGACGGACCCTGAAACCCATCCGGCTGCTAAAGACTGATTGCGGCCATCTGGTTTTCATGGCTACTTGACCGTCTGTAAGATGTCAGGCATGCGAGATTGGGGTAATTTCAAGTCAGAGGCAATAAAGTGAAACGGCGATTTCACCTTCTTCTGCTGGTACTTACCTTGAGCGGATGCGCGGGCATGGAAAACGTCCGGCCCGATACCTCTCATCAGGATCATCTTGGTCAAGTGACGGTGATTTCCCTTGAGCAGGTTCCAGAACTTAAGTTCGAGGGTTTTGTCCGGGGCAAGGGAACTGGTGCAGTTATCGGGGGCGGAGGAACATTTGCCGCCTGTCTAGGCAGCATGGGCGGCAGTGGGTGCAGTGGATCGATGTGCGGAGCCGCTTTCATCCTGATGCTCGGCATCTGCGGTGTTGCCGGTCTCGTCGGGGGCGTGGTTGGTGCGGCCACGGCACCCGGTGCGGATCAGATAGCAACAAGCGAGTCTCTTATGGCTCGCACTTTTGAGGTGAGCGCGATACAGACGTCGGTGCGACAGGCTGTTGAAGATGCAGCAAGAGTTGCAGGTGTGAAATTGACCCGACTGCCCGAGGAAGAGATTCGCGCTGTAGCTACTCACCGGGATTATCGATCGCTGGCCGCACTCGGCATCGATACTGTCCTCGAAACCACGCTGACCAAGGCAGGTACTTCGGGGAGCGGCCTTAATGATCCATCGGCCGCCTACATGCAAGTTCATGTCCGTCTGGTCGAGACCCACAGCAATGCTGAAAAGTACTCAAACGACTTTATGTACCACGGCCGACGTCTTGATCTCGCGGGGTGGTCGGCAAATCAAGCCAAACCGCTGATCGATGAATTGAACAAGGGGTATCGCACTCTTGGTACCCACATCTACGAAAACATCTTCGAACTGTATTCCCTGCCTGATCGGGAAAGACATTCCGCAGGTGGCGTGATGTCCTCTGCGTTTGGTTTGGCTCCAATTACTCCCCCAACGCGGGGAACGCTGACAGGAGATAAATTTATCGGAGCCAAATTCGAGTGGTATGCCGTCGATGGGTTAAGACCACGGTTCAAGTGGGAGGCGTTTCCTCGTTCCAGTGATGTGGCCGTTGCTCCAGGAGAAATGAATCGAGTCCGCAATGTGAGGTACGACCTGCTGGTTGCCAAGGAGGAGAATATGGCCCCGGCCGAGATCATTTATCAACAGCAAGGTTTGCAGTCACCGGATCATGTCATCAATCTCTCCCTTAGACCGGACTCCCGCTATTTCTGGACAGTACGTGCAAGGTTCGACCTTGATGGCCGATCAAGGGTCACTGAGTGGGGTTCGACACACTTCGCTGTTCGAGAGCGAATCACCGCACCTTCACGATATTCCTATCGGTTCAGAACGCCGGGGAGCGATTAATTTGTGATTGACCTGTTCTGAACAGGTATGAACATAGTCACTAGTGACTGTTTTGGCTGGTTCTCAATGTCGGCAAACGCTGCATTGTGGGCATTGACCAGAAGACTGCGACCGTCTCTTGAGGGCCCGGCCCGGCCGTAGAGGATTTTGAAAACGGTTTTTCGCAGTGAACTGGTTCGACGTCTGGTTATCCGTCATTGATGCCGACCAGCCGGAGACTCGCTCCGGCTTGTGCCCGCAATCCCGCCGCAGATTTGCTTACTTCGTCCTGCTGAAGTTCGGCGTGCGCTTTTCCTTGAAGGCGGTGATGCCTTCGCGCGCGCTGTCGATGCAGGCCGAAAGTCCGAAGGCCTTGTAGCCGACTTCCAGCGCCTTGGCGAAGCTTTCCGCCGCGGCGGCTTCGAGGATGGCCTGCTCCATGAGCGCGATGCACTCGCGGCTGAGGACCTGGCCGCTGGCGGCGCGGGCTTCCACCGGCTCGATGCTGCCCTTGACGGGCGCGTCGCCGATCGGCCTGACCTTGCCGGCGAGGGCGTCGACGCGGGCCACCGCCAGCGCGATCAGCTGCTCGTAGTTGTCGGCCAGGGCGTCGATGATGCCCAGTTCGTGGGCGCGGGTCGCCTTGAGCCGTTCCGCCGTGCGCAGCATGGCGTTGAAGGTCGGCGTGGCGTGCGGCCAGCGCCGGTAGGGCACCACCATGGCGCCGATGCCATGCACGATGCCGAGCGTGACTTCGGGCATCTGGATCCAGGCGCGCTTGAGGGCGACGATGCTGTGGCAGCGCGCGGCGAGTTCGAAGCCGCCGCCCAGCGCAATGCCATTGAGCGCCGCCACGACGGGCTTCTTCATCTGGTCGAGATGCACCAGCAGGCGCGAGCAGTCGCGAGCGTACTGCTCCGAGGCGGGCGCATCGCCCAGCATGTCGACGAAGCGGCCGATGTCGCCGCCGGCGCAGAAGGCGCGCGTGCCGTAGCCGGTGAGCACGAAGCCGGCGACCTTGGGATCGTTTTCGAAGCGGTGGATCACCGAGAGGATCTCGTCGTTCATCTCGTCGTGCAGCGCGTTCATGGCTTCCGGGCGGCGCAGGGTGATGACTTTGACATCACCCAGGTCGTCGACCAGGATGTGGCGCAGGAAGCCCTGGTAGTCGGCGAAGGGCTGCTGCGGCATCGGCATGCCGGGGCGCTCTTTGCGCAAGCGCATCAGGGCGCGGCCGCTGGTCGGTTCGCCCAGGGTGCGCATCAGGTCGAGCGGACCGCTCTTGAAGCCGAGCGCGAGGCGGCAGCCGAGGTCGAGGTCGGCCGAGTCGCCGATCTTGCGGTCGACGATGTCCACGCTTTGCGAGAACAGGATGCCGAGCAGACGCTCACGCACCGCCTGGGCGGTGTCCTTGGCGACCTCGACGCGCTTGCCGGGCGGCACCGTGATCCAGGTGTCGACCGAACGGAAGATCGGCGCCGGGGTGTAGTGCTCGCCTTCCATCTCGGCCTGCAGCGTGTTGGTCTCGGTGATGATCGGGTTGCCGTGGGCGAGATTCAGGACGAAGAAGGGGCCGGCATGGACGAACTCGGCGGCGACGCTATCGACTTCGGCGGCGGTGGCGCGGTCGAGCAGCATGGCGGACTCGTTACACCAGTTGTCGAATATGCGGTCGAGCATGAAGCAGGCGACGTCGGCGGTGACCAGCGGCACCTTGCCGGTCATGCAGAAGGTCCAGCGCAGGTACTCGACCACGGCCGGATCGGTCTGCTCCCAGCGGATGACTTCGACGGCCGGGTTGCGCCAGGCCGGGGCGAAGAAGTGGGTGACTGTCGCCCGGCGCGGGTGCTTGAGTTCGGAGAAGATCAACGCCGCCGGCAGCGAACTGGTGTTGGAGGTGATCAGTGCGTCGGGCCGTACCACGGCCTCGATCTGGGCGAAGATCCTGCGCTTGAGCGCCAGGTTTTCGGTGGCGGCCTCGATCACCCAGTCGCACTCGGCAATGTCGGCGTAATTCAGGGTGCCGCCCGATTGGACGTCCCCCGCGCCGCCTCGGCCGAGGCGAGCGCGGCGCGCGCCTCCTCG
>ORMF012669248.1_pt1 | contig 11004 bp, 13 predicted proteins | sample 1779871 | NCBI WGS metagenome assembly ORMF01 (sample SAMEA104232316, study PRJEB22302) | groundwater metagenome | biome: forest; feature: aquifer; material: groundwater | place: USA | collected 2011-08-07 | depth 5.4 m
ATCATCGACCAGACCGAGGCGCTGACCACCGTTGACGTGAACACCGGAGGTTTTGTCGGCGTGCGCAATTTTGACGACACCATCTTCAAGACCAATATGGAGGCCGCCCATGTCATCGCACGCCAGCTGCGCTTGCGCAACCTCGGCGGCATCATCATTTGCGATTTCATCGACATGGATAACCAGGAACACCGCAACGCCGTGCTTGAAGAATTCAGGAAAGCGCTGACGCGCGACCGCACGCGCATCACGGTGAACGGATTCTCCGCGCTGGGCCTGGTCGAAATGACGCGCAAGCGCCCACGCGAAAGCCTGGCGCGCGTGCTGTGCGAATCCTGCCCCACCTGCCAGGGGCGCGGCGAGGTCAAAACTGCCCAGACCGTGTGCTACGAAATTTTGCGCGAGATCGTGCGCGAAGCGCGCCAGTTCAATGCGCGCGAATACCGCATCCTGGCTTCACAGAAAGTCATTGACCTGTTCCTTGATGAAGAATCGCAAAGCCTGGCGCAGCTTTCCGACTTCATCGGCAAGCCGGTGTCGCTGCAGGTGGAGAACCTGTACAACCAGGAGCAGTACGATGTCATTCTCATGTAATTCCATTCTATCCGGCCAGCTTGGCACAAGTTTTACGGGAGTTGCACAATGGCGCGCGGGTTAGCATGATTAACGCCCGCAGTCAGCGCCTCCTCGAGTATTCGGCCATAGCAGCGTTAATGCTCGCATTTTTCGGCTTTTTCTCGGTCAAGGTGTGGGACATTGATTTCTGGTGGCATATTGCGACAGGCCGCCATATCGTGGAAACGCACGCCATTCCGGGCAACGACCCATTTGGCGTGTATCAGGCCAGCAGCCTGAGAGGCGATACCATATTGAAAAATTACTGGCTGTCGCAAGTAGCGTTTTTTTTTACTTATGACTTCTGGGGTTCCAACGGCGTTATTTTTCTGAGGGCCGGCTTGCTGGCACTGTGCCTGGCGGCAACCGTTGCCAGAAACATGCTTGTTGGCGCAGGCGGAATAAGCGCTTTACTGGTTCTCTCGTTTGCCGGAATGACCATGCTTGATTTTACCGGTGAGCGGCCGCAACTTTTTTCTTTTGCATATTTTTCACTGGCCATGCTCTTGCTGGATTATTCCAGAGAGAAGCAGGTTGGCTGGCCGCTGTACCTGCTGCCTCTGCTCATGCTGCTATGGGCCAACAGTCATGGCGGAGTGGTCCTGGGAGGGGCCGTCTTAAGCCTGATTGCGGTGGGCTATATCGTTGAGTGGCGCATGTTCGCAAGCCGCCATTATGGCGGGAAATGGCTTTTGGCTGTGCTTGCTGCCGCCGTATTGTGCCCCCTCATTTCACCTAATGGAATAACTACGTATTTATATTTGTTTTCGAGCCAGTTTGGCGAAGGGGAACTGCGCAGCAGAACCTCCGAATACGCAAGCCCCGTTGCAATGTGGCATGAAATGGGCAAGGCGCTGCCTTTCTATTGGGGCTTTATCCTGCTGGCAGTGGCGGCCTTGCCCAAAGCAATAAATAAATCGCGCATCACCCCATTATTGGTAATCATGTTTCTGGGCGGACTGAGTTTGAGCGCTTTCCGTTACATTCCTTTTTTCATGTTATATGCCGCGCCTTATGTGGCACTGGGGCTGGCCAGGCTGGCGGCTCCGGCAAGATTGCCCGCAGCCCCGCTGTATATTGTGCTGATCGTCGCGGCGCTGCTTGCGACGGGGTACGGCATCAGGCATGGCAGGGCTTTCCAGAGTGGCATCCAGGCCAATCGCTTTCCGCAAGGGGCGGTGAATTTTATCCATAAAAACGGATTGACGGGCAAGATGTTCAATACCATGAACTGGGGCGGCTACATCATCTGGAACCTGTCGCCCAAAGTGAACGTATTCATAGACGGACGCGTGCTGGATCCGAATCGCATTACGCCCTACACCAATGTGCTGTGGATGACGCCGGACGGCCAGCGCTTTTTCGAGCAGGCAGGCTTCGATCTGGTGCTGGTGCCGCATGGCAATATTTTTACCGGCGAAAGCTATCCCATCATAAATTACCTGCTCCAAAACCCTGGTTGGCGGGCGGTTTACAGGGATGAGGCGGGTTACCTTTTTACTAAAAACGGGGCATCCTGAGTTGCTTGTTTTAAAACCTTGCCCGGTTGTCACCTTGCAGCAAAGGGTTGCGGTCAAATAGTACCAATCTCCCAAGTAAAAACTTTGCTACACTTCCGGCTGCGTTCTGGTTACGCAGCCGAATAATTAAATAAAGCTCAGGGAGAGTTATTGATGAAGAAGCAATTGGTACTTGTATTGGCCGCAGCCTTTTTCACTGCATCCGTTTTTGCAGATGAACATGAACATGGTGACGCTGCGGTAGCTCAGGCTTTCATTAAGGAGATACAGTCCGAGAATGCCGCCTATGTTGGCGCGCATAAGGCTGCATTCTTTCAGGAACTGGCCAGAGGGCAGCATCCGCGTGCAACCGTGGTTACCTGTTCCGACTCGCGTGTGCACACCAACATGCTGGACAAAACACCCGAGGGTGATCTGTTCATGGTGCGCGACATCGGCAACCAGTTGTCTACGGCGGAAGGCTCGGTCGAATATGGCGTGAACCACCTTGCTTCCTCCCTGTTGCTGATCATCGGCCATTCCTCCTGCGGTGCAATCAAGGCGGCCAGTGGCGACTACTCAGGCCTGGAACCGGCCATCAAGCGTGAATTGGATACCATCAAGATCGGCAAGGGTGTTGCCAACATTGATGGCGTGAGAACCAATGTAAACAACCAGGTTGCCAAGGCGCTGGAACTATTTGGCGACAAGGTAAAGGAAGGCCATCTGCTGGTGGTGGGCGGCGTATATGACTTCGCCGACGACATGAAACAAGGTGCTGGCAAGCTCAACGTTATCAATGTAAACGGTGAAACCGATGCCGCCAAGGTACAACAAGCCATATCCGGCAAAGCCGCTGAGCATGGGCATCATGATCACCATTAGGCCATAACGGCTTATGGAGAAAAAAGGGCGGCGCAAGCCGCCCTTTTCATTATTTTCCAATGCCCTCTATCCATATCAGAAAACGACGGGAGTTTCAGATCGCCGCAGCCTTGCCAATTATTCAGGCGCGGAATCACAGGTTATAATAGGTGTACGTAACCCCCTTGATTTCTATTTTTTAACCAGCCTGAAAAACGACGTTATGCAGCTTACCCAGTACACTGACTATTCCTTGCGGGTTTTGATCTATCTGGCCAAAAAAACCGAGGACTTGTCCACGGTTTCCGAAATTGCCGAGTACCACGGCATTTCGCGCAACCATCTGGTCAAGGTCATTCACAACCTCGCCCTCAAGGGCTTTATCCTGACCACGCGCGGAAGGAACGGCGGCATGAGGCTGTCCCGGTCGCCATCAAAGATCATCCTGGGCGACGTGATACGCAACACCGAACCCAACTTCGACATTGCCGAATGCTTCAACAATGCAAATAACTGCTGTGTCATCACCCGCAACTGCGGCCTGAAATCGATATTCCGCGAGGCGCAGATGGGCTTTATCAAGGCGATGGATAAATACACCCTGGCCGATGCCGTGGCCCGCGACAACTCGATGAGCAAGCCCATCAGCCTGCCCATCGCTGCAAGAAGCGGTTAACCTGCGAAAAATAATGCAATATAAAACTTGCATTATAAATACATTATATTAAAATTCGCCTCTGGCACTATTCAATAACCAATCCAGAAGGAGTAAATCATGTCCCAACCCCACCTGCATCTGCAAGCAGACGCCATCTATAACTTCGACGCGCGCGGCATAGCCAAACGTTTCCGCCACGCGGCCATCTTTGGTGCGCTGGACGCGCTGCAAGGCGGCGAAACCATGCGCTTCGTCAATGACCATGACCCACTGCCCCTGCTGGCGCAATTGCAGCAGCGTTATGGCGAGAAAGTCACCATTCAGTATCTGGTGCGCGAACCCGGCCAGATCGTGATCGACTTCGTGCGTCAATAACGCCGGGAAAAGCGCCCACTGGAGCCAGCCACCATGCCATACCCGGCTTTTTATAATTCGGTACGCACAATTACGCTGCATGACCCATTGGCCGAACTGCTGGGGGCAAGCCCGGACGGTCTGCTGGAATACGGTTATCTCGATGCGGTAAAACTGGCGGGGCATTCCTGCCCCACGGTAGCTGGTGCCTATCTGATGACGCTCAAGGCGCTGGCATCCCTGTACGGCGAGGGCATTCCCACCCGCGGCAACATCCGGGTGGCGTTTCGCGATGACCAGAGCAGCGGGGTAACCGGCGTCATCGCCAATGTGGTCAGCCAGATCACCGGTGCGGCCGGGGATGGCGGCTTCAAGGGTCTTGCGGGAAAATTCAAACGTAGCGGGCTGCTGTCATTCAATGCGGGGATCGAGGGCATGATACGCTTTGAACGGATTGACCGGCTATGTGCGGTGGAAGCAGATTACCACCCGGAGCAGGTGCCGGCCGAAGGGAGCATGTCCATGCTGCTGCAAGGACTGCTCGCCCAGCGCGCCAAACCGGGAGACCAGGCCGCTTTTGCGGCGATGTGGCAGGACAGGGTGCGCCGCATCCTGATCGACCACATTGACGATCCCGCGCTGGTAACCCTTACACCACGATAATTCGAAACAACAAGAAGGACTATTATGCAGACCATCACCGAATACCTGTCCGCAGAGCACCGGCACTGTGATGACCTGTTCGCCGAAGCTGAAGCTGAAGCGGCTGCGGAAGACCTGGACGCCGCGCTGGCCGGGTTCACCGCCTTCCATCAGGGGATGGAACACCATCTGTCCAAGGAAGAAAACGTCATGTTCCCCGCCTTCGAGCATGCCATGGGCAGCAGCATGGGGCCCACCAGCGTGATGCGCATGGAACATGAACAGATGCGCGAGCTGTTTGCCGAGATGCAGGCCGCACTCGACGCGAAAGACACCAGCACCTACGCCGGGCTGGCGGAAACCCTGCTGGTGCTGATGCAACAGCACAACTTCAAGGAAGAGCAAATGCTCTACCAGATGGCGGACCGCACGCTGGGTGACCGCGAAGACATCATCCGGCAGATGGAAGCACTGCCATAAGGGCACCTCTAAAAATCCAATTTTCGTCGCCATACCGTGTTGCTCACAAAAAATCACTCCTTACATATCAAAATATATGCGGCGTCGCGATTTTTTGCTCGCGCCTTGTCTGGCTTAGAAACTTGAATTTTTAGAGATGCCCATAACACCATAGCATGACGAAACCCCCTGCAAACACCACGATCGAACTGGATGCACGCGACCTCGAGCCGCCCGAGCCGATGCAGCAGGCGCTAGCCGCACTGGCCGTGCTCAAGCCGGGCGAACAGTTGCGCATGCTGCTGCACCGCGAGCCCTTTCCGCTTTACGCCATGCTGCGCGAACGCGGCTTCACCTACCGCACCACCCCGCTGGCCGACGGCAGCTATGAGATAATGATCCGGCCATGAGCATGGCCGGCCTGTCACTGCAACAAGCGCCGCCCATCTCGGTGCCGTTCCGTTTCATTCTCAGCGCACCGCTGTTCCTGCTGCTCGCCGCACTCGCCCTGCTGGCCGCAGGCCCTGACGCGCTGGAATCGCGCTGGAGCCAGCCCCTGCTCGGCATTACCCATCTGATCACTCTCGGTTACATGAGCATGTTGATGAGCGGCGCCATGCTGCAACTGCTGCCGGTGCTTGCCGGCGCGCAAGTGCCGCACCCGAGCCTGGTGGCATGGATCATCCATCTGCCGCTGTTTGCCGGCACCTTGTTGCTGGGCGGCGGGCTGTATTTTTTCACGGCAGCGCTGGTCACCCTCGCCATTCCGCTGCTTGCCAGCGCGTTTGCGGTATTTCTCGCCATCGCCATTTACTGCCTCGCGCGCGCACCGGCGCGCAATGCCAGCACACATGCCATGCTGCTGGCGCTGGCTGCGTTATCGCTCACGGTCGGGCTGGGATTGTCGCTGGCCGCAGGCGTAGCCGGACTGCTGTCCTTACCCATGCTGCCGCTGGTCGCGCTGCATGTGGGCTGGGGATTGCTCGGCTGGACCACGCTGCTGGTGATAGGAGTGGCCTATCAGGTGGTGCCGATGTTCCAGCTCACGCCGCCCTATCCACCCGCAGTCACGCGCTGGCTGGGCGGCACGCTGTTCGTGCTGCTGCTGGCGTGGTCGTGCCATCTGCTGCTGCCGGAACACGCCGCCGGCATACTGGCCATCGTCGCCTCATGCGGCCTGGCTGCGTGCATCGCGGCCTTTGCTGTCATCACGCTGCGCTTGCAGCAGAAGCGGCGGCGCAAGGTGCCGGATATCACCATGCAATTCTGGCGCACCGGTCTGTTCAGTCTGCTCGCAGCGGCCTTGTTGTGGCTTGCCGGGCAGGCCAGCGCCGCGCTGGCTGACAGCACGTTCTATGCATTGGCGCTGGGCATGCTGTTCATCATCGGATTCGTCCTGTCGGTGATACATGGCATGCTGTACAAAATAACCTCGTTCCTGATCTGGTTCCACCTGCAAGGCAAACTCCCTCCCGGAAAAGCGCCGCACATGAAAAACATCATCCCGGACCACGCCGCACGCTGGCACTGGCGCATCCACCTTGCCAGCCTGCCGCTTTGCCTTGCCAGCGCGATGTGGCCCATGCCGTGGGTCTACGCTGCGGGCTGCGCACTGCTGCTTGGCGGCATGCTGTTGCTGGCCAACCTCTACCGTGCGTGGAACATCTACCTGCGTGCCGCAGCTCTAGCTTAATAAACTTTCCGGATTCACTGCGCTGCCACGCACCTCCACCCGCTTGTGGCGCGACTGCGCACCCTGTTTGAGTTCGACATTGCGCAGCGAAACATTGAAGCGCTCCGCGATGAAGCGCAGCAGCGCTTCGTTGGCACGCCCCTCGATGGGCGGGGCGGCGAGGCGGATCTTCAATGCTTCGCCGTGCAATCCGGACACTTCGCTGTGCTTGGCACCGGGCTGCACATGCAGTGTCAGCGTGATGTTGTCCCCTTCGCGGCGATACCACATTAAAGCAATCTTCTGGCTATGCTTTCCAGCCAGCCCAATGGCACGATGAGGATGAGCTGGCACACGATGAACAGCACCAGCACGGTGAGGTCTATGTTGCCGATCGGCGGGATGCGCCGCCGCAATGGGGCGAGGAAGGGGTGAATCACGACGCTCAGCAGCCCTGCCATCGGCGAGTGCGGATTAACCCACGACAATATTGCCTGGATGAACAGCGCACCCATCAGCAGGTACACGCTGATCTTGAGCAGCTTGACTGCTGACCAGGCGAGCAGGCCGGGCAACGGGAAGGTGATAAACGGGAAACCTTGCGCCCACAGCACGGCGGCAAGGTAGGTCGCCTCCGCCGCGAATGCCAGCACGAGAGTGGCGGTATCGAAACCCCGCGTGGCGGGAATAAACCGGCGCATGCGCAGCACCAGGAAATTAGTGAGCGCCATGACGAATTCGCCCAGCGGGTTGCGCATCGGTGCACGCAGCCATTGCAGGTGAAAGCGCAGCAGCAACAGAGCGGCAAATGGCTGCAACAGAACGTCTAGCAAAAACAATAAGGCTTCGTTCAACATATCAGCTTGCGCCACCCAATTCATCGCCCATCTCTCTGGCGCGCGCGGCGGCCGCATGCACCGCAGCAACGATATGCTGTTTCACGTTGCTGGCCTCCATGCTGAGCAGAGCACGCTCGGTGGTGCCGTTCCTTGAAGTTACGCGTGCGCGCAGCAAACTCACCTCATCCTCGCTGGCATCGGCCAGTCTGGCTGCGCCGAGAAAAGTATCAATGGACAGGCGGCGCGCATCTTCATCGTTAAAGCCCAGCTCACGCGCGGCTTGCTGCAAGGCCTCGATAAAATAGAACACATAGGCCGGGCCGCTGCCGGAGACGGCGGTGACCGCATCCATCATCGCCTCATCTTCCAGCCATAGTGTGCTGCCCACGGCAGCGAGGATGGTTTGCGCCACGCCGCATTGCGCCTTGCTCACCGCAGGCAACGCGTATAAGCCGGTCATGCCGCTCTGAATCAGTGCCGGCGTGTTCGGCATGGCGCGCACCACTTTTTGCGTGTCCGCCCAGCGTGCCAGATCGGCGGCGCGGATCCCCGCCGCGATGGAGATCAGGAATTGCCCGGACAACAACGGCGCAAGCTGCGTTGCAACTTCGCGCAGCTGCTGCGGCTTGACCGCCAGCACGATGACATCGCTGCCCGCCACGCCTGCCGCCAGTTCCGCAGTGGCCTGTACACCGAATTCATCTTGCAGCCGCGCGCGGTTGTCGGCATTGATTTCCACCACGCGCAGTTGCGCCGCCATAAAGTCACGCTTGAGCAAGCCGCCGATGAACGCAGTCGCCATGTTGCCGCCGCCGATGAAACAGATGTTCATTTATTTTCTCCGTAGTTTCTTTGTCCAAAGATGGCCGTGCCGATGCGCACAATAGTCGCCCCTTCCAGCACTGCCGCTTCAAGGTCGTGTGACATGCCCATGGATAAAGTATCCAGCGCCAATCCCTGCGCGTTAAGCTGCCGCATGAGTTCGCGCAGTTGGGCGAACGGTTTGCGCTGCGCATCTGTTCCTTGCGCCGGCGCGGGAATGGCCATCAACCCGCGCAGCCTGAGCTGCGGCAGTCGCGCCACTGCCTGCGCCAGACCGGCTACCTGACCGGGAGCCACGCCGCCCTTGCTGTCTTCGGCGCTTACATTGACCTGCAGGCATACATTGAGCGGTGGCAGGTTTTGCGGGCGCTGTGCGGACAGGCGCTCGGCAATTTTCAATCTGTCCACGCCATGCACCCAGGCAAAATTTTCCGCAATGACGCGCGTCTTGTTGCTCTGGATCGGCCCGATGAAATGCCACTCCACTGGCAAGTCGCGCAGCGCCTCGATTTTACCCAGCGCTTCCTGCACATAGCTCTCGCCGAAGGCGCGCTGCCCGGCCTGGTACGCCGCGCATACTGCGGTGGCGGGAAAGGCCTTGCTCACCGCCAGCAACGCAACCTCTTCCGCGCGCCGTTGCGCCGTGCGCGCAGCCTGTGCGATGGCACGGTTAACGGCTTGCAAGTTGGAAGCAATTGCGGTCATAATCGGCGCGTGGTTGACCATACTACGCAGCCGCGTCACTGTGCGGCCTGCGAACCTGCGAGGATTATAATGGATATTACCGAACTGCTTGCCTTTGGCGTCAAGAACAAGGCTTCCGACCTGCATCTTTCCGCCGGCTTGCCGCCGATGATCCGCGTGCATGGCGACATACGCAGGATCAACCTGCCGGCGATGGAACACAAGGAAGTGCATGCCCTGGTGTATGACATCATGAACGACGGGCAGCGCAAAATGTACGAAGAGAACAAGGAGATCGACTTCTCCTTCGAGGTTCCCGGACTCGCACGTTTCCGCGTCAATGCCTTTGTGCATAACCGCGGTGCGGGCGCGGTTATGCGCACCATCCCATCCAAGATAATGTCGCTGGAAGACCTGAAGTGCCCGAAAATTTTCGAGTCCATCGCCGATTTTCCGCGCGGCATGGTGCTGGTTACGGGGCCTACCGGCTCCGGCAAATCCACCACACTGGCAGCGATGGTCAACCATCGCAACGAAACCGAATTGGGCCACATCCTGACGGTGGAAGACCCGATCGAATTCGTGCACGAGAGCAAAAAATGCCTGATCAACCAGCGCGAAGTCGGCCCGCACACCCTGTCGTTCCAGAATGCCTTGCGCAGCGCCCTGCGCGAAGATCCTGACATCATCCTGGTGGGTGAAATGCGCGATCTGGAAACCATACGCCTGGCGATGTCTGCGGCGGAAACCGGCCACCTGGTGTTCGGCACGCTGCACACCAGTTCGGCGGCCAAAACCATCGACCGTATCATTGACGTGTTCCCCGCCGACGAGAAGGAAATGGTGCGCGCCATGCTGTCGGAGTCGTTGCGCGCAGTGATCTCGCAGACCCTGCTCAAAACCAAGGACGGCGCCAGCCGTGTGGCAGCCCATGAAATCATGATCTGCACCCCTGCCATCCGTAACCTGATCCGCGAAGCCAAGGTACCGCAGATGTATTCCGCCATCCAGACCGGCGGGAATATCGGCATGCAGACACTGGATCAGTGCCTGCAAAACCTGGTCAAAGGCAATATTGTTTCTGCCGCGGAAGCGCGCAGCAAGGCGATGAACAAGGATTTATTCCCGGGCAACTAATCAATTCCGGGAGAAGGGGAGTCTATTATGGAAAGAGCACAGGCCACTGAGCTGATACACAATTTGCTGCGCGGCATGCTCAGCAAGAAGGCGTCAGACATGTTTATCACCACCGGTTTCCCGCCCGCGTTCAAGGTGGATGGCAAGATGACGGCGGTTTCCCCGCAGGCGCTGACCTCGCAGCACACCCAGGAGCTGGCGCGCAGCATCATGAACGACAAGCAGGCAGCCACATTCGAGGCCACGCACGAATGCAACTTCGCCATCAGCCCGCCCGGCATCGGCCGCTTCCGCGTCAACGTATTCATGCAGCAGCAGCGCGTCGGCATGGTGCTGCGCACCATCACCACCAAGATTCCGGATTTCGACGAGATGGGGCTGCCGCCCGTTATGAAGGATGTGGTGATGACCAAGCGCGGGCTGGTCATCCTGGTGGGCGGCACCGGATCCGGCAAATCCACCACACTGGCAGCCATGATTGGCTACCGCAACAAGAACAGTTATGGCCACATCATCACCATCGAAGACCCGGTGGAGTATGTGCATGAGCACATTAACTGCATTGTCACCCATCGTGAGGTCGGGGTGGACACCGACACATGGGAAGCCGCGCTGAAAAACACCCTGCGCCAGGCGCCGGACGTCATCCTCATCGGCGAAATCCGCGACCGCGAAACCATGGAACATGCCGTGGCCTTCGCCGAGACCGGCCACCTGTGCCTGGCTACCCTGCATGCCAACAGCGCCAACCAGGCGCTC
>ORMF010000773.1_pt1 | contig 11000 bp, 15 predicted proteins | sample 1779871 | NCBI WGS metagenome assembly ORMF01 (sample SAMEA104232316, study PRJEB22302) | groundwater metagenome | biome: forest; feature: aquifer; material: groundwater | place: USA | collected 2011-08-07 | depth 5.4 m
ACGCCGCCGCGCAGCAGCGCCGAGAGCGTGCGCGCGAAACGCGCGGTCTCGAACTTGCGCACCAGGTCGCCGAAAAGCCATGCGCGCAAAAAGAACCGGTCGCACTCGGCGCGTCCCTCTGGAGTGCGCCAGTAGTAAACCGCGCCGGCCGCCGCCGCGATCAACGCGAGCAACAGCATCCAGCCATACTGGGTCAGCAGGTTGCTGAACTCGATGACGACTTTGGTCATAAACGGCAGCGCTTTGGCGTTGTCCTTGAACATGGTCGAGAAGCGCGGCACCACGTAAACGAACAGCACGATCAACGAAACACCCGACGCCCCGATCAGGATGAGCGGATAGATCAAGGCCGACTTGATTTCCTCTCTGAGCGCCTGGGAGCTTTCCAGATATTCGGCGAGGTAGCGCAGCACGCCTTCCATGATACCGCCGGCCTCGCCGGCGCGAATCATGTTGACGTAAAGCTTGGGAAATATTTCGCCATGCTCGCCCATGGAAGCTGCGAGCGACTTGCCGGCGCGCACCGATTCCAGGATCATGCCCAGGGCCTTGGTGAACTCCTCTCCCTGGGCAAGGTTGCCGAGCATCGACAGGCTGCGATCGAGCGGCAGGCCGGCGGCGAGCAAGGTGGCAAGCTCCCGGGTAAATTGCAGAAGCTGGGATTGGCTGACCTTACGCCTGCTAAAAAGCGGCTTGAGGGCCCGCTTCTCGGCGGTGGCACGATCGCCCGGCAGCGCGATTCGTAGCGGGGTGCAGCCCATCTCGTGAAGCCGCCGCACCACGCTCTGCTCCGCCTCGGCTTCGATCACGCCTTCGACGATCTTTCCCGCATGGTCCGCGGCCCGGTACTGATAAAAAGCCACTCTCAACCCTACCCTTTTAGACCCCGCCCCATTTTGGATTTTGGATTGCCGATTTTGGATTGGGAATACCAGAGCATGGAGCGCCAATTACTCGGCCGCTTTTGTTTTCCGTCCGTTAATCGAAAATCTAAAATCCAAAATTCCCCTAGCCTTCTTCCCTCGTCACCCGCAAAACCTCCGCCAAAGTCGTAACCCCCCGGCGCACCTTGTCCCAACCATCGTCTCTAAGTAATCGCATACCCTGGCGCACGGCGGCGTTGCGGATCGTTCCCGCATCGGCGCGCTGCACGATGATTTTGCAGATCTCGGGGCTCGCCGCCAATAGCTCGAAAATGCCGACGCGTCCGAGATAACCGGTTCCCCCGCACTCCTCGCACCCGACCGCTTCCCAGACGTTTTGCAGCGGCTCACCGCTTGTCGGTCTCAATTCAGGATCGCTGGCGCTAAAACCGGCGAAGGGCGTTTGTTTGCGGCAGGTAGCGCAGAGCCGGCGCACCAGACGTTGCGCCAGCACGCCGAGAAGAGATGACGATAGAAGGTAGTCCTGCACCCCCATCTCCAGCAACCGCGACACCGCGCCGGCAGCGTCGTTGGTGTGCAAGGTGGAAAGCACCAGATGCCCCGTGAGCGCCGCTTGAACCGCGATCTCCGCGGTTTCCGAGTCGCGGATTTCGCCGACCATGATCACATCGGGATCTTGGCGCACGATGGAACGTAGACCGTTGGCGAAGGTCAGGCCAATTTGCGGCTTGACATGAATCTGGTTGACCCCGCCGAGCTGGTATTCGACAGGATCTTCTATGGTGATGATTTTTTTACCCGGATCGTTGATCTTTTGCAGCGCGCCGTAAAGCGTGGTGGTCTTGCCGCTGCCGGTGGGACCCGTGACCAGGATCATCCCGTGGGGCCTGGCGATCATCGCGTTGAATTGGCCCAAAATCGACTGCGGGAACCCGAGACTTTCCAACTCGGTGAAGATCTGGCCGCGCTCGAGCAAGCGGATCACGACGCTCTCGCCGTAGAGCGTCGGCACCGTGGCGATGCGCAGGTCGACGTCCTTGCCCGACAGCCGGATCTTGATGCGTCCGTCCTGCGGCAAACGGCGCTCGGCGATGTTCAACTGCGCGAGCACCTTCAAGCGCGAAATGACCGCGGCCTTGAGTTGGCGCGGCGGCGGTTCGACCTCGTGCAGGATGCCGTCGATGCGGTACCTTATTTTAAGTTGGTTTTCGAAAGGCTCGATATGAACGTCGGAAGCCCGGCTTTCCAAAGCCCGCAGCAGCATCTGATTCACCATGCGAATGACCGGCACCTCGGAAGCCAGGTCGCGCAGGTGGGAGACATCCTCGTCGTCCACGGCGCCTTCGATTTCACGGGCGACCAAGGAGGAATCATCGCCGTTGCGGGCGGCGCCGAAAAGGCTCTCCGCTCTCGTGTTGATATCCTTTTCCTTCGCCAATACCGGCTTGACGTGCAGGCCGGTGGCGAGCTCCAAAGCATGCAGGCGAGACAGGTCCGTCGGATCGGTCACCGCGACCTGCAGCTCCCGCTGCTCGATCTTCACCGGCACCATCCGGGCATGCTTGCAAAACTCCGCCACGCTGTCGGAAAACTCGATGGGTAACGGCGTGTTGGGCATGTCTTTAAGCGAGATCAAAGGAAGGCCGAAGTGATCCCGCATCACCGGCAAGAGATCGTCTTCGGACACGAAGCCGAGCTCGACGATCATACGGATCAACGGCGCATCCTGCTCCTGATGGAGTTTCATGACACGCTCCAGCTCTTCTTCGGAGAGGAGTCGCTGTTCAATCAATCGGCCAGCTAGGTTTAGCGATGAGTCCATGTCGTCTAAGTCTTGCTCCGGCGTCAGCGCTTATCGCCTTCCACGCGGCCGTAGCGATCTTCCAACCGCACGACGTCGTCCAGTTCGGGCGTCGATACTTCGAGAACATCGCAATCCTCGACGGCGATCATCCGGTGCTTCATGCCGGGAACGATATGAAGACATTCGCCCGGCTTTAGATTAATTCTACTTTTCACACCGTCGCTCTCGAGATCCATATCCATGGACCCCGACAAGAGCCGGACGGTTTCATCCTTGACCCGATGGTACTGGTAACTGAGGGATTCACCCTTCTTGATGTGCAGAACCTTTCCCACGTAGCGATCCGTATGAGCCCAAATGAGCTCATACCCCCAGGGCTTATCCACGATTCGACCTTGGTAGACCTGTGTATTCATAGTAAGGAAGCTCAATGATAACAGAATTTGCCGAAAGGGGGAACAAGGAGGGATAGTTGCGCTCAGGACTTCCCTACACTCCGAAACTCCATCACCCCCGCGTCCGATCCCAATCCTGTTGCTTGACAGGAGTGAGCTAATTCGAATAGTCAGATGAGCTGTACCATCGATCGCTGTTCACGGTAAGGAGTCTTTTGTCCCAATGACGGACAATGACCCAGCATTGTAGTTGTATTCAAACCTATCGTCCGAGGAGGACCCCCATGACCGAAACGAACGTTGCGGAAACGGTAGTCGAATATCTTAGCTCAAAGGGCGTGCGCCATGTCTTCGGCGTTCTGGCGCACACTTCGTTTGCCATCGGCGACGCCATCGCCAAGCGGCCGCACATGCGCTTCGTCAATGCCCAGCATGAAGGCGGCGCCGGCAACATGGCTCTCGGCTATTCCAGAGCGACGAAGAAACCGGCCGTCTGCCTGGTCTCGGCAGGCGGCGGCGCGACCAACATCGTGACGGCGGTCGCGCAGGCGTATAAGGAATCCGTACCGATGTTCGTGATTTCGTCGGACATCGGCACCGCCGCGTCGGCGAAGGGAGCCTGGTCGTCGTTTCACGGCATGGAGCATGTCCGGCTGTTTCAGCCGATCACCAAGCAGAGCGCGAAACTCGAACGAGTCGAAGAGCTGGGCTCGCTGTTGGATTCGCTGTTTCGTCAGACGACACGCGGGCGGCAGGGACCGGTGTTTCTAATTATTCCGGAAGATCTTCAGCATGCGCATCTCCCGGAACCGCTGAGCTTCGCGCCGACCGCCGATCCCGTCGCGCCGGCGATGGATGCTCGCGTCGCCGCCAAGGCCGTCGATCTCTTGCTTCAAGCCCGCACGCCAGTTGTGCTCGCCGGCACCGGCGTCGACTGGGCCGGAGCGCGCGAGGAAGTGCGCGAGCTTGCTGAACTGTTGTCGCTTCCTGTCGCGGTCAGCTACACCGCCAAAGGCGTCTTCCCGGAAAATCATCCGCTCGCGCTGGGCTGCCTCGCTTTCGGCGGCCGGCCTTACTCGCGAAAGTTTGTTCTTGAATCCGATTTGATTCTTGCCCTTGGCGCGACATTCAGCGAAGGCACGACGGCAGGCTTTGGCCATAAAATAATTCCCGAGCACGCCAAGATCATTCAGATCGACACCGACGCCGGCGAGCTGGGATGCAATTATCCGACCGAACTGTCGATCCAAGCGGACGCGAAAGTTGCCCTGCGCGCGATCATCGACGACGTCAAGAGCCGTCAACCAAAGGCCGCTGAGAGCGGCGCAAGAGCGCAGGAGATCCAACAAGCCAAACAGGCATGGAAAAACGATCTCGAACAAAGAACCGCCAAAGAAGGTTTGACCCACGAATCCGTTATGAAAGCTCTGAATGAGCTGCTCACGGGGAAAGAAATCCTGACGACCGCGGGCCTGACCGGCGACACGCTGCGCGGCATCGACGCGGTGACACCGATCATTCACGCCGGTGAGTTCCGTGCCATCGGCACGGCGCTCGCCACGGCCATGGGCGTCAAACTCGGCCGCCCCGACGCGCGGGTGATCTGCGTCACCGGCGACGGCTCCTTCATGATGGAGCAGCAGGAGCTAGCCACCGCGCGCTATCATAAAATACCGATCATGGTCCTTGTGCTGCGCAACAACGCCTACGGCGGCATGAAGCGCGACCAGCTAAAAACATACGAGGGTCGCGTCATCGGCACCGAGCTTTTTATTCCGGATCTGACCAAGCTCGCCGAGCTTTACGGCGCCAAAGGTTTCAGCGTCATGCGCAAGGAAGAGCTGAAGCCGGTGTTTCAGCAGGCGCTGGCGGCGGATGAGTTTGTTATCGTGGATGTGAAACTGGATTAGCGCAGGGGGAATTCCCGTCACGGGAAAGCCCCTGACCCCGATCCTTACACTATACGCGGTTTTTTTATTGGCCCGTGGACTTTCCAAATCGATTCCATTAATGACTTTATCTCACCGATTTTCATTGCGGAATCCAGGCTCCTGCACAACTTGCGTATATACGTAAGTTACGTATAATTGTTCCGTGAAGGCCATCTTCGTCGAGCTACCAGCCTTTGAACGTCACCGAGCGACCTATCTGGACGACGACGGCTTCCGGGCGCTTCAGAACCTCTTGATGAAGCACCCCGAAGCTGGCGATCTGATTCCGGATAGCGGCGGCTTACGCAAGCTTCGGTTCAGAGACGCGCGGCGCGGTAAAGGCAAACGGGGCGGCTTGCGGGTGATCTACTACTGGTGGAGTTCGGGATTTCAGTTTTGGCTTTTTACTCTCTACGACAAGGATGAAATGGCCGACCTGACGCCGAAAGAGCGGGGGGCGCTAAAGGCGATGATCAAATTCGAGTTGGAATCAAGGAGAAAAATATGAATACGAACAGTAAGCCCAAACTATCGCCCGTCAGCAAACGAAACCTCTTCGGGGAATTGCGCGAAGGGATGACGGCGCTCGCCGAGGCGCGGCAAGGCAAGCGAACTTTGCGTACCCACGCGATTGAGTACAAGCCGGCGCCGAAGGTTACACCTAAGGAATTGATACGCGTGCGTGAGCGCCTGAAATTCTCTCGCGCCCTGTTTGCCCGCTGTTTGCGCACTAACGTTCGCACGTTGGAGAATTGGGAGCAGGGCCGGGCGAAGCCGAACGCGCAAGCCGCATTGCTGATAAATCTCGTAATACAGTACCCTGACACGGTAGAGCGGCTCGCCAGCATGTGATCGAGTGGGACCGTAACCCTCAATGAAGATACAGAGAACAGATAAGAGCAGATTTTGTCCTTGGAAAGCATCTGCTATGTACGCGTTTGAGTGCATGGAATTCCCCATATGACAATGTTTCCCCGTCAAGACCTGGTGCTGCGCAACAACGCCTACGGCGGCATGAAGCGCGACCAGCTAAAAACCTACGAGGGCCGCGTCATCGGAACCGAGCTGTTCATCCCTGACCTCCCGCGCCTCGCCGAGCTTTGCGGTGCCAAGGGCTTCAGCGTGACGTGCAAGGAAGATCTGAGGCCGGTGTTCCAGCAGGCGCTGGCCGCCGATGAGTTCGTCGTGGTAGATGTGAAGTTGGATTAGCGTAATGTCTTGGTGTTTCGTTACGCAATTCGATCGTCATTCCGGGCAAGCTGGCGATAGCCGGCGCGACCCGGAATCCAGGACTTCTGGATTCGACTACCTAGGGAATGATATCTACGAGCTTTTCGGGTCGCTATTGATCAGCACCAACACAGGCTGCTCTACTTTTTCCACGGCCGTTCGGTCATTGTTGTCACCAGCGGTGTCCTGAAGAACGAGGGCAAGGTCCCGCAATCAGTTATAGAGCGGGCGCGTAAATATCGTGTGGACTGGCTGAAACGATTTGGAGGTGAAAGATGAAAGCCAAAAGGCAGAAAGGTCGAGGCACGACTCTCCGGCAGTACTTACGTGGCGAAATGAAGGACCCCGAATTCCGACGCCTTTATGAAGAGGCAGACATCGAACTTCGTGTAGCACTGGAAATCACCAAGGCTCGCGAAGCGAGAAAAATGAGCCAGCGCGAGCTCGCGGAGGCGCTCAAGACAAAGCAACAGACCGTTTCGCGGATCGAGCGGGGGGCTCAGAACGTGACAATCCAGACGCTTGATAGGATTGCCAGAGTTTTGGGCCGAGGTCTTCAGGTGCGCTTCGTGCCGGCAGATAGCGCCTAACAGCTCTCCCCCTGCAGACCGTTGTTCGCGCGCTCTCGCGACTGCGGAAAGCAGCGTTAGGATACAAAAAAGATTCTATGCTGTCGGAATTGGAACACGTCACCCTTCTCGAAGCGTACCGCCCGGGCTCAGAGCTTCGGCATTTTTGAGCACCCTGTTCGGATTGAGTGTATCATTCCAGGCGAGTAGAATAACTCGAAGGAGATGTTATGAGTATCCAACTAACTCCGCAGCAGCAGAAGATGTTGGACAGTCAAGAAGACAACCCGCCGCGTGTCATCGATCCCCGCACCAACACGAGCTATATACTTCTTCGAGAGGCGGATTATGAATCCATCCGTGAACTCTTGGAAGACGAGCGTCGTCAACAGGCTATTCACGCGGTGGCGCTGCGTAACGCCGCTGGCCGTATAGACGGCACTCCATGATTCAACCTGGTGAGGTCTACGTGGCCGACTTCGGCCCCGCAGGTCCGCATCCGGTAATCGTGGTGTCACGGGAGGAGCTGATTCGCGGGCGCTATGCGTTGGCTGTTGTTTGTACGTCCGCGCGCTTCGCGGTTCGGAGCAAGCTGTCGAACTGCGTGCCGATTCAAGCGTAGCTTCACCGCGGACTGTGTGGCGCAATGGGAGACCATCCTTTCGATTGATCAGGCGCATATCGACTTGGCAACGGGACCGATAGGGACTTTGGATGATGAGACATTTCAGAAGGTCGTCAAGTCTATTGGCTACGTCATCAAGTCAGACTGTAAACCGCTATGAAAACGATCGGTGTGACCAAACGGGCGCGCGTAAGTAAACGAAATCTATTCGGAGAATTGCGCGAAGGCATGACGGCGCTCGCCGAGGCGCGGCAAGGCAAGCGAAGGTTGCGTACCCACGCGATTGAGTACAAGCCGGCGCCAAAGGCTTCAGCGTGACGCGCAAGGAAGAGCTAAAGCCGGTTTTCCAGCAAGCGTTGGCGGCGGATGAGTTTGTCGTTGTCGATGTAAAGCTGGATTCGAGAGTAGGATGTGCCTACCTCGTTGCAACAAATCCTAAGTTGGCGGACGTGGAATTGTCTGATACGCTAAGATTCGAGTGGAATCCCAGGAAGGCCAAAGCCAATCGTGCCAAACACGGGGTTTCCTTCGAGGAAGCAGTCACCGTGTTCGCCGATCCAATTGGTCGTATCACCGACGATCCGCGCCACTCAGAAACCGAGGAGCGCTACGTATTGCTCGGGCAGTCGGCTCGTCGTCGGCTCGTTGCCGTGATGTTCACTGAGCGCGGCCAAGCGATTCGTCTGTTCAGCGCGCGGAAAGCTACACGGCGTGAGCGGAGAGAATATGAAGAAAAGTGAAGCTAGAAAGGCGGCAGGCCGGCAGGTAGGAGTCGACGAGATTCTCCCGGAGTATGACTTCAGCCGCGCGCGGCCGAACAAGTACGCATCCCGTTACGCCAAGAACAGCATTGTCATTACGCTCGACCCTGACGTCGCCGCTGTGTTTCCAGGGGCTCGCCAGGCGAACGAGGCTCTCCGGGCTCTGGCGGGCCTCATCCGGAGGAACCAACCACCGCGAACGGGGTTACGCCGGCGCGCGTAATCAGCGGCTTGTTTTCCGATTCTTAACCGACCTCGTTCGCATTGCCTCGCTCTACGACGCCAAGGGCTTCAGCGTGACGCGCAAGCAAGAGCTGATATCGGTGTTCCAAAAAAACGCTGGCAGCGGCTGAGTTCGTCGTGGTGGATGTGAATCTCGAATAGCATGAAATGCAACGCGGTTGAGCGGGTCGCGGGGAATGCGCCGCGCCTGGAGGTAAACCATGCCTGAGAATGCACAAGAACACTTCGAGCAGCGTATCGGGCAGCTTGAGCGACGCATGGACGAAATGTCGAGAGCTCTTGAGATTCTTTCTAGCTGGCACAAATTTGAACTCAAAGAGCGAAGCGGCGGGCCAGAGTTACACGACGGCAAGAGAGTCATTGGGAGGATTCCAATCTGGGGCAGCGGCCGTTATCTACTTGTCTTGAAGACACCCAAAGACAGGTTCGAACTTGATATCGTCTAAATCGTTTTGGTCGATTTGCCACTCGGCCTCTGATTCGTCTTCCTACGGCTCCGCGAATAGGCGGCCATAAAAGGCTGAGTGAGATCGAACCCAACGGGAGAGAAAGCCGATGTCACTTCAAGTGCGACGAGTAGTCACCGGACATGATGCCAACGGGCGCGCGGTTGTTAAGATCGACGACGTTTCCAAAAACCTTACATCGAGCCGGCCGGCGCAGATGGCGTGTGTGGTTTGGACCACGGAATCTTTTCCGGTCGACAATACTGGCGACGCCGACCAGGGACTACGTAAGGTCGGGACGACTTTGAAAAACGGCACGGTCTTTCGCGTCGTCGAGTTCGGCCCCGGAGTCGCGCCTCGCAATCACCGGACGGACTCTATTGACTACGCCGTCGTGATGGCGGGCGAGATCGACATGGAGATGGACGACACCGTCGTCCATCTGAAAGCCGGTGACGCGCTCGTACAGCGCGGCACGATCCACAATTGGGTCAATCGCGGCAGCGAGCCTTGCGTGATCGCTTTCGTCCTTGTCGACGCAAAGCCGGTGAAAGCTGGTGGAAAAGTGTTGAATGCGGTCGGATAGCGTAGGACGGTTACTACTTGTTTTCCCGGCGGAGCCGTGAAAGCTTCGTTTTTAATATCGGCAAGTCCTTCTGGACGATCTCCCAGACAATCTCTATATCGATGCTGAAATAGTCGTGGACGATGCGATTTCGCAGCCCGATAATTTTACGCCAGTCAATCTCGGAATGCCGGGTCCTGAAATCCTTCGGTATTCGATTCGCAGCTTCTCCGATGATTTCCAGATTTCGCACGACCGAGTCGACGGTCTTATCGTCCGTGACAAAAGCGTCGTGATTCAGCCCGGCAACGTACCGTTCAATCTTCTCAACCGCTTCCCAAATATCTTCCAGAAGAAGCGGAGCAGCTCTACGGGACATCTATCAAATCCTCTTTGATGACCTCCCAATAACGCGGCTTGATCGCCCGGCGCGATACAACCTCGGTGTGAATCCCGAGAGCATCTTCAATTTGGTCTGCCAACTCAACGAAGCCGAGACCAATCGAGGGCTCAACTTCAACCATGATATCCACATCGCTGTCCTCGCGCTGATCGTCACGTGCATAGGAACCGAAAAGGGCGAGCCTTTTTAAGCCATAACGGCGCACCAGTTCCGGTTTTTCTTCGTGTAAGATCCGCAAGACTTCCTCTTTCGTTTTCATGACCCACGCCTCCTTGACCGGACAGATTCACCCAGGCCTGTTCTTACAACACGTGCCGATTATAGCAAACGCGGCAGATCTCCAAAACCTCATCGACTCATCGTTATTTTCGGGGGCTATGAGTGTAAAGGGAAGGCGGGTCGCTCTCCTATGGTTCCTCGGACTTTGCGTTGAACTATCTAGCAAACGTCCCCTGTTGAAGCTCGCGCAGCGTCTGCTCGATCTCTTCCCGCGTATTCATGACGAAGGGACCGTAGCGCGCGATCGGTTCGTTCAGCGGTTTGCCCGAGACTAATAAAAAACGCGCCGGACTAATTTCCGTGCGCACTTCGACGGTATCCCCGTCGCCCAACAGCACCAGACGCGGTCCGGTCACAACGCTTGACTCGTCGCCGCCGAATCTCGCCGCGCCTTCGAAGAGGTAGGCGAACGCGGCGTGTCCGCGAGGGATGGAGTGGACAAACGATCCGCCGGGCGCGAGCGAAATATCCAAATACGTCGGTTCCGCTACGATACCGCCGACCGGTCCGGTCACGCCGTCGACGCTTCCAGCAATGATGCGGATCGTCGCACCACCGTCGCGGCGAATTTCGGGAATCTCGTTCGCGCTGATGTTTTGATAGCGCGGCGCGTTCATCTTCAATTTCGCCGGCAGGTTGACCCATAGCTGGAATCCGGCGATACCTTCGGGACGCGCCTGCGGCATCTCTTCGTGCATGATGCCGCGCCCGGCGGTCATCCATTGAACCTCGCCCGGGCCGATCTCACCCGCGTTGCCGAGCGTATCCTTGTGCCGCACCGCACCCGAGAGCAGATAGGTCACGGTCTCGATCCCGCGATGCGGGTGGAGCGGAAAGCCGGCCTGATAATCGGCCGGATTCTTCG
>ORMF010365865.1_pt1 | contig 11000 bp, 10 predicted proteins | sample 1779871 | NCBI WGS metagenome assembly ORMF01 (sample SAMEA104232316, study PRJEB22302) | groundwater metagenome | biome: forest; feature: aquifer; material: groundwater | place: USA | collected 2011-08-07 | depth 5.4 m
CCGTACCTGCGTACGGTCCTGTGCCTGCCGAATCCGAGCGACTACTGCGCGAGGTGAGGAGGGCCAGAGTGAGGGGGCGTTCACTCAGTTCGACATTTCTCAATAGTTAGCGCGAACGATCACATGACCGAACCTTCCAATCCACCAGACAGCCAATCGCCCGAAACGGCAGACGACGAAATCAGCCTGCTCGATCTATTGATCGTACTTGCTAAATACAAGAGGATTATTCTCGGGTTGCCGTTTATGGTTGCAGTACTAGCTGCGGGGATAAGCCTCTTGCTGCCTAATATCTATACGGCCACCACGAAGATCCTGCCGCCGCAGCAAGGTCAAACCTCAGCTGCGGCCATGCTCGGACAACTCGGTGGCCTAGCGGGGTTGGCTGGCCGCGTGGCCGGCATAAAGAATCCAAACGATCTATATATTGGCATGCTTAACAGCCGAACGGTGGCGGACAATCTGATCCAGCGGTTCGGCCTCATGCAGCTTTATGACGTCAAGTATCCGTCCCAAGCCCGCGGTGCACTGGCGAGTGTCACCAACATCTCTTCTGGGAAGGACGGCATCATTACCATCGACGTAGACGACAAAGATCCCAAACGTGCGGCCAATCTGGCCAACGCGTACGTTGACGAACTACTGAAACTGACCCAAGTGCTCGCAGTGACCGAAGCATCCCAACGTCGTCTCTTCTTCGAGCGCCAGTTCATCCAGGCCAAGAATAGCCTGGCCAAGGCCGAGACCTCGGCCAGGCAAGCATTGCAACAGGGCGGATTAGTGAAGGTGGATGATCAGGGCCGTGCCATGGTCGAAACTACCGCCCGCCTGCGCGCTCAAATAACCGTGAAAGAAGTGCAAATTGGCGCCATGCGTACTTTCGCTGCTGATGGCAACCCCGATCTGCGCCTTGCTCGGCAGGAACTTGAGTCGATGAAGCACGAACTAGCCAAGATTGAAGGTGTGGGCGGCCCCAAGTCTGCAACAAACGACCCGAGCGGGCAAGGCATCGGCAACTTAGACCTACTCCGTGATGTCAAATACCACGAAGTCATATTGGAGCTGCTGGCCAAACAGTACGAATTGGCCAAGATCGACGAAGCAAAGGATTCCGCTATCATCCAAGTATTGGATATCGCGATCGAGCCCGACCGCAAATCTAAGCCCAAGCGTTCGCTGATCGTGCTGTTGTACGCTTTGGTCGCAGGTTTTCTTGCAATCCTTTGGGCTTTCGTTAGCGAGAGCATGGCTAAGGCTAGTGGTGATCCGCAACAAGAGCATCGGCTGCAATCACTAAGACGCTATCTCATGTGGCGTTGACATTGCTAATTAATGCCAGATCAAAACGGCCAAGGATTCGAATTCTGCCTTCCGGAAGCCATTGCGCAACGCAACTTGGCCTCTTCCCGCGCCCCGTCCGGGTTACATTTCCCTTGTTTGAATGTCGATATCATAATGTCACCGGTTTTCGCCTGCCGTTTCTTCCGTGATTGAGATAGCCGCAATTCTTGCAGTGACGAACCTTTGACGTGGCCAATGCCGCCATTTACTTCCCATGGCGCCTACGCTGCCGTGATCCCAATAAGGATCGCCGCCATTATCAAGAACGAATCTGTCTTCACTAACGGCCCTGGAGAATCCAGCCGCCATTTCTGCTACATCGCCAAAAATTGTCCAAGCCAATCTGCTTGCAGGCATCACCGAAAACCGCGAAGTCTTCAATCAAGTTTACAACGTCGCACTGGGCGCCCGCACTATGCCGAATCACCCGTTCGAAAGTATCCGCGACTACTGGGTATTACGCTTCCCCCGTCACAAAGGGTTCAATTCCCAGCACATAGAGTTTCGCAGCGGTGACGCTTGCCATTCCCTTGCGGATATTGCCGACGCTCGCCATTTACTCGGCCGTCAACCCGGCCACCGAATTGGCATAGAACTCCGAAACGCCATGGAATGGTATGTATATAACTACGGTTGTACCTCCTAATACGCCGTCACCATGCGCACCCCAATGAAATCTCAGCCCAAGATCGCCATCATCGGCCTAGGCTATGTTGGCCTTCCCCTCGCCGTCGAATTCGGCAAACAGTTTTCCGTCATCGGCTTCGACATCAAGTCCCGGCGCATTGCAGAGCTGCGCGCGGGACGCGACAGCACGCTTGAAGTTGAGCTCGATGACCTCAAACAAGCCATCCATCTCACTTTCACCTCGGATGCGCAATCCCTATGCGAGTGCACGGTTTTCGTCGTCACTGTACCCACCCCAATTGATGCAGCCAACCGGCCTGATCTCGCGCCGCTCGTGAAGGCCTCCGAAACCATTGGCCGCGTCATGCCTAAGGGCGCCGTGATCATCTACGAATCCACCGTCTACCCAGGTGCTACGGAAGAAATCTGCGTCCCCATCCTTGAGCGCGAATCCGGCCTCAAGTTTAATCATGAGTTCTTTGTCGGCTATAGTCCGGAGCGCATCAACCCCGGCGACAAGCAGCACCGGCTGCCTAGCATCAAAAAAGTTACCTCCGGCTCCACTCCAGAAACCGCCGACTTCGTGGACCAGCTCTACGGCTGCATAATCTCGGCCGGCACGCACAAAGCTCCGTCGATCAAGGTCGCCGAAGCCGCTAAAGTCATCGAAAACACTCAGCGCGATCTCAACATCGCCCTCATGAACGAGCTCGTGCTAATCTTCCATCGCATTGGTATCGATACGCTCGACGTCCTCGAAGCTGCTGGCACCAAATGGAATTTCCTCCCCTTCCGCCCTGGCCTTGTCGGCGGACACTGTATCGGCGTCGATCCGTACTACCTCACCCACAAGGCTCAGGAAATCGGTTACCACGCCGAAGTGATACTAGCCGGCCGCCGTATCAACGATGGCATGGGTGCTTACATTGCCGATCACGTTGTCAAGCTCATGACAAAAAGGCGCATTAACGTTGTCGATTCCAAAATCCTCGTCCTCGGTCTCACCTTCAAAGAAAATTGCCCCGATCTGCGCAACAGCAAGGTCGTGGATATAATCCGCGTTCTGCAAGGGTACAACGCCCAGATCGACATATACGACCCGTGGATCGATCGGCAAGAGGCCCAACATGAATACGGCCTCGCCCCACTGGAACGAGAACCCCAAGCCAACGCTTACGACGCCATTGTCCTCGCCGTCGCGCACCAACAATTCGCGGATTGGGGTGCTGAGCGCATCCGCGGCCTTGGCAAGGCGGCACATGTTATTTACGACGTGAAATCGCTGTTGCCCAGAGGAAGCGCCGATGCAAGGCTTTGATCCAATAAGGAACCCATTTTGGGATTTCGGCGCTGGCGAAACGGCGAGCCTGCCTCGATCGTTTTATTGGCACAGTTATGGAAATGGCGTGATTATCTGTGTAATCGGAGAATGAGCGTGCTGAATTTTGCATTAGTAGGCTGCGGACGGATCGCGAAAAGACATTCTGAATTGCTCGGCACTGGTCAAATAAATAACGCTCGCCTGGTGGCTGTATGTGACATTGTTGCGGATAAGGCGCGGCGCGTTGGCGAGTTATTCTCGGTGCCTTGGTACACCGACTTGCACGAAATGATGCGAAGCCCCGACATCGATGTGGTAACTGTGCTAACAGAAAGTGGTCGGCATGCGGAACACGTAATAGCGCTGGCACCTTACCGGAAGCACATCGTGCTCGAGAAGCCTATGGCGTTAAGGCTGATCGACGCGGATGCAATGATTCGGGCCTGCGATCACGCCGGGGTAAGGATTTTTGTGGTCAAACAGAATCGCTTCAATATACCAGTAGTGAAGCTTCGTGAAGCGCTCGATAACGGGCGCTTTGGAAAACTAGTTCTAGGTACTGTCCGCGTCCGTTGGTGCCGTCCGCAGTCCTACTATGACCAGGACTCATGGCGCGGAACGTGGGCACTCGATGGTGGTGTGCTAACGAATCAAGCAAGCCACCACGTGGATTTGCTCGAATGGATGATGGGTGAAGTCGATAGCGTCTATGCAATGGCATCTACCGCTTTGGTTAACATTGAAGCAGAAGATACGGCCGTTGTGACTTTGCGCTTCACCAATGGCGCACTGGGCATTATCGAGGCAACAACCGCAACGCGTCCCAAAGACCTTGAAGGCTCAATTTCCATCCTCGGAGAGGGGGGGACCGTTGAAATTGGTGGTTTTGCGGTGAATAAAATGAAGGTGTGGAACTTCGCCGAGACCAAACCGGGTGACGAGTTGGTCATGGATAAATACTCGGTCAATCCCCCCAATGTGTATGGCTTTGGCCACCAGGCTTACTATGATCATGTCGTCGATTGCATATTAAACAATAAGCAGCATCTGGTTGACGGGTTGGAAGGACGAAAAAGTTTGGAACTCATCAATGCCATCTACGAATCGATCGAGACGGGCAACGAGGTCAAGTTGCACTTCCGTCCAAAACATTGCCGTCTTGGCTACAAATAATGGAAAAGCCGAATATCAGGCATGTTGGCGTAGTGGATGTAGATTTTGGTGACCGCGTTACCATTGTCGAGCCCGTTAATCTATACGGATGCTCCATTGGAGACGACACTTTCATCGGCCCTTTTGTTGAAGTTCAAAAGTCCGTCACGGTGGGTAAGCGTTGCCGCATTCAGTCACACTCATTCATTTGCGAATTAGTTGAGATCGGCGATGATTGCTTCATCGCACACGGCGTGTTGTTTGTAAATGATAAATTTACCAACGGCGGCCCAGCAAGGGGAAACCGGGATCTCTGGACAAGAACTAAGATTGGAAATGGAGTTGCCATCGGCTCTGGGGCAACTATTCTTCCTGTCACGATCTGTGACAATGTTGTGATCGGCGCGGGTGCTGTTGTTACAAAGAACATAACGCAACCTGGTGTCTACGCAGGCAATCCGGCGCGCCTTCTAACGAATCATCAAGTTTCGATTCTCGACCAATGAAAATTCCCTTTGTAGATCTTCACGCCCAATACTTGGCGCACCAAACCGAAATTGATGCGGCAATCAGTCGTGTCATTAAGGAAACAGCATTTATTGGTGGCAATGTCGTCCGAGAGTTCGAAATGGCATTTGCCAGCGACTACGGCATCAAATATTGCGTCTCGGTGGCCAATGGCACGGATGCGATTTACATTGCCCTGAAGATGCTCGGGCTTGGACCGGGAGATGAGGTAATTACTACCGCCCATAGCTGGATTTCTACCTCCGAAGCAATTTCCCAGACCGGTGCAAGTCCAGTGTTTGTTGATGTCGACGAGTTCTACACAATCGATGCGGAACAGATTGAGGCGGCTATAACTCCCAGAACCCGCATGATCCTGCCAGTCCATTTGTATGGCCAATCAGCCGACATGGGGAAAATTATGGACTTGGCAAAGCGGCGCAACTTGCTGATCCTGGAAGACTGCGCGCAAGCGCATTACGCCACGTGGAATGGCCAACGGGTGGGTACATTTGGCGACGTCGCGACATTTAGTTTTTATCCGGGGAAAAACCTCGGAGCCTACGGTGATGCTGGGGCGATTGTCACAAAGAACGACGAGCTCGCGACCAAAATGCGGATGTATGCTAATCACGGTGCGTTGAAGAAACATACTCACCTGATGGAGGGGGTGAATAGCCGTCTTGACGGATTGCAGGCGGCAATCTTGAGCGCCAAATTACCCTTTATCCGCGACTGGACAAAGCGACGGCAAGAGGTCGCGGCGCTTTACGATGAGCTTCTGTCAAGCACGCTTCCCGAGTTGGAGACGCCAAAGGTGCGCTACGGCGGCTCTCATGTATACCACCTCTATGTGGTCCAAGTCGATCGCCGGGATGAATTGGCATCTTTCCTGCTCGGGCGGGGTATCCAAACCGCAGTCCATTATCCCGTTGCGTTGCCCCTGATGCCGGCCTATTCGTCCTTGGGCTATGGAGCAACTGCTTTTTCAAGAGCGTCTCGCAATCAGGCAAGGATTCTCTCCTTGCCGATTTATCCAGAGATGACATCCGATATGGTTCGATATGTGGCAAATGCAATTATTGAATTTCACCATGCAAAGTAAGCCAATGGGAACCCAATCTTAGTACTTGAGCTTTAGTAACAGGTGAACCAAGGAATCTACTAAGGTATTGATTGCTAATAGCGGGGTACATTGATACCTGAAAGGACCAATGAATGAAAGCCGTAATACTCGCTGGTGGCCTCGGTACCCGCATTTCTGAAGAGACGCACCTGAAGCCCAAGCCCATGATCGAGATCGGAGGCCGGCCGATTCTCTGGCACATTATGAAAAGCTACTCGGCGCACGGCATCAATGACTTTGTTATCTGCTGTGGCTACAAGGGCTACATCATCAAAGAGTACTTCGCCAATTATTTTCTGCACATGTCGGATGTAACGTTCGACATGGCAAATAACAGAATGGAAGTTATCCACCAAAAGGCAGAGCCATGGAAGGTTACGCTAGTGGATACCGGGGAAGACACCCTCACGGGCGGGCGTCTCAAACGGGTGGCGGACTATGTGAAGGATGAGGAGTCCTTCTGCTTCACCTACGGCGATGGGGTAGCCGACATCAACATTTCGGCTCTACTCGCCTTTCACAGGCAACACGCCAAGTGGGCAACCGTTACTGCCGTTCAACCCCCCGGGCGATACGGTGCATTGCAAATGAGCGGTAGTCAGGTTGCCAGCTTCATGGAAAAGCCGCGAGGCGACGGCGGCCTGATCAATGGCGGGTTCTTCGTGCTTTCTCCAAAATGTTTTGATCTAATCGACGGTGACGACTCCAGTTGGGAAGGCGAACCGTTGACTCGCTTGGCCGCAGAAGGCCAGCTGATGGCCTTCGAACACGATGGGTTTTGGCAACCGATGGACACCCTACGCGACAAGAACCATCTTGAAGAGCTGTGGCAATCGGGCAAAGCTCCCTGGAAAACATGGCAGTGAATCGGAAATTTTGGTGTGGCAAACAGGTGTTCCTTACTGGCCATACCGGCTTTAAGGGAGGGTGGCTTGCGTTATGGCTTACGGATTTGGGTGCAAAGGTGCATGGCTATGCGCTCACGCCACCCACCAAGCCAAATATATTCACCGTCTGTGCCCTGGAAGCCAGCCTCAACACCAGCACCATTGCCGATATACGCGACGCTGTAACGTTACAACAAGCTATGCAAGTTGCCCGGCCAGATATTGTCCTGCATTTGGCGGCACAACCACTGGTGCGCCACTCTTACATAGCGCCGGCCGAGACCTATACTACCAATGTCATCGGCACGGTGAATCTGCTCGAAGCCGTGCGCCAGACCCCAAGCGTAAGAGCTGTGGTAAATGTGACCACCGACAAATGCTATGAAAACCGCGAATGGGTCTGGCCCTATCGGGAAAACGAAGCCATGGGCGGCTACGATCCTTATTCCAGTAGCAAGGCTTGTTCGGAATTGGTCACCGCCGCCTATCGCCACTCCTACCTCCGATCGGCGCATGTCCATCTGGCCAGCGCCCGGGCCGGCAACGTCATAGGGGGAGGCGACTGGGCAACGGACAGGCTTATCCCTGACTTCCTGCGCGCACTTGATGCCGACCGTACCCTTACCATTCGTTCGCCGCAAGCTACGCGGCCTTGGCAGCATGTTCTCGAACCGCTTTCAGGCTACTTAGCTCTGGCCGAAAAGCTCTATACAGAGGGCAGCGATTACGCTGAACCTTGGAATTTCGGTCCGGCAGAGGCAGATGCCCGCTCTGTGCAATGGATAGTCGAGTATCTTTGTGCAGCGGTTCCCGGGGCCGCTTGGCAGTGCGATCCTGCGCAGCAACCACACGAAGCGAACTTCCTCAAGTTAGACAGCTCGAAAGCCCATGTCAAACTTGGTTGGTCACCACGTTGGGGGCTGGAAAGCGCGCTTAACAACACGTTAGCCTGGCATCAGGCGTGGAAGCGGGGCGGCGACATGCGCGAGACAAGCCTGACTCAAATTAAAGCCTATGAAGCCGCCGGTGGCCGCGTGTCAGAATGACTAGACGCTTTGACATTCGTGCCACACCCATCACCGGGTTGCAGGTATTGCAGCGCAAACCCATAGGCGACAGCCGGGGCTACCTTGAACGCCTCTATTGTGTCGACGAATTGCAGGTCTTTATTGCCGGCAAGGCGATCGTGCAAATAAACCACACCCTCACAGGCAAGCGCGGCACCGTGCGTGGAATGCACTACCAGCGCCCACCCCATACCGAAACGAAGTTTGTATCGTGTCTGCGGGGCCAGGTATTCGACGTCGCGGTAGATTTACGCCGTAATTCGCCCACTTTTCTACGCTGGCACGCCGAAATTCTGAGCGCCGAGAACCACAATACGCTAGTCATTCCAGATGGCTTTGCCCACGGATTCCAAACACTCACTGAAGAATGCGAAATGCTCTATTTTCACACGGCAAGCTACCGACCTGATTCCGAGTCTGGTCTAAATGCACAGGATCCCAAACTCGCCATCCAATGGCCACAAACAATTGCCGAAACATCACCGCGCGATGCGTCCCACCCCATGCTAAGCAACGACTTTGCCGGGGTGACCCTATGAAGTGTCGCCATTGCGCTGCAGACCTGAAGCTGCCTTTGGTAGACCTTGGCAGCGCACCGCCATCTAACGCGTATCTCACCGCCCAAACGCTGCACGCCCCTGAAAAATGGTTTCCATTGCGCGTGTTGGTCTGCGAGCATTGCTGGTTGGTCCAGACCGAAGACTTCGCACAAATCGATGAGCTATTCGACGAAGACTACGCCTACTTCAGCAGCTATTCCAACACTTGGCTTGAACATGCAAAACGCTACGTGGCCGACATGGCCCAACGTTTCAATCTCACCGAACAAAGCCACGTGATCGAAGTCGCCGCTAACGACGGCTATCTGCTGCAATACGTCAAAGCTCGCAACATTCCTTGTATCGGCGTTGAACCTACCGCCAGCACCGCATCTGCCGCTCGCGCCAAATCCATCCCAATTATCGAAGACTTTTTCGGAGTGCGTCTTGCCCGGCGACTCGTCGCACAGGGCAAACAAGCCGACCTTACCGCCGCCAACAACGTCCTCGCCCACGTACCCGACATCAACGACTTCGTGGCGGGTTTTGCTGAGCTGCTTAAGCCACAGGGTATCGCCACGTTTGAGTTTCCTCACCTGCTCAACCTCATCGCCGAAAACCAGTTCGACACCATTTACCACGAACACTTTTCTTATCTCTCGCTCACCGCCGTTATTCGCATCTTTGCCGTCAATGGACTCGCAGTATTTGATGTAGAACAACACGCCACCCACGGTGGTAGCCTTCGCGTCTTTGCTCAGCGCCGCGACACCGGCCAACACCTCCGAACCGCTAAGGTAGGCGAACTCCTTGAGCACGAAACCCGCACCGGAATACTCACGGCGAGCTACTACGCCGGTTTCCAGGCAAAGACCGAAAAGGTCAAGAATGACTTTATCGCTTGCCTGTTGGAGGCGAGGCGCCAAGACAAGTCCGTCGCCGCCTATGGTGCCGCGGCCAAAGGTAACACACTAATGAATTATGCCGGTGTTCGTACGGACTTGATTCATTTTGTAGTGGATCGGAACCCGGCAAAACAGGGTAAATACATGCCCGGCAGCCGTATTCCAATTGTGGACGAAGCGCATCTGATTGAAGCCAAGCCGGACTATGTCGTGATACTTCCTTGGAACCTTCGCGACGAGGTAATGCAACAGCTCGACTACATCAAAGTCTGGGGTGGAAAATTTGTAGTGGCTGTTCCAGAACTTAGAGTGACGACGTGAAGATCATTGTCACGGGTGCTACCGGTTTTGTCGGCCGCCATCTTGTGGAGCGGCTATTGTTATCTGGCCACGAAATCATTGCTGTAGCCCGCAATTCCGTACGCTTCAATGAAATGATCTGGCGCGACCGCGTGCGCTGCATTGCATGCGATATTCACGCAGGCATCGACGATACTACATTGTTGAAAGAATCTCCGGATGCCTTAATGCACCTCGCTTGGCCCGGTCTGCCCAACTACAAACAGCGCTTCCATTTTGAGCAAAACCTCCCTGCAGATTATCGATTCTTGAAAAGCGTAGTGGAACATGGCATCAAGCATGTCATCGTGACGGGAACCGGTGCAGAATATGGCCTACAGAGCGGATGTTTGGCCGAAGATGCACCGACCGCGCCTGTAAACGCGTATGGAATTGCCAAGGATACTTTGCGTCGATACATGCAGTATCTGCAAACGTCGTACAAATTTACCTTGCAGTGGGTACGCTTGTTTCACATGTACGGTCCGGGACAAAACCCCGCTAGTCTTCTGGCGCAGCTGGATAAGGCGATTGACCACGGTGCCGCGGCATTCGACATGTCGACTGGAGAGCAATTGCGCGATTACCTGCCTGTACAGGAGGTTGCTCGACGCTTGGCCTTGTTGGTTAGCCACCCCGAATGTGAAGGTGTGATCAATTGCTGCAGCGGTACGCCGGTTTCGGTAAGGCGGTTGGTTGAGGATCGCCTTAAGGAGCGAGGCGTATCCATAGCGCTAAATTTGGGATGCTATCCCTACCCGGATTACGAAACGATGGCTTACTGGGGGAATCCCAGGAAACTGCTTTCCGTCTTGGGCGACGAGGCATGAATCAGCGCGACATGTTGCAGACAGAGCGCCTGCGTTTCTCGAACAATGCCAACCACTATGCCGGAGTAGAAAATGCATGACTTTCAACAGGAAGTTACAGACCGCATCGCGGCTAATGAACAAGATTTGGCCATGTGCGGCGCGGCACAAAGCTTTATGCGCGTTACCACGAAACCGAAATACTCCTATAACTTCGCTTGGCTTGGTCGTCCCATTATCCAATACCCACAAGACATGGTCGCCATGCAGGAACTCATCTGGCAGATCAGGCCTGACCTCATCATCGAAACTGGAATCGCCCATGGCGGTTCGCTGATCATGAGCGCCTCCATGCTGGCCTTGCTCGACTACTGCGACGC